>Ga0315338_1000142_pt1 | contig 313345 bp, 303 predicted proteins | sample ASW8metaG_FD_204518 | JGI IMG/M metagenome (GOLD analysis project Ga0315338, IMG submission 204518) | Ammonia-oxidizing marine archaeal communities from Monterey Bay, California, United States - ASW #8 | ecosystem: Environmental > Aquatic > Marine > Coastal | place: USA: California | collected... | reverse complement strand
ACGGCCCAACACGGTGTCGGTGGCGCGCCACACGACACCCATCGACCCCTCACCCAAAACGCCTTCAACCTCATAACGCCCACCACCCACCAACTCAGACACCACAACCCCCGCACACGCCAACCCAGCCCATCACAACATATATAGGCCAGCCAACCGCAATTTCGGAATCGAAGCCGGTGGCATTCGAAAGCACAGCGTCGTCCTGCGCTATTAGGCCCAAGCGCGGCGGCGGGCCTCGTAGATAGCGATCGCCGTGGCGGCGGCGACGTTCAGCGAGCCGACCTTGCCGAGTTGAGGGATGAACGCTGCCTCGTCGCATACGGCGAGTGTTGCCGGACTGACGCCGCGGTCTTCGTGGCCGATGACCAGCGCGATGTCGCCCGTGAGATTCGCCTCGTGAAGGGGAGTGGCTTCGCTCGTCAGCTCGATCGCAACGACGCGATAACCGTCGGCCTTTGCGGCAGCGACTGCTCCCGGGCCGTCCTCCGTTTCCGTCCACGTGAGGTAGCGCTGTGTGCCGAGCGCGGTCTTGTTGACCTTGTCGTGATTCGGGGCCGTGCCCGCGGCGATCCACACATGATCCACCCGCTCGGCGGCGGCAGTGCGAACGACCGAGCCGACGTTGAACGGGTTCTGCACACCGTCGAGGATGAGCGCGAGCCGACCCTCCGTGCGCTTTCGCCACTCACGATGGAGCCGCTTCATTCCCGTGCCGTCGAGTTGAGCCATCAGGCAGTCTCGCTGGATTCTGCGCCGCTGCGTCGTACTTCGAGAATGCGATACCCGGCTCGACTCGTGAGTCGAGTCGTCGGGAATCCCTGATCGCCGAGCCATTTGGCCAGCGAGTCGCTGCCGAGGTGCTTCTGTACGACGAGATGGGCCACCCCCGTGGGCGTCAATCGGGGAAGCCAGTGCAGGAGGAGCTCGTGGAGGGCCACCTTGCCGATGCGGATCGGTGGGTTCGAGAAGATGCGATCGAAGCGGATGTCGGCCGGTACGTCGTCGGGGGCGTGTACGTGTACGCGATCGCCAGCGCCGACCGAGACGGCGTTCGCTTCGGTCAGCGACCGGGCTCGGCGGTTGACGTCGATGGCCCACACTTCTGCGGAGGGCGCCCGTCGGGCAACCACACAGGTGATCGGCCCCCAGCCGCAGCCGATGTCGAGGACCCTTGTCGCGTCAGTGACTGGTGGTGCTTCCAGCAGCAGGAACTTGGTTCCCGCGTCGAGCTTGTCGGCGGCGAACACTCCTCGATCGGCCGTCAGCGTGAGCGACATGTCCGGGAGCGTCACCTCGGCCGGGTGCGGTGACGACTCGATCTCGGGGTCGTCGTCGAAGTAGTGACCGTCGCTCATGTGGGGGACGGTAACCTGGACGCATGTCCGGCTACGACATCCGCATCATCGGCGACCCCATCCTGCGGCAAACCGCCCGCGAGATCACCGATATCGACGACTCCTTGGTCCGACTCGTCGACGACATGCTCGAGACGATGTACGAGGCGCCGGGTATCGGTCTTGCTGCCCCCCAGGTCGGCGTGCAGAAGCGGCTTTTCGTGTGGGACGTCGGCGCCGGGCCGGAAGCGATCATCAATCCGGAGATCGTCGAAAGCGACGGCGAATGGCTCTTCGAGGAAGGTTGCCTCTCGGTTCCCGGCCTGTCGTGGGAGATCCTTCGTCCCAAGATCATCCACATCGTGGGCCGCGACCTCGATGGCAACGAACTGTCGTTCGAGGCCGACGAGCTCGAGTCGCGGCTCTTCCAGCACGAGATGGATCACCTCGAGGGCACGCTGTTGATCGAGCGGCTCGACGACGACACTCGCAAGGAAGCGCTGAAGACCATCAGGGATCTGCAGTTCGGCGCGGTCGAGAAACCACGTGCCTCAGGCGGCGGGCTGACTCTCCCGTGACGATCCCGCCCCCGGCGGAGATCCGACGAATCGCGTATCTCGGCACCCCCGATCTGGCCGTCCCGCCGCTCACCGCACTGGTCGAGGCCGGGTTCGAGATCCCGATCGTGGTGAGCCGACCCGACACGCGGCGGGGCCGGGGTGGCGCCCACCAACCCTCGCCGGTCAAAGCTGCCGCCGCCGCGCTCGGTCTCCCGGTCACCGACGATCTGGCCGACCTCGCTGACGTTGATGTCGACCTCGGGGTCGTCGTCGCCTACGGCCGCATCATCCCGGCGTCAGTGCTCGACCAGCTGGCGATGGTCAACATCCACTTCTCGTTTCTGCCCCGATGGAGGGGTGCCGCGCCCGTCGAGCGGGCGATCCTGGCCGGCGACCCGACGACCGGCGTCTGTCTGATGGCGGTCGAGGAGGGCCTCGACACCGGCGCCGTCTACCGGCGTGCCGAGGTCGCGATCGATCCCGACGAATCGCTCGATGAACTCCGCGGTCGATTGGTCGAGATCGGGGTGGCTCAGTTGCTCGACGCGATGACGCATGGCCTCGGTGAGCCCGACCCCCAAGTAGGTGAGCCGGTTCACGCCGCGAAGATCACGGCTGAGGAACGTCGTCTCGACTGGTCGGACGCTGCTGCCGACGTGCATCGCCGCGTGCGGGTCGGTGGCGCCTGGACCACATTTCGCGACAAGCGGCTGAAGATTCATCGCACTTCGCTCGCCGGCGGCCAGGGTCGGCCAGGAGAGATCGACGGGCTTCGCGTCTACGCCGGCGACGCTGCGATCGAGCTCGTCGAGGTCCAGCCCGAGGGCAAGGGGCGCCAGGATGCGGCGGCGTGGCGCAACGGTGCCCAACTCACTCCAGCTGATCGGCTGATCTGATGTCTGATGCACCGACCACATCCGATGCTCGCCGCGTGGCCATTGATGCCATCGTTCGGATCGAGGAGGGCGGAGCGTACGCCAACGTCGTTCTTCCCAAGCTTCTCGCCGACACCGACTTGGAGCCTCGCGACAAGGGGTTCGTCACCGAGTTGGTCTACGGCTCCACGCGGCGCAAGCGTGCGCTTGACCATGTCGTCGACCGGTTCCTCGTGCAGGACCCACCGGCCACCGCCCGTGCCGCACTGCGAATCGGCGCCCACCAGCTGATCGAGCTGGGCACGCCTCCCCACGCGGCCGTGTCCGCGACGGTCTCGGCCGCACCGAAGCGCTTCCGAGGGATGGTCAACGCGGTGCTCCGCAAGGTCGCGGCTGCCGCCAAAGACGGCATCGAATACCCGTCGCTCGCCGTCGAACTCAGCTACCCCGACTGGCTCGTGGACCGCCTGACCGACGAGCTCGGCGCCGAGCGGGCCGAGACGGCGATGCGCACCATGAACGAGGCCGCGACGGTGCAGCGCCGAGACGACGGCTACGTGCAGGACGAGAGTTCACGGCGGGTAGCCGCGCTCGTTCCGTCGGGCGACGGAGAGCTCGTTCTCGATATGTGTGCCGCCCCCGGTGGGAAGGCGACAGAGATCGCGGGTCGCGGCGCCACGGTTGTCGCCGCCGACATGCGCCTGAGCCGGATCGGGCTGATCACCGACAACGTCGAGCGACTCGGCCTCGATGGAGTGGCCCTGCTCCAGGCTGATGGCACGAACCCGCCATTCCCGCCTGCGTCGTTCGATGCCGTTCTCGTCGACGCGCCATGCTCCGGGTTGGGTGCCTTGCGTCGGCGCGCCGACGCAAGGTGGCGGATCACTTCGGCCGACATCGATTCGCTCGGCCGTCTGCAGACTGAGCTGCTGCTCGCCGCCGCGCCGCTGGTCAAGCCCGGCGGAACGCTGGTCTACAGCGTGTGCACGTTGACGAAACAAGAATCGGTCGATGTCGTCGCGGCGGCCAGTGAAACGCTCGCGGCGCTCGGATTCTCCGGTATCGGCGGAGAAGGCGACGGATGGCGGGCGTTCGGTGAAGGCGTGGAACTCCTCGAGCCCGACCCGCAGCACGATGGAATGTGCCGAGCACTCTTCAAGCGGACCTGAGCCGACTCGCTATCGTCGGGCTATGGATCACGGTCATCATCACGACGACGGCGGCGGAGCCCCGCTCCACGTCAAGATTCTCACCGTTTCCGACGGTGTTGTTCACGGGACTCGCGAAGACAAGTCCGGCGCGATCCTCGAGGATCACCTGGCCGCGGCGGGCTGGAGCGTTGTGCAGAGAATGGTCACCGAGGACGGCGAGTTGCCAGTCGCCGATGCACTCGGTGAGCTGGCCGACGGATTCCACGGACTGATCATCACGACCGGCGGCACCGGCTTCGGGCCGCGGGACCTCACCCCGGAAGGCACCCGAGCGGTCATCGACCGCGAGGCGCCCGGCCTGGCTGAGGCGATGCGTCTCGTCAGCCCGCTGGGGCGACTGAGCCGAGCCGTGGCGGGCACGCTCGAGACCGCGTTGATCGTCAACACCCCTGGTTCGTCCAAGGGCTGCGTCGAGACCATCGACGCGGTGATCGACGTGCTTCCTCACGCCGTTCGCCTGCTCGTCGACAACGCGGATCCGCATCCGAGCGCCGATGCGCCACAATCGGGCCACGACGCCCACGGCCACACATGAGTGACACGTCGCCGGTCGTCGACCGCGACCGCATGCTGCGGGCAATCGATGTCGCCAGTCGAGCGCGCCACCGGGCGTCGCCGAATCCTTGGGTCGGCGTGACACTGGTCCAGGTCGACGGCAGCATCGCCTGGGGTGCGACGCAGCCCCCCGGCGGCAACCACGCGGAAGTCGAGGCGCTCGCGTCGGCCGAGGTGACCGAGGGTGCCGTCGTCTACACCACCCTCGAACCGTGCAACCACCAGGGCCGCACCGGTCCCTGTACCGATGCACTGATCGAGGCGGGCGTCGCTCGCGTCGTGATCGGTATCGAGGATCCTGACCCCCAGGTCGCGGGCACGGGCATCACGCGGCTTCGAGAGGCCGGGATCACGGTCGACGTCGGCGTTGCGGCCGAGGAGGTCGAGCGCCAGTTGCGCCCCTACCTCCACCATCGACGAACTGGCCGTCCCTGGGTGGTGCTGAAGCTGGCGTCCACGATCGACGGGCGAGTCGCTGCTCCGGACGGCTCCTCCCAATGGATCACCGGTGCCGAGGCGCGTGCCGACGGGCACCGACTGCGGGCAGAGAGCGACGCCATCCTGGTCGGGGCCGGAACCGTACGAACCGACGACCCATCGTTGACCGTCCGCGACTGGCCGCCACCCGAACTTGGCATCGACCCTGCAGGAGTGCGTGATCCTCGGCGCGTGGTGCTCGGATCAGCGCCCGAGGGATCGAAGGTTCACCCGTGCCTCGAGTTCGAGGGCGAGATTCCCGACCTCCTCGACCAACTCGGGGCCGAGGGTGTCGTCCAGCTAATGGTCGAGGGCGGCCCGCGCGTCGCCCATGCCTTCCACCACCCCCGACTGGTCGACGAGTACGTCGTGTATGTCGCCCCCGCCCTTTTCGCCGGAAGCGACGCGGCCGGACTGTTCGCGGGCGCCGGGGCAATGTCGATCGAGGGCGTCTGGCGAGGCCACTTCGAAGACGTGGCGAAGCTCGGCGAGGATCTCCGGATCACCCTGTTGGCCGGCAGGCGCGAATCGGTCGAGGGATAGCGGCGTCGAGGGATAGCCTTCACGCCCATGCTGAAGCTGGTTCTCCCCAAGGGTTCGCTCGAGAAAGCGACCATGGAGCTCTTCGAAGCCGCCGACCTGCCGGTCGAGCGCTCGTCGTCGGTTGCCTACAAGGCAACCATCGCCGATCCCCGGATCGACTCCGTTCGTATCCTGCGTCCGCAGGAGATTCCCACCTATGTGGCCGACGGACTCTTCGACTTCGGCATCACCGGTCGAGATTGGATCGAGGAAACCAGCAGCGATGTCGAGACCCTCGGTGAGCTGAAGTACTCGAAGGCGACGGCGAATCCCGTTCGAATCGTGATGGCTGTGCCGGGCGATTCCCCATGGCAGTCGGTTGCCGACCTCCCATCGGGTGTTCGCGTGTCCACCGAGTATCCGGAGATCACCCGGCGCTTCCTCGAGAACGCCGGCATCGACGCCGATGTGCGCCTGAGCTACGGCGCGACCGAGGCGAAGGTGCCCGACATCGTCGACGTCGTCGTCGACATCACCGAGACCGGGCGCGCCCTCAACGCCGCCGGCCTGCGCATCATCGACACGCTGGTCACCTCCTACACCGAGCTCATCGCGAACCCGGCCGCGGCCGCCGACGCCGACAAGGCCCACGCGATGCGCCAGATCCACACGCTGCTTCAGGGTGTGCTCGACGCGCGAGGCAAGGTGCTCGTGAAGATGAACGTGCCCAGTGCCGCACTCGACGCCGTCATCGATCTTCTGCCGTCCATGAAGTCGCCGACGGTCAACGAGCTATTCCGGGGGGCCGGTTATGCGGTCGAAACCGTCGTGCCGAAGAACGAGATCAACATTCTGATCCCGGCGCTCAGAGACGGCGGAGCCACCGACATCGTCGAGCTGCCGATCGCGAAGATCGTTCCGTGAACTTCCGCTCGTCAGCCGCCCGCCGGGCCGGACGAGTGCGTGACTATGACGAGCCTGCGGGTTACGGCACAGTCGTGAGCGAGGAAGGTGAGTGGTTCTTCCATTGCACCGCAATCGCCGACGGCAGCCGATCGATCACGGTTGGGGCGGCCGTCGACTTCGTGTTGCGCCCCGGTCACCTCGGCCGGATGGAGGCGCGGGACGTGCGCCCCGCCTAGTCCGTGACCGGCGTCGCGATCGTCCTCGTTCTCGCTTCGGCATTTCTCCATGCGACGTGGAATGCCCGGGCCAACACCGGCGACGACCGGGCGATCGAGTTGGCCATCGCCTACGCCACTGGGGCGTTTGTCCTCCTCCCGTGGCTGATCGCGGAGCCGCCGACCGGCGTGATCGGACTCATGGTTCTCAGCGGCCTCGCTCACGGTGGCTACATCTCGTTTCTCGCGCAGGCATATCGCCGCGGGGGATTGGCCACGACCTACCCCCTTGCCCGGGGCACGGCACCGCTATTGGTGGCGGGCGCCGGTGTGTGGCTCTTGGACCAGAGTCCCTCGGCGACCACGATCGCCGGCGCGGGGATCGTCGCCGCCGGCCTCGCCGTCATCGGTGGAGTCGCATGGGGCAAGGGCGAGCGCAGCGCCATCGCCATGGCGCTGGTGACGGGTGCCTTCATCGCCAGCTACACGCTCCTCGACGCCCGCGGGGTCGAAGACACGAGCGAGTTCGGCTACTTCGCGGGCGCCTCGATCGTGGCGATGGTGTTCGTCCTGGTGATCGAACGGGCATCCCTCGCCCGAATTCGGGCCTCGCTCATCCCCGGCCTGAAGATCGGATTCTTCTCGACAACGGCGTACGGGCTCGTGCTCCTGGCCTACAACCGCGCCGACGCGGCAAACGTCGCGACCCTCCGGGGGACATCGATTCTCTTCGGGCTGATGCTTGTACGACGCTCGGTGACCCGGCGCCTCGCGGTCGGCGCGCTCGCGGTGGTGGCCGGAGCGGTACTCGTCGCGACGTAGCGCTACTCGGCGGGAGCGCCCTGCGACTTCAGCTGGACGAAGACCATCCTGAGCTGATCGAGTGCCTCGACGAGCGTCGCTTCGGCCTCGCCCAGTCGACCCTCGAGCTTCTCGACGATCGCCGCGAGTCCGTCGATGGCGACGGTGGCCTCGGTGAAGTTCGGCGTTTCCTGGGAAAGATGCAGTGCGGCGAGCTCGTAGAGGCCCATGCCGTGGTTGGCGACGATCATCGCGGCCGGAGTCTCGAGGAGGCGCCCTCGGGCCTCGGCCATTTCACGAACCATCTCCTCGGCGCGAGCCCGCTCTTCGGGGCTGAGGCTGTCGAGCGTCACTCCCTCGGGAAGCGCGGCGGCGATCTCGTCGTCGAGCGACGGATCGGCCGCTGAGGCGGTTGAGGTGTCGGCCTGCGGGGCCGTGGGGGCGGAGCGATCAACTTGGTGTTCGCCGCCAGGTGTCCAGAGAGAACTCATGGCTGGTACCCTAACGGTCACAATTGAATGGCAAGCGGGGCAACCCCCCACCTGGCCATCAGATTCTCGGCACTTCGGTGCAGGAGCGTCACATGATGCGCCCAGGTCGACCACACGGCAGGACTTTCGAGTCCTTTCGCGGACGTCGGCTCGCCGACGTCCGTTGTTTCGTTTTGGAGCATCGGACTTACCGCCAACACTACGGAGGTTCCGTGCTCACAAGGGGTACAGGGCGATAGCACCGCAAAACGACGAGACCAGGATCAACGACCGGATCCGAGCCAGAGAAGTCCGATTGATCGGGCACGATGGCGAACAAATTGGAGTCAAGACGCTGCCAGAAGCGCAGAACATCGCGCGAGCGTCTGGCCTTGATCTGGTGGAGGTTGCCCCCGAGGCAAACCCGCCGGTGTGCAAGGTCATGGACTACAGCAAGTTCAAGTACGAGGCCAACCAACGGGCGAAAGAGTCCAAGAAGAAGTCCTCGAACCTGTCAGTCAAGGAAATGAAGTACCGGCCGAAAATCGGTCCCGGCGACTTCGATACCAAGACACGCAAGGTCGAAAGTTTCCTCGGCGAGGGCCACAAGGTCAAGGTCACGATCATGTTTCGTGGCCGAGAAATGCAACATCCCGAACTGGGTCGCAAGATCCTCGATCGGGTCGCCGACACGGTCGAACACGTTGGCAAGGTGGAGTTCCACCCCCGACAAGACGGCCGCAACATGGTGATGGTTCTCGCTCCTGACAAGCAGGCACAGGCCCGTCACCAAAAGCAGATGGAAAAGGAAGAAGCCGACGCGGCAAACGCCGTCGAGGCACCGGAGCCCAGCTCCGAATCCTGAGAAAGCAAACAACATGCCAAAAATGAAGACTCACAAGGGTGCGGCCGCGCGTTTCAAGCGCACCGGTAGCGGCAAGCTCAAGCGCCGCCACCAAGGCAAGAACCACATGATGGAGGGGAAGAGCCCGAAGCGGGTGCGTCAACTCCGCAAGTCGACTCTTGCCTCCAAGGCCGACGAGAAGAACCTGCGCGACCTCGGCGTCTGAGCCGGTCCGCACACTCACAACGAACACAAGAGTCCGCACGTCGTAGGCGTGAGGCGAGAGAGAGAAGGGGAGCACCATGGCACGCGTCAAGCGTTCTGTTCACTCCAAGAAGCGCCGTCGGGTAGTACTCGAGCGGGCGAAGGGCCACTACGGCAACCGTTCACGGAGTTTCAAGTCCGCGAACGAATCGGTGATGCACGCGGGCAACTATGCCTTCCGTGACCGCCGTGCTCGCAAGGGCGAGTTCCGCAAGCTCTGGATCCAGCGCATCAACGCCGCGTGCCGTGAGAACGGCACGAGCTACAGCCGGTTCATCGCCGGTCTGAAGGCGGCCGAGATCGAGGTCGACCGCAAGATGCTGTCCGAGACGGCCATTCACGACCCCGCGGCATTCACCGCGTTGGTCGAGGCGGCCAACGGGGCACTCGCCGACGCCTGATGGCTTCCGGTTCCGAGTCACATGTGCTCGGAGCACAGAACCCGAGAATTGCTGAACTGCGCCGCCTGATAGGGCGGCGCAGTTCGCGTTCGGCCGAGATCGTGCTCGAGGGCCCGCGCACCGTGCGTGAAGCACTCAACGCCGGCCACCTGCCCACGACGGTGATTGTGCCCGAGAGCGCCGATGAGCATCCGCTGCTCGGCGAAATGCCGTCTTCGACCGAGGTGATCGTCACCCGCGACAAGGTGTTCGAGAAGATGGCGCCGTCGGTCTCACCACAGCCGATGCTGGCGCTGGTGCCGCGGCCAGTCGGCGAGTTGCCATCGACCTTTGGCGCAAACGACGTCGCCCTGGTTCTGGCCCAAGTCAGCGACCCTGGAAACGTCGGCACGTTGATCCGCGTCGCCGACGCAGTGGGCGCGGTCGCCGTCGTCTGCGTCGGAGGGGCCGACCCCTGGGGGCCGAAGACCGTGCGCTCGTCGGCCGGCTCGGTGCTTCGGGTCCCCGTCGTGAGTGCCGACTCGCTGGAGGCGGCAAGTACTGCGCTACGAGCCGCGGGGGCTCGCGTGATCGGCACCGACGTCCGAGAGGGCGAACGGCACGACGGGGGAGTGCTCGAAGGGCCCGTGGCGATCGTCCTGGGATCCGAGCCCCATGGCTTGGACCGCTCCATCACGCCGCTCATCGACGCATGGGTCAGCATCGACATGCCGGGCAACACCGAGTCCCTCAACGTCGCAATGGCGGGAACCCTCCTGGCCTACGAGGCATCCCGCGCCTGACGGAGCCGCCTTCAGTGCTTCGGAGCGAGCAGCTCGAACCAGACCGAGCTCACCGTCGCCCCGTTGGGCAAGAGATGCGGGTGAGTGCTGATGGCATCGCCGCCCGCCGCGAGCGCGGCGCGGCGCATGGCGATGTTGTCGGCGTCGGTGCCGAGGTAGCAGCGTTCGAGTCCTGCCTCCGCGGCGAGCACGAGAATCGCGAGCAACGCCTTGGTGGCGAGGCCGCGGCCCCGACCTCGCTCGCCGAGCCAGAGCCCGATCGCCGGCTGGTGCGGGCCGGGCGAGAGGTAGTCGAGTCGAATGGTCCCGACCACGAGGCCGGTGTGGTCCTCAATGACGTACTCACCTCGGTGACCTCCGGAGCGGATCTCCTTGCGGACAACCTGGAGCACGTTGTCGTCCCAGCCGTTCGCGGACGCGACGACATCGTCGATCGTGGCGAGGATGGCCTCGCTGTCCGCCGGTGTCGCCGGTCGGATCGAGATCTCACCGGTGGAGACGGCCCTCCCTCCGAGCGGATCGCGTAGCGGGCGCAGCAGATAGCCGGCTTGTGCCACGATCGCCGCGCCGGCGATGACGCCGCCGAGAGCAAGGGGCGCGATCGCGGATGTTTCCCAGTCGCGCCGATCGGCGAAGGAGGCGAAGGCGGTCGCTGCCACCAGCCAGACGAAGACGAAGAGCGTGATGACCTCGCCCTTCGCTCCTCGCCACCATGCGAGCACGGTGGCGCGACGAATGGCGACCTGGTGGCGCACCTCAGGCCACGAGGTCGGCGTCGTCCGGGTGATCACGGATGAACCCGGCGGCGAACGGGCACAGTGGCCTGATCGTTCGATTGCCGATTCGGAGGTCGTCGAGCATGCCCCTCATGAGGCGGTCGGCCATCCCCTGGCCTCGCATCTCGGGGTCGGTTTCGACATGGGGAACGACGACCGTCGGTCCATCGAGGTGATAGTCGGCGATGGAGATGATGCGGTCGTCGACGATCAACTCGTAGCGCTCGCGGCCGGGATTGTCCCGAACGATGTGGTCGATCTGGTCACCGGGCTGAATCACCGAGCCAGTCTCGCAGGAAACGTCATCGGGTCCGCGGCGCCGAGGCCGTAACCTGTGCCCCGATGATCCAGGAGCTCGAACAGACGGCGGCCGAAGCCAGCGCCCGCCTTGCCGATGTGGCCGACCTCGACGCGCTCGCCGCGATCGATGCCGAGTACCTCGGCAAGAAATCGGCGCTCACGACAGCCAAGAAGCAGCTCGGCGGGCTCGAGCCCGACGAGCGCAAGGCGGCCGGCCAGGCGGTCAACCAGATCCGCGGCCGCCTCGAAGCAGAGATTGCCGCCGCTCGCGCCCGCCTCACGGCCGCCGCTCGTGCGGTTCAGCTCGAAGCCGAACGACTCGATCTCACGGAGCTGCGCGACGACGTTCGCCGTGGCTCGATGCATCTCGTCACCCAGGCTCGAGACCGGCTCGAAGACGTCTTCGTCGGGATGGGCTTCACGGTCGCCGAAGGCCCCGAAGTCGAGACGGCCTGGTACAACTTCGAAGCGCTCAACATTCCCGAGTGGCACCCTGCCCGGGGCAGCTTCGACACGATCTTTGTGGACCTGGGTGAGCCCGAAGAGGTCATGCTCCGGTCACACACCTCGCCGGTGCAGATCCGGACGATGGAGAACACCGAGCCGCCGATCTACATCGTGGCGCCCGGACGGACGTTCCGGACCGACACTGCGGATTCCACTCATCTTCCGGCGTTCAACCAGATCGAGGGCTTGGTGATCGACCGCGGCATCACCCTCGGCGATCTCGCCGGCACCATCGATGCGTTCGTCCGCGCCTTCTTCGGCGGCGAAGTGAAGACCCGCCTGCGTCCGTCCTACTTCCCGTTCACCGAACCGAGCGCGGAGTTCGACATCTCCCGTCCCGATGGCTCGTGGCTCGAACTCGGTGGCTGCGGCATGGTGCATCCCAATGTGCTGCGAAATTGCGGAATCGACCCCGACGAGTGGCAAGGGTTCGCCTTCGGCTTCGGTATCGACCGCCTCGCGGTCATGCGCTACCAACTCGACGACATTCGCGAGCTGGTCAACAACGACGTTCGCTTCCTGAGGCAGTTCTGATGAAGGTCACACTCTCCTGGCTCCGCGAGTTCGCGCCCGACATCGACGGCGACCCGGTTGAACTCGGTGAAATCCTTTCCGGCCTCGGTCTTGCCGTCGAGGAGATGGAGATCCTCGGTGACGTGGTCGAGGGTGTCGTCCTCGCCAAGGTTCTCGACCTCCGTCCCCATCCCGACGCCGACAAGATCCAACTGGTCGATGTCGACGACGGCAACGGCGACCCGCTCCAGGTCTGCTGCGGCGCGTTCAACATGGCGGTCGGCGACCTCATCCCGTTCGCCACCATCGGCACGGTCATGCCCAACGGCATGGAGATCGCGCAGCGAGAGTTGCGAGGCCAGACCTCCAACGGCATGTGCTGCTCCGGTGCCGAGATCGGTTTCGGCGACGACCACGAGGGCATTCTGATCCTCAACGATCGTGCACTCGAGGGCGCCAGACTCGGCGCTCCACTCGGCGAAGCGCTCGGCATCGAGGCCGATGTGGTCTACGACCTCGAAGTCAACGCGAATCGGCCCGATGCCATGTCGGTGGCCGGCGTCGCCCGCGATCTCGCGGCGGCCCTCGGTGTGCCGTTCTCCTTCCCGACATACGAACCTGCCCGGTCGGAGGAATCCGTCGACGACGTCTTGTCGGTCGAGATCATCGACCCGTCGCTCTGCGGTCGCTTCGTGGCCACCGTCCTGCGCAACGTCACGGTCGGAACGTCGCCGGCCTGGATGCAGAATCGCCTGACACAGCTGGGCATGCGCCCCATCAACTCGATCGTCGACATCTCCAACTACGTCATGCTCGAGCTCGGGCAGCCGAATCACACGTTCGACCTCGCGACGGTCGCCGACGGTCACCTGCGAGTCAGGCGGGCGGCCGACGGCGAAACGCTCGTGACCCTCGACGACGCCACGCGCAGCCTTTCGGCGATCGACGGCGTCATCGCGAACCGCGCCGACGAGGCCGTCTCGCTGGCGGGCGTGATGGGTGGCGCGGCCACTGAGATCTCGGAGTCGACCACCGACGTCCTGCTCGAGATGGCCTGGTGGGATCCGCCCTCCATCTCGCGCACCGTCAAACGCCTCAACCTGCCGAGCGAGGCCTCGACCCGATTCCGTCGGGGCGCCGACTGGGGCGACAACATCGATCGGGCGATGACACGGTTCATTCAACTCGCCACCGAGCAGGGAGCGGTCGCGGTGTCCGGCCAGATCGACGTCGGCGGCGCGCTGCCGGACCGCACGCCCGTTCGGGTCAGGACCGCAAAGGTCAACGGCATCATCGGCACGGCCCTCGGCGCCGACGACATGGCCGGTCATCTGACCTCCATCGGGTTCGAGGTCGACACCGTCGACGGCGACCTCGATGTCGTGGTCCCCACATGGCGCTGGGACACCGAGACCGAGACCGACATCTCCGAAGAAGTGGCCCGCATGTTCGGCTACGAGAACATCGTGCGCACCGTGCCCAGGGGCGAAACGGCCGGCGGGCTCAGCGAGTATCAGCAGGCGCGGCGGCACGTGCGAGAGATCCTCGTGGGCGCGGGCTGCGATGAAACGATGCCGATGCCGTTTCTGGCGCCTGGCGATCTGCGAGCCGCAGGGCTCCCCGAAGACGGTGTGACCCTGACCAACCCGTTGGTCCAGGAGGAGTCGGTTCTGCGCACCTCGCTCCTGCCCGGCCAGCTGAAGGCGATCGCGTACAACCAGTCGCATCGCAGCACCGACATCAGTCTCTTCGAGATCGACCACGTATATCTGCCTGCTCTCGAGGGCGAACTGCTCCCCGACGAGCGCGAGTTCTTGGCGGTCGCCCTCGCCGGCCAGGAGGCTCCCGCTGCGGTTGCCGTCCTGGACCTGCTCGAACGAGCGCTGGCGCTTCCCAATGTGCAGTTGAAGCCGGCCGCGCCCGCCGGCCTGCACGCCACCCGATCAGCCGAGGTCGTCATCGCCGGGCGTACCCGGGGCCATGTGGGCGAGGTCGATCCCACGGTGCTCGAGAACTACGGGGTCGAAGGGCGGGTCGCATGGATCGAACTCGACCTCGAGGCAGTCCTCAACGGCCCGCACGGCAACCGGAAGTACTCACCGGTCAGCAAGTACCCCTCGAGCGACATCGACCTCGCCTTCGAGGTCAGCGACGACGTCGCGGCCGCCAAGGTCGCGGGGTCTTTGCGCAAGGGTGGGGGAGAACTGCTGCAAGACGTGCAGCTGTTCGACGTCTACCGCGGCGACGGCATGCCCGAGGGCACTCGCAGTCTGGCCTACCGCCTGCGTTTCCAGGCCGCCGACCGCACGTTGACCGACGCAGAGGTGGCCGAGGCTCGCCAGTCGTGCATCGACACTGTTGCCAAGCAACAGAATGCGACCCTCAGGGGTTGAGCTCAGCCGCCAGCCGCAACAAGTCGTAGAGCGCTCCTTCGACGACTTGTTCGTCGGGCGTCGCGGCCAGAGGGATCTCGATCCGCACGGACGCACCGTCGCCAATGCGCTTCTGCGAACCCCCGAGCTCTTTCACGAGGTCGAGCATCCGGCTGTTCTCTCGGAGGACATTGGTGACCAGGGTCGTGTAGCCCGCCGCGGCGGCAGTGCCGGTGACCACCTCCAGCAGTACTCGGCCGATGCCTCGGCCCTGGTAGTCGTCGGTGACTGAGACCGCGGCTTCGGCACTCTGCGGCGAGTCCTCGACCTCGATGAGTCGAGCGACGCCCACGCCGAAGCCGGGGGGCAATGCATCGGCATCAGGGTCGTAGGCGACCCACGCCCGGTGGCTTCGATGGTCGAGGTCGGTGAGCCGCGCCGCCCAGCCCTCCGGCAGCTTCTGCAGCGGTGTGAAGAAACGGAGGTAGCGGCTGCGTTCGGAGAGCCGCTCGAAGCCTCGCTGCAGTTCATCGATGTCGGTGGCGCGAATCGGTCGCAGCACGATGCGGGACCCGTCTCTGAGCGTGTGCTCGACTCCATCCGGGGAGAGCGGGAGGTCGAGGGGCGCCACATGCGAACGGTAGTGGCGAACGAACTACCGTGCGCCGTATGCGTATCTGGCGATCTCATGAACTCGGCAATCCTCTCGATGTCCTTCACCTCGAGGAGGACGATGCTCCGACTCCGGGACCCGGTCAGGTCCAGATCGAGACGACGGCGGTCGGACTCACCTTTCCCGATGTGCTCAGCTGCCGAGGCGAATACCAAGTGCCGACGCGGTTTCCCTTCACACCCGGGGGTGAAACGGCGGGTGTCGTCACCGAGCTGGGCGAGGGTGTCGAGGGAATCGAGATCGGCACGGCCGTTGCCGTCCTTGGCGGCGGCCTTCGGGAAGTCAACGTCGCCGCGGCCAACAGCGTGTTTCCGTATCCGACCGCGTCGCTGAGCGCCGCGCAGGCGGCTGCGGTGCCGGTCAACTACGGCACGGCATGGTTCGCCCTGCACGATCGGGCTCAGTTGCAGTCGGGTGAGAGCGTTTTGATCACGGGCGCGGCCGGGGGCACGGGTACGGCCTGCATCCAGCTCGCGCTCGCAGCCGGCGCGACACCGATCGCGGTGGTCGGCGGGGAGGAGAAGGCGGCGGTCGTTCGCAGCCTCGGCGTGGAACACGTCGTGGACCATCGCGAGACACCCGAGTGGGTCGATGCCGTCCGCGAGATGTCCGGTGGTGGTGTCGACGTCTGTTTCGACGCCGTTGGCGGCGACGCGTACCAGAAGGCCCGTCGTTGCATGGCGTGGGATGGCCGACTCCTGATCATCGGATTCGTCGGCGGAATCGCCGACGCACCGACGAACCACATACTGCTGAAGAACTACAGCGTGGTTGGGGTGCACTGGGGCGCCTCGCTGATGCGCGATCCCAATGCGGTGGGGCGGCAACTCTCCGAGGTGTTCGCGCTGGCCGAGAGCGGCCTCGTGGCGCCGCCCCTTTACCCACCGTTCTCCTTCGAGGACGCGGCTCAGGCGCTGCAGGATCTGGCTGACCGCAAGGTCTACGGCAAGGCGGTCGTCGAACTCTGACTCCTGCGGTGATCAACTGGCATTCCCGTGCCAGTTAGGGGTCGTTGCGAAAGCGCTAGACCTTATAACATCCTCCTGTTACGTTGGCCTGTGTCACACCGGTTTCGACGCATCACGTCCAGGGGGGTTGGTGAACGAAGTCAGGGTCAAGGCCCAAGCCCATCTGATGCCGCACTTCACCAAGGGCGCGGCGTGGCGCAATGATTGCCTCCGTGTCATGGAACGTGGCGAAGGCTGCTACGTGTTCGACAACGAGGGCACGAAGTACCTCGATGGGCTTTCCGGCCTTTTCTGTACGAATCTCGGACACGGCCGAACCGACCTGAGCGCAGCGGCAGTCGCGCAGATGGACCGGCTCGCGTATTACCCCACCTGGGGGTTTGCGAACGAGCCGGCAACGAACGCCGCCACGATGATCGCCGAGGAAGCACCGGGCGACCTCGACGAGGTGTTCTTCGTGAGCTCCGGCTCCGAGGCCGTGGAATCGGCCCTCAAGTTCGCCCGCAACTACCACTTGAGCCAAGGCGACGAACAGCGCTACAAGGTGATTGCCCGCGATTGGGCGTACCACGGCACGACGCTGGGGGCGCTGGCCGTCACCGGCATCCCGACGTTCCGCGAGCCGTTCCTCCCGATGATGTGGGACGGGGTTCGCCACGTCCGTCACACGCTCGGCGATTCCGTCCCCGACGGGACGCCCGCAAGCGAGCTCGAGTCCGTCAAGGCGATCGAGGAGATGATTCTCGCCGAGGGTCCCGAGACGGTTGCCGCCGTGTTCGCGGAGCCCGTGCAGAACGGTCGCGGCGCCTTGGTGCCTCCGCTCGGGTACTGGAAGGAACTCCGCCGTATCTGCGACAAGTACGGCGTGTTGCTGGTGGCCGACGAGGTCATCAACAGCTTCGGGCGACTCGGCCACTTCTTCGGCAGCATCCGCTACGACGTCGTGCCCGACATGATCACGTTCGCCAAGGGCGTCACGAGCGCCTACCAGCCGCTCGGCGGAGTCGTGATCCGCAAGCCGCTCGTGGAAGCGGTGTGGGACTCGCCGATGGGTGCGTTCGTGCACGGGTCCACCTTCGGAGGACACCCGGTCGCTACGGCCGTTGCCTGCGCCGTGATCCAGGCGATGCGAACCGAGGACATCTGCGGCCACGTGCTTCGAACCGAGGACTATCTCAAAGACGGTCTCCACCGCATCGCCGAACGACACAACTGCGTGCGCGAGGTCCGGGGTGCCGGCTACTTCTACGCCGTCGAGTTCATGGCCGACCGAGCGAACGGCATCGACCTTTCGAATGACGACGCCGCGGCGTTGCAGACGGGCGTGCTCAATGAGTTTCTGCGGGATGCCCGTCTCCTGGTCCGGCCCGATGACCGCGGCGCCACAATGTTGACGATCTCGCCGCCGCTCGTCGCGGACACCGCAGTGGTGGACGACCTGCTGGAGCGAACCGATCAGGTCGTCGAACGAACCAACAACTGGCTGAAGCAGCGATGAGCGCTCTGCTCGAGGACTGGTACAGCCGAGCGGCAACGTCTCGTCGCCGAGTCGTGCTCGCCGACACCGATGACGAACGGGCCCATCGGGCCGCTGACCAGCTCAACGACGAGGGCCTCGTCGACGCAGTCGTCATCGGGCGCGACGTCGGTTCGCTCGCTGAGGCCGGCCACCCGGCCGCGGAGCAACTGGTCGCGGAGCTGGCCGCGGTCTCCGATGGCCCCTGGGCGGGGCGCCCGCTCGACGTCGACGATCCCCTGATCATCGCCACCGCCCTCGTGAAGACCGGATGGGCCGCGGGCTGTGTTGCGGGAGCGAGCCGGCCGACCCCCGATGTGATCCGGGCCGGCCTGCGGGTGCTCGGCGTGTCCCCCGATGTCGACGCCGTGAGCAGTTGCTTCTTCTTCGTTCTGCCCGACGGCACGCCCCTCGTGTACGGCGACTGTGGCGTCCTCCCGGACCCGACGGCGGCGCAGCTGGCGTCGGTCGCGATCTCCAGCGCGGCGACCTTCGCCCAACTGGCCGGCGACGACGCACGCGTGGCGCTCCTCTCGTTCTCGACCAAGGGCAGTGCAGAGCACCCTCGAGTCGACAAAGTGCGTGAAGCCTTGGTCCTCGCGCGGGCCAAAGCCCCGTCGCTGGCAATCGACGGAGAGCTGCAATTCGACGCGGCCTGGGTGCCGGCCGTGGCCGAGACCAAGGCGCCCGGCAGCGCGGTCGCGGGTCGGGCCAATGTGTTCGTGTTTCCCGATCTCGATTCGGGAAACATCGCCTACAAGATCACTGAACGCCTCGGGGGAGCACAGGCGTTCGGCCCGCTGCTCCAAGGTCTCGATGGTGTCCTTCACGATCTCTCGCGAGGGTGTTCCGTCGATGACATCGTCAATGTCGCGGTGATCGCGTCGCTGCAAGCGGTCTGATCGATGCCCGCCGTTTGGGGCTCCGGCGTTCGTCACCGCCCTCTAACGAAATAGGGATACGGTCTAACGGATGGCGCGACGGACTCTCGACACCGACCAAGTGATCGACGCGGCGGCGGTCATCGCTGACCGCGAGGGAGTCGAAGCGATCACGCTCACCCGTGTCGCCGAAGAACTCGGCGTTCGTCAACCGGCGCTCTATCGGCACATCGACGGCTACGACGCACTCATACGCAGCCTTGGGCTGCGGGGCCGTGAGATTCTCGGTGCCCGCCTCGCCGAGGCCGCGATCGGGGTTGCCGGGTCGGAAGCGGTGCGGGCGGTGGGGCGCGCATGGCGGGCGGTGGTCGCGGACCATCCCGGTCTCTACGCGGCCACCGACCGGTATCCGTGCACTGGCGATACGGAACTGGAAGAGGCCGTCGAACGGGTCGTCGCGGTGATTGCCCAGTCGCTGGCCTCGTTCGATCTCAGCGACACCGACCGCGTGCACGCGGCTCGCAGTCTCCGCAGCGCGTTTCATGGCTTTGCCCATCTCCAGGCCGGCGACGGCCACCCGCACCCGGAGGACCTCGATGACTCGTTCGACGAACTCCTGACCCTGCTGATAGCCGGAGTTCGAAACCTCGAACGCTAGACCCTCTTCCGATTCAGTTATAGATTCTCACAGATGTCGGAACCCACCAGGAGAAGCCGAACATGACTCGAATGACGCCAAGTGAAGCCTTCGTCGAGACGCTCGTCGCCAACGGCGTCGACACCATTTTTGGGATCATGGGCAGCGCCTTCATGGACGCGATGGACATCTTCGCGCCCGCCGGAATCGAACTCGTGCCGGTTGTCCACGAGCAGGGCGCGGCGCACATGGCCGACGGCTATGCCCGGGTCAGCGGTCGACATGGCGTCGTGATCGGGCAGAACGGTCCGGGTATCTCGAACTGCGTCACCGCGATCGCCGCCGCGTACTGGGCGCACAGCCCGGTCGTGATGATCACACCAGAGGCAGGAACGATGGGGATCGGTCTTGGTGGCTTCCAGGAGGCCAACCAGCTCCCGATGTTCCAGGAGTTCACCAAGTACCAGGGGCATGTGGCCAACGAGAACCGTATGGCCGAGATCACTGCTCGCTGCTTCGATCGGGCGATGTCGGAGATCGGCCCGACGCAGCTCAATATCCCGCGAGATCGCTTCTACGGCGAGATCGATGTGGAGATCCCCGTGCCGATGCGCCTCGACCGAGGCCCCGGCGGGGAGACCTCTCTCGATCAGGCTGCCGACCTGCTCTCCCAGGCCGAGTTTCCCGTGATGGTCTCGGGAGGCGGCGTGGTCATGGGCGACGGCATGGCCGAAGCGATCGCACTCGCCGAGCGACTCGGATGCCCGGTCGTCAACAGCTATCTGCACAACGATTCGTTCCCGGCCAGCCACCCGCAGTGGTGTGGTCCGCTCGGTTATCAGGGCTCCAAGGCGGCGATGAAACTCATTGCCCAGGCCGACGTGGTCCTCGCCCTCGGAACGCGCCTCGGCCCGTTCGGCACGCTGCCGCAGCACGACCTCCATTATTGGCCCGAGGACGCCAAGATCATCCAGGTCGATGCCGACTCCAAGATGCTCGGACTCGTGAAGAAGATCGACGTGGGCATCTGCGGCGACGCCGGCGCGGCCGCCAAGGCACTCACGGCCCGACTGACGGGTCGAACGCTCGCGAGCGATGCCACTCGCGATGAGCGAGGTCAGCGGACGGCCATCGAGAAGGCGGATTGGGAGGCTGAGCTCGTCGACTGGATCGAGGAGACCGACGACTTCTCGATCGACATGATCAAGGAAGCAGCGGCGGAGGAGGGGAGCTGGATGCATCCCCGGCAGGTCCTCCGCGAGCTGGAGAACGCAATGCCGTCGCGAGTCATGGTCTCGACCGATATCGGCAACATCAACTCTGTCGCCAACAGCTACCTGCGATTCGAAGAGCCCCGGTCGTTCTTTGCTCCTATGAGCTGGGGGAACTGCGGCTACGCGTTGCCGACGATGATCGGGGCCAAGAAGGCCGCCCCGGATCGCCCGGCCGTCGCGTACGCAGGCGATGGTGCGTGGGCCATGAGTATGAGCGAGATCATGACGGCCGTTCGCCACGACATCCCGGTGACCGCGGTGGTCTTCCACAATCGCCAATGGGGCGCCGAGAAGAAGAACCAGGTCGACTTCTACGGCCAGCGTTTCGTGGCCGGCGAGCTCGACGGTGGGGAGGACTGGTCACAGGTCGCTCGGGCCATGGGCGCCGAGGGCGTTCGCGTCGATCAGTTGGACGACGTCGGGTCGGCTCTCGAGGGAGCGATTGACGCCCAGATGAACGCCGGGAAGACCACCGTCATCGAAGTGATGACGACGAAGGAGCTCGGTGACCCGTTCCGTAAGGACGCGCTGAGCACGCCCGTTCGTCACCTGGAGAAGTACGAGGACTACATCTGAAGGAGCAATACTCTCGCCATGTACATCAATGGTGAGTGGGTCGATGCCCGAAGCGGCGACGTATTCGACGTCGTGAATCCAGCCAACGGCGAGATGATCGGTTCGGCCCCTGCTGGTGGGGCCGGCGATGCCGTCGCGGCAATCGACGCGGCGGATGCGGCCTTCGGAGATTGGGCAACCACCACGTCCTTCGAGCGCGCTGATCTGTTGATGGCGGCCTGGCGGCTGATGACCGAACGGGCCGAACCGCTGGCTGCGCTCATGACCCGCGAACAGGGCAAGCCTCTGAAGGCGGCACGAGCTGAGGTCTCCTACGGCGCCGACTTCCTTCGCTGGTTCGCGGAAGAGGCCCGGCGAATCAGCGGCGAGTGGCTCCCGTCGGCTCGGCCCGATCAGCGGTTTCTGTCGGTGAAGACGCCGGTCGGCGTGGTTGCCGCGATCACGCCATGGAACTACCCGATGTCGATGCTGACCCGGAAGATGGGACCCGCATTGGCCGCGGGATGCACCCTCGTGCTGAAGCCGGCCGAGGCCACGCCGCTGTGTGCAAAGGCAATCTTCGAGTGTTTCCACGACGCCGGAGTGCCGGCCGGTGTACTCAACCTCGTCACCGCGGCCGAGCCGGCCCCGATCGGCGAGGTCTTCACCGGCGATTCTCGAGTCAAGAAGCTCACCTTCACGGGCTCGACCGCAGTCGGGCGCCTGTTGGCAGCCAAAGCCGGTGCGAATCTGCAGCGGATCTCCGTCGAGCTGGGAGGCCACGCGCCGTTCGTGGTGCTGCCCGATGCCGACCCGGTCCACGCGGCGAAGGGTGCCGCCGCACTGAAGTTCCTCAACTCGGGTCAGGCGTGCATCAGCCCAAATCGGATACTGGTGCACCGAGACCATGCGGACGTGTTCATCGAGACGATCGTGCCGCGTGTGGAGAAGGTGCGGGCCGGCGACGGCAGTCTGGAGGGCGTCGGTGTCGGCCCGCTCGTGAACGAAGCCGCGGTGGCGAAGGTCGCCGCGCAGGTCGACGACGCTCGGGCCAAGGGAGCAGAGGTTCCGGTCGGCGGAACGCGGCTTCTCGATGACGGACTCGACCGAGGCCACTTCTATGCACCCACCGTCGTCACCGGGGTCACCGACCAGATGCTGATCTACCGCGAGGAGACGTTCGGGCCGGTGGCGCCGATCATCGTCTACGACGATGTCGACGAGGTGATCGCGATGGCGAACGACACCAATTACGGCCTGGCTGCCTACGTCTACACCAACAGTCTTTCTGCCGCGATCCGGGCGATGGAGGGCCTTCGCTTCGGAATCATCGGCATCAACGACGTGAATCCCACCTCGGCGGCGGCGCCATTCGGAGGAATGGGCGACTCCGGGATCGGCCGAGAGGGCGGCCGCGAAGGGATCGCCGAGTACCAGGAGACCAAGCTGGCGGGCATCGCCTTGTAGGCCCGGGTCGCGCCACAGCAGTCCGTGTAGCTTCCCTGAATGCGCAGAACGTCAATCTCCCGAACGGTCCGTGGTCTTGTCGTCGTAGCGGCCCTGGCACTGGTTGCGGTCTCGTGCGGCGATGACGCGGAGTCATCGAACGCCACCACGACCACGACGACCGCGCCGACGACCACCAGCTCGACGACGACAACCACCACGACTACCCCGTCCGAGCCGTTGCGAATCAACGATCTCCAGGTTCTCGGGTCGCACAACTCGTACCACCTGCGGCCGGCGCCCGAGGCGTACGCGGCCATCGAGGCGCTCAGCGCTGTGCTGGCCGAGTCGATCGATTACTCCCACCGTTCGCTGACCGAGCAGCTGGAGGACTTCGGTGTGCGCCAGTTCGAGATCGATGTCTTCGCCGACCCCGACGGAGGGCTCTACGCATCTCGGGCGGCGATGCCGGTGGTCGGCTTGCCGGCAGAGTCCGGCCTGGCCGAGCTCGATGGACCCGGGTTCAAAGTCCTCCACACGCAGGACTTCGACTTCGAGACGAATTGCCTGACGCTGCAGATCTGTCTCGCGGAAATCGCGGCCTGGTCCGACGCGAATCCCGATCATCTTCCGTTGATGATCATGATCGAGGTCAAGGAGGAGTCGGTTCCCGACGCAGCGGCGGATGCCGGTCTCGAACTTCCCGACCTGCCGATCGAGTGGACCATTCCCGTGATCACCGACGCAGACACCATGAACGAGCTCGACGAGGAGCTGGTCGCGGCGATGGGCGATGACCGCATCATCCGGCCCGACGACGTTCGTGGCGATCGGGCCACGCTCGAGGAAGCGGTCCTCGCCGACGAGTGGCCGACGATCGATGAGAGCCGCGGCAAGGTCATGTTCAGCATGGTCAACACCGGCGCTGCTCGCGACATCTATCGACTTCCCAGCGACGTCCTGGCCGGCCGAGTCATGTTCACCACGAGCTCGCCCGGTGACCCGGATGCCGCGTTCCTGCGGATCGACGATCCGATCGGCGGGGCCGAGGAGATCGCGCAGCGATCGGCCGAGGGGTATCTCATCCGGACTCGCACCGATTCTCCGACGGCCGACGCGCGCACCGGCGACACGACACGTCGTGAGGCCGCGGTGGGGAGCGGGGCCCACTTCCTGAGCACCGACTACTACGCGGAGGATCCCGCCTTCGGCACGGGCTACGCCGTCCCGCTTCCGCCTGTTTGCAACCCTGTCAGCGCTCCTGACGAGTGTGATCTCGCGCTCGTCGAGTAGCGGGTTGCAATTATCATTCAAATGGTTGCATAAAGATGCAACTTCCGGTACGGTGTCCGAATGCACCGGGTAGCGATCATCGGCGCGTCGGGATTCACCGGCGCAGAGTTTCTCAGATTGTGCGCTGGCCACCCCGAGTTCGAGGTGGTCGTCGCGACAGGGGAGACCCAAGCGGGTACCCGTATTGCCGATCTGTATCCAAGTCTGGCCGCTGCGTATGGCGAGATGGTGTTTGCTCCCTACGATCCTTCGATTCTCGAGGGCATCGACCTGGTCTTCATGGGGCTGCCGCACGGTCATTCCCAGGCGCTCGTTCCTGAGATCCGCGGAAAGGTGCCCCACATCGTGGATCTGTCGGCCGACTTCCGGTTCGACGATCCGGCGATCTATCCCGAGTGGTACGGCGCACCCCACCTGGCCCCCGAGCTGCTCAGCGAGTTCGTGTTCGGCATGCCGGAGCTCTTCCGGGACCGGTTGCCGGGGGCCGAACTGGTTGCCGTCGCCGGCTGCTACGTCACCACGGCCGCCCTTGCACTGGCGCCGCTGCTCGCGGCCGGCCTCATCGAGTCGCACGGAATCATCGTCGACGCGGCCAGCGGGGTGTCGGGGGGCGGTCGCCCGCCGAAGCCCAACACCACGTTCTGTGCCGTCGACGAGGACTACACCGCCTACGGGCTGTTGAACCACCGGCACACGCCCGAGATCGAGTTTGCCGTCGGCGCCCACGCCGGAACCGAGGCGCAGGTGTTGTTCACGCCTCACCTGGCACCGATGAACCGGGGCATCCTTGCGACTTGTTACGGCCGGCCGACCGGTGCGTCGACGACCGCCGACGTGATGGACTGCCTGCACGACGCCTATGCCGACGAGCCCTTCATCGTGGTTTCCGACCGGTCGCCGTCGACCAAGGCCACGCTCGGCTCCAACAGCGTGCACCTGACCGCCCGGGTCGATGAGCGCACCGGCACCGTCCTCGCGATCGGAGCCCTCGACAATCTCGTGAAGGGCGCCTCCGGACAGGGCGTGCAGTGCGCCAACGCGGTGCTCGGCATACCCGAATCGACGGGTCTGGCGTCCGCCGGCCTCTACCCGTAGGGAATCGTCATGTCCGACATCTCGCCCCTCGCTCCCTCCGCGTTCCCCGACCTGCCTCCCATCGCGGGCCTACTGCTGGCCACCCATGCGGCCGGTATCCGCTACTCGGCGAGGGCGGATCTGTTCCTGGCCGAAATGGCGGAAGGAACCACGGTCGCGGGCACCTTCACGAAGAGCCTCTGCCCGAGCGCCCCGGTCGACTGGTGTCGGCGCATCCTTGCCGACGGCGACGGCACCGCCCGGGCGATCGTCTGCAACAGCGGGAACGCCAATGCCTTCACCGGCAAGGCCGGAGAGACTGCGGCAGCGCTCACGGCCGAGGTCGTCGGTGAGGCCTTGAACATCGATCCCGATCGGATCTACCTCGCCTCGACCGGCGTGATCGGCGAGACGCTGCCCGAAGAAGCACTGCGGAGCGGGCTCCCGGCGCTCGCCGCCAACCTCGACAATGCCAACACCGCGACTTGGGCGGCAGCAGCGGGGGCGATCCGCACCACCGACACGTTCTCGAAGGCATCGTCGGCCCGCATCCCCGGCACCGCGGCCCACATCGTCGGTATCGCCAAGGGCAGCGGCATGATCGCGCCCGACATGGCGACCATGCTCGCCTTCGTCTTCACCGACTTGGGAGTCGCTCCGGAAGTTTTGCAGACGGCGCTTTCGGCATCGGTGGCTGCCTCGTTCAATCGCATCACGGTCGACAGCGACACCTCCACGAGCGACACGGTGTTGCTGTTCGCGACCGGCGAGCAGATCGACGATGAGGTCCTGTCCACCGAGGACGAGCGTTTCAGTGATTTCCAGGCCGCCCTCGACGAGGTGTTGCTCGATCTCGCCCATCAGATCGTTCGTGACGGCGAGGGCGCGACCAAATTCGTGGAAGTCGAGGTCACCGGCGCGGCCTCGGACCAGGCCGCCGAGATCATCGCGTTCGCCATCGGCAATTCACCGCTCGTGAAGACCGCCCTCGCTGCCGACGACGCGAACTGGGGTCGGATCGTGATGGCCGTCGGAAAGGCCGGACAAGCCGCTGACCGCGATCAGCTTGCGATCTGGATCGGCGACGAGCAGGTCGCGGCCCACGGCGTGCAGTTCGAGGGTTATTCCGAGGAGCGCGCCACCGCGCATCTCCAAGAGGACGAAGTGAAGATCACCGTCGACGTGGGCGTCGGTGACGGCGCGGCGACGATCTGGACCTGTGATCTCACGCACGGCTACATCGACATCAACGCGGGATACCGGTCATGAGCGACACCGATCAACTACCAAGCCGGGGGTTCGCTCCCGCTCAACGTGCCGGTGCGCTCGTTGAGGCGCTGCCCTACATCCAGCGCTTCCGCGGCGCGGTTGTGGTCGTCAAGTACGGCGGCAACGCCATGACCGACCCATCACTGGCGGCGACATTCGCAGAAGACATCGTTCTCCTGCGGTCGATCGGACTGAAGCCGGTTGTCGTCCACGGCGGCGGCCCGCAGATCGGCGACATGCTCGCGCGGCTGGGCAAGGAAACCGAATTCGTGGATGGCCTTCGAGTGACCGACGAGGAGACGCTCGATGTCGCCCGGATGGTGCTCGTCGGCAAGGTCGGCCGCGATATCGTCGGATCGATCAACATCCATGGTGCCTACGCTGTCGGCCTCTCGGGTGAAGACGGTGGCCTGATCACCGCCGCCGCCCGCGACGAGTCGCTGGGCTTCGTGGGTGATGTGGTCTCCGTTCAACCAGGCATCATCGAACGGCTTCTGGCCGAGGACATGATCCCCGTCGTGTCCACCATCGGGTCCGATCGGGCCGGGCAGGCCTACAACATCAATGCCGACACGGTGGCCGGCGCCCTTGCCGGTGCGCTCGGCGCCGAGAAGGTCGTCTATCTCACTGACGTTCCCGGCCTGCTCACAGATGTCGACGACGTGACGTCGATCGTCGCCCGGGCCGACGTCAAGGCCATCGAAGCGCTCATCGCCGACGGCACGATCAGCGGCGGGATGATTCCCAAGGTTCGGGCCTGCATCGACGCCGTGGAGGCCGGCGCCCGGTCGGCTCACATGCTCGACGGGCGAATTCCGCACGTGCTCCTGCTCGAACTGTTCACCGACGAGGGAATTGGCACGATGGTCACTTCCGAGGAATCGACATGACGACCGAACAAGCTGCTGCCTGGGGCGCCGAGGGCGACCACAGTCCGCTGATGAACAACTACGGATCGCCGCCCCGGCTCTTCGTCAAGGGCTCCGGGGCCGAACTGTGGGACCAAAAGGGTGTCCGTCATCTCGACTTTCTGTGCGGACTCGCGGTCACCTCGCTCGGTCACTCCGACCCCGCAGTCGCAGCCGCGATCTCCGGGCAAGCGACGACGCTCACCCACACGTCGAATCTGTTCGCGAACGAGCATCAAGCGCCCGTCGCCGAGAAGATCTCGGCCCTGATCGGCTGTGGTCCAGGTCAGGTCCTCTTCCAGAACTCCGGGGCCGAGGCGAACGAGGCCGCGATCAAGCTTGCGCGGAAGTTCCAGGGCCGTGGCCGCCACGTTGTGATCAGCGCGATGCGCTCATTTCACGGCCGGACTTTGGCCACGCTCGCGGCCACCGGCCAACCCGAGAAGCACGAGCCGTTCCAGCCGCTGCCCGAGGGTTTTCACCACGTCGCGTGGAACGACCTGGATGAGATGGAACGGGCGCTCAGGCCGGAGGTCGGTGCGATTCTTCTCGAGCCGGTGCAGGGCGAAGGCGGTGTGAACGCGGCCGACCCCGACTACCTGCGGGGCATTCGTTCGCTCTGTGATGAGCGGGGAATCCTGCTGATCATGGATGAGGTGCAGACCGGATTCGGCCGCACCGGCGAGTGGTTCGGTTTCCAGCACGCCGGCATCGCCCCCGACATCGTGTCCATGGCGAAGGGCATCGCCAACGGCATGCCCGTGGGTGCGATCTGGGCCCGCGACGAGGTCGCCGCCGCTTTCGTGCCCGGCGACCACGGCTCGACCTACGCCGGGCAGGCGCTCGCGCTGGCGGCTGCTCGCGCCACCATCGACCGCTACATCGAACTCGACGCGCCGGCGCTCGTCCGTGAACGCGGCGCGGCGCTGCGTGCGCGGCTCGCCCAGCTGGACGGCGTCGACCACGTTCGCGGCAGCGGGCTCTTGCTCGGCATCGAACTCACGCCCGAAGCGCTCGCCGGTCGAACCGGTCCCGAGATCGCCCGCGCCTGCCTCGATGCCGGCCTGATCCTCAACGGAGTCACGCCGACTTCGCTGCGGGTGGCGCCCCCGTATGTGGTCTCCGACGACGAAATCGACGAGGCAGTGGGCATTATGGCGGCCATCATTTCTCCCACTTCAGAGGTCGCGTGATGCGTCACTTCCTCGAGATCGATGATCTCGCTGCTTCAGAGCTGAGCCGGGTGCTCGACCTGGCCACGATCCCCGAGCCGCCCCGCGTGCTGGCCGGAAAGGGCATGGCGCTCATTTTCGAGAAACCTTCGGCCCGCACCCGCAACTCCATGGAAATGGCGGTCGTGCAGCTCGGCGGGCACCCCGTCTACATCCAGGGCGACGAGTTGGGCCTCGACACCCGGGAATCGGTCGAAGACGTCACCAACGCCATGGCCGGTTTCCATTCCGCCATCGGTGCTCGCGTCTTCGAGCACTCGGTGGTCGAACGCATGGCCGGCGTGGACCGAGTGCCGGTCGTCAACCTCCTCAGCGATCATGGTCACCCCATGCAGGCGCTGGCCGATCTCCTGACCATGCGGAGAGAATTCGGCTCGCTCGAGGGTCGCAGCGTGGCCTATGTCGGCGATGCCAACAACGTCGCTCGATCCCTGGCCATCGGCGCCGCGCTCAGCGGCATGCAGTTCCGGATCGCGAGCCCTCCCGGCTACACCTTCTCCGAGACCGACCTCGATCGGATTCGTGCCAGCGGCGAGCCGCAGGTCTTCGATCGCCCGGAAGACGCCGTGGCCGGCGCCGACGCGGTCTATGCCGACACCTGGACATCGATGGGCCAGGAGGCCGAGGCCGAGAAACGCCGTCGGGATTTCGAGGGCTTCCAGGTCGACGATCGCCTGATGGCGCTCGGCTCGGCCGGCGCGATCTTCCTGCACTGCCTTCCCGCTCATCGTGGCGAGGAGGTCGTCGACGAGGTTCTCGACGGCGCCCGCAGCCGAATCTGGGTGCAAGCCGCGAATCGGATGCATGCCGCGCGAGGTCTGTTGGCCTGGCTCGTTGGAGAGGCGCAGAAGAATGACTAGGCAGCAGCCATGAGCAAAGCTCGTCGTCAACACCGCATCTCGGCGCTGCTCGAAGAGCAGTCCGTGACGAACCAGGTGCAGCTCGTCGAACTCCTCGAAGCCGAGGAGATCGTCGCGACCCAAGCCACCGTCAGCAGAGATCTCGATGAGCTCGGTGCCATCAAGGTCCGTGTTCCCGGCGGGGAGACCGTCTACGCCATCCCCGAACACCCGATCGATCGCATTGCTCCCGAGGATCACCTTCGCCGAGTGATGGGGGATTGGGTGGCCGATATCGGCACCTCCGGCAACATCGTCATGCTCCGCACGCCACCCGGCTCGGCCCACGTTGTTGCCTCCGCGCTCGATCGCGCGGGCATCGAGGACATCCTCGGTACCGTCGCCGGCGACGACACCCTGCTCGTAGTCGCAGCCGAATCAATCGGTAGCGCCGAACTCGCCGATCGCCTTCGTGATCTGGCCGGCCTTTAGAACTCTCGAACGAATGGAACTGACATGAAGGTTGTACTCGCCTACAGCGGCGGACTCGACACCTCAATCATCCTGCGCTGGCTGCAGGAGACCTACGACGCCGAAGTCATCACGTTCACGGCCGACCTCGGTCAGGGCGAAGAGGTCGAACCGGCCCGAGCGAAGGCGCTCCAGATGGGGGTGCCCGAGTCGAACATCCACATCGAAGACGTGCGCGAGGAGTTCGTGCGCGACTTCGTCTTCCCGATGTTCCGCGCCAACACGATCTATGAGGGCGAATACCTGCTCGGCACGTCGATCGCCCGTCCGCTGATCGCGAAGCGTCTCGTGGAGATCGCCGCCGAACACGGTGCCGATGCGATCAGCCATGGCGCCACCGGCAAGGGAAACGATCAGGTTCGTTTCGAGCTGGGCGCCTACGCGCTCGCGCCCGACATCAAGGTGATCGCGCCGTGGCGCGAGTGGGAGCTCGGATCCCGCGAGTCGCTGATGGACTACGCGGCTGAACACAACATCCCGATCGAGATGAAGCGGGGGAAGAAGTCGCCGTTCTCGATGGATGCGAATCTGCTTCACATCTCCTTCGAGGGCGGTCCGCTCGAAGATCCGTTCACGGAGCCCCCTTCCGAGATGTGGCGTTGGTCCGTCAGCCCGGAGATGGCGCCCAATGAGGCGACCTATGTCGATCTCACGTACGAAAATGGCGACATCGTCGCGATCGACGGCAAGGCCATGAGCCCGGCCGAGGTGCTCACCGAGCTGAACCGCGTGGGCGGGGCGAACGGAGTCGGGCGGCTCGACATCGTCGAGAACCGCTTCGTTGGCATGAAGAGCCGAGGCGCCTACGAGACGCCGGGCGGCACGATCATGTTGCGGGCTCACCGCGCGATCGAGTCGATCACACTCGACCGTGAAGTTGCGCACCTCAAGGACTCGCTCATGCCGAAATACGCCGAGCTGATCTACAACGGCTTCTGGTGGAGCCCGGAGCGCGAGATGCTCCAGGTCGCCATCGACCACAGCCAACAACATGTCAACGGCGACGTGCGGATCCGCCTCTACAAGGGCAATGTCGACATTGCCGGGCGAAAGTCCGACGACTCCCTGTTCGACGAGAAGATCGCCACATTCGAGGACGACGAGGGCGCCTACAACCAGGCTGACGCCGAGGGCTTCATCAAGCTCAATGCCCTGCGGCTCCGCAACCTCGCTCGGAAGCGGGGCTGACCGTGTCCGATCGCGGCCAGCTGTGGCACGGGCGGTTCGAGGGCGGTCCGTCCGAGGCGCTGCAGGCGCTCAACGATTCACTGCCGTTCGACCGACGGATGTTCCGCGAGGACATCGCCGGCTCGCGCGCCCACGTCACGATGCTGACGCAGGTGGGCCTGTTCGAGGCGTCGGAGCGCGACGCGGTACTTGCCGCCCTCGACCAGGTCGAGAGAGAGATGGCCGGCGACACGTTCGAGTTCGTCGCGAGCGACGAAGACATTCACACTGCGGTGGAGCGGCGCGTCACCGAACTCGCCGCCGAGGGGGCCAAGCTCCACACGGGGCGGAGTCGCAACGATCAGGTGGCAACCGACCTCCGGCTCTGGACGAAGTCCGCAATCGACGAAGTCGTCGACCTCGTCATCCGGCTGCAACGGACGTTGCTGGCGCAGGCGGAGGCGGCCGGCGATGCCTATCTGCCCGGCTACACGCACCTCCAACAAGCGCAACCCGTTGCGCTGGCTCACCACCTGCTGGCCCACGGCTGGGCCCTTGCCCGCGATACCGATCGACTGCGCGACGCTCGGACTCGCGTCGATGTGTCGCCGCTCGGTGCCGGCGCCCTGGCCGGCTCGTCGCTGCCCCTCGATCCGACGATCACAGCCGCTGAGCTGGGCTTTTCCGACGTATTCGAGAACTCGCTCGACGCAGTGAGTGATCGAGATTTCGTCGTGGAGACGTTGTTCGCGCTGTCCTTGCTCGGCGTCCACATGAGTCGGATGGGGGAGGAGCTGATCCTCTGGGCCTCCACGGAATTCGGTTTCGTCGAGCTCGACGACGCGTTCTCCACCGGCTCGTCGATGATGCCGCAGAAGAAGAACCCCGACATCGCCGAGTTGGCTCGCGGTAAGGCCGGGCGACTGATCGGCCACCTCACCGGTCTTCTCACCACGATCAAGGGCTTGCCGCTCACCTACAACAAGGATCTCCAGGAGGACAAGGAGCCGTTGTTCGACGCCATCGACACGGTTCGGCTCACGCTGTTGGCGCTCGACGGCATGGTCTCGTCCACCACGTTCCGGACCGACCGAATGGCTGAGGCTGCGTCGTCGCCATACGCGGCGGCTACCGACCTGGCGGAGTGGCTCGTCGCGAAGGGAATGCCCTTCCGCTCGGCCCACGCGATCGTCGGCGAGCTCGTGCGTAAGGCGCTGGCCGGTGAGGGTTCGCTTCAGGATCTGGTCGCCGCCCACCCCGATCTCGGTGATGATGCTGCTGCGCTCCTCGAGCCGGGCGTGTCGGTCACTCGCCGCACCACGCGCGGGGGAGGGTCGCCGGCCGCCGTCGCCGATCAGCTCAACCGTTTCCGGGCGCATCTGGGCTGATGTCGTCGTTCGACTATCGCATTCGCTACGGCGAGTGCGACCAGCAGGGCATCGTCTTCAACGCGCACTACATGGCCTACATCGATGATGCCGTCGACTGCTGGATCCGAGGACTCGACGCCGACTTCGAGGCGACACTCGGGTGGGAAGTGACGGTCAAACGGAGCGAGATCACGTGGGCCGGCCCCGCTCGTTTCGGCGAGACACTCACACTCGACCTCTCGGTCGGTCGGTGGGGCAACACCTCGTTCGATGTACTCACCGCCGGACACGTCGCCGGCCGTCCCGTCATCGAATCCGTCACGACCTACGTGGTTGTCGACCACGCAGAGTTCCGCCCGATCGCCGTCCCCGACGAGCTCCGCGTCCATCTCGACGGATGACCCGTCGTCTCGGCCGCGCCTTCTTTGCCAGGCCGACGCTCGAGGTGGCGCCCGAACTGCTCAACAAGGTCCTGGTGGCACCTGGAGTCGCGGCCCGGATCGTGGAGGTCGAGGCGTACCGGGGGAGCGACGACCCGGGTTCCCACGCGTACCGCGGTGTGACGCCTCGCACCGAGGTGATGTTCGGTCGGGCCGGGCACCTCTACGTGTACTTCACCTACGGCATGCACTGGTGTGCCAACGTCGTGACCGACGAAACCGGCGTACCCGGAGCAGTGTTGCTGCGAGCAGCGACGCCGACCCGCGGCCAGGCGATGATGCGTGATCGTCGGCCCTCGGCGCGTCGAGAACGTGACCTGTGCAATGGCCCGGCCAAGCTCGCGCAGGCGTTCGGCCTCGGTGAGCCTCACAACGCTGCGGATCTCGTCACCGCGACGGCGGGCGTGTCGATTCGCGACGACGGGACCCCACCGCCGACCCGTCCTGCGATCGGCACCCGCATCGGGTTGTCGCGAGGTCAGGAGCTTGCGTGGAGGTTCGCGGTTGCCGGTGCGCAAGAGGTGAGTCGGCCCGCGCCGCCGCTGCCAGGCGGCGGGTAGCGTCGCGCTGATGGCTCGTCTCTCTCTTCACTCGGCCGACGATCCGCGTCTGGTTTCGTCCGAACGAGTCGGCGATGCGTGGGCCGCAATCGCGCCGGTCGACCAGCCCCAATTGGTCGAGTCGCGGTCTCGGATGCGCTGGCTCCTCGAAAGCCGACCGCAGCCCCTGGACCGAGCCGAACGCCCGGGTCATCTGACCGGAAGCGCCTTTGTGGTCGATGCCGCGGCCGAACGAACCCTGATGCTCTTCCACACGAAGCTGCAGATCTGGGTGCAGCCGGGCGGTCATGCAGACGGAAATGCGAATCTGCCCGCCGTCGCGCTGAGGGAGGCAGAAGAAGAGACCGGTATCGAGGGCCTTCGCATTCATCCTGTCGCGCTTGATCTCGACATCCATCGCGTCGATCCGCCCAAGGAGGACGCGCACGACCACTACGACGTTCGATTCCTCGTGGTCGCGCCGGCCGACGCCACCATCGTGGCGAACCACGAGTCGCAGGATCAGCGCTGGGTGGCCGAAGACGAGCTCGATGCCCTCGGAGTCGATGCCGGGCTCCGGCGGATGGCGACCAACGGATTCGCTCTCGCTCGTTCGCTGTTCACTTCGTCGTAGTGCAGGTCAGACGTCGCGAGGGACCTGGCACGACTCCATGTCGTTGACGTTCGCCAGCCCGTCGATACGCCGGGTGTAGATCCCTCCGGAGGCGCGTTCGGTGAGAGTGAACGCGAGGTCACGGGCCGATGTGTCGGGGCCGGCGCTGTCGAGTTTCACCACGTGGGCTTCTCGGTCGACCAGGTAGGCCTGCCAATCCTCGAACCACGCCTCGAGGATCTTGATGTCGTCGGGGTCCTCCAGCGACGCTGCGGCGACTTCGAGCGCGTCGACCATCGAGCGAGTGATGTTTGTGCCGGTCTCGACCTGGCGAGCTCGCGAGGTCGGCGTCGTCGCGGTGTTGCCCCGGGGCAGTGCGAGGATCTCGGCGCTGAACGGCGCGCAGATGGATTCGGCCTGAGCGACGAACGCCCGGTCGGCCAGCCGGTCCGGGTTCGTGCGAGGGGCGAAGAGGTAGATCCACACCCACATCGCCACGATGAGGATGACAACGACCGACAGCGCGAGCCGCGTCTTGTTCCAGTACGGCCCCTCGAGTTCGTCGTGGGGCGCGTCATACGCCGTGGTCAAGAGTCGTCACCTTCGTCGGGGGGTTCAGGAATCGGATTCACCTTGATCCGCACGGTGTCGATTCCCTCGCGATCCGTGCCCCCCGGAGGGTCCTGCGCCCAGACGGTGCCCGGCACGCCGCCTTCTTCGCCCGGTTCGGGGTCATCTTCGTAGATAACTTCCTGGAGGAAACCGTCGCCGGCGAGCGACTGGCGAGCCACCGCCTCGCTCATGCCGAGCACGTCGGGAACCGGTGAGGTGAGCGGCGCGACGGCGACGCCGACGGAGATGAGGGTGAGGCCCGGCGCCTCGGTCCCCGCGGGCGGTACCTGCGACACGATCTGGCCTTCGGGCACGTCATCGCGCTCGACTTCGAACGGGTTGAGGGTGAAGAAGGTTGACTCGAGCTCGGCAAACAGTCCTTCATCGACCGTGCGGCCGATCAGGTTCGGCACGAGGACGCTTTCGGGTATCTGCGGCAGCGTCGTCGTCGTGGAACTCGGGGGCGGCGCGGGGAATTCCTGGACCGGCAAACCGATGTGGGCCTGGTCCATGATGCCCTTCCAGATGAGGGCCGGGAAGGTACCGCCCTCGACGCGGCAACACCCGTTGAAGTAGTTGCTCATCGGGATGACTTCCTCCGGGAATCCCACCCAGACCGCCGTCGTCCGCTGCGCGGTGTAGCCGACGAAGGTGGCATCACCATTGAGCTGTGCCGTCCCCGTCTTGCCTGCGGCCGGCCGACCCTCGGCGAGTTGGGCCCGACGCCCGGTGCCGTTCGAGATCACACCCTCGAGAACCCAGGTGAGCTGGTGGGCGACGCTCTGGCTGAGGACGGGAATCGGGTTGGGCGTGTGTTCGTAGAGGAGCGTTCCGTCGGGATTCACGACCTCTGTGACGAGTACGGGATCGACTCGGGTGCCGCTGCGGCTGAAGGTGGAGAAGACCGTTGCCATCTCGACCATGTTCACGTTCTCGCTGCCGAGAACGGCTGCACAGACCGGTTGCAGGCGCCCCTCGCCGATGCCGAGGCGTTCGGCCCAATCGATGTAGACGGGCGGGGTCAGCCGCTCCATCACCTGTGCGTAGACGGTGTTGAGCGAGCTCCTCGTTGCGCGAACCAGGGTGACCTGGCCGCCGGTGCCGCCACGGATTCTCCAGCGGCCGCCGCACACCGCAGGGTTGTCGATCTCAAGGTTGGTCGGCGCGTTCCAGGTGCTGGTGACAGGGATTCCCGTCTGCAGAGCGGCCGCGAGGGCGATCGGCTTCATCGACGAGCCGGCCTGGCGACCGGTGCCCGCGGCGAGGTTCAACTTCGCGAAGTCGCCGTCACCGAAGAAGTCGCGTCCGCCCACCATCGCGAGGACATGACCGTCGTCTTCGGCCGTCGTGCCGATCGTGACCGCCGCGGCGTCGGGATTCTGTCGTCCGTCGGCTGCGATGTCGGGTAGGGCGGTGGCGACGGCTGCCTCGGCCTGCGCCTGCAGTTCGAGGTCGATGGTGGTGTGGATGGTGAGGCCACCTTCGAAGAGCAGTCGGGCCCGCTCCTCGCGGTTCTCGCCGAATCGCTCATTGCCGAGGAACCACTGCTTCACTTCGTCGACGAAGTGGGCGGCCGGGTATTGCTCTTCGAGGATCGGGATGTCCTCGACCAGATCGATTCGCTGCAACAACGCGAGGTTGTACTCGTCTTCAGTGATGTAGTCGTTGGCCAGCATCCGCAGGAGCACCAGGTCGCGGCGATCGCGGGCGGCCTCGTAGTTGTCGTACGGGTTGAACCGGCCCGGTGCCTGAATGAGGCCGGCGATGGTCGCCGCCTCGACGATCGAGAGCTCGGTGACCTTGAGGCAGTCGCGATCGTCGGCCTGCTCGAGGCTCAGCTGCCGTTCGCAGTCGGGTGGGCCGAAGTACTCCCGTGCCGCGGCCTCCACGCCGTAGGCGCCGTTGCCGAAGTAGATCCAGTTGAGGTAGCGGCCGAGGATGAACTCCTTGCTGAAGTTCTGCTCGAACCGGCGAGCCATGAAGATCTCTTCGACCTTGCGTCCTGCGGTCTGGTCGGATCGCTCGAGGAAGACGTTGCCCACGTACTGCTGGGTGATCGTCGAGCCGCCCTGGCTGATGCCGCCGGCGTTCACGTTTGACCGCGCCGCCCGCAGGATCGCCTTGAAGTCGACGCCGGCGTGATCCCAGAAGCGTTCGTCTTCGATCGCCACGACCGCGTTGTAGACCAACTCGGGAACTTGCTCGAACAGAATGTCGGTGCGGTTCTGCTCGCCTCGCAGATCCGTGATGGTCGTCCCGTTGCGATCGAAGATGCGCGAGGACTGCGCCGTCTCGAGTTGGTCGACCGAGAAGTCCTCCCCGAAGAGCGCTTCGAAGTCCTGGGTCTCGTAGCTGCAGGCAGCGGCGATCGAGGAAAGCACGAGGAGCGCGAGAAGGAGGCGACGGGAGCGGCGCATAAGCGACCATTCTGTCCGCGAACGCGCGGTGATCCACGGCACGAGGGCGCGAAGGTCGCGATCAACTGGCGAATTCACGATCCACGACCCTGCAGCGTGCGTATCCTCGGGGCGTGATGACTGCAGGATCCGGTGCCGCAATCCTCGATGACCTCCGCGCTCGCGGCCTCATTCAGGACATGACCGACGAGACCGCGCTCCGCGGCCGGCTCGACGAGGGCCCGATCACGCTCTACTGCGGCTTCGATCCAACGGCCGACAGCCTCCACATCGGCAATCTCGTTCCGCTGCTCCTCCTTCGGCGGTTTCAGGAGTTCGGACATCGTCCGGTGGCGCTTGCCGGCGGGGCCACCGGAATGGTCGGCGATCCGTCCGGCCGCTCCGACGAACGCAACCTGCTCGATTCCGACACTCTCGGCCGCAACCTCGCGGCTATTCGCGATCAGCTCGCGGCGATCGTCGACATCGGCGATGGTGGACTCCTGGTCGACAACCGAGAGTGGACGGTCGGGGTCGATGTACTCGACTTTCTCCGAGATGTGGGCAAGCACGTCACGGTGAACACCATGCTGGCCAAGGAGTCGATACGAAGCCGCCTCGACGGCGAGCAGGGCATCTCCTTCACCGAGTTCAGCTACATGCTGCTGCAAGCGAACGATTTCGTGGAGCTTTTCGACCGTCATGGGTGCGAACTCCAGGTCGGTGGGTCCGACCAGTGGGGCAACATCACCGCTGGCATCGACATGATCCGTCGTCGCCATCAGTCCCAGGCGCACGGGTTGACGGTCCCGCTCGTCACCCGATCGGACGGCGCGAAGTTCGGTAAGACGGCCGAGGGAGCGATCTGGCTCTCCGCCGAGCGGACGCTTCCCTATGAGTTTCACCAGTACTTCCTGCGCACCGACGACCGTGACATCGAACGGTTCCTGCTGCAGTTGACGCTGTTGCCGGTCGAGCAGGTCGCCGAAGTGATGGCACAACACGCCGAAGCGCCCGAAGCTCGCCATGCCCAGGGGGTGCTGGCTGATGAGGTCACCGCCCTTATTCATGGCGAACGCGAAGTCCGGCGAGCCCGCCTGGCGGCCGCGGCGCTGTTCGGCGGCGGTGACCTCGACGGCGAAGGCCTCGAGGCGCTGCGCGGCATCGTGCCCGAAACAGAACTCGCCGGGGCCCTCGGCGAGGAGGAACCCGTGGTTGATCTCCTTGTCGCCACCGGCGTGTGCTCCTCCAAGAGCGATGCCCGCCGCACCATCGAGCAGGGCGGTATCCGGGTGAACGGCGAGAAAGTCGTCGCCGGTTCCGAGGCCGTGACCTTCGTCGACGAGCGATTCGTGCTCATTCAGCGAGGCAAGAAACAGCGTCATCTCGCGGTTCGCGGTGTGTCCTCGGGAGCGGTGTGACGCGGTTCACACGAATCGCGAGCGCGCAACGATGGTTGGCCCGATAGCTTGCCCAAGCGCTCGAAGGTGAGTCCGACCGAATCGGTTGGAAACACCGGAAAAACCGGGGTGCAGGGGTTGACGCTCTTGTTCCTTGCCGGTAGCGTGATATCTCGCCTCTGTGGGCAATAGCCCCTGGAAGCTTCTGCAAGGCACCGACGGCAATCGAGTCCGCTCGATCCGCGTGCCCGGCACACGAAATCTTCGAGACGCTGTCTCGGAGACTGGGTGTCGATCGCTCCTTGAAAACGGAAGAGACGGACGCAAAAGCGAGTGCGGGTGACTTTTTGGATTTCGCAATCCAAAATGGCATCTGTCAATTCAAGTAATGCCGAGGCTCTCAACGGCCTCGGCGAGCCACGCCTCTCGATGCGAAGACTTGTTCTTCGGATCGTGAGGCAAACCAAAATGGTCACTGCAGCCAGCGGTGGCCGGCTCTCAGTACGCAGCTCCTTCATGCGATCGTCAGGCTTGCCTGACGGTTGAAGGAGCAGCAACCCGATTTAAGGACCGGCTTCGGCTGGTCTGGAGATCTCGACGGAGAGTTTGATCCTGGCTCAGGACGAACGCTGGCGGCGTGCCTAACACATGCAAGTCGAACGAGATCCCGGAGCTTGCTCCGGGGGACAGTGGCGAACGGGTGAGTAACACGTGAGAAACCTGCCCTAGAGACCGGGACAACCGTTGGAAACGACGGCTAATACCGGATGCCTTCACATGACCGCATGGTCGAGTGAAGAAATGCTCAGGTGCTCTAGGAGGGTCTCGCGGCCTATCAGCTAGTTGGTGAGGTAATGGCTCACCAAGGCATCGACGGGTAGCTGGTCTGAGAGGACGATCAGCCACACTGGGACTGAGACACGGCCCAGACTCCTACGGGAGGCAGCAGTGGGGAATATTGCGCAATGGGGGAAACCCTGACGCAGCAACGCCGCGTGTGGGATGACAGCTTTCGGGTTGTAAACCACTTTCAGTGACGACGAAAATGACGGTAGTCACAGAAGAAGGTCCGGCCAACTACGTGCCAGCAGCCGCGGTAACACGTAGGGACCAAGCGTTGTCCGGATTTATTGGGCGTAAAGAGCTCGTAGGCGGTTCCGTAAGTCGGATGTGAAAACTCAGGGCTCAACCCTGAGACGCCATCTGATACTGCGGTGACTAGAGTCCGGTAGAGGAGCATGGAATTCCTGGTGTAGCGGTGGAATGCGCAGATATCAGGAGGAACACCAACGGCGAAGGCAGTGCTCTGGGCCGGTACTGACGCTGAGGAGCGAAAGCATGGGGAGCAAACAGGATTAGATACCCTGGTAGTCCATGCCGTAAACGTTGGGCACTAGGTGTGGGATCTTCTAACGGATTCCGTGCCGTAGCTAACGCATTAAGTGCCCCGCCTGGGGAGTACGGCCGCAAGGCTAAAACTCAAAGGAATTGACGGGGGCCCGCACAAGCGGCGGAGCATGTTGCTTAATTCGAGGCAACGCGAAGAACCTTACCTGGGTTTGACATGTATCGAAAAGCCATAGAGATATGGTGTCCTTCGGGGCGATACACAGGTGGTGCATGGCTGTCGTCAGCTCGTGTCGTGAGATGTTGGGTTAAGTCCCGCAACGAGCGCAACCCTCGTCCTATGTTGCCAGCACGTAATGGTGGGGACTCGTAGGAGACTGCCGGGGTCAACTCGGAGGAAGGTGGGGATGACGTCAAGTCATCATGCCCCTTATATCCAGGGCTGCAAACATGCTACAATGGCCAGTACAGAGGGCTGCGAGACCGCGAGGTCGAGCGAATCCCATAAAGCTGGTCTCAGTTCGGATTGAAGTCTGCAACTCGACTTCATGAAGCTGGAGTCGCTAGTAATCCCGGATCAGCAACGCCGGGGTGAATACGTTCCCGGGCCTTGTACACACCGCCCGTCACACCACGGAAGTCGGCAACACCCGAAGTCAGTGGCCCAACCCTTCGGGGAAGGAGCTGCCGAAGGTGGGGTTGGCAACTGGGGTGAAGTCGTAACAAGGTAGCCGTACCGGAAGGTGCGGCTGGATCACCTCCTTTCTAAGGAGCTCCTCTCGATGATCTGGCTCATATGAGCCGGCTACTCGAGTAGGTTCCCAGTTAGGCACTCGCTATTCGTTCACTGCCCTCATGAAAGCTTGCTTGCAAGTGAGTAGGAGCGCAGTGTCGGTGTTCGTCTCTTCCGCTTTGAAGGCGTGGTCAATGACCATCCACTTCACTGACGCTCTGCGCCATCCTTAGGGGTGGCGCATTCGTCATGTACGCCTCTTGAGAATTGCATAGCGAGCACGAGCATCTTTAAATAGATGTCGTCCACTTTCGAGTGGACGAATAAATATCAATTTCTTGAAATGTAGAAATTCCAAGCTACTAAGAGCCAACGGTGGATGCCTTGGCACTGACTACCGATGAAGGTCGTGAGAGGCTGCGATAAGCCGCGGGGAGCTGCCGACTAAGCGTCGATCCGCGGATGACCGAATGGGGAAACCCAGCACCCGTCATGGGGTGTTACTCCTGTCTGAACACATAGGGCAGGTAGAGGGAACCTGGTGAACTGAAACATCTAAGTAACCAGAGGAAGAGAAAGCAACAGCGACTCCCTGAGTAGCGGCGAGCGAAACGGGATGAGCCTAAACCAGTGTGGTGGAAAGCCTGACGGCGTTGCCACATTGGGGTTGTGGGAACCGATAGAGGACGCGTCAGAGTCCTCACGGAGTTACAAAGCAAGTACGTAGTGGAACGACCCTGGAAAGGTCGGCCGTAGAGGGTAATGGCCCCGTACACGAAACGTATCTTGCCTCCGTTCGAGTCTCCCGAGTAGCGCCGGATCCGGGAAAGCCGGCGTGAATCTGCGAGGACCACCTCGTAAGGCTACGTATATGTCAGTGACCGATAGTGAACTAGTACCGTGAGGGAAAGGTGAAAAGTACCCCGGGAGGGGAGTGAAATAGTACCTGAAACCGTTGGTTTACAAGCAGTCAGAGCGTCGTCTCTGTTCTTCGGAACAGTGGCCGCGATGGCGTGCCTTTTGAAGAATGAGCCTACGAGTTACGGTGTGTGGCGAGGTTAACCCGTGAGGGGAAGCCGGAGCGAAAGCGAGTCTGAACAGGGCGTTCAGTCGCATGCTGTAGACCCGAAGCCGAGTGATCTAGCCATGGGCAGTGTGAAGCGGAGGTAAGACTCCGTGGAGGCGCGAACCCACTTCGGTTGAAAACGGAGGGGATGACCTGTGGTTAGGGGTGAAAGGCCAATCAAACTCGGTGATAGCTGGTTCTCCGCGAAATGCATTTAGGTGCAGCGTCGCACGTTCAGCCATGGAGGTAGAGCACTGGATGGGTTAGGGGCCCCACAAGGTTACCGACCCCAACCAAACTCCGAATGCCATGGTTCCAGAGTGCGGCAGTGAGACCCCGGGGGATGAGCTTCGGTGGTCGAGAGGGAAACAGCCCAGAACACCAGCTAAGGCCCCTAATTTTGTACTAAGTGGTAAACGATGTGGGATTGCACAGACAGCCAGGAGGTTGGCTTAGAAGCAGCCACCCTTGAAAGAGTGCGTAACAGCTCACTGGTCGAGTGATCCTGCGCGGACAATGTAACGGGGCTCAAGTACAGAGCCGAAGCTGTGTATTCGTACGCAAGTACGAGTGGTAGCGGAGCGTCGATCTTGCAGAGAAGCGCCGGTGTAAACCGTCGTGGAGCGTGGTCGAGTGCGAATGTAGGCATGAGTAGCGAGAGAGGGGTGAGAAACCCCTCCGCCGAAAGCCCAAGGGTTCCTGGGGAAGGCTAATCCTCCCAGGGTGAGTCGGGAGCTAAGACGAGGCCGAAAGGCGTAGTCGATGCACAACTGGTTGATATTCCAGTACCACCACATTATGCGCCCATGCCAAAGCAACTTTGCTAAGGGGATGCTGCTAGCCCGTAAAACGGCCGGCAGACGAACCGACCCAGGTTGTGGCGGCAAGCAATGCGGGGACGCAGGAAGGTAAGTGATCCCAGGTGATGGTTATCCTGGGGTAAGCGTGTAGGGAGAGGCCCAGGTAAGTCCGGTCCTCATAAATCCTGAGACGCGACGCCGAGTCGAATCAGACGAAGTCACTGATCCTATGCTGCCAAGAAAAGCCGCTAGCTAGTACGTGTGGTGCCCGTACCCCAAACCAACACAGGTGGGCAGGTAGAGAATACCAAGGCGATTGGGAGAACTATGGTTAAGGAACTCGGCAAAATGCGTCCGTAACTTCGGGAGAAGGACGACCCCATAAGGGTGACGACACTTGCTGTCTGAGCTCGAAGGGGTGGCACAAACCAGTGGGAAGCGACTGTTTACTAAAAACACAGCAGCGTGCGAAGCCGTAAGGCGCTGTATACGCTGTGACTCCTGCCCGGTGCTGGAAGGTTACGGGGAAGGGTTAGCCCTCGGGCGAAGCTCTGAACCTAAGCCCCAGTAAACGGCGGCCGTAACTATAACGGTCCTAAGGTAGCGAAATTCCTTGTCGGGTAAGTTCCGACCTGCACGAATGGAGTAACGACTCCCCAACTGTCTCAACCATAGACCCAGCGAAATTGAAGTACGAGTAAAGATGCTCGTTAGCTACAGAAGGACGGAAAGACCCCGTGGACCTTTACTACAGTTTGGTATTGGTTTTTGATCTGAGTTGTGTAGGATAGGTGGGAGACTAGGAAGCATTGGCGCCAGCTAGTGTGGAGTCATCCTTGAAATACCACCCTTCTCATATTGGAAATCTAACTTCGGCCCGTTATCCGGGTCAGGGACAGTGCCAGATGGGTAGTTTGACTGGGGCGGTCGCCTCCTAAATTGTAACGGAGGCGCTCAAAGGTTCCCTCAGACTGGTCGGCCATCAGTCGTCGAGTGCAAGCGCACAAGGGAGCTTGACTGCGAGACTTACAAGTCGAGCAGGTACGAAAGTAGGAGCTAGTGATCCGGCGGTTGCGTGTGGAAGCGCCGTCGCTCAACGGATAAAAGGTACCCCGGGGATAACAGGCTAATCTTCCCCAAGAGTCCATATCGACGGGAAGGTTTGGCACCTCGATGTCGGCTCATCGCATCCTGGGGCTGAAGCAGGTCCCAAGGGTTGGGCTGTTCGCCCATTAAAGCGGTACGCGAGCTGGGTTTAGAACGTCGTGAGACAGTTCGGTCCCTATCCTCTGTAGCCGGAAGAGATTTGAGGAAACCTATCCCTAGTACGAGAGGACCGGGATGGACGTAGCTCTCGTGTGCCAGTTGTCCTGCCAAGGGCATGGCTGGTTGGCGACCTACGGGAGGGATAACCGCTGAAAGCATCTAAGCGGGAAGCCTGTTCCAAGATGAGATCTCTCACCGGGTTAACCGGGTAAGGCCCGTGGCAGAACACCACGTTGATAGGCCGGAAGTGTAAGTGCAGCAATGCATTCAGCTGACCGGTACTAATCGGCCGAGGGCTTGGTTTCACATTTCATGTACGGTTGTTCGTGCTCGCTATGGAGTTCTGAAGAGGAGGGGTTTCACCGACCCCTGCCCTTCGGCGGTGGTGGCAGTATTGTCTGTCACACAGCGCCAACTCAAAGGTTTCGGTGACGATAGCGTCAGGGTCATACCCGTTCCCATTCCGAACACGGAAGTCAAGCCTGTCAGCGCCGATGGTACTTGGGACGTCAGTCCCTGGGAGAGTAGGACGTCGCCGGATTTCTACCCTGACAGAATGTCAGGAACGCACTCGCCGACTTCGGTCAGGCTGGAGTGCACTGGAAACGATTGCTCAGGCCCCGCTTCGGCGGGGCCTGAGTGCGTTTTGGCCAGATAGGATCGAGCGCTATGCCCAACGACCGCACGAGCGACGATCGATCAGGTTCTCGCGGCGACTCGCGCGGGCCGGCCAAGGGCGGTTCGTCCCGTTCATCGGGAGGCCCGAAGGGGCCGCGCTCGAAGCATTCGGGCGGGAAGGACACCGACGATCGACGCCCGCCGGGGCCGGATCTCGCGGGCCCGGCCAAGTGGGGTCGAATCGCTCGCGGTGGTGCCGGGCGGATGGAGTCGCCGGCGATCGGCACCGAAGCCTTCGACGATTTCCCGGCAAAGCGCCCGCGGAAGCCGAGGGTCCGCCCCGAAGAGGAGCAGCCGACGGAGGCGTCGGAGCCACCCGCAGACGAGGAGTCGACGGGCGCGGAAGACGCACCGGCCGAGGCCGAAGTGGAGCCGGTTGTCGAGAAGAAGCCGCTGCCGAAGCCTGATCGCGAATTGCCCGGAGCCGAAGACCTCGAGCGTCACGCTGCAAAGGCTGTTCGACGTAGCCGTGGACCGTCGCTTCGAGAGCGCAAGCCGCTGGGCGGGCGACCGCAGCGCGTCGAGGATCCGGCGGAGGTTCTGAAACGTCTGGTCGGGGCCGATCGCGTGAAGAGCCTCAACCGCAAGCTCAACGACGCGGGGAGAGCATTCGAAGCCGAACGATTCGGTGATGCCCGCGCCCTCCTTCGCCCGGTGGTGAAGGAAGCGCCCAGCCTCTCCGACGGACGGGAGCTGATGGGCCTCACGCTGTATCGGATGGGGAGGTGGAAAGAGGCCATCGACCAGCTCGAGACGTTCCGCGAGCTCACCGACTCGACCGAGCAGCACCCGGTACTGGCCGACTGCCACCGAGCACTTGGTCGTTGGCATGATGTCGATTTTCTCTGGGAGGAGCTCGGCTCGGCGTCGCCCAGTAGCGAGGTCGTGACCGAGGGTCGGATCGTGCTGGCGGGTAGCTATGCCGATCAGGGCGATCTGCCGAAGGCCATCAAGACGCTGCAAGCCGGCTGGAAGCTTCCGAGGAGGCCTGGCGGGCATCATCTCCGCCGGGCGTATGCGTTGGCGGACTTCTACGACCGGGCCGGCAAGACGGCCAAGGCCCGCGAACTCTTCAAGTGGGTGTCGGGGCACGATCCCCACTTCTCCGATGTGAAGACGAGGGTCAAGCAGCTCAGCTGACCACGAGGCTGTCATACCTCGCCAATAGGTTGACGATCGCCAACTTCCCCGAACGACAGCGGCCATTTCGGCTGCGACGTGAGGGAGACCCAATGAAGGCATCAAGTGACCAGGCGGCCGCATCGACATCGGTGAACATTGCGATCGTGCGCGGTCAGCTGTCCACCGAAGTGAACGTGTCTGCGCTGCCCGCCGGAGGCACCGTCCACAACTTCGAAGTGAAGACGGGCACGGGGCGAGAGCGTTTCGTCGTACCCGTCGCGTGGCACGACCCGACTCGGCCTCCGCGGTTGCGCGTCGGCGACGACGTCGTGGTGATCGGGGCCGTCCGTCGGCGTTGGTTTCGGGCCGGTGGCGGGAGCCAAAGTCGCACCGAGGTTGTTGCTCGAGTCGTCGGAAAAGCAGGGTCCCGGCGAGCGGCCACGGCGATCGAAGCGGTGGTCGCCGAGCTGGCCGGCCGCGACGGCTCGGAAGGCCGAAAGGGGATACACCAATAGCGGTGCCCTGTGGTTAGTGTGACTACCGCCTGTCATCAGTGTCGCTGGCGGGCCAGGAGGTACGGTGACAAACACAGAGGATCGCATGTCTGAAATCCGCGAGGTGGACCGGGTCATCGTCCGGTTCGCCGGCGACTCGGGCGATGGCATGCAACTCGTCGGAGACCGGTTCACATCGGCGAGCGCGCTGTTCGGCAACGACCTCGCCACGCTCCCGGAGTTCCCCGCTGAGATTCGGGCACCGGCCGGCACCCTCGCGGGTGTGTCGGCGTTCCAGATCCACATCTCGGATCACGACATCCACACCCACGGCGACGCGCCCAACGTGCTGGTGGCGATGAATCCGGCAGCCATGAAGAGCGACCTGCCGAAGGTCGAGCCGGGCGGCACCGTGATCGTCAACACCGACGCGTTCGAGGAGCGCAACCTCGCGAAAGCGGGGTATGCCGAGAACCCACTCGACGACGGCACGCTCGACGGCTTCACCGTGATCACCGCACCGATGACGGAGCTGACGAAGGAGGTCTGCAAGGACCTCGGCGTCAAGCCGCGTGATGCCGAGCGGTCCAAGAACTTCTTCGCGCTCGGCCTTGTGTCGTGGCTCTATACCCGCCCCACCGAGCCGACGGTCCACTGGATCCACGACAAGTTCAAGGGCAAAGATCTTGTCATCGCCGCCAACGAAGCGGCGTTCAAGGCCGGCCACGCATTCGGCGAGACCGCCGAGCTGAGCGCCAGTCGTCTGGCGGTCCGGCCGGCGCAACTTCCGCCTGGCACGTACACCAACATCAACGGCAACACCGCGTTGTCGTGGGGTCTGATCGCGGCATCGCAGAAGGCCGGCATTCCGATCTTCCTCGGCTCCTACCCGATCACGCCGGCGAGCGACATCCTCCATGAGTTGGCGAAGCACAAGAACTTCGGTGTGCGCACACTGCAGGCCGAAGACGAAATTGCCGCGGTGGGCTCGGCGCTCGGCGCGAGCTATGGCGGTCACCTCGGTGTCACCACCACCAGCGGTCCGGGTGTCGCGCTGAAGGGCGAGACAATGGGGCTGGCGGTCAGCTTGGAGCTGCCGTTGGTGATCGTCGACATCCAGCGGGGCGGCCCGTCGACCGGTTTGCCGACGAAGACCGAGGCCGCCGACCTGATGATGGCGCGGTACGGACGCCACGGTGAGGCGCCGCTGCCGATCGTGGCGGCGACCACGCCCTCGGACTGCTTTTTCGCCGCCTACGAAGCGGTTCGGATCGCACTTCGTTACCGCACCCCGGTGATTCTGCTTTCCGATGGCTACCTGGCCAACGGCACCGAGCCGTGGCGGCTGCCCGACGTCGACTCGCTGCCCGACATCTCCGTCGAGTTCGCATCGGGAATGAACGCCCTCAACGAGGACGGCGAACCGGTGTTCTGGCCCTATGTGCGCAACGACGACATGGCGAGACCGTGGGCGATCCCCGGCACCGAGGGGCTCATGCATCGCATCGGCGGCATCGAGAAGGAAGAGGGCACCGGCAACATCAGCTACGACCCCGAGAACCACGGCCGCATGATCGATATTCGCGAGGCGCGCATCAAGAAGGTGGCCGAGTCCTATCCGCCCACGGAGGTCGTCGGCGACGACGACGGCGAGATCCTGGTGGTGGGATGGGGTTCGACCTGGGGTGCGATCACGGGCGCCGCCGGTCGAATGCGACGGGCCGGCACGAAGGTCGCCCACGTCCACCTCCGAAATCTCCATCCGTTTCCGGACGATCTCGGCGAGATCGTGAAGCGGTTCGAACACGTCGTCGTTCCGGAGATGAATCTCGGCCAACTCTCCTCGTTGCTGCGAGCCGAGTACCTGGTCGACGCGAAGGTTATTTCGAAGGTGACCGGCCAACCGTTCACCGCAGGAGAGTTGGTTTCTCGCATCGAGGAGATGGTCAAGTGACGGACACCGCGACGACAACGAAGAAGGACTGGTCGAGCGACCAAGAGGTTCGCTGGTGTCCGGGCTGCGGCGACTACTCGATTCTCACCGCCATGCAGTTGCTGATGCCCGAGATCGGGACCAGCCGAGAGAACACGGTGTTCATCTCGGGAATCGGGTGCGCCGCCCGCTTCCCGTACTACATGAACACCTACGGCATGCACTCGATCCACGGTCGGTCGCCGGCGATTGCGACGGGGCTGGCGATGGCCCGACCCGATCTCGATGTCTGGGTCGTGGGCGGCGACGGCGACATGCTGTCGATCGGCGGGAACCACCTGATCCACGCACTGCGGCGCAACGTCAACCTCACCATCCTGCTCTTCAACAATCAGATCTACGGCCTGACCAAGGGCCAGTACTCGCCCACGAGCGAGGTCGGCAAGGTCACGAAGTCCACGCCCATGGGTTCCCTCGACACGCCGTTCAACCCGGTCTCCGTTGCGCTTGGCGCCGAGGCGACGTTCGTGGCTCGCACCCACGACCTGGATCGCAAGCACATGCAGGAGATGTTCCGTCGTGCCCATGACCACAAGGGATCGGCGATCGTCGAGGTGTACCAGAACTGCAACGTCTTCAACGACGGCGCATTTGCGACGATCACGAAGAAGGACGCCCGCGCCGAGATGCTGATCGACCTGCAACATGGTCAGCCGGTCACCTTCGGCCCCGAGAACGAGCACGGGGTGGTTCTCGATCAGGGTCTGGCCCGCATCGTCGAGGTTGCCGACGTCGGTCTCGACGCGTTGGTCGTGCACGACGAGACGTGCCCCGATCCTTCGGTCGCGTTCGCGCTCAGCCGGCTCGCGAATGACCGTGAGAGCCCGACGCCCATCGGTGTGTTCCGGGCCCTCGGTCGTCCCGACTATGGCACGGCCGCCGATGCCCAGCTCGCGGCCGCGCACGAAGATCGCGGCGGGGGAGATCTTCACGAACTCCTCCACAGTCTGCCGACCTGGGAAGTCAGCTGACTGCCTGGGCGATCGATCTCGATGGTGTGATCTGGCGCGGCGTCGAGACCGTTCCCGGTGCGCCTGAGGCGATCAAGCGGCTGCGCTCGATCGATGTTCCGCTGGCCTTTGTCACGAACTCTGCGCTTCGAACCCCGGCCCAGGTGGCCGACAAGCTCGCATTCCACGGCATTCCCGACGCCGAACCGCTCGTCATCACTGCGGCGATGGCCGCGGCGGCCATGGTCGAGCCGGGGGAGAGGGTGCTGGCCGTCGGCAGCGATGGCGTGCACCATGCCCTTCGCGATCGAGGCGCGATCGTCGTGACCGACGGTCCGGCCGACGCCGTGGTCGTCGGCATCACGACGGACTTCGACTACCACACGCTGACGACCGCGATGAGGGCGATACGTGCCGGTGCCCGTTTCATCGCGACGAATGACGACTCGACGTTTCCCGATGCCGACGGTCTGCTTCCCGGAAACGGCGCGTTGGTCGCCGCAGTCGCGACGTGTGCCGAGACCGAACCCGAGATCGCCGGTAAGCCGCACGCGCCGATCGCCGCGTTTGTTCGCGAACGGATGGGCGACGTCGGGGTGATGGTGGGAGACCGACCGGAGACCGACGGCCTGTTCGCCGAGTCGGTCGGCTACGACTTCGCACTGGTGTTCAGCGGCGTCGTCGCGCGAGAGGATCTCCCCGTCACGCCGACACCGCGCTTCGTGGCGGACGATCTCCTGGAATTGGTGGAAGAACTCACCTGAGCGCTGTCAATACAGCACGCAGCGTGGCAGCCGGCGATGGGTCCCGCGCCCCATGTCAGGTCCTTCTGGTGCGGTACCCTCCGTAGTCGTGCGGAGGCGTTGGAGTCGACTCGTGGGCGTGGTGGCACTCGTTGCCACTCTCGGTGCCGCCGCGGCTGCTTTCCAGATCGATCCGGAGATTCTGACCGAGGTGAAGACCCCGCCGACCGGGCTGTGGATTCCGGCACCGGCCACGGGCGAAATCGTTCGCCTCGATGGGTCAGGTGGTGGCGTGACCGCTCGAGTGAGGGTCGGCGATCCCGGCGCCGAACTCGTCCTGGCCGAGCGCGATCAGGGCGTGATCGTGGTCGATCGCACCGCGGGCCGAGTGTCCCTCGTCGATCCGGCCCTCCACGAAGTGATCCGCACGGTTGGCAGCGTTCGCTCCAGCGAATCGATGGTCGACATCGGTCCGGAGGGAGTCGTTGCATCATCGGGCACCGAAGTTGCCTTGGTCGATCTCGACGTCACCGCGTCGGCCAGTATTCAGGTTCCTCCCCCCGCTCGCTCGGCCGTCGCCGACGGCGCAGGGGCGATCGTCGAGAACGGCGCCGCTCGGTACAAGATCGCGGCCGGCGGTTCGGCGGAAGAGGACGGCGGTGCGGGCGGACCGCTCGTGCGCGTGAATGATCGCGTGTTCGTCGTCGGCGCTGATGGGGTCCGGACACTCGCCGGCACCAAGGTCGCATGCTTCGAGGGGGCGGTCGTCAACCCGGAACACGTGATCGGCGCTTCGATCAACTGGGTGGTCGCAGTGAGCGGTCGGACCGTCCACGTCGCCGATCTCGACAACGGCGACTGCGCAGCGATTCCACTGCCCGACGAAGCCGGCGCTCTCGGCCGCCCGGTCGTCGCCGGACGTCGGGTCTACGTGCCAGAAAGTCTCACGGGCATCGTGCACATCGTTGAGCCGTCCCGCCGCGTCGATGTGTCTCACTCGGTTCTCCCGGCCGGCGATCTCCGCCTCCGAGCTCGAGGTGACTTTGTCGCGGCGTACGACGCGGGCAGGCCCGTTGCGGTATTGCTCGATCGCGACGGCATCGTCAAGGTCATCGACACATCCTTCGACGGTCGCGGACTCACCGCGGTTGTCGGCGACGACGGGTCTGTCGCGGTGCTCGGTGGCGAAGGCGACGGCGGATCGGTGGGAGGCACAGGGGCCGACGGCGTCAGCACCGACGTGGATGCCCCCGTGATCGATGCCGGCGTCCTGGCGACCCAGCTGCAGAACCCTGGTGACGATGCCGACAACGTTCTGCCCGACGACGATCTGGTTGCGAACTTCGCGTTCAGCGCCACGACGGTGACCGTTGATGAAGCCGTGCGCTTCGTCGACGGATCCACGGGTGGTCCCGACTCATGGCTGTGGGATTTCGGCGACGGCACAGGAGCCGAGGGCCCGGAGGTCCAGAAGTCGTGGTCCGAGCCGGGCACCTACCCGGTCACGCTTCGGGTGGGGCGTGGCGAGGAGACGGACGAGATCAGCCTGGCCATCACGGTTGTGCCGGCCGAGGTTCCCCTCCCGCCGGCCGCCGACTTCGTGTTCTCGTCCACGGTAGTGAGCGTGGGGCAGCCCATTTCATTCGAGGACCGGAGCGACGGCGAGATCAATCGCTGGCGATGGGAGTTTGGCGACGGTACGAGCGCAACGGCACCGAACGTCACGAAGTCGTGGGCCACGCCGGGCCGGTACGGGGTGCAGCTGACCGTTGCCAACGAGCAGGGATCCGATAGCGCCGTCGTCTTCATCGAGGTTGTCGAAGGGCTCGAGGCGCCTGTCGCTGTGCTCACGGTCACCGAGACGGAGGTGGATCTCGGTGCGCCGTTGAGTTTCGAGGGGTCGTCATCGACCGATCCGGCGAGCTACACGTGGGACTTCGGAGACGGCCGAACGAGCTCTGGGGCCGAGGTCGTCCACGTGTTCCTGGCCGAGGGCACATTCACCGTCACGCTGACCGCACAGAACGCGGCCGGGCAGTCGACCGCGACCGCCGACATCCTGGTTGCGCCGCCGACCCAGCCACCGATCGCGGCTATCGGCACGCTCCCGTCGGTGATCGAGGTGGGCGACGTTGTGTCGATCAGCAGCCTGTCCACGAACAGCCCCGACTCAGAGACCTGGTCGTTCGGTGATGGCGAGACCGCGACCGGGGCCCGCGTTACCCACACGTGGGACAACGAAGGCTCCTATCTGCTCAGTCTGACGGCCGCGAACGGTGCCGGCAGCGACACCGCCACCGAGACTGTGATCGTCGTGGCCGAGTTGCCGCCGCCGGTCGCTCAGATCGGCGACTACAACGAGTCGCCCTGGGTCGGTGAGACCACCGTCTTCATCGATGCCTCGATCGATGCCACGTCATGGCTGTGGGACTTTGGCGACGGTGTGACGTCCAACGCCCCGGACCCGCTCCACACGTTCACCTCGGCCGGTCAGAAGATCGTGACGCTCACGGTGAGCAACCGAAACGGCTCAAGTTCCACCTCGGTGGTCGTTGAGGCGCGACTGGAGCCGATCGCTTCGTTCTTCGTGTCGAGTTCGGCTATCCGCGCCGGCGACACCGTCACCTTCACCGATGATTCGGTGAATGCAGTGAGCTGGTTCTGGGACTTCGGCGATGGCACGACGAGTGCGGCTCAGAATCCGACCCACACCTACGGCGCAACCGGATCGTTCGGGGTGTTGCTGACGGTCACGAACGCCACCGGAGACACCGACAACTTCGGACCGGTGACCATCACTGTCGACCCCGCGGCGCCACTGCTCAGCGGCATCGTCAAACTGCCGGTCGATGCCGGCGACATCACCACGCTGACCACCTCTGGGTTCGCGGCGGTCGTCGACCCGGCGTCCGGCCCGATCGACCTCTATCAGATCGACTTCGGCGACGGATCAGCAGCCGAGCAGAACGTGACCGGCACCTTCAGCCACATCTTTGGAGCCAGCGGCGCCTACGTCGTCACGATGCAGGCGCGCGGACCGCTCGGCGACTTCAGCGATCCGGTGACGCGGACATTCAACGTCGTCGACCCGCCGCCACCCCTGGTCTCGATCTCGCCCGCCGTGCCGGAAACGGCCGAAGTGGGCACGGTGCCGCTGATCGGCGTGGAGCTCGGTGGATCAGGTCCGATCTCGACGTGGCGGTGGGAGGTGACCAGCCCCGGAAATCTCTGGGAGTACACCGGCCAGACCGCGAGTCATACGTTCGAGGCAGAGGGCACCTATCAGATCAAGCTGATCGCCGAATCGCCGGTCGCGGCGGTGCCCGACGCCGAAGATAGCCAGGAGATCGAGATCACGATCCCGCCGGCGCCGGTGATCGTGTCGTTGACAGCCAATCCGTCGCCGGCCACGACCGGTGTGCTCGTCACGTTCACTCCGGTGGTGAGTGGCTCGGTCTCGACCTGGGAGTGGGACTACGAGGGCGTCGAAATCCTTGGCGAAGAAATCGGTGAATACAGATTCAACACCGCTGGTGACTATCAAGTGTTCCTGCGGATAACTGATCCATTCGGCCGCGAGTTCGTGGATTTCGTGGACCTGACTGTGCTTCCGCCGCCCGAGCCCACGGCACCGGTGGCTCTCCCCGGGGACACGGTTGACCTCAATACCAACGTGTCGTTCTCATCGACGGAAGCAAACGGGTTGAGCGGCCTCCGGTGGGACTGGTTCATCACAAGGACCGGTGAATCGGTCCCAGTCCAGGAATACCTCGATGTCGGACCAAGTGCCTCCCACTTCTTCTCCGAGGCCGGCAGTTGGACAGTCACTGTGGTCGCGACCGATGTTGCTCGGGGAATTAGCGGCACTAACCGGTCGTTCGTGACGGTGCTTCCACCAGCGCCGCTGGTGGCCGGCTTCACCTCGGGGGTGACAGGAACGCCGTTGCAGGTGCAGTTCAACGACACCTCGACCGGACCGCCCATCGACTCCTGGTCGTGGGACTTCGGTGACCCGCTCGCGGTCGGAAACCCGGCCGCGCAGAATCCCCTCGTGACCTACTCGGCGCCCGGAAGCTACAACGTCACCCTCACGGTGACGTCGGGAGCGGAATCCGACCCCATCACGATTCTCGTGACGGTGGCCTGATCTCGGTTCGGTGACCCCCGTCGCGTGACTTGGGCGGACGGGGGGCCCGATATCGGAGCACTCTCGGATCGAGGTAACGGCGGGGGACGACCCGGCGTCCTCGAACCAGGGTGATCCTCGATTCTGCAAGGCGGAGCTGTTCCCACGCCTCGATCGCTTCATCCGGCGTCGATCCATCGGGTGAGTGAAGTGCGATCCCCGCGAAGCCGGCGACGACCTCGGTGTGGGCGCCGAGCGTCTCGTCCATCTCGCCGGCCATGTACACGACATCGCCGGTCGTGGTCGTGCCCGTGATCGGAGCGCCGAGTTCCCGGAGCCGGTCGACCATCTCGGCCCAGGCGCCGAGCACGCGCACCTCGGCTCGCCAACCGCTGCTGCGTCGGAACCGTCGGCGAATCAGCCGCAGTCCGATCATCAGAATGATGATCCCGACGAGCGAGAGGATCGCGAGCGAGATCGCGTCGGTGAGGGTGAATGCGTCGTCGGTGCCGATCTGGGGCTCATCGGGGTCCTCGCCCGGCCCGAGTTCGCGAGGCAACGCCCGTGCCTGAAGGGGAGCGTCCTGCTGAAGGCTCGTGGTGGTGACCGTCGGATCGTCCTCGATCTCTGGCCCGGTTTCGGTGACCGTGGGGACAGGATCGAAGGCCACCCAGCCGTCGGGGAATGCCGCCTCGACCCAAACGTGGAGGTCAGCGGACTCAACGAGCGGCCCGTTGGCCACGTAGCCGACGACGAGTCGGCTCGGGATTCCCACCGCGCGGAGCATCAACGCGTGGAGGCTCGCGATCTGCTCGGCGCCGGTCGCTGAGTCGGACTCGAGGTCGTCGCGGAGTCGCGCGAACGAGTTGCCGGGAGCGTTCGTCTCATCTCGCCCAAGCGTGCGGAGCCGCGCGGTGATCGCGTCGATGGCGCTGACCGCATCGGTTGAACCCGCAGTGACCTCGGCCGCGACCGATTGGATCGACTCCGGGAGCCCGGCGGGAACCTTGCTCAGCCGCTCGGGAACTTCGTCACGCAAGGTCTCGAGACCCTCGAGGTCGGATCGGGGCACGAGCGTTCCGGCGAACTCATACTCGGTCGGAGGCTCGTCGGCGATCATTGTCTGGGCTTCCTCGTTCCAGCGGATGTCCATGGCGTCGATGCTGATCAATCGGTCGGGTATGGGTAGCCATGGGCCGTCGAGCTCGTCGATTGTGATCGTCATCGAGATGAGGTCGCCTGGCGGCAGCTCGTCCAGCGCGGGGAACGTCGCGATTTCCTCGAATCCGGCGCTGGGGAGCCAGCGCTCGCCGTTGTGTCCGTCGTAGACCTGCAGCCGCAGTCGTACTCCCGATGGTGGCGCGGCGCTGTCGATGGTGAGAATCGTCTTGGCCTCCTGCCGACGTACGCCGTACTCAGCGAGGACATCCGGGACTTCGATCGAGATCGTCTCGGTACTGCGCACTGTTCGGGGGTCGACGGGCGCTCGATCGATGGAGGTGATCGCGGAGCCGGCCAGTGTCGCGACTCCACCGGCCACGCCCATGACCGTGACGAGCGCCATGGTGCGGCCGGCGCGCCACTGTTGATCCGGCGCCCGCGTGAGCGTGGCGATGGCGAACAACGCCATCACTCCAGCGCCGCCGCCGAGGATCGCGGGGGAGAGGCCTCGGGGAAGGGCGGCTGCCGTGGTGACGCCGAGCACGGTCGCCCCCGCGGCGATCGCGGCGAGCGCAGATCGGCGCCGAGCGGCGACATGGACTGCGGCCGCGCCGGTGATCCACACGAGGAAGGCCACGAAGGTCTCTGCGCTCTGCGGATCGGTGAGGGGCACCTGTTCGTCGAGCAGTGCGCCCCAGCCGTTGAAGATCCCGTCGCCGAGGTCGGCCCACGACTCGGACGATCCCGGTGAGCTCCAGAAGACATCTCTCAGCGAGACGGACAGCGCCCACGCCGCGGCACTCACCGCAGTGAAGAGGGAGAGCGCCGGGAGAGAGACTCGTGGCCGGATTGTCTCGACGGCGCTCGCGACGGCGCACGCGACGACTCCCGCACCGATCACGCTGATCGCCCAGTCCCAATCGTTGAAGACCTCGCGGAGCGGCAGTGTGGCGATGATCACCAGCAGCGCGGTAGCCGCGCTGGTGGTCAGGGCCGGTCGTAGGTTCATCGCCCCATCCGCCGATTCCAGGCGTGGGCGAAGTCGGTCGACGTCCCAACGTTCATGAGAACGGCGCCAGCCAACTCGTAGACCTGCGAACGCTCGTCGCTTCCCATGCGGATCATCGTCAGCTGGTCGAAACGGTTCCTGACCGGACCGATGCTGCGGAGCGCGTCGACGCCCGCTCGACCCGTGATGACGGCACAGGACAGACCCGCAGGATCTTGGCTCGCGACCACCGCGGCGTGACCTAGATCCAGTGTCTCGTCGTCGTTCGGCTGGATTGCAGCCAGGAAGTCCATCACCGCCAAACGAGACGAGCGATCGTCGATGATGTGGCCATCGGTGGTTCGCAGTGTGAACGGGAAGCGGCGTGTCATTGCCGCGACGATGATGCTCGCTGCGGCCCGAACTGCGTCCTCGAACGAGTCGTGGTCGTAGAGATCTCTGCTCGTGTCGAGGATGACGGTTGTCCGCGGCCGGTGGACGTCGACATTGTGGCGGACCATGAGCTCGCCGACGCGGGCCGACGAGCGCCAGTGCACGAGGCGAAGGTCGTCGCCGGGGACGTACTCGCGCAGGTTCGAGAACGTGATGCCGCCCTCCGCTGCCTCACCGGAGGCCACTCCCTCGAGATCTCGGCGCAGGCCCGCCGGGAACGGCGAAACCGAGTGCACTTGAGGATGAACGATAAGCCGGGTCAACTCTGAGTTGATGTCGCCCCGACGGGCCAGGCCGATCGGGTCCCCGCGTCGGACCGTGAGCGGGCCGACCTCGAAGATGCCTCGACGTTCGGTCTGGATGTCGTTGGAGATCACCACCGACTCGCCGGGCTCGAGCGACGGAATCTCGATGGTGAGGCTGCCATCGCCGAAACGCTCTTGGCCCTGGGATGAACCGTTCGTGCGCCGGCCGTGGTTGGTGATCGTCAGTTCGGTCACCGCGGGGTCGCCGGCGGTGACCCGGTCGGGGCGAACCACGCGGGAGCTGCTCATTTCCGGAGGACGGCCGACGAGAATCAGGGCGATGATCACCGCGGCGATCAGCGTGACGCCCATCGCGGTCAGCGTGGGGTAGCCGACCGCAATCCCGAGAACCGAGATGATGATGCCGGCGAACAGGGTGCCGCGACCGGCGGGAGTCAACGGCTCAGCCCCGAGCGGTCTCGTCCACCGGTGTCTGGCTGAGAACCTCGTTGATCACGGCGTTGCCGGTGACGCCTCGGAGTTCGGCCTCAGGAGTGACCACGATGCGGTGGGGGAGCACATGGGGAGCCATCAGGCGAATGTCGTCGGGAGCGACGAAGTGTCGGCCGTTGCTGGCTGCCCACGCTCTCGAGGCGTTGGCGAGCGAGATCGTGCCTCGAGGACTCACGCCGATTCGGACGTCGGGTCGGATTCGTGTCGCGTTCGAGAGCGTGACCAGGTATTCCTTGACCAGAGGGCCAACATGCACTCGGTCGGCAATTCGGGTCATCTGCGCGAATCGGGCGGTGTTCACCACCGGTGCCAGCTCGGTGCGATCCCAACGCTTTTCGTGTTGGTCGAGAATCTCCATTTCGGCGACGGCATCCGGGTAGCCGATGTGGAGGCGCATCAGGAAGCGGTCGAGTTGGGCTTCGGGGAGCTCGTAGGTGCCATCGAGTTCGATCGGGTTCTGGGTGGCCAGCACGATGAACGGGTCGGGGACAGGTCGCGGTTCACCGTCGACCGTCACCTGGTGCTCTTCCATCACTTCGAGCAGCGCGGCCTGTGTCTTCGGCGACGCTCGGTTGATTTCGTCGGCAACGACGACGTTCGCGAAGACCGGGCCCTCGTGGAACTCGAAGGTGTTCTCCCCCTGGTTGTAGATCTGCACCCCGGTGACGTCCGTGGGCAGGAGGTCGGGCGTGAATTGGATGCGCTGGAGTGAACCGTCGATCGTCTCCGCCAGGGCGCGCGCAAGCGATGTCTTGCCGACGCCAGGCACGTCCTCGATGAGGAGGTGCCCGTCGGCGAGCATGCAGGTGATGGCGAGGCGGACCACATCGGGCTTGCCCTTCATCACGTGTTCGACGTTCGAGACGAGCTTCTCGAATTCGTTCTGGAATCCGCCCACCTGTTGTCGAATCGCGTCGTCTGGATCTGCCGCCATGTTTCCCTTCTGCCCCGCGGGGTAATACTGCCGTCCTGTCGGCCGAACCGCCATGTTAGGGAGGCTGACTGCATAGAGTGGCCGCTTCCGCGGGTTTTCCAGGAGGGGGCTGCCCATGAGTCGCCGTCGCCGACTCGATGCCGAACTGGTGCGTCGTGAGCTCGCCTCCAGCCTCAGCCAGGCTCAGGACTTGATCGGGGACCGACGCGTGCTTGTCGGTGGTGCGGTGGCCGAGAAGGCTTCCCGGCAGGTCGACCCTGGCGATGCAATCGAACTCATCGGCGACGGACCCCGGTTTGTGTCACGAGGCGGCGAGAAACTCGCCGCGGCCCTCGACCGGTTTGGCATCGATCTTCACGGCCAACGGGTGGTCGATGCGGGCTCGTCCACGGGCGGCTTCACGGACTGCGCATTGCAGCTCGGCGCGGCGACTGTGATCGCAATCGACGTCGGTCGCAACCAGCTGCACGAACGAATGCGGGCCGACCCTCGGGTGGTAGTGCATGAGCAGACGAACATCCGCGGTCTCGCCGCCGACGCCGTCGGCGGACCGGGCGACACCCTGGTCGGAGATCTGTCGTTCATCTCGATCCGGACGGTGCTCGATTCGCTCCTCGCGCTCACGGTCGAAGGCGGCGACCTGGTGCTTCTCGTGAAGCCCCAATTCGAGGCGGACAAGGTCGAGGCCGACCGTGGGAGGGGTGTCATTCGCGACCCCGACGTCTGGGTCCGAACACTCTCGGAGGTTTGTACCGCGCTCGAGCAGCGAGGAGCGGCCATCATGGGGGCTATGGCCTCCCCAATCACCGGTGGCGACGGCAACGTCGAGTTCCTGGTTCACGCTCGCCGAGGCGGTTCAACCGGCGACCTCGATCAGTTGATCGATGGCGCCCTCGCGGAAGTTGAGGCCCGCTGATGGCGGAGGTCGGACTCATCGTCCACCTCGGTCGCGAGGAAGCGGCAGCGCATGCGCGTGACCTTGCGTCCTGGCTGGTGGCCGAAGGGCACCGGGTCAGAGTCCCTGATGAGGACGCGGAGGTGAGCGGGCTCCAGGAGCATCGGGTCGAGGTCGACGCGTTCGGTCCGGGACTGGACCTGGTCGTCACGCTCGGTGGCGATGGATCGATCCTGCGAGCGGTCGAGCTGTTGGGCGACGCCTCGGTACCCATTCTCGGGGTCGATCACGGCACGCTCGGCTACCTCACCGAGGTGGAACCGGGTGACGCCCAGTCGGCCGTAGAGCACGTGCTGCGGGGAGAGCATCAGCTGGACGAGCGCATGCTCGTGCGGGTCGTGATCCGATCGGGCGGCACGGTGCAGCACCACCTCGCGTTGAACGAGGCTGTCGTCGAACGGTCGGCCGAGGTGAACACCATTCGTCTCGCGGTCGATCTCGACAACGAGTTTTTCACCACCTACGCAGCCGACGGACTCATCGTCGCCACTCCTACGGGGTCGACCGCCTATGCATTCTCGGCCCGCGGCCCGATCGTGGATCCGAGCCACTCGGCGCTGCTGCTCACTCCCGTCTCGCCGCACATGCTGTTCGATCGGTCGCTGGTCCTGGCCCCCACCACCCACTGTCGACTGACCGTCGACGGGCATCGTCCGGCAGCAGTGTCAGTGGACGGTCGTAGGGTGGCGGTGGTGGGAGATGGCGACACGATCGAGTGCACCGCCGCTGACCACACGGCCCAGCTCGTATCGCTCGGGCCGCGACGATTCCATCGAGTACTGAAGGCGAAGTTCGGGCTGAATGACCGATAACCCACTCCTGCAACGAGGCGTCACTCGGGCTCGCGAGGCGCGATCGTGCTGATCGAGCTGGTGGTCCGTGACCTCGGTGTGATCCATGAGTTGTCGCTCGTGCTCGGACCGGGAATGACGGCAGTGACCGGCGAAACCGGAGCCGGAAAGACGCTGATCGTCGGCGCGATCGACCTGCTCACCGGGGGCCGAGCCGATGCATCGCTGGTTCGTCCGGGGGCGGAGGAGGCCGAGATCGAGGGCCGGTTCGTCCACGACGACGAGGAAGTGATCGTCCGCCGCGTCATTCCCCGCGACGGGCGATCTCGTGTGTACCTCAACGGTCGACTCGCCACGGTCACCGCGCTGAGCGAACACGGCGCCGACCTCGTCGACCTTCACGGCCAGCATGCGCATCAGTCGCTGCTCAAGGGGCCGGTGCAGCGAGCCGCCCTCGACCGGTTCGGGGCCATCGACACTTCGGGCCTCGCCGCGCTGGTCGACGATCTTCGCGCTGTCGATGCCGGCCTCTCGGAGTTGGGCGGCGACGAACGAGCTCGGGCTCGGGAGATCGACCTGTTGCAGCATCAACTCGACGAGATCGAAGCGGCCGGGATCACCGGCCCCGATGAAGATCAGCGGCTCGACCAGGAAGAGGATCTCCTGGCCGACGCGACGGCGCACCGCGAAGCCGCGGCGACCACACGGGCCCTGCTCGACTCCGACGGCGCAGCGGCGAGCGCGGTGTCACAGGCGCTGGGGGCATTCGAGGGCCGAGCGCCGTTTGCCGATCTCGAGGTCCGTCTCCGTTCCGTCTTGGCGGAGCTGGCCGACCTCGCCGCCGAGGTCCGGGATCGGGCCGAAGGCCTCGACGACGACCCCGAACGGCTGGCGTCTCTCCGAGAGCGGCGGGCGATGTTGCGCGAACTCCGTCGCAAATACGGCGATGACCTTGCCGAGGTTGAAGTTTTTGCCGTCGAGTCGGCCGAACGGCTGGCCGAGCTTCGAAGTCACGACGAGCGGGCGGCCGCGCTCGACGTCGAGCGGGCCGAGTTGCTCGTGAAGCTAGCGAAGGAGCAAGCCCGGGTTCGTGCCGCTCGAGTCGCCGCGGCGCCACGACTGGCGAAGGCCGTGGAGGGTCACCTCGGCGGTTTGGCAATGGCGAGCGCTCGCTTGGCCGTCGAGGTCGACGGTCCGGCCGGCGACGAGGTCACCTTCCTCCTCGCCGCCAACTCCGGTCACGAGCCTCAGCCGCTCGCGAAGGTGGCTTCGGGCGGCGAGCTTGCTCGCACGATGCTCGCGTTGCGCCTTGTTCTCAGTGCCGGGCCGCCCACCCTGGTCTTCGATGAGGTCGACGCAGGCATCGGCGGCGCGGCCGCGAACATGGTCGGTTCCTCTCTCGCATCCTTGGGCGACACCCATCAAGTTCTCGTCGTCACCCACCTCGCTCAGGTCGCCGCCGTCGCTGATCACCACGTGGCGATATCGAAGACGGCCGTCAAGGGCGCCACCGTGAGTGCGGCCACGTTGCTCGATCGCGAGTCCCGAATCGTCGAGGTGAGTCGCATGTTGTCGGGGTCGCCCGACTCCGAAGCAGCCCGCGAACATGCGATCGAATTGCTTGCCGCCGGGAGGTCCTGACAAATGATCCCCGCCCCGTGCGCGCCAGTGGCCGCGCGACTGGTTAAGTTGAGATCCCGATGACGAAGCACATCTTTGTTACCGGCGGCGTAGTGAGCGGGCTCGGCAAGGGCCTCAGCGGATCTTCGCTCGGACGACTGCTCAAAGCCCGGGGTCTCCGGGTCTCGATGCAGAAGCTGGATCCGTATCTCAACGTCGATCCGGGCACCATGAACCCGTTCGAACACGGCGAGGTGTTCGTCACCGACGACGGTGGTGAGACCGATCTCGACCTGGGTCACTACGAACGATTCGTCGACGAGAACCTCACCCAGGATTCCAACGCCACCACGGGGTCGATCTACTCCGCGGTGATTGCGGCCGAACGCCGGGGCGACTATCTGGGCAAGACCGTGCAGGTGATTCCGCACATCACCGATGAGATCAAGCGCCGGATCAACCGCCTCGTGTCCGACGAGGTCGATGTCGTCATCACCGAAGTCGGCGGCACCGTCGGCGACATCGAGATTCTTCCGTTCCTCGAAGCCATCCGTCAGTTTCGGCTCGACGTCGGCCGAGAAAACGTCTTCTACATTCATGTCACCCTCGTGCCCTACATCGGGCCGTCATCGGAGCAGAAGACCAAGCCGACGCAGCACTCGGTCACCGAGCTCCGTAGCCGAGGTATCCAGCCCGACGCCATCGTGTGTCGCTCCGACGATCCGATCAGCGCGGATCTGCGCCGCAAGATCTCCAACCTGTGCGACGTTCCGATGGAGGGTGTCGTCAACGCCGCCGACGCGTCGAGCCTCTACGACATTCCGCTCGTGCTTCACGACGAGGGACTCGACACCTACGTCTGTCGCATTCTCGGCCTCGACGACCGCGAGGTCGACCTCAAGCCCTGGCGGGAGATCGTGGCGAAGGTCGAGGCCGCAACCACGCCCGTTCGCATCGGCCTGATCGGCAAATACGTCAGCCTCCCTGATGCCTACCTGTCGGTGGTCGAGTCGCTGAAACACGGCGGGCTCCACCATGGCGGCGACATCCAGATCGAGTGGATTCAGGCCGAAGAGGTCGAAGGCCTGCTTGCTGCCGGTCGGCTCAAGGATCTCGATGGCATCGTCATTCCCGGCGGCTTCGGTGAGCGCGGTGTCGAGGGCAAGATCGCGGCAGCGGCCTACGCCCGCGAATTCGATGTCCCGTGCCTCGGACTCTGCCTCGGTATGCAGGTCATGACGATCGAATACGCACGCAACGCGCTCGGCCTCGCCGGCGCCAACTCCACCGAGTTCGACAATCGCACGCCTCATCCGGTCATCGACCTGATGGAGAGCCAGCGCGACGTCACCGACATGGGGGGCACCATGCGGCTCGGCGCGTACATTGCCCAGTTGCTGCCCGGCTCTCGGGTGGCCGCGGCCTACGGCAAGGAGACGGTGTCGGAGCGGCATCGTCACCGCTACGAGTTCAACCCGAAGTACCGGACTCGGTTCGAAGAGAGCGATCTCGTCCTCTCGGGCGAGTCACCCGACGGTCGTCTCGTCGAATTCATCGAGCTCGAGAACCACCCGTTCTGGATCGCGACGCAGGCTCACCCCGAGTTCAAGAGCCGTCCTGACCGGCCGTCGCCCCTCTTTCGCGAGTTCGTCGCGGCATCGATGGAACGCGCCGCAGGCCGCAACCCGCAGCTGATCGACGTCGACGCCGATCAGTCGGCTTCTGCAGAGTCGTGACCGACCCGGGGCCCCGATCGGCTTCGGGTTTCCGCCGCATCTCCGAGCGCCATATCCATCAGGGTTGGGCGATCAACGTCGTCGTGGCGGATTTCGAGACCCCCGACGGCGACATCGTCACGCGAGATGTCGTTCGTCATCCCGGAGCGGTGTCTGTCGTACCGCTCGATGGCGACGAGGTCGTCCTGGTGCGGCAATACCGCGCGCCGGCAGAGGAAGACCTGCTGGAAATTCCCGCGGGCAAGCGCGACGTACCGGGCGAGCCGCCTGAAGAAACCGCGCGGCGCGAACTCGCTGAAGAGGCTGGTTTCACCACTTCCACGCCGCTTGTTCCGCTGGCGGAGTTCTACAACTCGGTCGGGTTCTCCGACGAGTACTCCTACGTGTTCCTGGCGACCGATCTCGAGGCCGTGCCCCTCGATCGCCAAGGTCCCGAGGAGGAGCACATGACCATCGAGCGGTGGCCTCTCGACTCGCTGGCCTCGGCGATCGCTGAGGGAGAAATCAAGGACGCCAAGACCGTGATCGGCCTTCTGGCCGCTCTCCGACACCTGGGTCGCTGATGGCCGGCTCGGTCGTCGCCGCCGAGGATCGCCTCGACCCGGAGGCCGAGGACTTTCTGGTTTGGTTGGCCGTTGAGAAGGGTCGCTCCGCCAACACGCTGTCGGCCTACCGGCGAGACCTCCTGCGCTATCGCGATCATCTTCGTCGCCGCTCGGTCGGGGTCGTGTCCGCCGGCGAAGACGACGTCCTTGCGTTCGTCCACGTGCTCGTGGGGGAGGGGCTTGCACCCGCGTCCGTCACCCGGACGCTGGTTGCCGTGCGCGGCATGCATCGCTTTCTCGTGGCGGAGGAAATGCGGACCGACGATCCGGCCGCCGAGGTCGAGATGCCGCGGGTGCCACGTGGCCTGCCGAAGGCGCTCACGCTCGATCAAGTCACCTCGCTCATCGAGGTCGTGACCGGGCACGATCCGGTCGCGCGAAGGGACCGAGCGATTCTCGAGACGCTGTACGGCACCGGTGTCCGTATCTCGGAGCTGGTGGGCATGTCGCTCGGCGATGTCGACCTTCACGACGGCCTGGTGCGCGTGCTCGGCAAGGGGAGCAAGGAACGGATCGTGCCGATCGGTCGTCATGCAGCGGTGGCGTTGGCGGAGTGGACGGCGACGGCCGGGCGCGGGGCGATGGAACCCGAGCGCTGGGCGAAGCGCGACGACGCCGATGCGGTCTTCTTGAACCAACGGGGTGGTCGGCTGAGCCGTCAGGGGGCGTGGGGAGTGGTCCGCCGTCACGGGCAGGCGGTTGGTCTCGGCTCCGAACTCACCCCTCACGTGCTTCGGCATTCGTGTGCGACTCACATGCTCGACCACGGGGCCGACATCCGTACCGTGCAGGAACTTCTCGGCCATGCCTCGATCTCGACCACACAGATCTATACGAAGGTCTCGACCGAGCGGCTTCTGGCCGTCTATCGCTCGGCGCACCCCCGGGCCGTCAGCACTGGGAGCGCCGACTGATGAGCGGCGCATTGCACCTGACCAGGCGTTTCGTCGGCGCGCTGCGCCCCGGAGGCCCACCCGAGTCCGACCGAGCCTGGATCGAATCGGTCCTCTCCGAGGCCGAGTACGCCCTCTGGCGCCGCCAGTACGGCCCCGATCGGCGCCATACCGCGGCCGTTGCCCGTGAGGTCGAGCGGCGGCTCGGTGGCGAGGCCACGCCGCCCATCCTGGCCGCAGCACTGCTGCACGACATCGGCAAGATCGACGCCGATCTCGGCACTTGGGGCCGAGTCGTGGCGACCCTGTCCGCCAAGGTGGCCGGAATCGACACCGCCCGCCTCTGGACAAAGAGCACAGGATTCACGCGGCGGGTGGGGCTGTACCTTCGTCACCCGGAGATCGGCGCCGACATGCTCGAGATGGCTGAGAGCGACCCGCTCACGATCGCGTGGGCGGCCGAGCATCATCTTCCGGCTGAGGAGTGGACGATCGATCCAGCCATCGCAATGGTGCTCCATGAGGTCGACGACGACTGACGCCGATGAGTTCACGTCGACCGGTCATCAGTTCGTGGTCGGTCGGCCCTGGAGGCGGCGAATGCTGCCGATCAAATCGACGACCGCCTCCGGCGGGTTTGGCCGGTGAACCGCCTGCCACTCCACTCCGATCCCGTCGCCTTGTAGCGCGACGACCGCGAGCCCGTCGGTGAGGTCCGGGGGAAGCGACAAGCGAGGCTGCACGCTGATGCCGCCGAAGCGCCGGATGAGCCGGAGAATCATCGACAGCGATTCGACCTTGCGCATCTGCTTCGGGCGGACGCCGGCCGGCTCGAAGAACTTGTGATGCTCGAAGCCGTGCTGTGGACGGTCGCCGGCGGTGACATAGATCGCGTCGGCGATGTCGGCCGGCCGCAGTGTGCCCCGAGAGGCCGCCGGGTGTTCGGCTTGCACCAGGGCGACGAGCTCGTCGTCGAAGAGTGACGGCTCGTCGTTCGCTCCGCCCGGGACGACGATCACACCGAGGTCGGCGCGGCGACGAAGTACGGCGTCAGAGGTCTGGCCGTATGCGACTCGCACCAGGTCGACATCGGCGGTTCGATCATCGGAGCCGAGGAGCGGCTCGAACCACGGCGCCGTGTCGTAGAAGTCGAGGGCAAGGCGGACGGTGGATCGATCGGCTGAGTGCATCCACCGCGCCGTGGCCTCGGCCGAGCGCAACGACGCATTGGCCTGCGCGGCGACCTCGGCCAGGTGCATTGCTCCGGGGGTGAGACGGAGTGATCGGCCCTCGGCTTCTGTCACGGCGATGCCGAGGCGGCGCTGCATCTCCTTCAAGCGGTGACTGGCCGCAGAGGGACTCAGCGACAGCTGCTCGGCGGCCTGCCCGAGGTGATTTGTGTGTCGCAGCGCGATCAGAAGTTCGAGATGATGACGGTCCAATGATTCATGCACAGATTGCATGAATATGTACTATACAACGCGCTGGACGAATGCTTTGCCACGCCTCACGATGGCGCCATGTCCGCACTGCAACTTACGAATCTCACCCCCCGAGCGGCGACCATCGGCATCGCCGCCACCGGTGTGGCCTATGGGTTCGCCACCTTTTTCGCTCGCACACTGACAGAAGCGGGCCTTTCGCCGATCACCGTGGCATTCGCTCGTTTCGCATTGGTGGGCGTCGTGCTCATCCCGTTCCTTCGCCTAGAGCGCCACGTACGGGCCGCCACCATCTGGGGCCTGGCCAGCGGGGCCACCATGGCAATGGGTTGGATTGCGTACGTCGAAGGCATCGAGCGGGGTGACGTCGCCCTCGCGGGGGTGGCCTACATGACCTATCCACTGTTCACCCTGGCGGCGCTCGCGGTCGTCTTCGGCCACCGCTTGAACGTTCGCCAGGTGAGCGGGGGAGTGGCGGTGCTCGGCGCCGCAGTCATGGCCCTCTCGGCTGGAGCGTCGGGCGGGGGACTCCCGCTTCTCACCTTCGCGGCGCCGGCGACCTTCGGGTTCAGTACGGCAGTGCTCACGGAACGACTCGGACCACTCGCTCCGGCGGAACGGCTGGCATCGGTGGCGATCGGCGCCTCCGTCGCGTTGATGCCGTTCTTGCTCCGACTCCCGATTGATCAGGTCGCACCCCCGGGGATCGGAAGTTGGGCCGCCGTCGTCGGCCTGGGCGTCGGGGCCGCGTTGATTCCGATGATGGTCTATTCGGCGGCGGCGCCAATTGTGGGCGCCGCTCGTTCGTCAGTTGCGGGGGCCACGGAGCTCCCGACCGTCTTGATCATCGGTGGCGTGCTCTTCGGCGAGACCTTGACCGCACATCACTTGGCGGCTGCCGCGCTGATCGGCGTGGCGATCATGATCACCCCGGTCGGGCGCAGCTCCCATGTCCTTCCTGACAACGACGAACCGGATGCCGACCCGTGGACGGAGTCTCAGGTCGAGACGCGGTTCGCCTAGTCGGCGAGGAGCCCGATGTTGGCCTTCGCTCGCGCCAGGACCGGCGCCGCGATCGCCCGTGCCTTGTCGGCCCCCAGCTTGAGCAGGCGCGCGGTCTCCGCCGGGTCGGCCTCGAGTTCGCGGAAGCGAGCCTGGAACGGCTCGAGCAGCGCAACGACGGCGTCGGCAGTGTCGACCTTGAGCTGGCCGTACTGCTCGTACTCGTCGGCGAGGCCCCGAGGGTCGCGATCGGTGGCGGCGCCGAGGATCGACAACAGGTTGGTGACGCCGGGCTTTTCGGCCACGTCGAATCGCACCTCGCCGTCGTTGTCGGTCACGGCACTCTTGATCTTCTTGGCGATCTGCTTCGGCTCGTCGAGAAGGCCGACAGTTCCCTTCGGCGAGTCGAGCGACTTCGACATCTTCGACTCGGGGCGTTGGAGGTCCATGACTCGGGCGCCGACCTTGGGTACTACCGCTTTGGGGAGAACGAATGTGTCTCCGTAGCGGGAGTTGAAGCGCTCGGCGATGTCGCGCGTGATCTCGATGTGTTGACGTTGGTCTTCGCCGACCGGCACCTCGTCGGTGTCGTAGAGGAGGATGTCGGCCGCCTGGAGCGCCGGGTAGGTGAACAGACCGCCCGAGATGAAGTCGTGTTGATCGGACTTGTCCTTGAACTGTGTCATCCGGCTGAGCTCGCCGAACGAGACGTTGCACTGCATGAGCCAGCCACCCTCGTTGTGCTCACGGACATGGCTCTGCACGAAGAGGATGCAGACCTCGGGATCGAGCCCGGCGGCCATCAACAACTGCGCGAGGCGCAGCGAGTTGGCGCCGACCTCGCCCGGAGTTTTCGGCACGGTGATGGCGTGCAGGTCGACGACGCAGAAGATGGCATCGGTCTCGTGCTGCATCCGCGTCCAATTTCGGATCGCGCCGAGGTAGTTGCCGAGGTGGAGTTCGCCCGTGGGTTGGATGCCAGAGAAGACGCGAGTCATGACGTCGAATCGTACGTGCACTTGAACCATGGAACGCGGGTTTTCGCGGTCTAGGGTCACCGGGATGTCGTATGAGGTGCACACATCGGTCTTCGACGGGCCCTTCGATCTCCTCCTGCACCTGATTCTGCGTGAGCAGGTCGATCTCTACGAGATCAACCTTTCGGAGATCGTCGACGTGTATCTGGTCGAGCTCGACAAGATGGACCGCCTCGATCTCGAGGTCGCCACCGAGTTCTTGTTGATCGCGGCAACGCTCGTTGAACTGAAAGCGCGGCGACTGCTTCCCGACGACGTCGACATCGATCTCGACGACGAGCTCGGTCTCTGGGAAGAGCGCGATCTGTTGCTCGCCCGCCTCGTGGAATGCAAGACGTTCAAGGACGCGGCGCTCGTTCTGCGCAAGCTCTCCGCCCACGCGGCTCGTTCCTATGCTCGGCGCGTCGGCCCGGTCGAAGACCACTTCATCGGTCTGGCCCCCGATCTGCTCGACAACACGACGCCGGAAGACCTTCGGGCTGCGTATCTCAGGGCGACGGCCCCGAAGCCCGTCGTCCGAGTCGACCTGTCCCACATCACCCCGATCAAGGTCACGGTCGCCGAGGCAGTCGAAGAGTTGGTCGACGAACTCCCGCGAGTCGGCCGACTGACGTTCCGTCAGCTCACCGCCGACCTCGTCGACCGCATCGAAGTGGTCGTCAGGTTCCTGGCGGTGCTCGAGCTGTTCAAGCAGGGCGCCGTGGAACTCGAGCAGCTCGGCAACTTCGGCGACATCACCGTGGTCTGGATCGGCGACGACGCCCTGTCGGCCGACGCCATCTCGATCGACACCTACGAAGGTTAGAAATGGTTGCCGAACACATCCCGCCGGCGCTCGAGGCCATTCTGCTGGTCGCCGATGAGCCACTCCCGCCGGAACTGCTGGCCCAACTCGTGGGTGCCTCGCCCGACGAGGTCAACGAGACCTGTGAGGCGCTGGCTCACCAGTACGAGGTCGAAGGTCGAGGATTTGTCCTCGTCCGCGTGGCCGGCGGCTATCGATACCAGACCGCAACCGAGCAGGCGCCCTACGTCGAGCGATTCGTACTCGATGGGCAGTCCTCCCGCCTGTCCGCGGCCGCACTCGAGACCCTTGCCGTTGTGGCCTACAAGCAACCGGTCTCCCGCAATCAGATCGCGTCGATTCGCGGCGTCAACGTCGACAGCGTCATGAGGACGCTGCAACAGCGCGGCTACGTCGACGAGGTGGCCCGAGACCCCGGCCCCGGGCAGGCCGTGCTCTACGGAACGACCCCGACGTTCCTCGAACGGCTTGGCCTCGATTCGGTCAACGATCTGCCGCCGCTCGGCGAGTTCTTTCCCGGCACCGATGTGGTCGAGGCCCTCGAACGAGGGCTGCGCGTCGTGCCGGACGAACAAGTCATCGCCGAAGCGGGCATCGACGTCGACGAGTCGAGCGAAGCCGAACCCGACGAGGCCGACGAGTCGTGAACACCGATGGGGAGCGGCTCCAGAAGGTCCTCGCTCGCCTCGGATTCGGAAGTCGGCGGGTCTGCGAGGATCTCATCGCCGACGAGCGCGTCACGGTCAACGGCGTGGTCGCCGTGCTCGGGAAAAGGGTCGATGTCGATGACGATGAGGTCGCGGTCGATGGCGCCGTGGTCGGTATCCGGCCGGGGCTCGTCTACTACCTGCTGAACAAGCCGACCGGCGTCATCACGACGGCTGATGACCCTCAGGGGCGCCCGACCGTGGTGCAGATCGTGCCCTCTGAGCCCAGAGTGTTTCCGGTAGGACGCCTCGACGCCGACAGCGAGGGCCTCTTGCTCCTCACGAACGATGGCGACATCACTCATCGTCTGACTCACCCTTCGTTCGGCGTCGAGAAGGAATACCTGACCAGTGTGAAGGGCACGCCGAGCCGAGGCGCGGTGCGGCAATTGCGCGAAGGAATCGAGCTCGACGATGGCAAGACGTCGCCGGCCCGGGTCACGGCAGTCGACGATCAGCTTCTGCGAATCACCATCCACGAAGGCCGCAACCGGCAGGTTCGGCGTATGTGTGAAGCGGTCGGGCACCCGGTCACTCGATTGGTGCGAACTCGAATCGGTCCGGTCGTGGATCGACGCTTGAAGCCGGGCGACTGGCGTGAGTTGACCCGCGAAGAGGTCCGTAGCCTCGAAATCGCCGTCGGTGGCCAACCGGACGAGCGCTAACATCGCCACCCGTGACTGAAACGCGGACCGCGATGGTCGTCGGTGTCGGCCTGATCGGCGGGTCGGTGGGCATGGCTCTACGCCAAGCCGGATGGCACGTGGTCGGGGTCGATCTCGATGAGGACCGAGTCGCGGCGGCGGTTGCCGCTGGCGCGATCGACGAGGGCGGCTCGCTCGGAGCGTGCGACCTCGCGTTCATCGCGACGCCGGTCAATGCGGTCGCCGAGCTGGCCCAGGCGGCGCTCGATGCCGGCGCGGCCGTGGTGACCGACGTCGGCAGCGTGAAGGCGCCCGTGGCCGATCAGGTCGAGGACCCGAGGTTCGTGCCCGGCCATCCGATGGCCGGCAGCGAACAAGACGGTCTCGATGGCGCGTTCGCCGACATGTTCAGCGGCGCGATGTGGGTTCTGTGCCCGACCGAGACGACTGACGACGGGGCGTTTGCCCAGGTCAGAGGCATTGTGTCGTCGTTCGGTGCACAGGTGATCGTGATGCCACCCGAGCGCCACGACACGCTGGTCGCGGTTGTCTCTCACGTGCCCCATCTCACCGCGGCGACGCTCATGCGACTCGCCGACGGCCGGGCCGAGGAGCACCGTTCGCTGCTTCGCCTCGCTGCGGGCGGGTTTCGCGACATGACTCGCATCGCCGCGGGCCATCCGGCGATTTGGCCCGACATCTGCGCCCAGAATCAGGGAGCGATCACCGACGTGCTCGACGAACTGATCACCGAGCTCGGCAGTCTCCGAGAAGTGGTCGCCCAGGGTGAGACACAGCACCTCCTCGATCATCTCGAATCGGCTCGCCATGCTCGCCGCAATCTCCCGACGACGGCACCGATCGCCGAAAAGATGTCGGAGATGCGGATTCCGGTTCTGGATCGTAAGGGCGAGTTGGCGGCGATCGCCAGCCTCGCTGCCGATCTCGACGTCAACATCTACGACCTCGAGATCGCCCACTCGGCCGAGGGTCCCCGCGGCGTCGTCGTGGTGCTCGTGGAGTCGGCGATGGCCGAGCGGTTCCAAGGCGGCTTGATGGTGCAGGGCTACCGGCCGTCGATCCGGCCGCTCGACTGACGATGGCCACCCCCGACCCCAGGGCGCTTCCGGACCCCTATCCGATCGAGCCTCTCCGCACGCCACCCGACGCAACGGTGACGCTGCCGGGATCGAAGAGCATCACGAACCGAGCGTTGGTCGCAGCCGCGATGGCAGATGGCGACACGATTCTCGAAGGCCTGCTGTTCGCGGAAGACACCAAGGCGATGATCGAAGGCCTCCGGGCGCTCGGAATCGAGATCGATGTCGACGAGGCCGCCGAGACCGCACGCGTCGTCGGCTGCGGCGGTGAGCTGCCGGGCGTGGAAGCGACGATCGACGCCCGCCAGTCGGGTACCACCGGCCGCTTCTTGACTCCCATGGTCGCGCTGGGCGCGGCTCCGGTCGTGGTCGACGGTGACCAGCAGCTACGAGATCGTCCGATGGACGATCAGATCCGGGCACTGCGCGAGATGGGTGTCACCGTCGAAGAGCTGGGAGATCCCGGAAGGCTCCCGCTCCGGCTGATCGGGCCGCTGCGAGCCGCCGGCATCGCGCTGGCCGCGGATGTCTCGAGCCAGTTTCTCTCCGGGCTTCTTCTGGCGGGCGCGGTCAATGGGCTCGATGCGCGCCTCACGACCGCCGCAGTGAGTCGCCCTTATCTCGACATGACTGCCGCGGTGATGCGCTCGTTCGGCGCCGAGGTCAGCGATGACGACGGCACGGCATGGACAGTGAGCGGCGGCTACACGTCGCCCGGGACGTATGTCATCGAACCCGACGCATCCGCCGCGTCCTACTTCCTCGCGGTCGCCGCGATCACGGGCGGCCGGGTACGTCTCGATGGGCTCGGTTCGGAGTCGCTCCAAGGCGACGTCGCATTCGCCGAAGTGCTCGCCGACATGGGCGCAACGGTCGACGTCGGCCCCGACCACATCGAGGTTCGGGGCGGGCCGCTGCACGGCATCGATGTCGACCTCCGTCATATCTCAGACACCGCGCCCACGTTGGCGGTGGTGGCTGCCTTCGCAGAAGGACCCACGACAATCACCGACATCGGTTTCGTGAAGGGCAAGGAGAGTGACCGAATCGGCGCGCCGGTGCATGAGCTGCGCCGGTGCGGGGTCGACGCGGAGGAGATCGATGGGGGAATGATCATCCGCCCGACGGGGCCCCCGTCAGCCGCGACGTTCGACACCTACGACGATCACCGGATGGCGATGGCGTTTGCCCTGGTCGGACTCGTCGTGCCCGGTGTCGCCGTTCGTGATCCCGGATGTGTGGCCAAGACGTTCCCCGGGTATTTCGACGCATTGGAACAGCTCCGATGACACGGCAAGATGGGCGATCATGCGTGTGATCGCCATCGACGGACCCGCGGGGTCCGGCAAGTCCACTGTCGCCAAAGCCGTTGCCGAGCGCGTGGAGTTGCCCTACCTCGACACCGGCGCCATGTACCGGGCGGTCGCGTTCGCAGTACTTCGAGCCGGGGGCGACCCTGCCGACGCCGAATTCGCCGCCAACACCGCCCGTTCGATGGAGCTCGACGTGACGCTCGAGTCGGTCATCGTGAACGGCACCGACGCGACGGTCGAGATCCGTGGACCAGAGGTGACCCGCTCGGTCAGCCTGGTCGCGGCCAATCCGGCCGTGCGGCTCGAGCTCGTGTCTCGCCAACGAGAGTGGACCGCTCGCCGCGGCGGTGGTGTGCTCGAGGGACGCGATATCGGCACAGTCGTGTTCCCCGACGCCGATCTGAAGGTGTATCTCACCGCCGACCCCGAAGAACGGGCTCGACGCCGAGCCAAGGAGGTTGCCGATCTCGACTACGAGACGGTCGCAGCCGACCTGGCTCGTCGTGACGCACTCGACAGCAACCGCGACGTCGATCCGCTCACCGAGGCCCCCGACGCGGTCCTGGTCGACACCACCGGCCTGTCGATCGATCAGGTGGTCGAGAAGATCGCCGGTTTGCTCGAGGAGCGAGGGTGAACACCCCCAACGTCTACGGCTCGCAGCAGGGCGACACCCCCGCGCGCAGCAAACACGGCGTGCTCGGTCGCATCATGTATCGCCCCTTCTGGCTCGTCGTCTACACGTTGTGCAAGGTCGTGTTCCGGCTTCGTGTCGATGGCCGCGAGAATCTGCCCGATGGCCCCTTCGTCCTCTCTGCCGTGCACCGGTCGTTCATCGATACTCCGATCGTCGGCGTGATCACTGGGAAACGCCTTCGTTTCATGGGCAAGGAGAGTCTGTGGAACTCGCGCCCGCTCGGTGCGTTCCTCACGTTCTTCGGCGGCTTCCCTGTCGACCGCGGGGTGGCGGATCGCACCGCGCTGCGAGCCGCAGAGGACGTGTTGGCATTGGGCGAACCGCTCGTGATGTTCCCGGAGGGGACTCGCCAAGAGGGGCCTCGTCTCAACCGTGAACAGATGCTCGACGGCCCGGCGTTCGTCGCGTCGCGAGCGGGCGTGCCGATCGTGCCTGTCGGCATCGGCGGTAGTTCCAAAGCCTTGCCGCTCGGCGCAAAGATCCCGCGGCCCCGCAAGATCGTTGCGGTCATTGGCGAGCCGATCATGCCGCCGGAGAAGGTGAACGGGAAGGTTCCCCGTCGAGCGGTGAAGGATCTGACCGAGGTTCTCTTTGCCGAGCTCGGGGATCTCTACGTCGAGGCCCGCGTCCTCGCGGGAGACGAGCCGGCCCCGTCCTGAACCCCTGCGGGTCGTCAGGGAAAGCCGAAGCGGGTGTAGGCGACGACGGCAATGACCTCTTGCTCCGTGAGCATGAGCGCGAACGGCGGCATTGCGCCGCGGCCGTTGGTGACGAGGTCGATCTCTTCGGCTGCGTCGGGATAGTTGATGACCACGGTGCCCGCGAGACGCGGCCCCTGCCCTCCCTGGCCCTCGGCGCCGTGGCAACTCGCACAGCGCAGGTCGTAGAGCCCGCGGCCATCTTCGACGAGCTCGCTGATCTCCGTCGTAAGCCCTGCCTCGTCCTTCTCAGGGGCACCGTCGAGCGTGAAGAGCATGAGAATTGCCGCGAGCGCGCCGACACCGACGATCCATTGCGCGGCGTTCGCGGCAGCGGCGAGCCGGCTCATGATCCTGTCCCGGCGTAGTGGACCAGCGCGCTGGTCCACCACACGGCGAGCATGAGGATGCCGAGGAGTGAGCCGGCAACGGGGAGGGCCCATTGCGGGCGGTCATCGGTGCGAGCCGCGATCACCTTGGCGACGTACATGCCGTAGGCGATGCAGCCGAGAATCGCATGCACGCTGATTCGGCTCTCGCCGGCCTGGTACCCCAGGGACCACACGCAATGAAAGACGACTGGAAGCGAGACCCCGAACGCAACCGTGCCCACGAGTCGGTGGAAGTCCGGCGCCCATGGGGGTGTCGGACGCCGCGGTCCGACACGGCCGGTCATTCGCAAGCCGAGGCTCACCTGCATGAGGAACAGGAACACGGTGATCGACGCAAGCGCACTCTTCCACGAGGCAGCCGAGTCGAAACCGGTGAGGACGAAGTCGCGCCCTGTCGGATCATGGATCGACGAGTAGAAGCCGAGGGCCAACGCGGTCGCGGCGCCGGCGCCGATCGGAACCGCGAGCGCAGCCGGGCGGGTCGTCACCCGTGGATGTGGAGCGACTCGAGAACGTCGCTCGCATCGATGTTGCGATCGTCGAGCGGGACCCCGTTGGCGCCCGACGGCATCATGACGCCGGCGACTGCCTCGACCGCGCCGAGTAGCTCCCGGAGGTTGCGGGGCGGCGGGAAGTACTCGTCCTCGTCGGTGACCTGGACTTCTTCGACCCCGTTGGTGGGGGAGAGTCGGTCGATGACGGAGCGCACGAGGTCTTCCGGGGCGGAGGCGCCGGCGGTGACGCCAACGGTGCCGTCGATGTCATCCGGCAGTTCGTCGGGGCCGTTGATGCGAAACACTCGAGGGCAACCGGCCTCCTCGGCGAGTGCGGCCAGCGCGTTCGTGTTCGACGAATTGGCGGACCCGATCACGACCATCGCATCGCAGCGCGGCGCGATCTCCATGAGCGCGGATTGGCGGTTGGTGGTTGCGAAGCAGAGATCGGACCGCTCCGGCTGCCAGAGCTGGGGAAACTTGTCGCGCGTCGCATCGAGCACGCCCGCCCACTCGCGATGCGACAGGGTCGTTTGCGCGAGCACGGCCACCGGGGTCTCGAAGTCCGGAAGCGCAGCCACCTCGGCCGGGGTCTCCACCCGGTGAATCGCATCGGGCGCCACCGCCATAGTGCCGATGGCTTCCTCGTGGCCCTCATGGCCGACGTAGACGATCTGATAGCCCTTTCCGGCCCTCGTCTTCACCTCGTGGTGGACCTTTGTGACCAGCGGACAGACCGCGTCGACGACGTAGCCGCCCCGAGCCCGTGCTGCGGCGACGACCTCGGGTGCCGAGCCGTGGGCCGACAACATGATCGGACGGCCTTCCGGCACATCGGCGATGTCGTCGATGAACACCACACCGGACTCTTCGAACCGTCGGACCACCAACTGGTTGTGGACGATCTCGTGGTAGCAGTAGACGGGCGGCTCGAACGCTCGGACCATCCACGCGAGCGCCTTGATGGCCATCTCCACACCGGCGCAGAAGCCCCGTGGGGAAGCAAGTAAGACCCGGTCAACCGTCACGAAGATGAGGCTACTGACTCCGTCCGCCTACGGTCGGGTCATGACTGGACCGATCGCCGACCCGCTCTACGACCCATCCCTCGACGAACACGTCGAGGAGATGACTCGCATCGCCGAGCTGGTCGCCGGTATGCAGGGGGAGTCGCCGGCCGAGTGGACGCCGTCGGTGATCGACGCGGCTCGCCGGAACTTCGACACCTACGCCAGCACTCCGCCCGAGGTCGCAGAGCAGTTCGACGATCGCGAGATCGACGGGCCGCATGGGGCGATTCGTCTCCGGACGCACGTGCCCGAGGGAGCGGTGCGCGGGGTCATTCTCGACTGGCACGGCGGTGGGTTCTTCCTGGGAAGTCCCGAGATGGACGACGTCTTCAACCTTCGCCATGCCGCGGCGACCGACTGCGTGACCGTGGCCGCCACGTATCGGCTCGGACCGGAGGCGCCGTATCCGGCCGGTCCGGACGACGCCGAGACTGCCGCGCTGTGGCTCCTCGAGCATGCGGTCTCGGAATGGGGCGTGCCCCTTGTCGCGGTGATGGGGTCGTCGGCCGGCGCGAACATCGCCGCCATCGCGCTCCAGCGCTTGCGTGATCGTCACGATGCGCTCGGGGCGATCCTCGCGGCGAACATGGTCTACGGCGTCTACGACCTGACCGGGACGCCGAGTCAACACCGCCTCGGGATTCCGACGTTTCGCGACCTGTACCTGCCCGAGATCGAGCGCCGAGACCGGGACGACCCCGACATCTCGCCGATCTACGGGGACCTCGCGGGAATGCCGCCCGCGTTGTTCACCGTCGGCACCGCCGACTACTTGTTCGACGATTCGCTCTTCATGGCGAGCCGATGGCACGCGGCAGGCGCGGCGGCGCAGGTGAACGTGTATCCCGCGTGTCCCCATGGTTTCAACGCCTACCCGGCGGAGCTCGCCCGACGAGCGAACGAGGCAATGGACGAGTGGGTCTGCGCCCGGCTCGATGAGACGATTGGGAGGGTGGAGTCCTGAGGGGAGAGCGGTAACATTTGTCGTTCAAGTTCGCCCAGGAGTAACCCCGATGTCGAAGATCTGCCAGGTCACGGGCAAGAAGCCCCACTTTGGCAAGCAGCTCTCTCATTCGCACCGTCGATCCAGCCGTCGCTGGGATCCGAACGTGCAGGTGAAGCGCTACTTCCTGCAAAGTGAACGCCGCTGGATCAAGCTCAATGTGTCCACCAAGGGCATCAAGACGATCGACAAGCGCGGCATCGAATCCGTCGTGGCCGAGATGCGCCGCGACGGGAAAAAGGTCTGAGGAGAGTCTGATCATGGCTGCAAGCGACAAGCGTCCGATCATCAAGCTGCGTTCGACGGCGGGCACGGGCTACACCTACGTGACCACCAAGAACAAGACCAACAGCCGTGAGCGCATCGAGATCAAGAAATACGATCCGAAGATCCGCAAGCACGTGATGTTCAAGGAAGAGCGATAGAGATCGCTCCGCCGCACGTGTGACGTGTGGCTGGCTCCCTGACTATGGCGTCGGGGCCTTCTACCCTGAACAGATGGTCTCAGCCGATCGCCCCGTGGCGATGTTCGACTCGGGTTTCGGCGGGCTCACAGTCGCTCGCGCGGTCATCGACCTTCTGCCCAACGAGCACATCGTCTACTTCGGCGACACCGCGCGCTACCCCTACGGTCCCCGCACTCACAAAGAGGTGCGGGGATTTGCGCGTCAGATCGCCGAGTGGCTGATCGCGACCCACGATCCGAAGATGATCGTGGTCGCTTGCAACACGGCGTCGGCGGTCGCGCTCGACGAACTGCAGGCGATGGTCGACGTCCCGGTCATCGGCGTGCTCGAACCCGGTCTGCGCTCTCTCCTCGAGGTCACCGTCACCGGGCGAGTCGGCATGATCGGCACGGTCGGCACCGTCGCGAGTGGCGCGTATCAAGAGCTGTCGCACGCACTGGCACCCGGCGTGTCGCTCACCTGCGCGGCCTGCCCCGGGTTCGTCGAGTTCGTCGAGCGCGGCGAGACCCGCTCGGATCAGGTCCATGTGCTCGCCGAGCGACTGCTCGCCCCCGTCCAGGACGCAAAGGTCGACAGTCTTCTCCTCGGCTGCACCCACTACCCCTTCCTCGCCCGGACGATTGGTGACGTGATGGGTCGTGACGTCGTTCTCGTGTCGTCGGCCGATGAGACCGCATTCGAAGTCCAGCGTTCAATAGCGGCCCTCGGTGCCGATCGGACTGGTGGCGAGCCCCCGACCCGACGGTTCGTGTCCAGCGGTGATGTCGAGACGTTCGCTCGTCTCGGCCGACAGTTGTTGGGGCCGGAACTCGATGCCGTGGAGGCACATCAGTGGTGAGTAGATGAACGACATCGAAGTCACGGTCCTCGGCTCGTCGGGTTCCTACGCGGCAGCCGACAATCCGTGTACGGGGTTTCTCATCCGCAGCCCCGGAGCCTCTGTCTTGTACGACTGCGGTCCGGGTACGGCCGGCCCATTGCAACGCACACTCGACCTCGCCGACCTGAGTGCCGTCGTCATCAGCCACTGTCATCCTGATCACTGGCTCGAATTGCCAGTGCTGCGCAACGTCTTCACGTGGTTCGTGCCGCGCTCCGATATCCCTGTTTACGGCACTGCCCGCACGGCGGAGATGGAGCAGGCCGTGACGGTCCCCGTGCCGGGCGCGCCGACGCCGTTCGACTGGACGGTGATCGACGCGAGCTCAGAAGTGACGATCGCCGACCAATCGTGGGTCTTCGACCGAACCGATCATCCGGTCGAGACGCTCGCGGCGCGGATCACGGTTGGCAACGCATCCGTGATGTTCACATCCGACAGCGGGCCAGGGTGGACGTTCGAGGACTTCGGGAAGGGCGCGAACGCGGCGTTTTGCGACGCCAGCCACTTGGCCGGCCACGAAGGGCAGGGCATTCCCCACATGAGTGCCCGCGAAGCGGCTCTGCGGGCGACGGCGGCCGGCGTCGGTCAGCTTGTGCTCACCCATCTGATTCCGGGGTCTGATCCCGACGCGCACCGCGATGAGGCTGCTGCGGCCTACGGTGGCCCGGTCGACGTGGCCGCTTCCGGCTCCGTCTACGCATTCTGACTCACCTCGACTCCCGGAGCGCTCCGTGTCAACTCGCTACGACGGTCGTCAGCCCGACGACCTCCGTCCCTTCTCCTTCGTTCGCGACTTCACCAACATGACAATGGGCTCGACCCTGGTCACGTTCGGCGAAACCCGCGTCCTGTGCACCGCATCGGTCGAGGAAGACGTGCCTCGCTGGATGAAGGGGAAGGGCGAGGGCTGGGTCACCGCCGAATACTCGATGCTCCCCGGTTCGTCGCCGGAGCGAGTGAACCGTGAGCGCAAAGGGGCGAAGGGCCGCACGCAGGAGATCGAGCGGCTCATCGGTCGTTCGCTGCGAGCCGTCACCGACATGAAGGCGCTCGGCGAGAATTCGATTCGCCTCGATTGCGATGTGCTGCAAGCCGACGGCGGCACCCGGACCGCATCGATCTGTGGTGCGTACATCGCGCTCCACGATGCCTGTGAGCGTCTCGTTCAGGGCGGCTCGATCCCGGAGAACCCGCTCACGACGGAGTGCGCCGCCATCTCGGTCGGCATCGTCGATGGTCAACCGGTGCTCGATCTCCCGTACCCCGAGGACTCGACGGCCGACGTCGACTTCAACGTGATCATGGCCGGAAACGGTGAGCTCATCGAGGTGCAGGGCACCGCCGAGGGCAACACGTTCAGCCGTAGCGAACTCGACGCGCTTCTCGATCTCGCCGAAGGCGGCATCGCCACCATTGCCGCGGCTCAGCGTGAGGTGTTGGCGGACCCGCCGTCACCTCGAGAGCCCGGCCGCTGATCTTGCCCGAGGCCGCGCTTCCGCAGCTCGTCTGTGCGAGTGCGAATCCCGACAAGGTCGCGGAGATCGCCTTGGTGCTCGACGGACTGGTCGACCTCTTGCCGCGCCCGGACGGGCTCGCAGACGTCGTCGAGGACGCCCCCGACCTCGAGGGCAATGCCCGCCTGAAAGCTGTCGCGGTCTGTGCCGCGGCCGGAGCCGCCGCGGTGAGCGACGACACCGGTCTCGAAGTCGACGCGTTGGATGGCGCTCCTGGGGTTTTCTCGGCTCGCTATGCCGGTGAGCACGCGACCTACGACGACAACGTGCAGAAGCTGCTCGATGAACTCGAGCGCGTTGGTGCCACCGATCCGGCGGCACGCACCGCTCGTTTCCGGACCGCCGTGATGGTTGTGTGGCCCGACGGGTCGGAACTCTGTGTCGAAGGCGTCGTCGAAGGCGTGATCGCTCCCGCTCGCCAGGGCCGCGGCGGTTTCGGGTACGACCCGGTCTTTGTGCCGGTGGAACGCGACGGACGATCGTTTGCGCAGATGGGCGACGAGAAGCACGAGATCAGTCATCGCGGCCGAGCATTTCGAGCCCTCGCCGAGGCGCTGTCCATATAGGGTCCTGACGCACTCGGGACCACGATCGGAGGCGAAGTTGGACCGACGTCGCCGCGGGTGGCTCTTTGCTGCAGTCGGGATGTTGCTCGTCTCCACCGACTCCTTCTTCATTCGCTGGAGCGAAGAAGGCAGTTGGACGATCAACTTCTGGGTCGCGTTGTTCTCGCTGCTGCTGTATTGCGGCATCGGGATCGCCACGAAGGAACCAACACCCGTCGCGGCCTACCGAGCGGCCCGGTGGCCGCTTCTCTGGGTCGCGATCGGCGCGACCCTCAGCCAGATCATGTTCGTCACCGCCATCACCCGCACCTCGGTGGCCAATGTGGTGGTCATCGTCGCGGCCACGCCGATCGTGGCGGCGCTGATCGGCAAGGCGGCGTTCGGCGAGTCCACGAGCCGGCGCGTCTGGACGGCGATCGGCATCACCTTCAGCGGCGTGATGATCATCGTTGCCCGATCCGTCGGGGAGCCCACGCTTGATGGTGATCTTCTCGCGATCGGGGCGATCACGATGTTCGCGATCAACATGAACCTCTGGCGCCGATACCCGGACATGAGCCGGGTCAACGGCCTGGCGACGTCCTCCGTCCTCGTCATGACCGTCTCGGTCATCGCGGGCGTGACCTTTGCGATCGACGGGCGTGCGTTCGTTGCCGTCATGGGCATGGGATTGATCTTCAACCCGCTCGGCCGTCTGTTCCACACCCATGCCCCTCGGTTCGCTCCCGCGGGGGAGGTTGCGATGTTCACCCCGATCGAGACGGTTGCCGCCTCGCTTTGGGCCTGGATCGGGTTCTCCGAAGTGCCGGAAACCTGGACGGTTGTCGGCGGGGTGATCGTCATCGTCGGAATGCTGTATGGCACGATCGGTCGGTACCGAGATCCGGTGATCGTGACCGGGAGGTCGAGTGGCTGACACTCCGCAAGCACCAGTGAATGACGCACGAATCCGCGCGTTTATGCCGCGCGACGTCGACGACTGCTACGAGATCTGCTTGAGAACCGCCGACAACGGTGCCGACGCCACGGCCCTCCACACCGATCCTCGCATCGTCGGCGAAGTCTGGGTTGCTCCCTACCTCGCACGGCATCCTGAATGCGCGGTGGTGCTGGAGGACGCGGAGGGAGTCGGCGGCTACATCGTTGGTGCACCCGACACTTCGGCGTACGACGAGTGGGTCGACGGCGAATGGTTCGTCCCGCTACGCGAGCGGTATCCGCTGGGCTCGTTCCCCGACGGTACGGCTGACGCGGCGTGCGTGAACTTGATCCACCGTCCACCGAGGATGCCGCCAGAAATCACTGCGGCATATCCTGCTCATCTCCACATCGACCTCTTGCCCCGCCTGCAAGGTCGTGGGTTCGGGCGCGCAATGATGGGAGCGCTCTTCGAGCGCGTCAGCGCGGCGGGCGCACCCGCGATCCATTTGGGTTGCTCGCCAGAGAACACGAGCGCGATCGCGTTCTACCGACGCCTCGGCTTCGAGGACCTGATGGGCGGCTTCCTGTGGGGCCGCTCGACCGACCCGCTCAGGAGCGGATGAGGGCCGCCCTTGCAGGCGGCCCCAGGATCAGCCGCCGATGCCGGAGTCGAGCTCGGAGAACTTCGAGGAGGCCGACTCGCCGAGCGCCGTGACGGCGGCGATGCAGACGATCGCGATCAGGGCGACCAGGAGGGCGTATTCGACGAGGCTGGCGCCGCGTTCGTCGTCAATTCGGCTCGTGATCCAGGCGCTGAGGAACTGGAAAGCTGTGGTCATGGGTGGACTCCCGTTTGGTCACCACCCCGCGGCGATGAGTTGCTTAGGGAACCATCGGCGTCGGCAGAGACCGGCCCATGAGCCGAACGGCCTAATCATGGGCGGCATTGCCGCCTAATCAAGGGTGGCATTGCCGCGTCGTCTTGCGTGCGGACGGGGGGATTTGAACCCCCACACCCTTCCGGGCACCAGGACCTAAACCTGGCGTGTCTGCCAATTCCACCACGTCCGCGTGGTCGCCCCTGAGTTGCGTAGGAGCAGTGCCGCCAGGGTAGCGACCGATGGCGGTACCCTTCGCTCCATGACGCAGCTCCCTCAGAACGCGCAGTTCATGGCCGGCAGCATGCTGGCGAACCCGCAATCCGACATCTACCACCGCCTGCTGCAGGACCGCATTGTGGTCCTCGGCACCGACGTCAATGACGAGATCGCCAACTACATCACGGCTCAGCTCCTCTACCTCGAGGGCCAAGACAGCGAGAAGCCGATCTGGCTCTACATCAACTCGCCCGGTGGCTCCGTCACCGCGGGCATGGCGATCTACGACACGATGCAGTTCGTCGAGCCCGAGGTGGGCACGATCTGCATGGGTCTCGGCGCCTCGATGGGTCAGTTCCTGCTGTGCGCCGGTGCTCCCGGCAAGCGCTACGCGCTGCCCCACGCTCGAATCATGATGCACCAGCCGCTCGGTGGCGTGCAGGGCCAGGCCACCGACATCGCGATCCAGGCCGAACAGATGGCCTACACGAAGCGTCTCCTCCAGGAACGCATCGCACAGCACACAGGTCAGACCTACGAGCAGATCGAGGCCGACTCCGATCGCGACCGCTGGTTCACCGCCGAAGAGGCGAAGGAATACGGCATCATCGACCATGTCATCGTCAAGCGCGGTGAGATGATCTGATCCTCTTCGGAGGATCAGCGGTTCGACGATCCCCTGAGTCGCTCGATCAGACGTGGCAGCATCGACCCGCCTTCGCTAGGGAACACGCGCACGCCATGGCAGAATGGCGCCTCCGCTCGGGGGTCGTGGCCGGACCGCGTATCTTCGGTTCGCCACAGCGGCTCCCAGGCGCCCACTGACTCGAGCCGGGATCGCACAGCGGTCGCCGCGTCTGAGTCGAGGGCCGCGAACTCAGCTCGTAGCTGTTCGAGACACCACACGCGGTACGTCGAGGTCGGCAGGTCTCGATAAGTGACGCCTTGTACGGCGAGGTCGTGGCGGTCCTCTCCGGCAGTGTGCGCGGCGGCGTTCGCGTCGAGCTGTTCGAGATGGGTCACGGCGCTCTCGGCGAGGAGCGGGTCCCAGTCGTCGGGGGCGGCGGCGAGTAGCGGAGCATCGCCGAGGCGCGAGCAACGGGCATTCCACATTCTCGCGACCCATTCCCAGACCGCGGGTGCCTGTTCGACCATGAGATAGGAGGGTGTCGGATCTTGGCTGAAGTGTCGAAACATCGGGCCCATGAATCCGATGTCGACGATGGAGGGCCGTCCGCCGAGCAGGAACGGCCGGTCATCGAGGATCGTCTGGAGCATGTCGAGGACACGGATGTAGGCCTCGTCGGCATGCGGCGTGGTTGCATCGGTGATGCCGTCACCGCGTACGAAGATGCCGAGTTGGCGACGCTGCAACGCCTTGCGTCGCGCCGGTTTGGGCAGCCTTGTGTCGCCGAGGATCTCTCGACCGATGCGGTTGCCGAGCACGTACCGCGCGTCGAGGTAGCTCCACCGGTAATGCATGGCTGGACGCCAGAGCCACTCGTCAGCGAAGTCTTCGAGCAACAAGGCGAGGAACCGGGTCGCCGGATCGGCCGGCATGATCGGCGAGTCCGGGTATTGGCTCTCCAGCCATTGAATCATCGGCGTCGAGTCGGTCATCCAGCGACCGTCGGCCAGTTGTACGCCGGGCAACTGCATGACGCCGGTACCCGCAACGAGCACCTTCGAGCTCCCCGGGTTCAGAGAGACGAAGTCGTACGGGATGTCCTTGTAGCGCAGGTACGACTCGAGCTTGCCGGTGAAGTAGGACTGCTTCGAGCCGTAGACCTCGAGCGGTGTGATCATGGTGCCTCTTGGCTGAACGCAGTACCGAATACGGCGAACTGTCGACTCAGGGCCGTTTGTTGATCAAGCGTCAGCGCCTGCCAACGGGACCGAAGGTCTCGCCATGTCCGCACCTGAAAGGACTTCACGACATGGCGATACGGATGGCCAGCGATGGAGCCGTCGTACAACGCCGAGCCGCGGTTGAATCCGGTCTCGTTGAAGAGCGACTCACCGCGAGCCGTCGCGTCGACGAAGGCGCGCTCGTTTTGCTGCATCAGGGGCACGAACGTCTGGCCAATCGTGAGCAGGAGCGGGTCGAGCACATCCGACACCACAAGTTCCCCGCTTGCGTGGGTATACGCGCCGTCGCGTATCGCCGCGAGCCACGCGAATGTCCGAGGCGCGCGTTCGTGCAGCACTGATGCGGCCGGTGCATCGGTGAGATTCATACTCAGCTGACCGTATGCCGAAGCATCCGCCAAGGTGAAGCGGCCACCGAGCAAAAAGGGCTGGTCACCCAAGATTTGCTCCATGGCGTCGAGGAGGGCGAACCAGGCCTCATCGAGAAGGGCATGCGTCGGCGGGAATCCGTCTCGAGTCGGCGCCCTCAGGTCGTCGGGAAGATCTTGCTCCAGGTCGTCGTGAGCGACACTGAACAAATAGGGGAGCCGGCGAGTCTGTCGCGCCGCGACTCGGCGTGAAATCGCGCCGGCCATGAATGGCGGAAACATTCGGGTGAGCTCCGCAGCGAAGCGATCGCCGGCGTCGTTGCGGCCAGCCGACAACACCCACCGGTTGTGGTGAACGATGTAGAGCCCGAATTCGTCGAATGCTTCGTCGATGAAGCGAGCGACGAACTCCACGGCGGCATCTTCGGGTACGAGCGGCCCGTCAGCGGGCGGATGCGTCTCGTCGATCCATGCCGCAAGCGCGGTCGAGTCGTAGTGGACGTGTCGGTCGGCGTCGATGAGAAACGGCACCGCCGGATACTCGTCCAGCGAGTCCGACCCGCCGAAGCGCAGCACGGTTTTACGCCGTTTCGCTTGCCGAATACGGGCCGCCGCTCGGATGTTCTCGAGTCGCCCGCCCTCGCCCGGAAGCGAGCGGTGCTCGACTCCGGCGTGGTCCAACATCGCGTGCACCTTCAAGTAGAAGGGGGAAAGTTCGCTGCCCCACAAGATCGACTCGGCCACGCCGGCACCCTAACGAGGGGAGCAGCCGGTCGGCCACCTACTGCTAGGCGGATGCGCAGTTCTGCCACGGTCCGCCTCGCGGACTTCCGCCAATTCGTGGAGATCCGCTAGGCCTCGCCGCGCTCGACGAGGCTTGCGTACTCCTCGATGCTGACGGATTCGCCTGCCTCTGTGACGCGCTCCTGGTCGGTTGGGCGCAGGAAGGGATGCAGATCGCTGATCTTCTTCCAGGCCGGGACCGGGGCATTGCCCTCGCTGTCCGGCACATAGGGTGATGCGCCGACTCGTTGGTGCTTGACGATGTAGCGAGGGCAGTTGATGAACGACTCGGTCACCGTGGCCCGCACCACGAGCTGGGCGCCGGGGAACTCCTCGAGCATCGGATCGTCGGCACTCACTGTCGCGTCAGCAGACACGCGTACGCGGTTCGGCACCTCGAAGTCGATGAAGAGCATTCCGATCTTCGCCGTTGCCGCGATGTTGCCCATCGAGAGGAACATGCCGTTGCCGTCGTAGCTGGGGAAGACGAGGGTCTTGTCGTCGATGACTCTGACGAAGCCAGGTGGCCCTCCCTTGTGAGAGACGGTCGGCTGCCCGTCGGCCCGCACGGTCGAGAGGAAGAAGAACTCTCGGTCGGCGATGAACGCCATGGCCTCATCGTTGAGTTCGGGTTGAACGACCGAGAACTCCATAGCTACGGCGAGGTCGCGGCTCTCGAACTGCTCCTGCAGTTCGATGTGGTTCTCGTCGAAGAAGGTCACGAGCGGGCGGCTTCGGCGAGGCCCTTGAGTTCGGCGACACCCGCGGCCCTGTCGTCGTATTTGAACAGCGCGGAGCCGCTTACGAAGACGTTGGCGCCGGCTGCGGCACACTCGCCGATTGTGGTGGCGCTGATGCCACCGTCGATCTCGATGTCGATCTCGAATTCGCTCGCATCGACCATCGCCTTGATCTCGGCGATCTTGTCGAGCAACGGGATGTAGGCCTGTCCGCCGAAGCCGGGGTTCACCGTCATCACAAGAATGTGATCGGTCTGATCGAGCACGTGCTGGATCGCGGCGGCCGGCGTGTGCGGGTTGAGTACCACACCGCTGCGGGCGCCCAGGTTGCGGATGTTGTTGAGCGACCGGTGGAGGTGGGTGCAGGCCTCGGCATGGACCATGACGGTCTCGCATCCGGCCTCGATGTAGAGCGGGGCGATCTCGTCGGGCTTCATCACCATGAGGTGGGCTTCGAACTGGATCGTGAGGTGGGGCCGAATGCTCTTCACGACGTCGGGGCCGATGGTGATGTTGGGGACGAAGACGCCGTCCATGACGTCCCAATGGATGCGGTCGGCGCCGGCTTTCTCGAGGTCGACGCACTCCTCGCCGAGGCGTGCGAAATCAGCAGGAAGGATGGACGGGGCGATCTCGATGGAGCGGTTCACGAGTGCGACACTAATCGCGAGACGGCAGGGAGCGAGGAGCATCTCTGCAGGGTGCCGATACGGTTCTGCACGTGGAACTACATGTCTCCGCGACGGCGCGTGATGGTGCCGGAGTGGCCCGGGCCGAAGACGGTCGCATTGTCTTCGTTGAGGGCGCGCTGGCCGGCGAAACGGTCTCCGTTGAGCTGATCAAGGTCGACAAGCGATGGTCTCGCGCCCGAGTCGTGAGGGTGCTCGAACCGTCACCCGAGCGCGTGCCGGTGCCCTGCATTCACCAGGTCGAGGGCTGCGGCGGATGCGACCTTCTCCACGTGCACCCCGACGCCCAGCTCCGCATGAAATCGTCGATGGTGATCGACCAGCTCGTACGAGCCGAAGTCGAGGCCCCCGACGCCGCACTTCGTTCGCTCGACGACGACCACGGGCGCACGACGGTGCGAGCCGGGATCATCGATGGCCGAGCCGGCTATCGCATCCGTGGTTCTCACGACCTCGTCGTGCCCGAGGTGTGTGAGGCGGTCGATCCGATCGCCGAGCAGCTCCTCGTCGACGGCCGCTTCGGCGAGGCAACCGAGGTCACGATTCGTGTCGGCAATCGAACGGGCGAACGCCTCGTGATGGTCGAGGGGAGCACCTTTGGCATCGAGGTTCCCGACGATGTGCTGTTGGTCGGCTCCGAGGAACTCGCCAAGGGCAAGCGGGCCTGGATCCATGAGGAAGCCGGCGGCCGGCGTTGGCGCCTCTCGGCTCGCTCGTTCTTTCAGAACCGCCCCGCCGGCGTCGACGCGCTCGTCGACGAGGTCCGTGAGATGGTCGACGCTCTGGGTTCCGACGGACCGCTGGTCGATGCCTACTCCGGCATCGGCATCTTCGCCGGCACCATCGGCGAAGGACGCCAGGTCCACGCGATCGAGCGAGGCAAGGACTCCATCGCCGACGCGCGGGTCAACCTGACAGGCACCGACACCAAGATCATCAAGTCCTCGGTCGAGCGCTGGCGCCCGACGCCCGCCGCGATCGTCATCGCCGATCCCGCGCGCGAGGGCCTCGGCAAGGACGGCGTGAAGTCGCTGCTACGAGCCGAGCCCGAGCTGTTCGTGCTGGTCAGCTGCGATCCGTCGGCCTTCGCGAAAGACGCCAAACGGTTGATCGCGGGCGGCATGAAGCTCGACCAGATGACCGTGGTCGACATGTTCCCCGGCACGTCCCACATCGAGACCGTCGGCGCGTTCGTCGCAAACTGAGTCGTCGGCTCGCTCAGGCGTTGCGGACGAAATCGAGATCGGCGCTCGCGGCTCCGTCGCTGACGCGGACGTCGAAGTGCTCGCCCACGGGTGCTGACGGGAACTCGATGCGAATCCACCAGTCGCCGTTGCCGTCGGCGGTCACGGTGCCGGTTGTCGACCACGGCGAGGTCACCGTGATCGTCGCTCCGGGTGCGGCGGTGCCGCTGTATTCGTCGTAGGGAATCGGTTCCTCGCAGGAGCCGTAGAGGGCCGAGGCACTGAAGGTCGATGTGGCCGCCGTTGTCGTCGTCGGCGGTGCGGTTGTCGTCGGTGGCACCGTCGTGGTGACCGGCGTGAGCGTCGTGGTCGTCACCGTGATGAGTGCCGGGGCGGCCGTCGTGGAGGTTGGGGACCCGAGATGGTCCGGGTTGTCCTCGGGAGGCGCCAGGGGTGTACTTGTTGTCGGCGGGACGGTGGTGGTCTCTGTGGTTGCGTCGTCGAGCACCGGCAGCCCGGCATCGGGTGCAGGCACTTCAGGGTTGTCGACCACGTCGAGGGGAGTGCTCGACTCGCCGGCCTGGCTCATGAAGACACCGAGGCTCACAACGAGCGACAGCGCGCCGACGACGACCGCGGCGCGGATGTTCTTCATTCGGTCGGCCCGGGCGAGCGCTGCTCGCAGGCGATCGGGGTCGGGGGCCATGGCTGCGGGAGCGGCTCCGGCCAGGGCTTGGCGGATCTCGAACTCGTTCATCGTGGGCTCTCCGAATCGAGGAGGCGACTGAGGGACTCCATCCCTCGGTGCACATGAGTGCGAACCGAGCCGATCGAGATGTCGAGGATCTCGGCAATCTCCGACTCGCTCCGGTCTTCGTAGTGGCGTAGCACGAGACATGCCCGCTGCCGCTCCGACAGCTGTTGCAACGCGACGACCACGCGGTCTCGCGAGTCGTTTCGCATCGCGCCGTGTTCCGCACTCGCCATGTCCGGCCGTGGATCGGGACGATTGCGTCGGATCACGCCGAGGTGACGGGCTCGGCCTCGGGCGAGGTTCAGGACCGTGGTTCGGAGGTAGCCGCCGACCTTGGTGGGGTCGTCGATGCGTCCCCAGGCCCCGTAGAGCTTCACAAAGGCTTCGTGGACGAGATCCTCGGCCATGGCGGGTTCAGGGGCGACGAAGCCGGCGAAGCGCACGAGGTCTCGATAGTGCGCGTCGTAGGCCGCCACGACATCGTCGTGGAGGGCAGCCCGGCGGGTCCGGCGCCCCTCCCGTCGTCGGGTTGCGGGGCGCGGATCCATCGTGCTGGACAGGGTTGCGTCAATGGTCACCACCCTGTCAGACGCGTGAACGGCACCAATCTCTGACATGAATTCTCTTTTCGGCACGAAAATGCCGAGAATCCAGCAACACCTGACCCGCGGATTCAGCTCGGCAGGCCGTTGACCACTTCGCCGGCGACGGCCTGGAGGTCCTCATCCACCGAGACGACTCGGTGCGCCCGAGCGCGAAAGGGCTGCACGTGTTCGTTGTGCATCGGGGCGACGAACTCGGCGAACTGGCGCCGTACGTCGTCGGCGTCGCGTCCGCGTTCGGCCACATCGCGCCGGACTCGACGCTCGAGACGGATGTCCTCCGGAACGTCGATGAAGAGCGCGTGGTCGAGCAGCTCGTGGATACCCGGGAAGCAGAACAGCAGAATTCCCTCGACGACCACGATCTCGCGGGCCTCCACCGGGATCGTCGCTCCGGTGCGCGTGTGGGTAGCGAAGTCGTACTCCGGAACTTCGATGGAGTGACCCGCCCGTAGAGCGCTCAGATGCTGCGCGAACAGCTCGTTGTCGAGAGAGTCGGGATGGTCGTAGTTGACCTGCATCCGCTCTTCCATACTGATGTGGGAGAGGTCGCGGTAGTAGGCATCGAACGCGAGCGCCGACACACGATCGGTTCCGAGTCGCCGTATGAGTTCGACGGCGAGCGTCGTCTTCCCGGCGCCCGAACCACCGCAGATCCCGTAGAGCGTTGCCACGGGCGCACACGGTACCCGCGGCAGTGTGTCGACCGCCTATGCGGCGGGCGTCTGCGCCAAGATCGCCGGTGCCAGCCAGTCGGCGATCTCCAGCGCGCTCTGTTGCGTGAAGTGCACGCCGTCGGGACGAACCCGGAGGTCGTCGTCGCCGAGCGCCTCGATGTGCGACGCCAAGTCGATGACGTGGACATCGGAGCGCTCCGCAACCGTGGTCAACATCTCGCGCCAGCGAGCTGATCTCGCCGGGTCGTATTCGGGATAGGTCGTGCCGGCGGGGACACTGGCAAGACGAGCAGCGCCGACATCTGGATGAGCGATCAGGATCACGAGATCGGCTCGACCGGAGAGTGCGTCGATCGTGGCTTCGAGACGGGCGAGCTGTTGCGCGGCGTGCTCGGCGTCGAGAATCGACGAGTAGGGGGCGCCCTGCTCCAACTGGTGGTCGACGATCTCCCACGCGCCGAGCTGAATCACCGCGGCGTCGAGGGGAATCAGTACACCGGATGCGTCGACGGGCTGATGAACGTCGAGCACGGAGAGCCAATCCTCGAGCCAGTGATCACACGCGGCGGGCACGACGAACTCCCGCCCTTCCAGCTGGCGCGTGCCCCCGCTCAGAAGGCCACATCCGAGCTTGGCATCGCCCCGAATGATCTCGAGCTGATCCGGGTGATCGGCGGCCCATTGTGCCAAACCGAGCCCGGTCATGAGCGCAGTCGAGTCGCCGAACGCGGCGAGCCGCGGGACCGAGCGTTCGGCGCTGCCGTCCGCCTCCTGGATCGCCGCCGCCACTTCGGGGGCAGGGACCTCCACGCTGGTGGTCGTGGTCGACGGAGCGGCCAGGAGGTCGTCGAGTTGGGCCTGCGCGGCAGCGAAGTCGATGGGCGCTTCGTCGGGCGCGCGCCACGCAGTGATGCCGAGAATGAGGAGGGCGGCGAACGCAGTGGCCGGCACCGCGGTCCACGTTCCGGGGCGGACGCTCAGAGATCCACTGCGAATCGGCTTCTCGACCATGAAGTACATCGCGCCGGCCGCGGCGACAGACAAGGGGAGACCGACGAGGAAGCGCCCGCCGGCGCCGAGATCAGTGACGTGGCCCAGCCACAGCAGAATCGGCCAGTGGAGGAGATAGATCCCGTAGGACACGACACCGACAGACCGCAGCGGCGACGCCCCCAGCGGTCGACGCAGCAGTCCGGTGGGATTCACCACGGCGACGATCACGACCGCGGTGAGTGCCGCATGGAGGGCGAGTCCTCCCTGGTAGAGGAAGCGATCGCCGGGCTGCGCGGTCGACCATGCCGCTGCCATCACGGCGATGCCCGCCACCGCTGCGGCGTCGAGAGCCCAAGTGGTCCGCCGCCCGAATGAGAGGTCGATGCCTCGACTCGTCCACCAGAGTGCAAGCGCCGCCCCGACGAGAAGTTCGCCGAGTCGACCGTCGGTGCCGAAGTAGACGCGATCGGTGCTCGCCCCGCTGGCCAGAAGAATCGCCGGCCAGGCGAGCGCCACCACGAGGAACGCGCCGAGTCCGACGGCGAAGCGCCGCGTCGGGCCCTGCGTCAAACGAAGGGCACCGGCGATCAGGATCGGAACCACGAGGTAGTACTGCTCCTCGACGGCGAGCGACCAGAAGTGACGGAAGAACGAGGGACTCTCGAACAAGGCGCCGTAGCTGTCGCCCGCGGCGATGAAACGCCAGTTCGAGAAGTGAAGCAGCGACGCGAGGCTGTCGACCCTCAGCCGGGCGAGTTGCGAATCGTCCCCAATCGCCGCGACAAGGAGAAGCGTGGCAATGATCGTGACGACGGCAGCCGGGAGGAGTCGCCGAAACCGGCGGGTCCAGAAGTGACCGAGCGCGATCGAGCCGTTCTGCGAGTGTTCCCGGATCAGCAGAGAGGCGATCAAGAAGCCCGAGAGGGTGAAGAACGTCGAAACGCCGAGGAATCCGCCCCGCAGCCAGTCGATGCCGGAGTGGTAGGCGACCACGCCGAGGACCGCGACGCCGCGTAGCCCGTCGAGCGCGGGCTGGTAGGGAATGCGTCGTGGTGTCGTGGCTGACATCTGCTGCAAGTGTACGAAAGCTGACGTGGCGGGGCCTGGGTCGCCCGGCCCGTTCCGTTTGCCCCACGACGTGGCAGGATTCGGTCATGAGCGAATCCGTCCTCTCCCGACACGAGATGGCGAGCGCGCTCGTTCCGTCGCCGATGCTCTACGACCTCCTGCAACCGGCTGGCCTCGCCGCCGATGCGCCGGTTCTCGTGTGGCTGCACGGTGGCGATGGGCCCGACAACTTCGCCGCTCGAACCAAGCCTGCGTTCGACCAATGCTGGGCGGATGGAAGGCTCCCGCCGATGTCGGTGGTCATGCCCCATTCCTCACGCTCGTTCTGGCTCGACGGGGTCGGCGAGCACGCGGCATGGGAGTCGATGCTCGCTGAAGAACTCTTGCCCCACGTGCGAGACAACCACGGAGCGGGTGAAACGGCGCTTGCCGGCGGTATCTCGATGGGCGGCATGGGTTCGCTTCGGCTCGCGTTTCGACATTCCGAGTTGTTCGATGCGGTCGCGGCGATCGAGCCGGCGATCGAACCGACCGCCGAGTGGTCGGAGGTGCCGATGCGCGACCGGGTCTATCGCCGAGATGGCGCAGTGGAGGCCCTCTACGGCGACCCAATCGACGCCGAACGGTTCCGCGACAATCATCCGCTCGACGTCGTCCAGCGCAAGGCGGTCGACATCGCGGCCAACGGGCTGGCGGTCTATTTCGAATGCGGCGACGAAGACATGCTCAATCTCCACCACGGAGCTGAGGCACTCCATCGCCGGATGTGGGATCTCGGGCTGCGGCATGAATACCGATCAGTGCGCGGGGCGAACCACATCGGACGATCGCTCGGGCCCCGAACGATCGACGCGCTCACTTTTCTCGGCCGATCCCTGGCCCAGCCCGAACCCGACCCCGAGATCGAGATGGTCGTCGACCTCATGCAGGGATCGCACGAGGGCTCTGGCTTCCGGCGGAGCACGACCGTCGATGGCCCCGCTGGTCCGATTCAGGTTTGGGAGTACGGCGACGGTGAGCCGGTCTTGATGATTCCGTCGCTGGGTCGCGGCGCGGCCGACTTCGATGACTTGGCACGGCGGCTCGCCCGCGCCGGCTACCACGCCATCCACCCGGAGCCGAGGGGCATCGCGGGGTCGACCGGTGACCTGGCGGCGCTCTCGATGGCCGACCTCGCCGCCGACGCGGCCGCAGTCATCCACGCGGTCGCCAACGGGCCGGTCACGATCGTCGGCCATGCATTCGGCAATCGCGTCGCGCGGATGACGGCGACCGAATATCCGCACCTCATCGACAGCGTGGTGTTGCTCTGCTGCGGCGGGATGGTGCAGCCTGCCCCTGAACACGTCCAGGCGCTCCACGACGTGTTCGACAGCGAGCTCGCTGACGACGCCCACCTCGCCGCCGTCGATCTGGCGTTCTTCGCTCCCGGCAATGACCCTTCGGTCTGGTTCGACGGTTGGGACGGCATCGTCGCCGCGTGCCAAGGAGCTGCGACCGCGAATCAGCCGGTCGAGCACTGGTGGGGGGCGGGCGGCAAGGATCTGTTCGTGGTTCAGCCGCTGCAGGACATGATGGCCGTGCCGGAGAATGCCCATCGGCTCGCCGAGGAGTTCGGTGATCGCGTGACGCTGACGTTCGTAGACAATGCAGGCCACGCCCTCTTGCCGGAGCAGCCCGACGCAGTCGAGGTCGCGTTGCGTTCCTGGCTCACGCGATCTCGATGACCCGCGCAGCCTCGTCGCGGGGTGACATCGCCCCCTTCTACGTGATGGAAGTCATGCGAGCCGCCGAGCTCCGCATGGCCGAGGGCCATGAGGTGTTGCATCTCGAGGTCGGACAGCCGTCGACCCCCGCGCCCGCAGGTGTGATCGAGGCTGCACACCGGGCGCTCGACAACGACGTGCTCGGCTACACCACCGCGGCGGGAATCGAGCCGCTCCGTCGGCGCGTCGCCGAGCATTACCGCGACTGGTACGGCGTCGAGGTCGACGCCGACGCGGTGATGTTCACCGTGGGCGCATCTGGAGCATTTGTGGCGGCTTTCATGGCGGCGTTCGACGTCGGCGATCGCGTCGTGGTGCCCTCGCCCGGCTACCCGTGTTACCGCAACGCCTTGGAGGTGCTCGGTGTGGAGGCGGTCGATCTGCCGACCACCATCGAGACGCGCTTCCAGCCGACGGTCGAACAGCTGGAGGCGCTCGGCCCGATCGATGGCCTCGTGTTGTCGTCGCCGTCGAATCCGACAGGCACCATGCTCGATGCCACGCGAATGGAGTCGATCACGGCGTGGTGTCGTGCGAACGACGTGTGGTTCATCTCCGACGAGATCTACCACGGCATCACCTACGGCGAGTCGGCGCCGACCGCGCTGCAGTTCGACCCGGACTCGATCGTCATCAACAGCTTCTCGAAGTACTTCTCGATGACCGGCTGGCGGCTCGGCTGGCTGATCGCGCCGCCCGCGCTACGGACGGCTCTCACCCGAATCGGGCAGAACGTGACCATCGCCGCGCCCACGCTCTCCCAGCTCGGTGCCGTGGCCGCGTTCGACTGCCACGACGAGTGCGAAGAGAACATCGCCGGCTACGCCCGCAACCGCGAGGTCTTGCTCACCGGTCTTCCGTTGGCCGGAATCGATCGACTCGCTCCTGCGGATGGCGCGTTCTATGTCTGGGCGCAGACCGACCACATCGCCGACGACTCACAGGCCTTGTGCACCCGCTGGCTCGACGAACTCGGCATCGCCGCGACACCGGGTATCGACTTCGATCCGGTGAACGGTCACCGGTTCGTGCGATTCTCGTTCGCCGGGAGCGAGACCGATGTGGCGGAAGCCATCCGGCGCCTGAGAGATTGGACCCCATGAGTTACGACCCTGCGCAGCTGGAGACCCTGACCGTCGAGATGGACGGCTATGTCGCCTGGGTCACGCTCGATCGTCCCGAGGCCTACAACGCGTTCAGCCCGACCATGCAGCGAGAACTGCGGGCGACGTGGGAGGCGTTCCGGCGCGACGACGAGGTGCGGGCGATCGTGCTGACCGCGGCAGGGGAGAAGTCGTTCTGCGTCGGCATCGACCGCAACGAGGGCGAATTCACGGCGCTCGACGACACGGGCGGTCTCTACGGCACCTCCAACAACTTCATGTACGACGACCCGGGCGACGATCTCGGGCCGAAAGCCTGTGATCTCTGGAAGCCGGTGATCTGTGCAGTCAACGGCATGGCTGCGGGTGGCGCGTTCTACATGTTGGCCGAGGCGGACGTCATCATCTCTGCTGATCACGCCACCTATTTCGATCCGCATGTCACCTACGGCATGGCTGCGGTCTACGAGCCGATCAAGATGCTGCAGCGGATGCCGCTCGGCGAAGTGCTGCGGATGTCGCTCCTCGGCAACCATGAGCGGATGTCGGCCGAGACCGCGCACCGCATCGGCCTCGTGAGCGAGGTGTGTCCCTCTGCTGAGCTCCGCGAACGGGCCAAATGGGTCGCCGACGCGATTGCCTCGCAACCGCCGGCGGCGGTGCAGGCGACGCTGCGGGCGATCTGGGCGGCCAACGACATGGGCCGTCTCAACGCCATCGCCATGGCCCCCGCGATTCTCACCACGGGCTTCGACAAGGCCGGCATGGAAGCGGGCGCCGACTCGTTCTCGAGCGGCGAACGCATCAAACCGCAGACCCGCTAGCTCACACCGTTGGCCCCTCCGGGATCCGCCGACGGATGATCTCGAGGACTAACTCGGCGTCGGCTGCTTCCGCGATGACGCGATGCTCCTGCAGGGCGAGGCGCCCGGGAGCCTGTCCGGCGTTGTCCATCGTCAGGAGCTGCACCCGGTGGCCGGTGGCCTCGCACTCGGCAATGATCGCTTGAGCGATGAAGCGGTCGTAGCCGACCTCGAACTCGATGAGCTCGACGCGATCGGCGTGCTTCACGGCGAAGTGGGTTCGGGCTACGCGCCGAGTCGGACGCGCGCGGCGGCGCTCATGTCGAGCAGCCGCTGCGGGATGGGGACTCCATTGACCTCGACGCTGCCGCCGGCAGCTGCTGCGCTGCCGGTGGATTCGCCGTCGTCTGCCGCGGCTGAGTTGGCTGCAGCTTCAGCCGCGGCCTCGGCCTCGACTGCCTCACGATCGCGCTGCACGAGAAAGCGGTCGTAGTCCTTGGCCTTGACCACGCTCGAGTGGTCGATGTGGCCCACGGCCTCTCCATCGGCGAAGCGGATCCAGTAGCGGAGCCATGTGAACCCGTTGGCAACCGCGACCTTGCCGCGGCTGCCCGCGGGGTAGCCGGGGATGTCGTCGACGAGGCGCACCTTGGTGCCCCGCTTGAACGGATTGGCCTGGAGTTCGGCGGTAGTAGCTGCTGCGTTCGGCACGAAGAGAAAATGTAGCGCCTGGGTCTAGTGTCCGACGACATGAGCACCACCTCTCGCGAGAACTATGTCGACATCGATCGAAGCGACCCCGCAGTCCCGATCGTCACCATGAGCCGGCCCGACCGCCGCAATGCGCTCTCGATGGAGCTCGTGAGCGATGGCATTGCCGCGTTCCGAGAGCTCCATCGCGATCGAGACGCCAAGGTGATCGTGCTGACGGGGGCCGGCGAGAGTTTCTGTGCCGGTGCCGACTTGAAGGGCGGGGGAGACGTCGCGCCCGATGCCGAGGGGAGGGGCCCGGTCGGCAGCGTGTATCGGAGCCAGGAACACATCGTCGACTTCATGATGGCTGTGCACGAGTGCGACAAGCCGGTGATCGCGGCCGTTCACGGCGCGGCCGTGGGCGGGGGACTCGCTCTCGCCCTCGCCAGTGATCTCCGAGTGGCCGATTCAAGCGCCTATTTCGGCTCCGTCTTCATCAACGTGGGCCTGACTTCATGCGACATCGGCACGAGCTACTTCCTGCCTCGTCTCGTCGGCTCGGGCCACGCGATGGACATGATGATCACCGGGCGCCACGTCGCGGCTGAGGAAGCCGACAAGATGGGGCTCCTCAATCGACTCGTGCCCGAAGGCACGCATGTCGCCACCGCCGTCGAGTTCGCCCAGCAGGTTGCGAAACAGAACGAGTACGGGCTGTGGCTCACCAAGCGAGGTCTGTGGGCCAACATCGACGCGCCGTCGATTCGCCACGCCGTGGAATTGGAGAATCGTCAGCAGGTGCTCGGAACCTTCACCGGCAACATGAACGAAGCCATGGCGGCGTTCCGTGATCGCCGCGAGCCCAACTGGGGTCCGATGTAGGCCCGCGGTAGCATCCTGGGAAGGAATCTCTTGCCCCGAGGACAAGCCATGACACCTGAAGATCTCGACTACAAGCCGTTCGATGCCGACAACCACTACTACGAGGCGCTCGACGCATTCACCCGCCACGTGCCCGCCGAGATGCAGCGGCGAGTTGTGCAGTGGGTTGAGCAGAACGGCCGCAAGTACCACCTCGTCGGCGGCCGGATCAGCCATGCCGTGGTGAACCCGACGTGGGATCCCGTCGCCATGCCGGGCGCGCTCAACGCGTACTTCAAGGGCAACCCCGAGGGGAAGAGCCCACTCGAGATGCTGAAGGAACGCGAGCCGCTCCCCGCGTACTACATGAACAACGACGCTCGGATCGAGAGGCTCGAGTCGCAGGGGCTTCAGGCGGTCTGGTTGTTCCCGACGCTCGGCGTCCTTTACGAGGAACTCATCAAGGACGACGTCGAGGCCTGCGCGGCGATGATGCAGGCATTCAACCAGTGGCTGCTCGAGGATTGGGGCTACGACTATCAAGGCAAGATCTTCGGGGCGCCCTACCTCTGCCTCGGCGATGTCGATGCCGCCGCTGCGGAAGTCGACAAGGTCGTGGCCGCCGGGGCCCGGGTCGTCGTCATGCGACCCGCCGCGGTCACCACTGCAACGGGCGTGAAGTCACCCTTCGACCCGCACTTCGACCCCGTCTGGGCTCGCATCAACGAGGCCGGCATCACCGTGGTCATTCACGCCAGCGACTCGGGTTACTCGACGCAGGGCTACGCCGACTACAAGTTCTCCGCAGCCGGCATCAGTAAGGGCGGCTACTCGGGTCCGAGTGTGGGCAGCTTCTCCATCGAGCGAGCGGCGCAGGACTGGCTGATCCAGGCGGTATTCCAGAAGATCTTTGACCGGTTCCCCAACCTGCGATTCGCCTCGGTGGAAAACGGGTCCGATTTCCTGGCGCCCATGTTCCGTAAGTTCGATCAGACGGCGCGAAAGACGTTCAGTTGGTTCACGGACCATCCGGTCGACACGTTCAAGAACAACGTGTGGATCAACCCCTTCTGGGAAGACGACGTGAACGAGATCGCCGGACTGATGGGCGCCGACCGCGTGATCTTCGGGTCCGACTGGCCCCACATCGAAGGTCTGCCCAAGCCGCTCGACTATCTGGTTGAGTTGAAGGAGTTCGACGCCGTCGATCAGAAGAAGATTCTGCTCGACAACGTCACGTTCCTGAACACCCCACAGCCCGTCTGACCCGGAGGGTCACCAAGTGGCCCACGACCGAACAGATCCCGATCACGTTCACGGCGATCGCGGCAGCGCGCGTCGAGACCTGGCCGTGGCTGCCGGTGCCAACTCCGTACTTCTGGTCGTTCAGGTCATCGGTGCGATCGCGTTCGGTTCGTTGGCGCTCATGGCCGATTCGGTCCATCAGGCCAGCGACGTGGTGTCGCTCCTTCTCGCGGTGGGCATCGCCGGGCTGATCGCACGACCGGCCTCGCGTCGCTACACATTCGGGCTGCGGCGAGCAGATGCGCTGGGCGGCCTCGCCCACGCGGTGCTGCTCGCGGCCGGCGCGGTGCTGATCGTGGTGGAAGCGATCCGGCGACTGGGCGGTGAGCACCACGTCGACGGTCTCGGCGTGGTCGTCCTCGCCTCGGTCGGGTTGCTGATCAACGGACTGAGTGCTCGTTGGCTTCACGCCGGCCATGGGCATTCGCTCAACGTCGAGGGAGCCGTGCTCCACCTTGTAGCCGACGCGCTCGGGTCGCTGGTCGTGCTCGTCGGCGGAGCGCTGGTGTTGCTGACGGATGCCGGCTGGGTCGATCCCGTTGCGTCGATGTTCGTGACCGCGTTGATCGTCTGGTCGGCGTGGCGATTGGCTCGAGCGTCGCTGCATGTGCTGCTCGACGGCGTGCCGGCCGGTGTTGATCTCGATGAGCTCCACGCGCTCCTCCTTGCCGACCCGCTGGTCTCCGACGCCCATCACCTCCACGTTCGAACGCTCGACGGCGACACGCTGAGTCTGACCGGCCACGTCACAGTGCAGACCGACCAACTCCACGATGCCCAGCGCGTCACCCACCGCCTCACCGAAGCGTTGGCCGAGGAAGGCATCGCCCACGTGACGCTGCAAGCTGAATGCCACCCGTGCGACGAACCCGACTGTTGAGCGAGGCCGGAAAGTGAAATCCGTCTCCCGCCCCTTCTCAGGGAAGTAAACGCTCGCTAACATCGATCGACATGAGCACGCCCATGCCGACCGCCGAAGAAGTCCAAGCCGAACTCGAAGCCTGGCTCGATGAGAACTGGGACGAGAGTCTCACCGTCGAGGAGTGGTGGGAACGTCTGGCCCCCACTGGCTATGCCCATCCGACGTTGCCCGTGAATGCCCAGGGCAAGGGTTGGGGCCGTGACCTCGCCGCCGTCGTCAACACCGTGATGGCCGAGCGCGAAGTCATGGGTCCGCCGTCGTCCGGTCTCGGCTGGATGCTCGCCGCCCCGACGATCGCCGCTCATGCCACACAGGAACAGATCGACCAGTTCGTGCCCGAGATCCTCACCGGGCAGGTTGGCTGGTGCCAGCTGTTCTCCGAGCCGGGTGCGGGTTCCGACCTCGCCGGCCTCGGTTGTAAGGCAGAGAAGGACGGCGACGAGTGGGTCATTACCGGTCAAAAGGTCTGGACCTCCGGCGGCCAGGTCGCCGACTGGGGAATGTTGATTGCCCGTACTGATCCCGATGCACCGAAGCACAAAGGCATCAGCTACTTCGCGTTCGAGATGGACCAGCCCGGCGTCACGGTGCGGCCCCTTACCGAGATGACCGGTCGCGCGTTGTTCAACGAGGTCTTCATCGACGAGGCCCGGGTGCTCGATGCCAACCTGATCGGTGGCCTCAACAACGGATGGGCCGTCGCCAACTCCACGCTCATGTTCGAGCGCTCGTCGCTTGGCTCTGCCGGCAAGAAACCGCAAACGGCCACGCCCGGACAAAAGGGTCGTGCGCTGCAGCGTCCCGTCACCGACTTCGCCAAGAAGGAACGGTCCGAGGGCGGCGTGCCGTCGCTCGGCCCTGGTCTGTGGCAGCACTATGTCGAGCTGGCCACGAAGTCCGGGCGTATCGAGGATCCGGTGCTGCGGCAGGAGCTCATCAAGCTCTACTCGCTGATCGAGATCAATCGACTCGGAACCCTCCGGGCGAAGGACCCCAACCAGCGCACCGGCGCAGAGCCGAACATCGGCAAGCTCCACATGTCGGAGATGTTCCGTCAGTTCCGTGAGGTCGGATTGTCGGTTCTCGGCGCCGACGGCATGTTGTGGGGCAAGAGCGAGGGCCAGACCGGCGGTACGGTCGGTGAACTCGCCACGTTCTCGCCCGGCCCCTCCATCTACGGCGGCACCGACGAGATCCAGCGCAACATCCTCGGCGAACGCATCCTCGGGTTGCCCCGAGAGCCCGGCCCCGCCAAGGACACCGCCTTCAAGGACCTGCCGAAGAACTAGGCGAGCGAGCGCCTTCCCGGAGCCTGCGAGAATCGGCGCGTGCAATCATCGAGCGTTCCTTCGGACCTCTGGGACCCGGACAGCACCGACGGTGTCCTTGAACCTCTGACGCCGGACAAGGTGAGCGGTGCAGAGCAGCTCCTGGGTGTGAAGCTGCCGAGTGCGCTCATCGAGCTACTCAGTCGTCAGAACGGAGGAAAGGTCGCCGCGCCCTATCGCGCATGCCCGACCGATGGGCCGACGAGTTGGGCGCCGGATCATGTTCCGTTCGAGAGCTGCAACGGGATCGGAGAGGGGTTCCGGAGTCTGACTGAGAGCCCGTACCTCAACGAGGAGTGGGGGCAGCCCAGGGAGTTCGTCCTTCTCGTCGGCGATGGTCATTGGTGGGTTGCACTGGACTACCGGGATCGGACCGAGCCGTCGGTCGTCTGGTTCGACAACGAGGTGGGGCAGGACATCACGCTGGCGCCGACCTTCCCGGACTTTCTCGACAAGCTCGCGCCTACCCCGCCGGTAGGCGCCTGAGCCGTTCCGACAAGAATACCTCTTCGATTTCTCGGACTGCCGAAGAATTAGCGGGAGAGGGTCTGCTCGATCTGTTCCAGTTGCGGGAGCGGGAAGTCATGGTCGACCCACTTTCGTCGGTAGCCAGTCGTTCCCCACTCCTCGAGAACGGCCCGGGCCCCGCTGGCGACTGTGGCAGCTAGGTCGGCCACCTTGCACGTTGCGGCGAGGATGGGTCGGCCATCCGAGTTCGGTCGCCCGCTCCTCAGCTCGTCGAACCAGAGGACGGTCACCGCGCTGGTTCCGTCGCCCTCTGGCACGAAGACGAACCGGTACTCCCCGGGCTCTTCATCCCACGAGACCTCGACGGGTGCTGCACCGTCTTCGAGGAGCAGGAGAACTGCAGCGAGGAGGTCGCCCAATGCGTCCGACAGGTACGAGGCCGTGAGACAGACGTGCTCGTCACCGATCGCGAGCCAGCCTTCGGCCCACCCGGTTCCGACGAGTCGGTAGTCGAACTCCACGCTTGTCTCCTGCACACGATCAGTCTGGCGGCACCCACACGCAGGTTCTGGGACTACCGGCCGCACGCCGTAGGACAGAAACACCACATCTGTTTCACGTCCTGCCTAAGAACTAGGCACGTCAGCCGGCTATCGAGGGGAGTTCGTCGGTCGGCGTGATCGCCACCACGAGTGGCTCCGAGGCAGCCGGAAGCTGCATCGCCGGCGTGAGATGGATGTGATCCCGCTCATGATCAGCGAGCTCGGTGAAGAGCCGCGCGAGCGACATCAGCCCATCCCGATTGGCGACGATCCCTACTCCGTCGGGCGAACAATCAATCAGGATCCGCGCGTCTCCAGTGGATTCGTAAGTGATGCCCATCGCTCGAGTTTCGCCGAGAATTGCCTGTTCCGCTGCTAGACCCTGGGGCAGAAGCGCCCTTCTGATTTCTCGGACTGCGAAGAGGTGACGCCAGCCCGGCCGCGAAAGGTCGCCCTATGGTTGCTCGATGGGTGCTTGGGGAGCTGGGATCTACGACAACGACGATGCAGCGGATTGGGTTGCTGAGCTGACCGCGGATGGGACCGCTGCGATCAAGCGCACCCTCGAGGGTGCGCTTGGGACGCCCTACCTCGAGGCGCCCGACGGCGCTTGCGCATTGGCAGCTGCCGACGTGGTTGCGCGCCTTGTCTCCTCAGGTGCAGGCGAGGCGTCGACATACTGTGAGGATGTCGTGACCTGGGTGGCAGCGAACCCAGGCGCAGCCTCCGCTGAGCTCTTGGATCGATCCCTCGCGGTCGTGGTTCGTGTGCAATCTGAGGGTTCCGAGTTGCACGAACTGTGGTGGGAGGACGAGGAGTCACTTGGACTCTGGCGGGCCAGCCTCGCTGACATCGAGCTCCGTCTTCGAGCCGGGCGGTGATCCTGACTAGCGGCGCGACAAGAACACCTTTTCTGAGTACTCGGACTGCCGAAGAACTAGCCGCGACAGACTTGGGTCTGAGCTGCGCCTTCGAATTCACAGGTGAGTCCTAGGCTCTGGCGATGGAGCATGACGCTTTTGCGGCGGGGACAGGCGCGAGTCCCGGTGTCGGGCGTGGACAGCTTCACGTCGACGTCGACGACGCACTCGACGCGATTGCGGCCGGAGGGTCGGTCGTGCTCGCCCTGCCGTCGTCAGCGCCGGGCGACGTGCCGGCGCTCACCAGGGCGGCTGGTGTCGTCACCCTCGACCAGGGGCCCGACTGCCATGCGGCGATTGTCGCCCGCGGTGCCGGGGTCCCGGCCGTCGTCGGCGTCGACGGGCTGCAGATCAGTGGCGCAGGAATCGCAGTCGGCGACATTGTCGTTCCCGTCGGGACGATGGTGACTGTCGACGGAAACGCCGGCGAGATCCGCCTGGAGCCTCTCACCAGCACGGTCGTGGGTATTCAGCTCGCGAAGGCAACACGTATGGGAATGAAGTCCGTCGAGTCAGCGGAGATCGAGACCGCGGCCGGTCTCGTCGGCGATCGCTACCACGGCTCGAAGCACCGGCAGCTCAGTGTGCAGTCGTTGAGCGAGCTCGCCGACGCGGAACGGCAGTTCGGTCAGCCGATCGATCCGTTGCTGACCCGCCGAAACGTCACGATCAGCCACGGTGACATTCCTCGAACTCCCGGCCATCGGTGGAGTGTCGGGGATGTGGAGCTCGAGGTCGTACGGGACGCGGCACCGTGCAAGATGCTCGACATGGAAATCGGTGACGGTGCCCGCACTGTGATGCGGCAACGGGCCGGAGTCATCTGTCGCGTGATCGCCGGCGGCACGCTCAGTTTGGGCGACGAGGTGGTGCTGTGATTCCCGCTCGCCCGGCCGAGGCCGGCCGCGGTGTCGATCTGCGCATCGCGGGCTTCCCAACCCGAATCCGGCCCACGTTTCTGGTCCTGATCGCCCTCGTCGGCTGGTATCCCGGAGTCACGCCGGAGCGCATCGCAATCTGGGTCATCGTCGCCAGCGCCGCCGTGATGTGGCACGAGTTGGGTCACGCAATGGCGGCTCGTCGGCTCGGCGCAGCACCAACCATCGAGCTCTACGGGTTCGGTGGCCTGACGTCCTGGCAGCCGCCGCGAGACCCGAGCCGCCGGCAGTTGATCGGGGTGACGTTCGCCGGGCCACTCGCCGGACTCGTGGTCGGTGCACTGACCGCCGTCGGCGTGGCCGTCGCGGGTGGTGTGGGGTCGGGAGACGTGCGCTACCTCGTGCTGGTGGTTCTGTGGACGAACGTCGGCTGGAGCCTCTTCAACCTCATCCCGGTGCTGCCCCTCGACGGCGGCCACATCATGGCTGAACTTCTGCCGGGTGACCGGGCCACAAGACAGCTGCGAGCGGCTGCAGTGTCGGTCGTCGTGGCTGGCATCGCGCTCGTTGCCCTGCTTGCCGCAGAGGTCGTCTTCGGTGCGCTGATCCTCGGCTGGGTCATGCTGACCAATCTCTCAGCCCTCCGGGTCGGGCGCGCTGCCCGCAAGCGTGCGGCGGTCGAGGCGCGGGCCCGCGACGCCCTCGGTCGATTCGCGAGAGGCGAACCTGCCGCGATCGATGACATCGACCGATCGTTGGTCGAGCTCCGTCCCCACTCGGCCCCACTTCGGGCGGTGGCGATCGAGACAGCCGCGGCCACGGGCGACGCCGCGGCGGCTCGGCACCTGCTCGACCGTTCGCCCGACGATGAACAGCTGGCCCCGGGTCTCTATGCGCTGGTGTTCGCGGCGGAGAGCGACGGCCGGGACGGCGTCCCCGAACTCGCAGAGATCTTCCGCCGAGAGCCGAGCGCTCCGCATGGGCGATGGCTGGCGATCGCGCTCCGGTGGGCGAACCGCCTCGACGATCTGGCACCGATCCTGGCGTCGGTGGGCGACGCTGCCGATCCCGCGGTCTTCGGAGAGGCCGCAGCGGTGGCCGAAGGGTTCGGCAATCGCACGGTCGCCCTCGATGTGCGGGCGCTCCGGCGGGCCTGAGTTGCTCAGCGAGAGCCGAGAAGGTCCTCTCGCCCGATCTGGCGGAACATGGTGGCCAGGTCGAGGTAGACGCGCTCGTTGGTGATCAAATCGCCGTCGAACGAAAAGACGGCAATCGTCGGCACTCGAAACGCCTTCCCCGTCGGCTCAGCCCCGAGGAAGGGCCCGAGATTGGTGCCGAGCAAGTCGAACTCGGCGATGATCGTGTCGTCGTCCGACACGTGCATGACGACGTTCTCGTGGCGCTGATCGGGAAACGCCCCCCGCTGGGCCGTGTGATAGGCGACCACTGCCTCGGCGCCCTCGTGGACCTGGCCGGTCGGCACGATCTCATAGCGGGGTGTGCCGGCGAAGGTCGCCAACGTCCGCTCGAACTCCTGGTCGACCTCGGACGCGAAATGCTCGTCGAGGAGTGCGAGGCGTTTGGCTCGGAGATCCGCGTCGGTCATGCCGGCGATCCCGTCGGGAGAATCGCTCGGCAGGCGTCGTGGACGGTCTTGGCCATGGCGTGGCGACCAGCGGCGAGAAGCTCGTCGTTGAACACTTCGGCGGCCACGAACGGGTCGCTCCCGATGTGGTCCAGGGCGGCCCAGATCGCGTCGAAGTCCACGGCGCCCGCGCCGGGCGGGCGACGGTTGTGCATGGCCTCGTTCTCGACCTGCTCGAGCCCTAGGTCCGGCGCGGCCGATGGCTCACAGAGCTGGACGTAGGCGATGCGGTCGCCGGGCAGAGATCGAAGAAGATCGAGGTCGGGACCACCGGGCTGGCGGGTCCAGTGGAAGGTATCGAGCAGGATGGTGGCGTTGGGTTCCCCGCCATCGATGATCAGGTCGTTCGCGGCGGCCATCGTCGGTATCCCCGTCCACGGAAGGAACTCGAGCGAGATCACCATGTCGGCTTCGGCGGCCCGGGAGGCGATTGAAGCGAGGCCTTCAACCGCAGCAGCACGGTCGTCGATCGGGCCGAGACAGGCGGCACCGACGATGTCGGCGCCGAGGTCGTGACCGGTCGCGATCAGGCCATCGATCTCTTTCGTGACATCCTCGCTCGGCCCCGTGGTCCAGCCGATTGCGGCCTCGACGGCGCGGACCTGGAGTCCGGAATCCTTCACGACCCGCGTCGCTCCGTCGCCGGCAAACAGCAGATGAAACGGATACAGGCTGACGGAGTCGAATCCGGCTGCTGCGGTGGCCTCGAGATAGTCGCGGAACGACTCGGCGTCGACCGCCATGATGTCGGCCAGCAGCGTGGATGGGCAGTTGCCGAGCGATGAGATGTGCATGTCGCAATTCTCTCCGACGTGCCCGGATCCGACGAATCGGCAAAGATCGCTCCGTGACCGACAAGATTCAGTTCGAGATCGACGGCAACGTGGCGACCATCACGAACAACAACACCGAGAAGCACAATGCCTTCGACGACGAGATGGACGCACATCTCTTCGAGATCCTCGACGAGCTGATCGCCACGCCGGCGGTCCGAGCAGTCATATGGCGTGGTGAGGGGAAGAGCTGGTCGTCGGGTCGCGACGTGGCCGCGATCGGCACCAATGTCACGGAACTCACGCATCACGAACTCATGACCCGCGGCCACAAGGGCATTCAGAAGATCTGGGACCTCGAGGCGCCGATCATCGTGCCGATTCAGGGCTGGGCGATCGGCGGCTCGTTCCAACGGGCGTTGATGTGCGACATGCGAATCGCGGCCGAAGGGGCGAAGTTCATGTTGCCCGAGGTCGGGCATGGCGTCATTCCCGACACCGGTGGCATGGGAGTGCTCTACGAGATGTGTGGCCACGGGCTGGTCAGCGACATGGTGCTCACCGGCCGACGGCTCTCGGCCGACGAAGCGCTCCAACACGGCATCGTGAGTCGAGTCGTTCCACCCGATGAACTCGACGCGACGGCGCGGGAGATGGCCGACAAGATCGCGGCATCGCCGGCGGTGACGGTGAAGCTGGCTCGCCGGGTGATCAGCCACCTGAGTCGGCCCGAGATCCGATCGTCGATGGAGGACGAGTTGATCTACCAGACGTTCCTGAACAAGTCCGAGGACTTCGCCGAGTTCAAGGCCGCACGGGCCGAGGAACGTGAGCCGAACTATCGGGGGAGCTGACATGTCGGGTCAGGGTTCAGGTATTCCCGCAGCACCGCCTCTGGGAGCCTCAGCGCTTCCGGCGGGCACATACGACGGGGTCTCCGTTTTCATCACTGGCGCCGGAACGGGGCTCGGCAAGGGCATCGCCGAGGAATTCGCTCGTCTCGGCGCATCGATCGTGATCGCCAGCCGCAAGGAAGAACACCTCGACGCGGGCCGGGCGGCGATCGAGGAACTCGGCGCGCAGGTCGAGACCGTGAAGTGCGACATCCGCGAGCCCGACAGCATCGCCGCCGCGTTCGATGCCGCCGAGTCTGCGTTCGGGCTTCCGCAGGTGTGCGTCAACAACGCGGCCGCCAACTTCCCGGTGCCGGCCGAGGACATGTCGCCCAACGCGTGGCGCACTGTTGTCGACATCACCCTCAACGGCACGTTCTTCGTCGCTCGCGAGTTCGGCCGCCGACACCTCGACGTCGGCACCCCGGGCAGCATCATCAACATCGGCGCTTCCTACGCGTGGACCGGAGGACCCGGCTTCGCTCACTCGGCGGCCGCGAAGGCCGGAGTGAAGAACATGGTGGAGAGCTTGGCGGTCGAGTGGGGCCCCTACGGCATTCAGGTCAACGGGCTCGTGCCGGGCCTGATTCCGCACGAGGACATGACCGCAGATATCCAGGGAAACCTGGCCCGCGCCGACCCGGAAAAGGATGCGCTGCAACCGGCGATGCGAGTAGGCACCCGCCGCGAATTCGGTTGGGCGGCCACGTTTCTCGCCAGCCCCTACGCGCAGTTCATCACCGGCCACACCCTGGTGGTCGACGGCGCCAACTGGCAACGGCGGGCGATGACCAACCCGCCAGTTGTGCCCATCCGCGAACAGATGGGCAAGGAGCCTTTCTCACTCGACTGAGCCGAGAGTCAGCCTGCGGGGGGATCCACCAGGTCAGACATCCAGATCACCGCGTTGGCGGCGCCGTGAAGCAGGCTCAGCTGCGGATGGGTGAGGTCGCCGTAGCTCTCGACAGCCGCCTGGAAGGCGGCGTGATCGAGCACCTCCCATGCCTCGCTGTCGACCTCGGCCACCTTGGCGAAGAGGGCGCCACGCTCGCCCTGTTGCTGCGCCAGACCGTGCTGCATCAGCGTGGCGGGCTTGGTGGTTCCCGGTGCTGGCTCCACGGCGGGAAGTCCGCCGAGCCCATCGACAACCGGAGGCGGCGGCTCGGTCAGTGAAGGATCAAGATGCTCGAGGAGGAGGTCGCCGAACGGTGCATCGGGGTGGTGCCACATCGCGTCCAGACCGAACTCGACGAGTTCCTTCGTATACAGGGGGTAGTGGCGGCTCTCGGGCACTGCGTCATCGAGACGCAGGGCCCTCGACCGCAAGCGGTCACGTGCGTAGAAGCGGTGCATGCCGAGCCAGGCCGGGCGCTCCGGGTCGCTTGAGTCGACGATTTCGGCGGCCATGGCGCGTTCGGCGCGTTCTTCTGCCTCGCCACGAAGAAGCGAGAGTCGGCCAGCGCCGAATGCCTGCGTGATGCGGTCGGTCAGGTCGCGGGCCGGCGTCGTGCGGCTCGCATGTGTCCGCCAGCCGCGTAGGAGCTCGCCGAAGAGTCCCGAGACCCGGTAATGGCTGACCTGGGGGAGATCCTCGCGGAGCCCATCCTTGGGATTGTTGAGGCCGCCGGTCAGCCGCGCGTTGGCCACGAAGCGAGTCCACAGGTCTGCGGACGAAGGCTGATATGGGAAGCCGGACCGGTGTCGGAGGCCGAGCTGAGCGGTGCGGGCTCGTGCGACCACTACGTCGTGGAGGTCGTCGCCCCCGATCGTTTGGAAGCCGACTTCCGAGGCGTGACCCGCCCGCATGAGAGCGCCGAGAATCAGATGCGAGTCGTATCCCGCCGTGAGGTCCACGACGGTCTCTTCCGTGCTGGTGACAGCCCGTTCCACCGATGCGACGAGCGCGGCTGCAGTGCCTTCGATCAGGTCGGGGAGCGTTGGCTTCGCTCCCGAGCGGTCCCATTCGATTGCATCGGGATTCGGCCCGATGTGTAGCCGGCCGCCGGCGATCGAGGCGACCTCGTCAGGGTCCAGTCCGCGAACTTCGTCGTAGCCCGTAACACCCGGGACAACGAACCCGACGTGCGCCAGTCCCTCCGCCGACGATCGGCTCTTGTGAACGGCTTCTCCGAGGCCGTGAGCGAGCTGAGCCAGCACTTCGATTCTTGTGGAGATTGCGGCAACGCCGCGCCCCTCCCACACGAACAGTGCCCCGTAGCCGAGGGGGTCGGCCCGTGCTTCCAATCGCCCGGCCCCTGCACTGAACGAACACTCGGCTCCCGAACCGAAGCTGCCGGTCGCCTGTACTGCCGTGGTGTCGTATGACGAGTTCAGGAGGTCGGGCCGCCGCCATGCGAGGACGACGAGCGAGGGGTCGTCTTTCGCGACCCACGGAGCCTCAACTGCAAACGCGGGAAACGGCGCGGTCTCGGCGACCGCGGCGTCGAGTTCCGGCACCCGCGACGGGTCCGCGGAGACCGCGAGAAATCCGCCGGCCAGACCGGTCTCAGACCTTCATCTCGGGAAGATCGACGAGCGTCGCGTCCGTCGTGAGCATGACGGACACTGTAAACGTCCGACGCGTGAAGACAGAACTAGCGTGGTGCCGATGGAATTGATCCACGTCGTGGTGCTGCTTGGTGGTGGTCTGTTTGCCGGGGTCATCAACGCCATGGCCGGCGGCGGGTCGCTCTTGACTGTGCCGCTCCTCGTGTTCGCCGATGTTCCTGGCAACACCGCCAACGGTTCGAACCGTGTCGGCGTCCTCGCGAACTCGTTCAGCGCGGCGAGCACGTTCCGTCGTCTGGGCGTGGCCGGACTGGGCGGGATCGGTCGGATTCTCGGACCAGCAGTAGTGGGCGCGTTGGTGGGTTCCATCGTGATCTCGCAACTCGCCGACGACACCTTCGAACGGGCGTTTGGCTTCGTGATGATCCCGATCTTGATCCTGTCGCTGCGGAAGCCGGATGTCGCGGCGATGGCCGATCGTCCGCAGTGGCCGACGTGGCTCACCACCATCGTCTTCTTCGGCATCGGCATCTACGGCGGCGCCTTCCAGGCGGGGGTCGGCCTGATGATGATCGTGGCGCTGTCGCGCGCCGGAGTCGATCTGGTCATCGCCAACAACATCAAGGTCATCGTCACGTTCGTCTTCACCGTCTTCGCCCTCCCTGTCTTCATCATCAATGGCGACGTGGAATGGGCCCCAGCCCTCGTGCTCGCGGTGGGCCTGGCGGCGGGCGGCTACATCGGAGCTCACATCACGGTCGCCGGCGGCGAGAAGGTAATCCGACCGGTTCTGGTGGTGGCCGTGGTCATCTTCGCCGGTCGACTTCTCGGCTTGTATGGGTGACATGACATCGCCGTTTCCCGCTGACTTTGCCCGCGCCCTGCCGAAGGCCGAACTCCACGTGCACCTCGAGGGCAGCGTCGACCCCGCGACGATGCTGACTCTGGCCGATCGCCACGGGGTCGAACCGCCGGCGCCGGATGTCGACGGGATCAACGAGTGGTTGCGCTTCGACGGCTTCCCCAGCTTTCTCGAGCGGTACTTTTGGGTGTGCGGCCTTCTTCGCTCCGCCGATGACTTCGCCGATATCGCCCACGCCTACCTCGAGTCGGCCCATCAGCAGGGGGCGGTGCACGTCGAGTTCCACGTGTCGTCGAGCTATCACATCGTCGAGCAGGGGTCGGACTGGTCGGAGGTTCTGGGGGGCGTGGTTGCAGGCTGCCAGAGAGCCGAGGACGCCTACGGGATCTCCTCACTGCTGATTCCCGACCTCTCACCGCACCTGGGTGCCGCGGCGGCCCAACAGGCGCTCGAGGTCGTGCTGAGCGAGCTTCACCCCCGCGTCGCTGCGCTCGGAATGGGCGGACCGGCCGACAACTGGCCCGACGAGGACTTCCGCGCCGCGTTCGACCGGGCCCGCAACGCCGGTCTGCACACCGTCAGCCATGCCGGCGAACACGGCCCGGCCTGGGAGGTGCGTCACGCGCTGGAGCAATTCGGCGCCGAGCGCATCCAACACGGCATCGGCGCCATGGGCGATCCCGAGGTCGTGGCCATGCTCGTCGACGAGGGAGTGGCCTGCGACGTGTGTCCGGGGAGCAATCTCGCGCTTGCCGCGGTGCCGTCGCTCGACGTCCATCCGCTGCCGGCCATGCTCGACGCCGGAATCACGGTCACGCTTGGCTCCGACGATCCGCCGCTCTTCCACACCGACCTGCTCAGCGAGTACGAACACGCATGGAATCTGTGCGGTCTCGACGAGGACGGCCTACGGAGCCTGGCGGACAACTCGCTTGTCGAGAGCTTCGCTCCGACGGATGCGGTGACTGCGTGGCTCGACTAGATCTCGTCGAGTATCTCGTCGCGGCGAGATGCGGCTTCTTCGTCGGTGATCGCGCCGCTGTCGCGTAACTCATCGATCCTCGCCAGGCGGTCCTCAATCGTGGGTTCGGCCGGCGGCTCCGGAACGGTGCGTCGTCGGAGCGATCGACGCCGCGTCTCCGGCTTGAGCACCATCGCGCTGGTGACCCGATCCTGAGAGAAAAAGGCAGCTGTGGTGGCGTCCCTGCGGCTCATGCCGCGGCGAATTCCCATGTCGCGGATCGCCGTGAATTTCCAGATTGCGACACCCACGGATGCGATTGCCGCGATCACGAAGAGTGCGATGAAGCCGCCGGTGTCGGGTCCGCCCGATTCGAGGCGGCCGCTGGCCTGGGCCGAAGCGGGCGCGGCCGAGGCGATCACTGCGGCGGCCACAGCTGCCGCGAACCCAAGTCTCGTCATCCGCCAACGCATGGGTCGAACTTAGCGCGCCGTTGCTTCGGCAAGCCCGACAAGCCCCTCTGCACACCGTTGCATGTTGGCGCGGTGGGTGTCCTGACGGTCGCGGATGATCTGCGTCTCGTTGTCGGGATCACTGTCGATGCTCCAGGTGAGGCCCGATGAGCCCGGACCGAAACGCATCGCGAAGCGGAGCCTTGTGCCGCCCGCAACCGGAATGAGCTCGAGGCGCCATTGCGTGCCCGGCTCGGCCGCCTCGAGACGCTGCACGTTCCAAGCGAAGAGGCGGTCGGGCTCGTAGCCGACACAGATGCTGGACGTCTCCCACTCGCCGAAGCCCTCGATCGAGTTGCGCCCTGTGAACCGCGCTCCTTCGCCCGGTTCGCCGTCCCAGGTCGCGCCCTGGAACTCGTCGCTCCAGCGACTCAGTAGGTCGGGGTCGGAGATGAACGGCCACAGATCCGAGGGCTTGGCCTTTGTTTCCAACTCGACGGTGACTCCGGGGCCGGCCGCGAAGGTCAGTGGTCCGTCGGCGTTGTCCGCCAGCGTGTCGCCCCATCGGTCGACGTAGGTGATCGTCCGGGCCGAGATTCTTGGCGCGGCCTTGAAGTCGGTGCCCTCGGTGTAGGCGACGGGAAGCAGGACGATCTGGGTGAGCCCCTCGGGCATTCCGAGCAGCTGGCGGAACTCCTCAGCCTTGCTGAGGTGGAGGGTGGTCCATGCGCTTCCGAGCCCACGAGCCCGCAATGCGAGGCAGAAGCTCCACGCCCCTTGGATCACCGAGTCGAACAGGCCGGGGCGTCCGCTGTTGTCGTGCTCGCCCCAGATGGAGACCATGACGATCGCCGGGACGTGCTCGAGGTTCTCGGCGAGGTAGGCCGCCGAGCCGAGCACCTTCTCGTTGTGGTGGCCGGTGCCCTCGACGCCTTTGTGGCTCGCGATGACCCATTCGCCCCCGGCCTCGCGATACAGATCAGCCAGTGCTTTCTTCTGGGCGGGATCGCGAACGATGAGCCAGCGACGAGTCGACTGGTTGCCGCCCGTCGGGCTCTGCTCGGCCAGGTCGATGCAGTCGAAGAGCACCTGATCCTCGACAGGGCGGTCGAGGTCGAGGCGTTTCCGAACCGCTCGCGTCGTCGAGAGGACGTGGTCGACTGCCGCGGTGACGTCGCTTGTGAGTTCCATGTGCCCGATCATGCCGCGCGAAACTCCGTCCATGGGAAGAATGGACGGAAGAGCGGCGGTCATCACTGGCGCGGCAGGCGGAATCGGGTGGGCGACGGTTCGGAAGTTTGTGGCGGAAGGTGCACGAGTGGTCGGGGTCGACATCGACGCGACACGAGGGCAGGAGATGGTCGAGGACGTGGGCGCCGACGTCGTCACGTTCGTGCAAGCCGACGTGAAGTCACCTGAGCAAGTCCGTGCCGCGGTGAACCAGTGCGTGGCTGACTACGGCCGAATCGACGTGCTGTTCAACAACGCGGCCACCTCGACCGGTGGCTACGTCGCTGACCTCGACCTGGACGGCTTCAACGACAGCATCAAACTGATGCTGAACGGGCCGTTGCACGGCATGCAGGCGGCGATTCCTCACATGCTCGAGCAGGGCGGTGGTTCGATCATCAACACCGCATCGGTCTACGGACTCGTGGCCGGTGCGGCGAACGCCCCGTACTGCTCGGCCAAGGCCGCGCTCATCAACCTCAGCCGGGTCACGGCGGTCGAGTACGGACGGAAAGGCATCCGCTGCAACGCGATCTGCCCTGGTGTGGTGGAGACACCGATGTTCGAGGCGGTGCTCGGCATCGGGCTCAAGACCCGCGAGGAAGTCGCCGACATGCACGCCATCGGACGCACGATCCAGCCCGGGGAAGTTGCCGATCTGGTCCTGTTCCTCGGGAGCGACGAATCGACCGCGATCACGGCCCAGGCGATACAGATCGACGGTGGATTGTTGGCCTCGACGGATTTGACCGGCGTACCCCCGGTCAGATGAGCGAGAATGTCGATATGACCTCCACCGACATCCAGCATCTCGACTCTGAGCAGCTCGAAGCGACCCTCGACCATGTGCGGTCCTCCCCGGCCGAAGGCACGCTCGAGCTCATCGTGCAGCGACCGGCGGTCGACGAGCGAGTGCTGCTCACCGAAGCTCGGCTCAACACCGAGGAGGGGCTCGAGGGCGACACCTGGAACCAGCGTGCATCCAAGCGCACCGACGATGGCAGCCCCCATCCCCACATGCAGCTCAACATCATGAACGCCCGAATTCTCGCGGCGATCGCGCAATCGCCCGAGCGCATGCCCCTGGCCGGCGACCAGCTCGTCGTCGACATGGACCTGTCCGACGCCAACCTGCCGCCGTGGACGAAGCTCGCGATCGGCGACGCGGTCATCGAGGTGACCGATCAGCCCCACGAGGGCTGCGCGAAGTTCAGCCAGCGTTTCGGAGTCGAGGCCCATCGCTTCGTGAACAGCGAGGTTGGCAAGGAACTGCACCTCCGGGGCATCAACGCCCGCGTGCTCACTTCAGGCACGATCCGCCAAGGCGACCAGATCCGCAAGATCTGAAGCGGCCCGTCTCATGACGGTTGGTCGAGTGCTGGCGTTTGTGGTCGCCGTTGCCTTGCTGTGCACAGCGTGTGGCAGCGGCGACACAGCCCCCAGCCAAGATCTGGCGCAGGACCGAGCCCTGGCGGAGCAGGCACTGCTGGTACCCAGCGATCTGGGCCCGGGGTGGTCCGGTCAAGCTCGCGACCCCGACGACCAGGAGGTCGAGGACCTCCAAGAGCTGGTCTTCAGAGCAGAACCCGCGTGCAATGCGTGGGTCGAAGAAGCAGACGCCGCCGGAGTCCGCCTCGTTGACACCGAGATTGAAGCGTTGATCCAACTGACCCCAGCGGCTGCGGAGAGCCCCACACTGGCGCTGGAATCGTCCGGATTCGGCCAGGTCGAGCAGGAGGTCAAGGTATTTCGGACCAGCGACGAGGTCGCTGCGCTCTTCGACTTCGTGAAGAATCACCTAGGCCTCGCAGCCTGCCAGATCGCTGCAATAGATGACCTACTACGGGCGGGTTTCGATGCCGACGGCGAAGGCGTAACGATTCTCACCTACCGCGGCACAGAGAACCCGGTCGGCTACGGGGACCAGGCATTCAGGATTCACTACGAGATCACGCTCTCAGCCTCGGACGGAAGCGAGGCTGACTTCGTCGTCGACCAGTCGGTTGTGTCGTCCGGCCGCGTGGTGAGTTTCTTGTACCAGACGTTTGGTGGCGACATCAGGGACACGGACGCGATCGTCGAGGCGGCGTTCGAAAAGGCCGTGGCGACGTTCGGCTCTGACGCCGGCGGCTGATTGCGTCCGAGAAGACCTCGTCAGCTCGAGCAGCTGAGCATGGAGCAACCGGCCCGAGTGCGGGCCCACTCGGGGCGCTTCTCGGCGAATCGCTCGTTGCCCGGCTGTTCGTCGTAGGGGTGTCGGAGCACGTCGAGGAGTTCGCCGATCATCTCGTGGTTGCCCTGCTCGGACGCATCGATCGCCAGCTGGGCGAGATAGTTGCGCAGGACGAACTTCGGATTGACGGCGTTCATGGCCTCGGCCCGTTCCCGGTCTGAGCGTCCGCCTTGGGCCACCCGAGCCGAGTAGTCGCGCAGCCACGCGAGCGTGGCGGCACGATGGTCGCCGACGAGTTCGGCGGGGGAGTAGTAGGCGTTGAGGAGCGGGGCCAGCAGAGCGTCCTCGTCGTCGCCGCCGCCCGGGACCTCGGCCAGCCCTCGGAAGAACAACGTCATGTCGGTCTCGATCACCGGCAGCAGACCGGTGATCGACTCGATCAGTTCCTTGTCGGCCTCGGCATCGAAGTCGGCGAGACCGAGCTTGGCCGCCATCATCGCCGGCCAGTCGGTGTTGAACTGATCCACGAAGAGCTCGAGGCCGGCCTGTAGCGGCTCGACGTCTTCAATGAGCGGATACAGCGCGTTGGCCAGCTGCGTCAGGTTCCACTGACAGATCGCCGGCTGGGCGCCGTATCGGTAGCGCTTGAACTGATTGTCGGTGGTGTTGGGCGTCCAGCCGGGGTCGTAGTCCTCGAGCCAGCCATAGGGCCCGTAATCGATGGTCAACCCGTGGACCGACATGTTGTCGGTGTTCATCACACCATGGACAAAGCCGACCCGCTGCCAGTGCACGACCATCTCGACGGTGCGATGACTGATCTCCGCGAACCATTCCGCGTAGACCTCCGGCGAAGGCTCGCCGAGCTCCGGGAAGTGGGTGCGGATCGTGTAGTCGGCGAGGAGGCGGAGGTTCTCTGTGTCCTGGCGCCAAGAGAACAGTTCGAAGTTGCCGAAGCGGATGAAGGAAGGCGCGACCCGGCACACGACGGCGCCCGGTTCGAGGGCCGCGCGCCCGTCGTAGAACATGTCGCGCATCACCTTGTCGCCGGTCAGCGAGAGGCTGAGTGCCCGAGTGGTGGGCACGCCGAGGTGGTGCATCGCCTCGCTGCAGAGGAACTCGCGAATGGAGCTGCGCAGCACCGCCAGGCCATCGGCGGTGCGCGAGTACGGGGTGGGGCCGGCGCCCTTGAGCTGCAGCGTCTGGCGGCCATGGTCGGGCGTCACGATCTCGCCGAGCGTCATCGCCCGGCCATCGCCGAGTTGGCCGGCGAAATTGCCGAACTGATGGCCGGCGTAGGGCATGGCGTGGGGATCCATGCCCGGCAGCAGTTCGTTGCCGGTGAATACGGCCGCGAACCGGTCGGTGCGGTCGCCGGTCGCTTCGTCGGCATCGATGCCGAGGACGTCGAGCATCTCCTCGGACACAGCCAAGAGGCTCGGCGCTTCGGTCTGGGCCGGCGTCACCCGCGAGTAGGCGGCGCCGCTGACCTGGCGGGGGCGGTTCTCCTCGGACGGATCGGCGGGAAGATTCGCCGTGAACGAGTTGTCGAACGCAATGTCGTCGAGAGCAACGCCGTCGAGCCTCATGAGAGAACCTCCTGACGACCAGCCTACGGAGTCGTACCCTGATGGGTATGAAGATCGGAGAGTTGGCCGACGGCGCAAGTGTGTCGACCAAGACCATTCGCTACTACGAGTCGATCGGGCTGCTGGCCGAGCCGACCCGCACACCGTCCGGCTACCGGGACTACGACGAGCGAGCGGCGGAGCGCCTGCGCTTCATTCGCGATGCCCAGGCGACGGGTCTCGCGCTCGCCGAGATCCAGTCGGTCCTCGAGCTGAAGGACTCGGGCACCAACAGTTGCTCGCACACTCGTTCGCTTCTCGATCGACACCTGACCGAACTCGACGAGCAGATCGCCCGTTTGACGGAGGCCCGCAAGGAGTTGGTGCAGCTGGCCGATCGCGCCGGCGCGCTCGACCCGTCGGCCTGCACCGATCCCGACCGATGTCAGGTGATCAGCACCGAGGCTTGACCTTCCTGTCGAGAGGAAGGTTTAGGCTGGAGGCATGAGTCGAGGTGCCACCGCCGATATCGCAATCGAACTGCCGATCGAGGGGATGACGTGCAGCGCGTGCGCCCGCTCGATCGAAGAGGGACTCGGGCGACAAGAAGGCGTTCTCGATGCCCACGTGAACTTCGCGACGGGTACGGCGACCGTGCATCACGCCGGCGCGGTGTCCCCGGACGACCTCAGGTCGGTTGTGGAGGCGCTCGGCTACGGCTCGCCGGTCGTCGGCGACCACGATGCAGCCGAGGCACGGCGCGAGGGCGACCTCCGGGCTCGTCTGCTCCTCGCGGCGGCACTGACGCTCCCGTTGATTGCGATCTCGATGATCCGACCGCTTCGCTTCAGCGGGTGGGAATGGGTGGCCGCGGCGTTCGCGACCCCCGTCGTGTTCGGCGCCGGCTGGCGATTCCACCGTGTTGCGGCCGGAAACCTGCGACACCGGCTTGTCACCATGGACACGCTGGTCTCCGTCGGGACATTGGCCGCCTGGGGCTGGTCGGCCGTGGTGCTGGTCGCGGACCTGGACGAGCCCGTCTACTTCGAGACAGGCGGCGTGATCGTGACGCTCATCCTGCTCGGGAAGTGGTTCGAAGTGAGGGCCACCCGTCGATCGGGCGACGCCATTCGTGCGTTGGCCGAACTCGGGGCCCGCACGGCAACGCTCGAGGACGGCAGGGAGATCGCAGTCGAGGATCTTGTCGTGGGCATGCGCTTTCGAGTGCATCCCGGCGAGCGCATCGCGGCCGACGGCGTCGTGGTCGACGGGCATGCGGCGATCGACGCGTCCGTGATCACCGGCGAGTCGGTACCGGTCGACGTCGGTGTGGGTGATGAAGTGGTCGGTGCCTCGATCAACACCGACGGGGCGCTGGTCGTGGAGGCACGCAAGGTCGGCGCCGACACCGCGCTGGCGCAGATCATCCGACTGGTCGAGGAGGCGCAGGGGAGCCGAGCCCCGATCCAGCGGTTGGCGGATCGCGTCGCCTCCGTGTTCGTGCCGACGGCGATTCTGATCTCTCTGGTCACGCTCGGCCTGTGGCTGCTACTCGGCTACCCGACGGCCGATGCCTTCACCGCTGCCGTCGCGGTGTTGATCATCGCTTGTCCGTGCGCGCTCGGTCTGGCGACGCCGCTTGCGATCATGGTCGGCACCGGGAGGGCGGCGCAGCTCGGAATCCTCATCCGCGGCGCGGAGGTGCTCGAGGACAGCCGCCGGATCGACACGATCGTGCTCGACAAGACGGGCACGATCACAGAGGGGCGCATGGAGCTGCTCGACACGCTCGTGGCCCCGTCCGTGGCCGGCGATGTCGAACCGGCCGAACTGCTCCGCCTTGCCGCGGCGCTCGAGGCCCGTTCCGAGCACCCGATCGGCCGGGCGATCGCCGCCGCGACCGATACCTCTACGACTGAGGTGAAGGGTTTCTACAACGACGCCGGACATGGTGTCGCCGGTGCCGTCGACGGCGTGCGGGTAAGAGTTGGCCGTCGCGAGTTCTTTGACGACGTCCCGGACGATCTCGAATCGATCGTTCGACAGGCAGAGAGCTCCGGCCACACCGTCGTTCTGGTGGGCCGCGGCGGCACCGCCGAAGGAGGCCTGGTGCTCGCCGACACGATCAAGCCGTCGTCGGCCTCCGCGGTCGCTCGTCTCGCCGCTCGCGAGCTCGATGTCGCGCTGCTGACGGGAGACAATCCGCGTAGCGCCGCGACCGTGGCGGAGGCGGTGGGCATCGAACGGGTGATGGCGGGAGTGCTGCCTGGGGAGAAGGCTGCGGAGATCGCTCGTCTTCAGGCCGAGGGTCGCCGCGTCGCAATGGTCGGCGACGGGATCAACGACGCGCCGGCGCTCGCGGCGGCCGATCTCGGTATCGCCATCGGCACCGGCACCGACATCGCGATGCAAGCATCGGATCTGACGCTCGTGAGTGGTGAGCTCGGCGCCGCGGTCGATGCCATCGATCTTTCGCGGCGCACGTTCGCAACGATCAAAGGCAACCTCTTCTGGGCGTTTGCCTACAACGCTGCGGCCATTCCACTTGCTGCCTTCGGCATTCTCAACCCGATGATCGCGGCCGGGGCGATGGGACTCTCGTCGCTCTTCGTTGTCACCAACAGCCTTCGGCTGCGGGGATTTGCTCCCAGCGCCCGGTGAAATCAACGGGCGCCCAAGCTAGGCCTGCGTCGTCCGGGCATGCGACACTGCCCGGATGCCACGTATGAATCTTGAAGGAAGCTCGTCCATCGTCACCGGTGGTGCCTCCGGCATCGGCGAGGCGAGTGCTCGTCAGCTGGCCGAGGCCGGATCCCGAGTCGTCATCGCCGACCTGAACGAGGAGAAGGGCCAGGCCATCGCGTCCGAGCTCGGCGGCTTGTTCGTGAAGTGCGACGTCAGCAGCACGGACGACGCCGACGCCGCGGTTGCCGCCGCCAGCGAGATGGGCCCCCTCCGTGCGCTGGTGAATTCGGCCGGTCTCGGCTCGGCCGGCCGCACGATCGACCGCAACAACGAGCCTTTCCCGCTCGCCAACTTCGAATTCGTCATCAAGGTCAACCTGATCGGCTCGTTCAACATGCTGAGCCGATCCGCCGCCGCCATGGCGCAGACCGAGCCTGTCGACGACGACGGCAGCCGTGGCGCCGTCGTGAACATGGCTTCTGCTGCCGCCTTCGACGGCCAAATCGGGCAGTGCGCCTATTCCGCTTCGAAGGGCGGCGTCGTCGGTATGACGCTCCCGATCGCCCGCGATCTGAGTGCCGTCGGCATTCGGGTGAACACTGTCGCGCCTGGTCTCATCGACACGCCCATCTATGGCGAAGGCGAGGGGTCCGAGGCGTTCAAGAACCACCTCGGCCAGTCGGTGCTGTTCCCCAAGCGCCTCGGGTCCGGCGAGGAGCTGGCCTACATGGTGATGGAGTGCATCACGAACCCGTACATGAACGGCGAGACGATCAGGGTCGACGGTGGCATCCGGATGCCACCGAAGTAAGCACGAGCAACCAGGAGACATCATGAACGACGCAATCCTCACCGAGCGGCGAGGCCGGGTTCTCATCATCACGATGAACCGTCCTGAAGCGAAGAACGCCATCAACGGCGAGCTCTCGACGGGCCTCTGGGCCGCGATTGAAGAGCTGAACACCGATCCTACGCTGACGGCCGCGGTGCTGACCGGCGCCGGCGGGGCGTTCTGTTCCGGCATGGACCTGAAGGCGTTCGCCAAGGGCGAAGACATCGGTCCGCTCACGACGTTCTTCAACAATGGAGCCGAGAAGCCGCTGATCGGTGCGATCGAGGGCTTTGCGCTCGCCGGTGGTCTCGAGGTCGCGCTGACCTGTGACTTGCTGGTGGCGGCCGAGGGCGCTCGTCTGGGCATTCCCGAGGTGAAGGTCGGGCTGTTCGCGGCAGGAGCCGGTGTCATGCGCCTGCCGAGTCGGGTCGGCTACGGCAAGGCCATGGAGATGGCCATCACCGGTGATCCGATCTCCGCCGAAGATGGTCTGGCCTTCGGCCTGATCTCGAAGCTCGCTGCGCCCGGTTCGGCTGTCGATGTGGCCATCGAATTGGCCGAGCGCGTCGCCAAGAACGCACCGCTCGCGGTCGCGGCATCCAAGAAGATGATCAGGGCGACGCAGGGCGCGACCGAAGAGGAGCTCTGGAAGATTCAGGGCTCGTTGATGGGTGCGGTCTTCACGTCGAACGATGCCAAGGAGGGTCCCGCCGCATTCGCGGAAAAGCGCGATCCGAATTGGACCGGCACCTGACGTTCAGCTCAGCGAGAGGCGAGGGTCACGCGGTCGGCCCTTGCCCTGGTAACTCTCGCGGTAGGAACCAGGCGTGTCGTTGGCTCCACCGATGCCGTTGTACGTCTTGTAGCCGAGCAGATCCCGCAGCTTCTCGGGGAACTCGCGGACTTCTTCGATGGGGATGGAGCGGAACCAGTTCGTGTACGGACGCACCCAACCGGCGTGGTACGAGACCTGGAGACCGAGCCGCCAGTCGTCGGATGGATTGTCGGCGGCCCCGTGGAACAGCGCGTGATCGAACACCAGCACTGACCCTGGCTCCATTTCGGGCTGGATGATGGCGTCGAGCTGTTCCTGCGTCTGGCCGAAGAGCAGATCGAGCGGCTCGGTCTGGCTGCCCGGGAGCACGCGAGTGCCGCCGGTCGCCGGCCCGAACGGTGTGACGACCCACATCGCGGTACACCCGATCGGTTGCGGATGGGGCCGCGGGACGGGCACGAGGGCGTCGTCGGGGTGGAGCGGCTGGATATTGCCGCTGCTCGGCTTGAGATCGATGCCCGAGAAGGTCGAGAGCAGGAAGTCGGCGCCCAACGTGCCCTCGACGACTGCGGTGACGCGAGGGTCGATCGGGACGTCCCAGAAAATCGGGTCGAGGCGAAGCAGACCAGCCGTCCGGAAGAACGAGCTGTCTTCCTCGGTCTCGTCGGGTTCCATCGGGCGGAGCGTGGTCGACTCGATCTCGCGGATCTTCTCGCGGAACTTCGTCGCCCGCTCCGCATCGAACACGTCTCGAAGGATCGTGTAACCATCGGTCGCGATCTCGTCAAGGTGTGCTTGGACGACCGGATCGACTTCGGTGGTGGTATCGAGCATGAGGGCAAGCCTCCCGTTTCTTGGTCTGATCTACGGTACTTCGCCGTTGGTTCTCCGTCAGTTCTCCGTGACGCTGACGTAGGGCAGTAGCTCTCGGAGCCCACCGAATGTGCCGACGGTCGCGTCGAAGATCCCGAGCCCCATACCGTCGTTGGCATCGAGTTTCTCCGGCGAGATCGAGTTGAACGGTTGCCCCGGCAGCTCGAACGTGCCCAGTTGAAACGCCGCCTCGGCGAATGTGTCGGGAGTGAGGTCGGCGCCCGCTGATTCCGCCGCCATCTCGAACAACTGGAGTAGCCGGCATGCGGGCAGAAGCACGCTGGCCCATTGCGGGTCGCCTTGGGGAACCTCATCGCTCGGGATCACATCGATGTCGGGCTGCGCAGTCTCGAAGATCGCAACGCAGTCGAGGGTCGACTGCATCGCCCACACGTCGTCGCTACCGAAGGGGGTGGGTCCGTACGCGCCCTCGTAGATGGACGGGTCGCGTTCGTCGAAGCCGCCGATGCCGGCCAGGAAGCTGCCGCTGTCGACGGTCAGAATCGTGCCCTCGAATCCGGCCTCGCGGATGAGCGGCAACCCGAGGGCGATCGCCGACTGCACGATCAGGAGGGTGTCGATGTCGTCCGTACGCAGCTTCTCGGCGAAGAGTCCGATCTGCGACTCCAGAGCCAGTTCGTCGCCGCCGTCTGCCGTGCTCGTCAACACCGTGACGAGGTCCTCATCGAGCGCATCCAATGTCGGCAGCACGATGTCGGTGGTCAGACCTTCGTGCTCCCTGTGGTCGTCGAGGAGCGCCATGCGCCCTGAGAGCAGTCCTTGCCGTTGGTAGAGCTCGAGGAGGGCTGCGTAGCGCCGTTCCTGGGACCACTCGGTCGTGATCCAGGGCACCTTTGCCCGATCGAGAAGCTCAGGACGGTGCACGCCGCCGATCACCATCGTCTCCTGCAATTCGATGAAGCAGGGGATTCCTTCGAGCGCGGGGCCAGCGAGGCTGCCGACGACGGCGAAGACTGTCTCGTCCTGGGTGAGACGCAAACACATCGTCTCGACGGAGGCTGAGAGGACGGGGTTGTACTGATCGAAGATCATCTCGAGGGTGCGACCACCGATGCCGCCGCGCTCGTTGATGTCGTCGATGACGGTCTGCCAGACGAGTTCGATGTCGCCATAGTTGATGTCGACGAGCCCCATCTCACGAAGCTCATCGAGATCCGACCACACCACGCCGATGGTGATGGTGTCCTCGGTGACGCCGGTCCAACTCGCTGGAAGTGCCGGTGGCGCCTCGTCCTCGATCGGATCGGCCGTCGGCGTCGCGGAAAGCGTTGTCGTCGACACGGTCGCGGTCGTGTCGGAGCCATCGGTCGTACCGCAGGCCGCCGTGGCGACTGCGAACACCAGGGCGACAACGATCTTCCGACGGATCCTCACTGCGCCAGCTTCGCCCAGATGAGGTCCGAGCGACAGCGGCCTCGGAACTACGGTGGTCTCTGTGTCCAGAACCAGCCTTCAAATGAGAGTCCTGTTCGGCCTAGGAGCTGTCGGCCTATTCGCGAGTGGATGCGCCGACGACGCCACCGGTGACTCATCGGGCGTCATGACTTCGACCAGCACAACCACGACGACCACGGTCGCGCCGACGACCAGCCTCACGCCCAGCACCACCTCGACGACCACGACCACGACCACGACGGTGCCGACTCCGGTTGACCAGACCGTGTTCGTGACGGTCGACGAGACAGTCGTCGGTTGGTGGGATGGTGGCGCGTGGACCGGGGCCGACGCCGCGGGCGTTGAGGCTCCTCCGGTGGACGGTTCGGTTCTGCGCTCGGTCGAGGCACTTCCTGATCTCATCGCGGGGTCAGCCACAGCCGGCTGCTTCCCAGAATCAGGGCAGGCGTACTGGCAACTCGACGGGATGGATGGTGTTCGTGCGAGCGGGTCCCACGACCTTCAGCCGCGGGCCTACGAGGAGATCGGCGCGGCGCCGGCTCACATCGACGCCATTCGGGCGGTGCTCGACGCCGAGGGTGTCGATGCTTCGGTCCCGGTCGAAATCACCCGAGTGATTCGACTCGATGTCGAGGGCGACGGGGTCGACGAAGTGCTCATCGAAGCGGTGCGGCTCCCGGGGCCGCCGATTCTGGGCAGCATCGAAGAGGGCCACTACTCGATCCTCGTGATGCGCCGCCTGCTGCCCGACGACTCGGTCGAGAACCTCACCTTGCATGCAGGCGTTGCCGACCTCGAGTTGTCCGGCCAGTACGTGCTTCGGGTGGATCTCGCTGAGCCGATCGACGTCAACGGCGACGGATCGTTCGAACTCGCGACTCGCTGGTCGTACTACGAGGGCGGCGGCGTGAGTCTCTTCGAACTCGGCGCGGAACCCAGCGAGGTCCTCGTTGCCGGGTGCGGGGTCTAGACCCCGAGCAACTGGAGCATCGTCGGTGCCCACCATGTCGCGTGGGGTCTGGCTGCGCCGACCGCATCGGCGACCTGGACTACGGCGGGGTGACCGCCGCCGACCACGGCCACCTGTGTGTCGCAGCGGGGGCTGCCGTGCGACCCGTGGAGTTCATCGAGCCATGGGCCGAATACCTGCCCTGGCTCGCCCCACACCAGCGTGTTGGTCGCATCGATTCGGCTCGCACCCGCCACTTCGGAGAGGGTGAGAAGCTCTTCGACCGAGGGTCCGTCGACGACGAGCGCCGCAGTGCCTTCGGTTTCGACCAGGCCCGGCAGGCCCCGGTGGTCAAGGGCACCCTGAAGGTCGAGACCGTGTTCGGTAACCAGTTCCTGATCGTGGTCACTCACGACGATCAGGACCGTCTCGTCCCAGCGAGGTTCGATCCGGCCGACCAGTTGGCCCAGGGCAAGGTCGGTCGAGCGCACACATTCGGCCAGCTCGGGTGAGTCAGGTCCGAACCGATGGGCTGCGGTGTCGGGCTCGTTGAAGTGGATGACGGCAAGGTCGGCCTCGAGGACGTCGGTGTCGTCGATGGCCTCGATCACCGCCGAGTCCGCCGCGTAGCGGAACGGGTCGAGTGCGACATCGGCACGACGTCCGTCGGGCGGCCAGTGGCAATCTGCGGCGAATCCCCCCATGACGCCGACGAGGTGATGGTCGCCCACGACAATTCCCGTCGACCGGCCGGCATCACGCGCGGCAGTGAACACTGTGTCTCCTCGAGGCCCGACACTGCCTGCGGGGACGAACTCTTGGCCATCCCACACCCGATTGACGAGCACGCCGTGTTCGGCCGGCATCAGGCCCGTGGCGAAGGTCGCATGGTTCGGGTAGGTCGCCGTGCTGAGCACGGCACGACCGCCGGCCGGGTTCGTGCCCCCCTCCTCCGCAAGGCGGTGAAGGTTCGGAGTCCATTCGGGGCTGACCAGATGGAGCGGCAGTGCATCGATGATGACGAAGACGACGCGGGTCATTCGTTCCTCAGCGGCGTCATCACCTGCTCGTTGAATCGCAGAATCGGCTCGGTGTCCTTGGGATTGCCGAAGTCCATGACGAAGTGGCTCACCCCGAGTTCACGCTGGCGCCGCAAGACGTCGACCCACTCGGCCGAGTCGCTGTCGGACTCGGGCAGCGGTCGCTCGTTGGTGGTCGCGATCGCAATCGCCGCCGGGTCTCGACCCGCGCCTTCGGCCGCCGCGTGGACGATGCCCTTCTTGCGGTTCCAGTCGTCGTCGCTGCCGACGAAGCAGTGCCACATGTCGGCTTGTCGACCCGCGAGTGGAAGTCCGAGCTGCTCACCGAACGCCCCGATGCAGACGGGTGGGACCACGGCAGGCAGCGGGGGAGCGGCGGCTCCATCGATGCGGAAGTGTGACCCCTCGAAGACGGGGTCGTCTTCGGTCCACATCTTCCGACAGATCTGGATCGTCTCCTCGAGCTGTGCGAACCGCACGGCCGGACGGGGGAAGTCGTAGCCGTAGGCCTCGTACTCGTCGCCTCGCCACCCGGCACCGATGCCCAGCGTGAATCGCCCAGCGGAGAAGACCTGCAGAGTGGCAGCCATCTTGGCGGTGAGGGCGGGCGGCCGATAGCCGACCCCGAGCACGTGATGGCAGAGTTCGACGTTCTCGAACTTCGCGGCGATCCACGTCAGCGTGGTCCACGCCTCGACGAATGGATCGGTCTTTTTGTCGAATCCGTAGAAGTGGTCCGCAATCCATACCGAATCGAAGTACTGGGTGGCGGTCGGCAGAATGTCGCGGCATTGGTCGACGACAATCGGGCGATGGTCACTCCATTGATTCCCGATGCAGGGGGAGAGCCAGCCGAATTTGAGCGGATGATCCATCCGCCATTCCTAGTCGCGGTCAGTCGACGTAGGGCCGAACCTGGGCCTTCTTGCCACGGATGGTCGTGGCGTTGAGCGCGTCGATCACGGTCTGGACTTCTTTCTCGGGCACACCGACGACCGCATACTTGTCGGCAATGCGGATCGGGCCGATCTCTCGGCCGACCAGCTCGGTCTCGTTGGCGATCGCGCCCACGAGGTCGCCGGGTCGAAGTCCTGCCTTGCGGCCCATGCCGATGTAGATGAGCGACGTGCCGGGACCGACATTGCCCCTGGGGCGGTCCTTGGGCTTCGTGAACTTGCTTCCCTCGCCGTAGTGCTCGTCGTCGCGGTTCTTCTTCTTGTGCTTCTTCGGGCGCTCGTCGGCGTCGGGGATCTCACGCTCGTCGGTCGTGGCCCCGCGGGCCTGGTGATAAAGCTTGATGGCCGCGAGGGCGAGATTGCGGTCGCTGTCCTCGCCGGCCAAACCGTGGAGGACGCCGTTGTAGTCGTCGAGGTCGTCGGAGGCGAGCGCCTCGCGGATGGCATCAACCGTGACCTCGATCTGACGGGCCCGGAGATCGGCGACGGTCGGCACCTTCTGGATGTCGATCTTCTGCTTGGTCAACCGCTCGATATTGCCGAGTAGTCGGCGCTGGCGAGGCTCGACGAGAGTGATCGCCACACCCTCGCGGCCGGCGCGACCGACACGGCCGATTCGGTGGACGTAGCTCTCCGACGCCGAGGGCACGTCGTAGTTGACGACATGGGTGAGGGTGTCGACATCGAGGCCGCGGGCGGCGACGTCGGTGGCGATCAGGAGTTCGGCGGATCCGTCGCGGAGACGGCCCATGACGCGGTCGCGCTGCTTCTGGTCCATGCCGCCGTGCAACGCCTCGGCCCGGTAGCCGCGGCCGTTCATCGTCTGGGTGAGTTCGTCGACCTCGGTGCGGGTGCGGCAGAAGACGATCGCGGAGTTGGGGCTCTCGACGTCGAGGATGCGGCCCATGGCCGACGCCTTGTGCGAGCGAGGGACGACATAGGCGGTCTGGCGGACCAGCGTCTTCCCGGCGGGAGTGTCGCCCGCGCCGATCCGGATACGCACCGGGTCGCGTTGGTACTTCTTGGTGATCGCCTCGATGCGAGGGGGCATCGTCGCCGAGAACATCACCGTCTGCCGTTCGGAAGGTGTCCGTTCGAGAATCGTCTCGATGTCTTCGGTGAAGCCCATGTCGAGCATCTCGTCGGCCTCGTCGAGCACGACAGTGCGAATGCCATCGAGCTTCAGAGAGCCGCGACGGATGTGGTCGATCGCTCGACCGGGTGTGGCGACGACGACGTGCACGCCGCGGTCGAGGGCCTGGAGCTGACGCTGGATCGGCTGGCCGCCGTAGATCGGCACGACCTTGATTCCCTGCTTGGCGCCGTACTTGAACATCGCCTCGCTGACCTGCACGGCGAGTTCGCGCGTGGGGACAACGACGAGTGCGGTCGGAGCGACGGGGGCGTCGGGATCGATCGTGTTGAGGACGGGAAGCGCGAAGGCTGCGGTCTTGCCCGTACCGGTCGCGGCTTGGCCGACGAGGTCGACCCCAGTCAGAAGGATCGGGATTGTCTCGCGCTGAATCGGTGTCGGCTCTTCATAACCGAGCGACGTTGTCGTCTCGATCAGCTCGGCCCGCAAGCCGAGCGCGGCGAACCCGCTTGGCTCGTTCTCGCTTGTTTCTGACTCGGTCATCGGTACTGCTTCCCTCGTGACGAGGGGATTCCCGTCGAACGGATCTAGTCTAAGGGCACGGTTGACAGCTGAGGAGTTGTCTTCTTTACACGGTTCCCACCGTGCGGACTGCCCCCGCTTCGGCGGGGGTTTTTCGCGTGCGGGCTAGGATCAGTCGATGGCTCTCCGTGGACTCGCTGGCGACATGGCACGTAACTCGGCCGGCGTTTGGAAGGCGGTCGCCCAGGCGGTCGACCCGAAGCCGCCGCGCGAGGAGCGAACCCCGGAGCCGGAAGTCGTCGTCGAGGCGATGAACGTTGAACCAGAACTGGCGCCCGGCCAGATGATGGTTCCCATTGATGCCTGGACGCGAATCCTCGAGCAGGTCGGCCATGTGCACGAAGCAGGGCAACAGCTGGCCGATGCGAGAGAGCGCGCAGCCCGCGCCGAGACGGAGAACGGGTTCCTGAAAGAACAGCTCCGCGACCTGAAGACACAGAATCGCCCGCCGCGGCGCCCGGCGGCGCCCGCGGCCGAGACCACGCCGGCTGCGGCACCCGTCGAGCCGCCGGCCGGCCGAGTTCGACTACGCCGAGCCCGTGAAGCTGCGAGCCGCTGGATCAACCCGCAGTAGGCCACGCCATGGGTCTTGACATTTTGTAAAGGCCGGTTGCTAGGGTGCTCACCGCGAACAGTCGTTCGGAGGAGAGCCCCTATGAAGTCGAACGTGACGAGCAACCCCCTGCGTGACGAGCGGGAGTGGTCGGCTCCTCCGCCGTCGATCGCCGACTTCCACCGGAGAATGCCGGCCTACTCGCCGACCCCGCTCCTCGATGCTCCGGAGCTGGCCGAGAAGCTCGGACTTGCGCGCGTGCTCGTGAAAGCGGAGACGCGCCGCATGGGCCTCCCTTCGTTCAAGATCCTCGGCGCATCGTGGGCGACCTACCAGGCGATCTGCGCTCATATCGGCCACGAACCCGAGCCGTGGCGCAACATCAACGAGCTCGCCACCAACCTGGCGTATCTGAAGCCGTTCAAGCTCGCGACGGCTACTGACGGCAACCACGGCCGTGCGGTCGCGTTCATGGCCCGCCTGTTGGGATTCGAGGCCCACATCTTCGTGCCGGCAGGAATGGCCCAGGCTCGTATCGGAGCGATGGAGAAGGAAGGTGCGACGGTCTCGATCGTTGAGGGCGACTACGACGACGCGGTGGCTCGGTCCGGCGAAGAGGCGAGCGAGACGTGCCTTGTCGTTTCCGACACATCTTGGCCCGGCTACGAGACCATCCCTGCGCAGGTCATCGAGGGCTACACGACCATCTTCAACGAGATCGACGATGCGATCGACTCCAGCGGGATCGACCACCCGGATCTGGTGGTTGTCCCGATGGGGGTGGGTGCCTTCATGGCCGCGGCCATCACCCACTACCGGTCGGGCGGCCGCGGGCCCGTGATTGCCGGGGTCGAGCCGCTGGATGCCAACTGCTGCCAAGCCTCCTCACTCGCAGGGGACATCGCCCATGTGCCCGGCCCCCACAACTCGATCATGGTCGGCTTGAACTGCGGTCGCCCGTCACTGATTGCATGGCCGCGCCTTCGCAGCGGGATCGACTGGTTCGTCTCCGTGGATGACGAATCGGCCCGTGACGCGATGCGAGATCTCGCCGACTCGGCCGTCGTGGCCGGCGAGACCGGGGGAGCGTCGCTTGCCGGTCTCCGGGCACTGTTGGCTGATTCGGGAGCGGCATCCGAGCTGGGAGACCTGTCCGGCAAGACCGCGCTCGTCATCGTCACCGAGGGAGCGACCGATCCCGGTGCCTACGAGGAGATCGTCGGCCGCGGCCACGACAGCGTCGGCCGGGTTCTCACCGCGATGCGCTGACGAGTGCTCGCGGCCTCCTCAAGTGCTCCAAAACGTCGAAACCCCAGGCCACCCGGATGACCGGCACGACCTGGGGTTTCCGTTGGTACACCCCCTGGGACTTGAACCCAGAACCTGCGGATTAAGAGTCCGATGCTCTACCAATTGAGCTAGAGGTGCAGAATTTGTTTCGAAGAGGAATTCTACGGGTGAACGAGGGGATTCGAACCCCCGACCTCCTGGACCACAACCAGGCGCTCTAACCAACTGAGCTACGCCCACCACGCTGACCCCGAGGGGTCAGGCGAAGGAGGAGTGTACCGGGCATTTCGGGGCGGTGGCACCGAGAATCGATGCCCCGCGTGATCTAGTGCTCCCCGTGTCCGCCGCCGTTGTCGGCGATGTCCCAGCACGGGTCACCGTCGCCATGGGTCGCCGGTCCTCCGGCGTGGAGACAGGGGTGGTGGTTCGTGAACACGTCGGCCTTCGTCTGCCATCCGTCGACGATCCACGCATGGCTCATCCAGTAGCGGGAGAGGTCGAGGTTGGTGCCCCCGCGAGTGGCGCACTCGGCGTCGGAGATGTTCTCGCCCACGACGAGGAACGTCGTGTTGGTGAAGCACAGGCTCTCGTGGCGATGCCACCAGTCGTTGCCACCGCGGAACCCTTCGGGCGGCGTCGTCTCGGTTCCGAGGACATACCAGGCAAAGCCGACGAGTTCGGCGTCGTTGCCGTTGCCGTCATACATCAGGAACTCGGGTTCCCACGACTTCATGGTGTCGTCGATGTTGGTGCCGGGGAAGAGCGGGTTGTCGGGATCGAACGAGGGATCGGTGGGATCGAAAGCGCCGAGGCGAGCGTGGTGCGTGCCCATCCCCTCGACGTAGTTGACCATGCGGCTCCAACCGTCTGCTTCGGCGTCGCCGAGCGTCGGCCACTGTTCGGCCCATGACAGCGCAATATCGAATCCGACCGAGACCTGCTTGCATTCGTCCCAACTGAGCATGCCTTTCGTCTGTCCGGCATAGGCCGGGTCGACGTGGTGTCCGCCATCGCCCGTGCTCATGCACCACCACGGACGGGTCGTCGGGTCGTTGTTCTGGTGGTGAACCGCTTGGGTGGTGTAGCAACTCGACGCGACAATGGTCAGGAGCGCGACGATGGCCACCAGCCGCCATCGGACTCTCGGGGATGAAGCTGACATGAGGAGACCCTTCTCGATCGAATTGCGGCCACAGTAGGTGGCTGAAGTGACGGCTGTCACATTGAACACACTTCGGCGACTTCGCCGGCCAGGAACGCTGGTCACCGCCCTTCTGTGCCTGGCCCTCGGGTGGTGTGGTGTGGTGGTCGTGCTCGCCGATGGGCGCTCTCCGCGACACGCGGTGTGGCGGGATCCGATCTCGTGGTTTGCGAGCGATGAAGCACCCGAGCCGGGACGACTGCGGTTCGGCCTCATCATGGTGGCCGTATCGCTCGTCGGCGCCGCGGTCGTCGGCGTTGTGAAGCGGCGTGCCCTTGCCGCGGTCGTCGTGACACTGACCGCCGGCGGCCTCGTTGCCGGGATCGCAGCGGCGCCTCTCGATTGCTCGGTCAGGCTGGACTACTGCGAGAAGCTCGTGGCCGCAGGATTCGCGAGCGACGCGCACCTGGTGCACGTCGCGCTCTCTGGAGCGCTGACGGTTGTCGCAGCCATCGCCGCCGTATTGGCGGCTCGCCGTCGACGATCGGCCGGCGCCGTCGCACTGGCATTGGTTGTCGTGGCTGCGGCGACGGCGATGTTCGCGGTTCCGACGTCGGACTACCTGGGAACGTTCCAAGCCGTGACCCTCGCGGGTGGCGCTTGGGCCACCGTTCGGTTGTGGCTGTCACCGCCTACCCTGGTGTCGCCCCCGTAGCTCAACTGGATAGAGCAGCGAGCTTCTACCTCGCAGGTTGCAGGTTCGAGTCCTGTCGGGGGTGCGATGTCAGTTGGCAGGCCCTTGCGCTTGTTTCTCCGAGAGGGCGACCACGGCCTCCTGGAGAAGCACGAGCACATCGGTGAACATGCCGAGCGGAAATCCTTCGGGATCGATGAGCCGCTGGAGGTCGAGGCCGTCGTCGAGCGCCTCGATCACTTTGGCTGCGGTGAGCACGTCGATCGGGGGATTCTTGATGCCGCTCGCCTCCCACTGTTGCTCGATGAGTCGGCTGGTGGTCTGGCGGGAAATGGCAAGGAGGCGCGCGACTTCAGGGCGGGCGTCGGGATTGCGAACGGCGTACAGGATGAACTCGAGCGACAACGCATGTCGTCCCGGAGTCTGCTCGCGGTCGCGTAGGCGGACGAAGAAATCGGCCGCGTCGGCGGAGTTGTCGAACAGTTCGTGCATCTCTTCGGCGTCGTCGGCGATGTGGCGCTCGAGAAGCGCCCCGACGAGGCCGTACTTGCTGTCGAAGTTCGAGTAGAAGGCCCCCCGACTGAAGCCGGCTTGATCGGTGATGTCTTCGATCGCGGTTGACCCGATTCCCTTTTCCGCGAAGAGCCATTCGGCGGCATCGAGAAGACGCCCCCTTGTTTCTTCGCGTTTCTCCGCTCGGGACAGCCGTGGTGAGGCATCGGTCATGGTGTCAGGTTACCCAGAAGTGCAGAAGTGTATTGACATACGTAACTGTATCTGAATACATAGACGTATGATCGACATCGAGGAAGCCGAATCAACCGCAGCGGACCTCTTCGGGGCGTTCATCACCCCGGAGGCTCGTCACGATCCGTATCCGGCCTACGCGGCGCTCCGCCAAACCACTCCGGTTCTCGACAGCGGCGTTGGCTTCTGGCTGCTGAGCAACCTGGCCGATGTGCGAGCGGTGTTGCGCGACCCCACCTGCAGCGCAGACGAAACCAAGAGCACGTTCAATCAGATGCTCGCGGCAGAGAACGTCGCCGCAGACGCCTACGTGAATCCCATCGATACGATGGGCATGTTGTTCTTCATGGACCCGCCTGACCACACCCGGCTGCGAGGCCTGGTCGCCCGATCGTTCACCCCTCGCCGTGTTGCCATGATCCGTCCTCGAGTGGACGAACTCGTCTCCAGCCTCCTTGCGGCGAAGGATCCCGGCGACGAGTTCGACGTCATCGGCGACCTCGCCTACCCGCTGGCGACCCAGGTCATCTGCGAGCTACTCGGCGTGCCGACGCACGACCGGGTGCGGTTCGGTCAGTGGTCGTCCGACGTCTCTCACTCGATCGACCCGAGCGCGATCCGTAGCGAGGAAGCCAACATCGCAATCGAACGCAGTGCCGACGAACTTCTCGCCTACTTCGACGAACTCATCGTCGATCGTCGCAAGAATCCGGGCGACGATCTCCTCAGCAGCCTCATTGAGGCCGAGGACGACGGCGATCGCCTCTCCCACGACGAACTGCTCGCGATGGGACTGCTCTTGCTCATCGCCGGCCATGAGACGACCGTCAACCTCATCGGCAATGGTGTGCTGGCGCTCCTCGCCCAGCCCGACTCGATCGAGGAGCTCCGAAGCAGGCCGGATCTCGACGAAACCGCGGTCGACGAGTTCCTGCGTTTCGATGCTCCCGTGCAGCTCACCCAACGGGTGGCGATGAACGATCTCGATATTTCGGGGACGACGATCCCGGCGGGGGCCTCGATGATTCTCCTGCTCGGGGCGGCCAACCGAGATCCCGCGGCGTTCGCGGATCCGGACATGCTCCGTCTCGACCGACAGGACAACGCCCACGTCGCATTCGGAGGTGGGATTCACCATTGCCTCGGTGCCGCGCTCGCTCGAATCGAGGGACAGATCGCGATCTCCGAGTTGGTGCGATCCTCGTCTCGGCTAGAGCTTGCGGAAGAACCCGTGCGCCGCCCGACCTTCACCCTGCGGGGCCTCGAGAGGCTTGTGGTCACTCGCTGAACAACGACGGGCGGGCAATACTCCGGGCATGAACGCTCGAACTGTCGACATCTCAGTGATCGACCATGTCGCCCACGTACGCCTCGATCGTCCCGACAAGCACAACGCGCTCAACGGGCAGCTGATGGATGAGCTCCGCGAAGCGACAAGGCAGATCGGTACGGACGCGTCGGTTCGCGCGGTAGTTCTTGCGGGCAACGGCCCTTCCTTCTGCGCAGGTCTCGATACGGCGAATTTCGCCACCATGATGTCGGGTGAACTGTCGGCCGACAGCGGGAACGTGCAGGCGAGCTATGCCGACCTCTCCGACGCCGGCGCGAACCGCGCTCAGCAGACTGGTTGGCTCTGGCAGGAGCTCCCGGTTCCGGTCATCGCTGCAGTACATGGCTCCGCGCTCGGCGGAGGATTGAATCTCGCTCTCGCTGCCGACATCACCGTCGCCGCCCCCGACGCGAGACTCGGCTTCGTCGAGATCGGCTGGGGACTGATCCCCGACATGTCGGCGAGTCAATCGTTGCGCCGCCTTGTGGGATTGGACCGCGCCAAGCTTCTCGTGCTGACCGGTCAGATCTTCAGCGGCGCCGAGGCCTATGACTGGGGACTGGCAACTGAGCTGGCCGATGACCCTGTCGCTCGGGCAACGGAGATCGCCCAGGCGATCGCCGCCCAAAACCCCGATGCGGTACAGGCGGCGCTGCAGGTGCTCAACCACTCGATCGACAGCAATACAACAGAGGGGTTCGCGGAAGAGAAGCGGGTTTCTTCCGCGTTGATCGGTGCCCCGAACCAGATCGAGGCCGTGCGGGCCCGGCTGTCGAACGAACCTCCGAACTTCGAGGACCGGAGAGATACGGAATGAAGGCCGTACGAGTCGAACACGGTCAACCGGTGCTCGTGACGGTCGATCCGCCGGAAGGCGAGGGAGTCCTTGTCGATGTTGTCTCGGCATCGATCTGCGGTTCCGACTTCCACCTGATGGAAGCGGGTGCGGTCGAGGGGCGGATCATCGGTCACGAGTTCGCCGGGACCACGCCCGACGGGACGGCGGTGGCGATCGAGCCCACTTTGGGATGCGGAGCTTGTCACTACTGCATCGACGGCGAACGCAGATATTGCGAGGGTGACCGGTCGTTCCTGGGGGTCACGGCCGATGGCGGCATGGCCGAGCAGGTGATCGTCGACCCGATGATGCTTCTCGCGTTGCCTTCCGGCTTGGATGTCGGCATCGCAGCGTTGGTCGAGCCGCTCGCGGTCGCTGCGCATATGGTGCGCCGAATTGGCCTCCGGGAAGGCGAGAGAGTGGCGGTGATCGGCGCAGGGCCAATCGGCCTTGCGACCGTCGCGATTTTGCGAGATCGAGGGGTCGAGCCCGTGCTGTTCGCTCGCCATGACCACCAGAGGGCGGCGGGCGAGGCGCTCGGTGCCCGGCTCGTCGGCGACGACGGGTTCGACATCGTCATCGATGCTGTCGGCACGACTGAATCAGTTGCCGAAGGGGTCGAGCGGATCAAGCCCCGAGGCCGGATCGGGCTTGTCGGCTACCTCTGGGACCCGGCATCGCTCGACGTGGGGCTGTGCAGCAAGGAAGTTTCGATCATCCCCGCCGCCGGCTACTCCGGAGTCGGTCCGGACCGAGACTTCGACCAGGCGGCTCGCGTCCTCGCCGAACGCCCCGACATCGCAGATGTTCTGGTTTCGCACCGATTCCCGCTCGACGGAGCGGTTGAAGGCTTCGCGGCAGCTGCCGACAGGACCGGCGGCGCCATCAAGGTGATCTTCGAGGTGGGAAGCGGGGTGTGACCGGAGCGGTCAGCGCCACGTATCGACGGTTGCGCGCATCGCGTCGAGGGTCTGGTCGATCTCGTCAGCGGTAGAACACCCGCGTCGAGTGATGTCGACACCGAGGAACCAGGTGGCCAGAAGCGTCGTGCGCTGGGTGATGACGGCGTCGTTTCCCCCGGCCTTTGCAACGAGGGGGCGAAGGAGGTCGCGCAGAGCGTCGCGGTAGATGGATCCGAAGTTCTCGAAGCTCGGGGTGGTTCCGTGTAACTCGGCGGAGCTCGCGACAAGGAGGCACCCGTCCTGGCTCGAGCCCGAGTTGAGTTCCCTGTGCAAGAGCGTCAGGAACTCCTGGATGCCCTCGATGCCCGGCCCGGTGGACTCGATCAGGCCGGCGAACATCCCCATCCGGGTCTCGCGATAGCGCCGTAGGACGGTCGCGAAGAGCTCCTCCTTCGTCCCGAAGGTGCGGTAAAGGCTCGGCTTGTGGACACCGCTCACCTCGACGAGGTCGGCGACCGTCGTCTGCGAGTAACCCTGTTTCCAGAACAGCTCCGTGATGCGGTCCAGGGCGGTCTCTTCATCGAAGAGCCGCGGACGGCCGCGAAGTGGGGTCTCGGCGGGCATGGATCCAGCGTAGCCAGAAATACGTACCGGTCGGTTGCAAACGGGTTGCTATTTGATACGTTGTGGTTTCAAATCAGTCTCGCCAAGAAACGGTTGCGGAGAACAATGAGCGATTACACCGAAAAGGCAGCAATGGTGACCGGAGCGAACTCCGGTCTCGGATTCGAAGCAGCTGCGCAGCTCGCGGAGATGGGCTACGGGTCGGTCACCCTGGCGTGTCGCACACAAGAAAAGGCCGACGCTGCGGTGAAGTCGCTGGTGGAGCGAACCGGAGTCGACGTCTTCGAGACAGTTGCCGTCGACGTGGCATCCATCGAGTCATCGAGCGCGGCTGCGGCCGAACTGGTCAGCCGAGGCCGGTCGTTCGACGTCGTGCTGCTGAACGCCGGCATGGTGCCCAGTCAGCTCGATCGGACCAGCGATGGCATCGAAGTCTGCTTCGCCGCTTCGCTTGTCGGCCACCACATCATCACCGCCGCGCTTCTCGATGCAGACTTGCTCGAGGATGCCTCCGTGGTATTGGTCGGATCAGAAGCCGCGAACAACGACTTGCCGAAGGCGATGGGAATGTCGGTGTACGACTTCGTCCTTGGCGAGACATCCGAGTTCGGGGCAACGCCGGCGGAAGCCATGAAGAGCTTCGCCCTGTCATCTGCCGGCCCCGATTTCAACGGCCAGCGCCAGTACGCGTCGACGAAGGCCTTCTCGGCCTGGTGGTCCGCATCGATGGCTCGTCGCCATGATGGTTCGACCCGGTTCTACACGGTCTCGCCCGGAGCGAACATGGGCACCAATGCCGCCCGGCACTCCAAGGGCGCATTCAAGCTGATGGTCGGTTTCATGGGCCGCTTCGGCCGGTTCCTCGGCATGGACCAACCGGTCTCCGACGGGGCGAAGCGATACCTCGACGTGGCCCACGGTGTCGGTGGAACCTACGAATCGGGCAGGACCTACACCTCGAAGCCGAAGAAGATGATCGGGCCGCTGGTCGTGTGCGATCAACCCCACCTCAACGACAACGATCGTCAGGAGACGGCGTTCGGGGTGTTGGAAGGCCTCACCGCCTGAGAGTCGAAATCGGCCCTCGCTTCTCGGTGGTCTTCTAACGTGGTTCGACATGGCGATCTTCCACATGGCGACCAACTCACCGACCAAGGCCGAGGTCATTGCGAACTGGATTCCGACCCAACCCTGGGGCCCATCCACTGACGCCATGGTGACGTTGGTGGGGTCGTTCCATTTCGACGACCCCGAGGGGCGAGTCGGCATGCAGACCCACCTCGTTGATGCGGGAGGAACGCTGCTGCAGGTTCCTCTCACGTACCGCGACACGCCGCTCGACTCCGCTGAGGATGCGCTCATCGGGCAGATGGAGCACTCGGTGCTCGGGACTCGCTGGGTGTACGACGGGCTCGGCGACGCTCGATTCGTCACGGTGCTGGCCGGCGTGACGATGACCGGCCAGGGCCAAGCGCTCGGCATGGCCCGGTACGACGACCGCTGGTACGTCGCCCCGAGTGACGTGAAGCTCGAGGGTGGCGGCTGGTCGCACGAGGCGGCGCCGATCGATGGGTTCGTGGCCGACCCCGACCACACGAACGACGTGGTGTTCCGCAGCGACCACTTTGCGCTGACGGTGTTTCGGCAGCCCGTTCCGGGATCTCGCCCGCCGATCGGACTCACTGCCACTTGGGATGAGCAACCGGACCCGGTCGTCCTCGCCGAGATCCGCGAGCTCTAACGGCGTTTGTTGAACCGTTCGAGGACGTTGGCGGTCACCTGGCCAACCGCTGGGTCTTCGGCGAGGCCGAATACCCAGTCGGTGGTGCCGATCGTTACAACCTCGCCGCCATCGTCGCCGAATGGCCGACAGGTCAACATCACGGCGTTGCCGTGGCGGGCCCGAGCGAGGGCGTCGACGCCTCCGCCGAAGATGCGCTCGGCGTTGAATTCGAGATCGCCTTGGTCGCTCAGCGCGGCGATAGACGCCGGGTACTCGCCGACCGCCAGGTTGCTCGAAGGCGTGAAGGCGACGATCTCGGTATCTGGTGCCATCGGCGCGGAGACCGAGGCCGCAACCACCGGCAGTCCCACCGAGTCGAGGGTGAGGGGACACCCAACTGTCTCGTAGCCGACCACGCCGTCGTCGACTCCGAGGACGTCCCCGTAGCCGAGGTCGGTTTCGGTGAGCAGCCAGTGGTCGTCGCGATGGACAACGAATCCACCGACACCTCGTGCTGTCGCTTGGCCGAAGCGGTGATAGAGGCCATACGCCGATCCGGCGCCGAGGATCGTCCACTCCGGCCGGTCGACAAGCGGGTCAGCCCACATACCGGTCATCTCCCCGGTGCGTCCGCTGGCGACCGCGGGATCATCGAGATGGGCTCGGTACTTGTGACACACCATCGACCGTCCGTCGCGACCAGGTTCGACCCGTACCTGCCAGAACATGGTGTTTCCGGAGAACGAAGCCAGGCTTCCTCCGGCGGCCACGAAGCGTTCGACGGCATCTCGCTGTGGAGCCGACCAGTACTCGTCGTGTCCCACGAGCACCACGACTTCGTAGCCGTCGAGCGCGGACGGGTCGTCTTCGAGGTCTGTCGACACGGCGAAGTCGAACTCGTAGCCCGCTCGCTCGGCCCACTCGACGAACCTTCGCCCGTGGGTGAACCAGCCGGTGGAACCGATTGCGGAGGGGTAGTTGTGATCGGTCCGGTACTGCTGGAAGATCGTGCCGTCGATGTCGGGCGTCTCGCGGAAGCGAGTGGGCCGCGCTTTGCGATCGTCTCGTTCCACCTCAGGCCGCGAGAGCAAGCCGCGGCAGAAGGGTCTCTGGAACGAGACCTTCGAACCGCCGGTGTAGAGGGATCGACCGCCCCAGGTGTTGTAGGCGTGCCAGGTGTTGGTGGGCAGCACATAGAGTGCCCGCCGACGCCGGGCCGGCGCCTCGTGGCCCCGGACGACGAAGCCGGCGTGTGCGATCTCGCGGCCGGGTTCGGCGCCGCTCGCGGTCATCGTCACGAGATAGAAGCCGGACTGCCAGGTCGGGTCGACGGCGAACTCGACACCGACGGGCCAGCCGCAGCCCTCCGCGTCGGCATCCTCCGGCGGCGCGAAGTACTGGCCACCGATCGCGGGGTTCGACCAGACGACCTTTCGAATGCCGCCCCATCGTTCGACAGTGACGTCGTAGAGGTTGGCGCGAGTGGAGATGTGCAGCTCGACGGTGTCGCCGACGCGGTAACTCAGTTGCCCGCAGTAGCCCTCGATGTCGTCGTGAAAGGTCTGATCATCCACGCCCGCGAGTCCGATCCTTCGGGGTCAGGCGTTCTTCGGGAGCTCCGAGAATGGGGTCGTCTTGAAGTCGCCGGGCTCCTTGGGAAGACCGAGGACGCGCTCACCGATGATGTTCTTCTGGATCTGATCGGTGCCGCCGTAGATCGGCGGCGCTTGCGCGTAGAGCGCCGTGCCGGTGATCATCGCGAGCATCGGATTGCCGGTGGCCGCGTCGAGGGCCACGCGCTGCTCCTCCGTGTAGGCGTGAAGCGTGCCGGCCGGCCCCACGAGGCGTAGACCGAGATCGCGGGTGAGGCGCATCAGGTCGCTCATGGCGAGCTTCGAGATGTTGGCCATGCCCGGGATGTCGCCGCCACCCGCCTTTACCGCTTTGAGGCGGTCGGTGTTCATTTGCCCGAGACGGTTCATGATGTGGAGACGAACGAGGTCTTGGCGGATCACCGGGTCGGTGTTCTTGCCGAGCCCACGGGCGAGGTCTTCCCACATCGAGCTGCCGGCTCGAGCGCGGGGTGTCGTTCCGGCCGTCTTCGCCTTGGCCGGGTCGGGAGCGAAGTCGCCGGCCCGCTTGTCGAGCATGCCGGCGATGGTGCCAGGGGTGAGACCGGAGCCACCCGAACCGCCGCCGGCGCCGAGACCGGCCCGCTCGTTGGCGAGGGTCGTGTTCGTGGCGGCCCATCCGTTGTTGACACCGCCGATGACGGCACTGTCGGGTACGCGGGCTTCGGTGAGGAAAACCTCGTTGAACATCGCGTGGCCGGTCATCTCGATGAGCGGTCGCATGTCGACGGCGTCCTGATGCATGTCGCAGGCCATCCAAGTGATGCCCTGGTGCTTTGGCGCATCGGGGTTGGTGCGAGCGATGAGCATGCCCATGTCGGCTGTCTGGCCGAGTGAGGTCCACACCTTTTGTCCGGTGACGATCCACTCCTCGCCGTCGAGCTCAGCCTTTGTAGTCAGACCGGCGAGATCGGATCCGGCGCCGGGTTCGGAGAACAGCTGGCACCAGGCCTGCTGGCCGGTGACGATGTCGCGCACATAGAGGTCGATCTGTTCTTGTGTGCCGTGGGTCGCGATCGTGGGCGCGGCGAGTAGCAGGCCGAGGCCACCAGGTGCGCCAACCGCGCCGAACTCGGCGATGGTCTTGCCGACCTTGTTGGCGTCGCTCCGAGAGAGCCCTTTGCCATAGGCATTGGACGGCAGCGTGGGTGCGCACCAGCCGGAGACTCCGAGGAGCTCCCACCACTCGGCGAGGGTGAGGTCGGGATCCCAGTTCTCCTCGAGCCAGCTGCGTAGCTCGGCGACGAGTGGATCGGTGGACGTTTCTTCGGTCACTGCCATAGCCGTGAACGCTAGCGGCCGATGAGATGAAGGGCCGCTTCGGTGAAGGCTGTGGTCACCGCCTCGGTGCGTTCAGCCGTGCACGAAATGCCGGGGAGATCCCCCGGAGCGTGGAACCACGGATTCTGCCCGAGAAACGACAGGACCTGCGGGGTGTCGAGCCATTCGGCAGCCTCGCCGAACCACTGGGATCGATCCCGGGGAGGCGTGTCGAGGCGGGCTCCGACTCGAGCGAAGGCATCGGCGATCGGGTCGATGTTCGGATTGTCCGTCGCGAGCCGGGCCGCCATGTGCGAATGGTCCGGCGCCGAGAGCTGGTCAGACGCCGGCCAGTCGCACCCGACGTTGGCGCCGACGTGGAGGAGGGTGTGGGCGCGGTCGGCATGGTCGGCGTGCATAGCGGTCGCTCCGAAGGCGCCGAGCTCGTGGCCGGTCGCGCCCAGGAAAAGCAGCGGTGCATGCTCGGCGAGCCGCTCGGCCATCTCGAGCGCAACCGCGACACCGGTGCCGCGCTCGCCCGCGCACTGGAACCAACCCGAGATCGGCGTGGTGAGAATCGTGAGCCGCTCGGCGTTGTCGATGTCGCCGAATCGGGCGACGACGTTGGGGCAGGTGGCGTTCTCCACCCGAGCGTCGATTCGAGCCGTCACCGATGCGCCGTCGGCGAGCGCCCCGCCGTGATGGCCGGCGACCTGGAGAACATGAACGCCCGAGCCCAGCTCCGTGCCGCGGTTCGAGACGGACAGGAACCCGAGCAGGTTTTGTGTTGCCGCGACGACCACCTCGCCGACTGTGGCCATGGTCTCCTCGAGCGCCCCTGTCACCCCCATCGGTCCCGCTCCGGGGGGCGAAAACGCCGGCCAGCGGGTCGGGTCGGTGGATGTCGCGGAGCCCACGGCTTCGTAGAAGAGGGGCAGGGCTTCGACTTCGTCGCCCTCGATTGTGACCGCCCAGTCCGCGACGTAGCGCGGGAACTCGACCGGCTGGAGCTCAGCCTCGCCGCCGCGAGCGCGAAGCTCGCTAGCCAACCATTCGGCGGTCGCGGCTTGCGTCTCGGTGCCTGAGCGGTGCACACCGAACGCGGCGTACTGCTCGACGACGTCGAAGATGGTCATTGCAGTGTGGATGCGTCGGCCCAGAACGCGTGCGTGCCGCTAGAGATCCGCTCGGGGAGCGTGATCGCGGCCAGGGGCGCGGCGGCGGGGTCAGCCGCATCGAGGATCAGGCACTGAGAACGGTCGTTCACGAGGTCCATCGTGAACGTGACGAGGTAGCCGTCGTCTTCTGCGGTCGAGCCCTCTCGAGGGGCCATGACCGTTTCACTGGCGAAGACCCCCTCGGGAAGTCGGTGGGTCTCCATGGTGCCGCTCTCGACGTCGTGCTTCACCACGCCCTCGAAGCCGAACCAGCCGTCTGCCGGCAGCGCGTCGTAGCTGTAGCGGTACGGGCGACCGCCATAGGCACCGTTGATCATGCCGAACTCGAGGATCTCGTCGCTGAGCGGTCCCTCCGTTGTGGCGCCGGTCGTCAGGTTGAAGCGCCAGCGGTAGGGAATCGACTTCATCGAGTGCAGGTCGAGGTAGCGGTAGAGATTCTCCTCGAACGTTGCCTCCGGCCGCGGCTTCGGCGAGGGGTTCTGCTGGAAGAACCCGTCGAGCACGATCTCGTCGCCGTCTTCGTAGGCGTTCATCCAGTGCAGGACGAACGTGGGCTCGGCCTCGAACCAGCGAATCTGATCGCTCGATCCGCCCCGGGGGATGATGCCGAAGCGTGTTGGCAGCTCTCGGTGAAAGCGGGGGGCATACAGCCCTGCCGCCATCGCTTCCGGGTCCCAGAACATCGGACAGTCGTTCACGATCGCGTAGCGCTCGGTGAACGCCATGTCGTGGGGGAGTCGCGCGCCCGGCAGCTCCACGTCGATGTAGTTGGTCAGCGTGCCGTCGGCGGAGACCTCCCCGTAGTGCATGTACGGCGCCTCGGTCCCGTAGTTGAAGAACAGCAATTCGCCGGTGTGCTCGTCGATCTTCGTGTGCGCGGACACCCCATCGGCCGGGAACGCGCCGTTCCAGGTCGCCTTGCCGCGAGGTTCCAGAGTGACCGGGTCGAGTCGGTAGATGTCGCCGCACATGTAGAAGCTTGCCAATGCGTCGCCGCCGTGAATCACGACGTCGGTGCTCGCGGCGTCTTTCATTCGCGGGCGCGCGCCGATCGTGTGGACGGCCTTTGCGCTGGCGGGCAACTCAGCCACGCCCGCCCAGAGCGACTCGCCGGCCGTGAGCTCCTGCGCGAGCCCGTCGGTTTGCACGAAGCGGTTGGCATAGCGCGCCGAGCCCGCTTCGAACGAGATCGAATGCAACATGCCATCGCCGTCGAACGGGTGATATCGCTCGATTGGCGGATGGAGCGGGTTCTCCGTGTTGCGGATGTAGACCCCGTTGAGATCGTCGGGAATCTGACCATCGACCTCGAGGTCCCAGGCGTCGTATTCGACATGTTGAGGCCGCCACGCACCTGAGCGATATGGGTGGGAATCCCCGGCGGGCAGCGTGTGGGGCAATGTGTCGTGAATCTGAATTCGCATGGTTCTCCGGGCAGCTTGGCACGAACCGCGTGCACGCGGCGGCGACGAGTGCCACACTTTTGGTATGGCCGTGCCTGAGATTGGGCAGCGGATACTCGATGCCGCTGGGGTGACACTCGGTGGAGACGCGCTACACGACATCACGATCCACGACGAGCGGTTCTGGGATCGGGTGCTCAGCGATCGCGAGCTCGGACTCGGTGAGAGCTATCAGGACGGCTGGTGGGACGCGAATCAGCTCGACGAGTTCCTTACCGTCGTCCAGACGGCCGACGTCCGGTCCTTGGTGAGTCCGAGCTTCGGTTTGGCTCGTCGGGCAGCGGCAGCACGACTCAGAAATCAGCAGACCCGTAGTCGAGCGAAGAAGAACGCCGAGGCGCACTACAACATCGGAAACGACCTCTACGAGCGGATGCTCGACAAGAGGATGATCTACACATGCGGCTACTGGGACGAGTCGACCGATCTCGACAGCGCACAAGAAGCGAAGCTGGAGCTCATCTGCAAGAAGCTCGGTCTCGAGCGAGGTATGCGACTGCTCGACGTCGGCTGCGGGTGGGGCGGGTTCGCCCAGTTCGCGGCCGAGCGATACGACGTCCATGTGACCGGCATCTCGCCGGCATCCGAGCAGGTCTCGCTGGCCCGCGAACGCACCGCGTCATTGCCCGTCCGCATCGAGCAACTCGACTACCGCGACGTCGCAGATGCCGGATTCGGCGACTTCGACAGGATCACTTCCATCGGGATGATGGAACACGTCGGACCGAGGAATCTCGGCGTCTTCTTCGACGTCTGTCGGAGTCTGCTCAGTCCCGAGGGAATGATGCTGCACCACACGATCGGATCAAACGACTGGAAGACGAGCGGCGATCCCTGGTTCGAGCGCTACATCTTCCCGGGAGGCGTGCTGCCGTCGCTCGGTCAGATCAGCCGAGCGGCTGAGGAGCATTGGTCGATCGAGGACGTTCACAACTTCGGGCCCGACTACGACACCACGCTGATGGCCTGGCACGACAACCTGTCGGCCCGCTGGTCCGAGATTCCGCACTACGACGAACGATTTCGGCGCACGTGGAACTACTACCTCCAGGGATCAGCCGCCGGCTTCCGCTCGCGGTCCGTTCAGCTGTGGCAGGTCGTGTTCACACCGTCACGACAGCGTCGCTCGACCTATCGGGCTGTTCGCTGACCGAATCCGCGGCTGCGGGCTCGGCGGTGGCGAACGTCGCGAGTATGTATGCGGTGAAGATGGGAGCGAGGGCTCGGGTGATGTCCACGAACTGCCACCAGACCTGGCGGCTCAGCAGCGTTGCGAGCACCACGAAACCGAGTGCGCCGGCCTCCAGGTAGCCGGGTCGACCGATGGCCTTGATGACGAACATCGGGATCACCAGGACGACAGCGGCGATCACCGCGAGCTCGCTCGGCGAGGCGAACCAATTCTCGCTCGCGTCGATCATCCCCTTGAAGGGGAAGCCGAACTCCTGGACCTCTTCGACGCCGGGATGCGACTCGAGGCGACTCCGGATGTAGAGCGCCCAGAGGCCGGCGGCCGCAGTTGGGGCCGCTCCGACCATCCATGCGATACGTCGGGTACGCCAGAGCCGGAGCAGGAGCACGCCGGCGAGATACAAGAACATCACTTCGCGAGCGAGCACCGCGGCCGTGAACCACAACGCGGCCGATCGAGTCCGGTCATTCTCGAGGGCGAGCGTTCCCCAGATCGCCGCCGCGAAGGCCAGGATGCCGGCGCCGCTGATGTCGAACTCGAAGAGAATCCCGGGGTTCAGCGCGAAGGCGAGACCGAGCCAGGGCGAGCCGCCCATGCGGCGAGCGAGGCGCGATGTGCCCACGGTGCCGAGTGCGATGGCCATGACGTTCGTGAGCGCCATCGTCCACAACAGTGGCTCGGCGGGCACGAGGCCGCCGAGCCCAGCGATGGTCGGAAACAGCATTCGCTGCGCTCGATAGACCGGGCGGTCGAGGTGCACCGCGTGTTCGTCGGCGTTGAGAAAGAAGGGGTCGACCGCCTGAAGGAAGTACATGCTGCCGTCGTGACCGAGTTCGTCGACGGTGGCAACCTCACGGCCGAGCAGGTCCTCGACGTGGGCGGTTCGCTCGACGACATGGCCGCCGTCGCCGAACTTGATGAGACCGGCGATATCGCCGCCATGGCTGGCGAGCGACACGAGGATCACGCCGATGCCGACCAGTATCCCGACGAGGGCAAGGCGACGATCGTGGCGGTCGAAGGAGTTCACCCTTCTCTTTCGGCCGGGTTTGGCTGTCGCTGAGGCTCAAGCGCTGCCCGACTCCGCCGACAAAATGAGTATGAACCGCATCCTGTTCGGTGCCGGGCGGCTCGGTCGACTGCACTTCCTGTACTGGAACCTCGGGCTGACCGCGGCGATGTACCTCCTCATCATCGCGACGACCCCCGACGACATCGGTGGCGTCGGCGATGCGATCGCCCATCGGTTCCTCGGCTGGTTGCCGCTCATGTGGCTCAGCTGTGCTGTCGCGACCCGTCGCGCCCATGACCGCAACCACTCCGGCTGGCTCGTGGTGCTGTTGTTCGTGCCGTTCGTGAACATCGGAGCGACGCTCTATCTCCTGTTCGCCCCCAGCTTCGAGATGCCGAATCGGTATGGCCCCGCTCCCGTCGGTCATCTGAAGCTGAGCGCGGAAGAGCTGGAGCAAGCTCGGGAGATTCTCGCCGCGCAGGAACTCGAGGAGAAGCGTCGACGCGACGACGACCTCCTCACTGACGACGGTTCTTTCGACATGGACGGGCTCTTCCGCAACAGCCCCGGTGCCCGCGACTGACCCTTCCCAACAGGGAGAGCGGTTCCTAGTGGAACTGCTCCTCTTCGGTGGATCCGGCCAACGCGAGGGTTGACGAGGTCCCACCGGAGATGACGGTTGCGATGTCATCGAAGTAGCCGGCGCCGACCTCACGCTGGTGCTTGGTTGCGGTGTAGCCGTCGCCCTCCATACCGAACTCACGCTCCTGGAGCTCGACGTAGGCGGTCATGTCGTTGGCCGTGTAGCCACGGGCCAGGTCGAACGCCGAGGCGTTCAGTGCATGCCAACCGGCGAGGGTGATGAACTGGAACGCGTAGCCCATCGCGCCGAGTTCCTTCTGGAACGTGGCGATCGTCGAGTCGTCGAGGTGCTGCTTCCAGTTGAACGACGGCGAGCAGTTGTAGCTCAGCATCTGGTCCGGGTACTCGGCCTTGACGGCCTCGGCGAACTCACGAGCCTGCTCGAGGTCGGGGGTGCCGGTCTCGCACCAGATCAGATCAGCGTAGGGCGCGTAGGCCAGCGCTCGCTTGATCGGCGTCTTCATGCCGGGCTCGGTGTAGTAGAAGCCCTCGGCCGAACGCTCGCCGGTGAGGAACTCCTGGTCGCGCTCATCGACGTCGGTCGTCAGGAGATTCGCAGCCAGGGCGTCGGTGCGAGCGAGAACGATGGTCGGCGTGCCGGCCACGTCAGCCGCAAGACGGGCCGCGTTGAGCGTCGCCACGTGCTGCTGGGTCGGGATGAGCACTTTGCCGCCCATGTGGCCGCACTTCTTGGCCGAGCTGAGCTGATCTTCCCAGTGGACGCCGGCGGCGCCCGATTCGATCATGGACTTCATGAGCTCGTAGGCGTTGAGCGGGCCGCCGAAGCCGGCTTCGGCGTCGGCCACGATCGGCAGCATGTAGTCGATCGACGGGCTTCCGCTGGTCTCGGCCCATTCGATCTGGTCCGCACGACGAAGGGCATTGTTGATGCGCGAGACGACTGACGGCACGGAGTTCGCGGGGTACAGCGACTGGTCCGGGTAGACCTGACCGGCGAGGTTCGCGTCACCCGCGACCTGCCAGCCGGACAGGTAGATGGCAGGGAGGCCGCCCTTGGCGTACTGGATGGCCTGGCCACCGGTCATTGCCCCCAACGCGTGGACGTAGTCCATGTCGTTGATGCGATCCCACAGCTTCTCGGCCCCTTGACGGGCGAGCGTGTGCTCGGGCATGACGGATCCGCGCAAGCGGACGACGTCCTCGGCGGTGTAGTCACGCTGCACGCCATTCCAGCGGGAATTCTCGTCCCAGTCCTTCTGAAGGGCGGCCACCTGTTCGGCGAAGCTCGGGTTCATTGCTTTCTCCTGATTATTCGGATCTCGTTTGAGATGGTTTTGGTTCCTGGCCTCGAACCCCAAGGTGGGACTGGTGTCAGACACCAGTCCCACCTCCGGTTACTTCTCGAGGAGTTCGTAGGCCGGGATGGTGAGAAATTCGGGGAAGGTGTCGCCAAAGGTGAGCGAACGGAGGAGGTCTTTGGCGTCGTCGTAGCGGCCCGACTGCCAGTGATCGGGATCGAGAGTGGCGCGGAGCGCTTCGAACTCTTCGTCGATGAGGGAAGTGAGGAGGTCGTCGTCGAGGACCTGGCCGTCGGCCACCTCGACGCGGTGCCGTCGCCATTGCCACAGTTGGGCTCGGCAGACCTCGGCCATGGCGGTGTCCTCGAGGTGATCGTCGATCGTGACCGCGGCGGTGCCTGAGAGCCATTCGCCGAGATAGCGGATGACGATGCGTATGTTCGTGCGGGCCCCCGCGAGCGTGACCGCCCCATCGGAGCCGGGAAGGGTGAGGAGGTCCTCGGCGGTGACGTAGACGTCGTCGCGTTGACGCGCGATCTGGTTGGGTCGAGCGCCGAGGACCTTGTCGAACTCGGCGCGAGCGACCGGCACCAGGCCCGGGTGAGCGATGCGCGTGCCGTCGAAACCGTCGCCGGCCTCTCGGCGCTTGTCGACGGAGACCTTTCGCAGGGCGCTCGCGATTCGCTCCGGGTCTTCGCCTTCCGGGTTGACGCCGGACATGCCGCCGATGGCGTGGGCGCCCCGGCGGTGACACGTAGCTACGAGAAGCTCGGTGAACGCCCGCATGAAGGGGGTGGTGACCGAGATGCGGTCGCGATCGGGAAGCACGAAGCTCGAATCCTCGCGGAACGTCTTGGCGACACTGAACAGGTAGTCCCAGTTGCCGGTGTGAAGTCCGGTGATGTGGTCGCGGAGCTCGTAGAGGATCTCCTCCATCTCGAACGCGGCGAGGATCGTCTCGATGAGCACGGTCGCTCGGATGGTGCCGGGGCCGAGCGCCAACTGTTGCTCGGCGAAGTCGAAGACCTCGTTCCAGAGCCGAGCGTCGTCCTGCCCCTCGACCTTGGGCAGGTAGAAGTAGGGCGCCGTGCCCCGGGCTGACGCGGCGGCGGCGTTGTGGAACACGCAGAGTCCGAAGTCGACCAGGGCAGCCGCGAGCGGCTCGTCGTCGACGGTCAGATGCTTTTCGTCGAGGTGCCAGGCGCGGGTTCGGACCATCAGCGTGGTCGTGTAGGGCGGGGGAGTGAGCTCGCCCCGGTAGGCCTGCGCAACGTTGGCCTGGCCCTGGAGCAGGTTGTCGATGGTCGGAGCGGTGGCGTCCTCGAAGTCGGCCATGAACACGTCGGCACCACTGTTCAGCGCCTCGATCATGAAGTCACGCGTGACCGGGCCGGTGATCTCGATACGTCGGTTGGTGAGATCGGCCGGCGCGCTGGCCACGGTCCAGCCGCCGGAGCGGAGGTGTGCGGTGTCGGCGCGGAAGGTCGGTCGCTGACCTCGGTCGATGCAGCGCTGTCGCTCGGCGCGGGCGTCGAGGAGTGCGCGTCGGGACGGCTCGAAGGTGCCGTGCAGCGCTCCGAGGAAGGCGAGGGCGTCGGGAGTGAGGATCTCGGCCGCGGCCGGATGGCGGGCGGCAGTGCTGCTGGGAACTGCGGATGCCATCGTCACTGCACTCCTTTCCGTCTTGCGCACAAGTTTGCTGCTTCTTTGCCCCCAAAACAAGACATGTATGGAACAAATTTTGACCCCCGCCTTCACAAACTTCGAAACATCTGTCAATCTTCGGGCATGTCCGAGGACTTTGACCCCCTGGTGCTGGGGGCACGCATCCGCCATGCCCGCCGCCGCCGGGACGCCACGTTGGCCGATGTGAGCGAACTGACCGGCCGACCCGCGCCGTATCTGAGCCAACTCGAGAACGGAAAGGTCGAGCCGAAGCTCAGCTTTCTCGGTGAGTTGGCGGACGCACTCGGCACGACCACGGCAGACCTTCTGGACCCGTCTCCTCCTGATCGCCGCGCCGAACTCGAGATCGGTGTGGCGCGGGCGCAGGACGACCCTCGCTACCGAGCGCTCGGGCTGCCATACCTGAAGCCCTCGGCCAAGGTTGCCGACGACGTTCTCGAACATGTCCTGACGCTCTGGACGGTTGTGGCCGAGCGCGACGACGATCCCGTCGATGAACCGGACAAGCGGCGCTTCGCCGATCATGCCCGCGCCGCCAACATTTCTCTACGAGAGGAGATGCGGCGGAGCGACAACTACTTCAGCGAGATCGAAGAGGTCGCGAGCAAGACGCTCCAGCGCGCCGGCTACGGCGGGACGGGTCCGATCAGTGAGCGAGTCCTCACCGAGATCGCCGCGATCCACGGATTCACGATCGAACGGGTCAGCGCCATACCGCGCACCGCCCGCAGCATCACCGACACCCGTGATCGCATCATCTTCATTCCTGATCGCGGGGGACTCCGGATCCGGCAGGCACGTTCGGTCGTGCTGCAGACCCTGGGACACTTCGTGCTCGAACACGTCGACACGACCGATTTCGGTGAGTACCTCCGGCAGCGAATCGAGTCGAACTACTTCGCAGCCGCCGTTCTTGCTCCCGAAGGTCCGTCCGTGGACTTCCTTCGCGAGGCGCAGAAGCAGAAGGACATCTCCGTCGAAGACCTCAAGGAGACCTTCTACATCTCCTACGAAATGGCGGCCCATCGCTTCACCAACCTGGCGACTCGCCATCTCGATATCCCCTGCCACTTCCTTCGAACCGACAGCGAAGGTGTGATCAACAAGGCGTACGAGAACGACGGCATTGTCTTTCCGGCGGCCAGCGATGGCGGTCTCGAAGGCCAGCGAGTGCCGCGTCAATGGGGCAGCCGCCAGGCGTGGAACGCCCACGGGAGCTTCCTTCTGCACAGCCAGTTCACGGTCTGCGACGACGACGAGTATTTCTGCACGACCTACATCGAGACCGAGACCGATCGATCGCCGCACGCGATCTCGCTGGGAACCACGTCGCAGTACGCGGCGGCGTTCCGCGGCTCCGACACGCTGCGGCGCGAATTCGCCCGGGATCGGGAGATCGAGCCGGACCCACAACTCGTGGGCGAGTGGCGAGATATCGCCTGGCCATCAGCAGCCGAGCGGAGCCACGTGCTCTCGGCCCTCCCGCCGTCGGAGCGAGAGTTCAGTCCGTTCCCCGGCATCGACCTGCTCGACGTCTATCGGTTTCTCGAGCGCCAACGCCGCGGCCGCGGCCGTTAGCGGTCGAGCAGAACCACGTGGTCGATCGACTCGACCGCGATGTGAACGACGTCGTGCCGGGTCGACGCGATGTTGACGGCGACCACGTCGATGCCCGCGCTGCGAAGCTCGCCGCGGACTTCCTCCCCGCCGGCCGAGATCACGACGAGCGGTCGGTCGGCTGCGAGTTCGACGAGAACCTCGGCGAGGGCGATCACGAGTGAGGCCGGTCGATCACCGACGACGGGTGGTTCACCGGGTGCCGATCGGACCGTCGCCAGCGACCGTAGCGGCACGATGAGATCACCGAGCCGTTCTTCCCGTACGACGACGAAGTCGGCGCCGACGGCTGCTACCCGGCCTCGAACGGCCCGTCCGGCGGCGCTGCGCACGGCGACCGGGCTTCCGCGTTCGGCCAAATCGACCAGTACGCCGACCACTGTGGCGCCCTCCGCCGCTTGGCGTTCGAGCCAACGTTGGCGGGCCCGTTCGGCTGCAGCATCGTCGACTCGACCCTCGGCGAGCCAGCTCGAAAGTCGCTCCCACGGATCGTCGGCCGTGAGCCTCAGGGGCTCGCGAGAAGAATCAGCGTCCACGAGGGTCGAGGGTACCGGTACCATTCCCGGTGAACGATGAGCGAACATCCGATCACCATCCGTATCCCGGGCAATCACCTGATGAGCGCCCTCTTGGGCGAGCACGACCGACACCTGCGTCGAGTGGAGGAGGCCTTCCCCGACACCGATGTCACCGTGCGAGGCAACGAAGTCCACATCTCGGGCGCGGAGTCGAAGATCGTGCAGACGCTCTTCGAAGAGTTGGTGGTCCTGGCCGAGAAGGGACAGCGGCTCGACGAACGGACGCTCGATCGCACAATCGACATGGTTCGCCAGGACGAGCGCCCGTCATCCGTTTTCACTCACGAGATTCTCAAGGCCGACAAGGGCAAGATCATCCGCCCGAAATCCATCGGTCAGAAGGCCTACGTCGAGGCGATCGACAGCAATGTCGTTTCGTTCGGCATCGGCCCGGCGGGCACCGGCAAATCGTGGCTGGCCGTGGCCATGGCGTGCGCCGCGCTCCAGGCCGGTGCCGTCGAGCGCATCATTCTCACTCGTCCGGCGGTTGAAGCCGGTGAGCGGCTCGGGTTCCTGCCCGGCGACTTGATGGCCAAGGTCGACCCGTACCTGCGTCCGCTCTACGACGCGCTCCACGACATGGTCGGAATGGACGGCGTCGAACGGCTCATGGAGCGAGGCGTTGTGGAAGTGGCCCCCCTCGCGTTCATGCGCGGCCGCACGCTGAATTCCTCGTTCATCATTCTCGACGAGGCGCAGAACACCACGCCCGAACAGATGAAGATGTTCCTCACCCGGATCGGCTACGGCTCGAAGGCCGTGATCACCGGCGATGTCACGCAGGTCGATGTGCAGACCGGCCGGAGTGGACTGCTCGGACTCGAACCGATCCTCGGAGGCATCGACGGCGTGAGCTTCGTGCGCCTGAGCTCCCGCGACGTCGTCCGCCATCGGATCGTGCAGGACATCGTCGATGCCTACGAGAAGGCCGGCGTCGATGAGTGAGTCCGCAACCGACGGCCGGCCGGTCGTGGTTGCGGTCGACGAGCAAGCCGAATTCGCCGTGGATCTCCGCCGATGGCAAGGGCTCGCGAGCGACTGTCTGGTTGCCTCGAACGTGACAGACGGCGAGCTCAATCTCCTGTTCGTCGATGAACCGGTGATGACGGAACTCAACCGCGAACACATGGACGAGGACCGCCCCACCGATGTGCTGTCGTTCCCGCTCGACGGCGCCGACGGCGACCCCTTCGGTGACGATCTCATCGCCGGCCGGTTGATCGGCGACATCGTCGTCTGCCCGGCCTACGCAGCACGCCAAGCGCCCGAGCACGAGGGTGATCGCGGCCACGACGGCTCCCTCGAGGATGAGTTGGCGCTACTGATCGTGCACGGCGTGCTCCACATCCTCGGCCATGACCATGCGGAGCCCGACGAGACCGCGGTGATGCAGGCCCAGGAACTGGTGTTGCTCAACGCCCACCACCGCCCGATCGAGGCACTGTGAACAGTGGGCTGATCGTCGGCAGTCTGACCATCGTTCTCCTCGTGGTGGTCTCGGCGCTGATCGCGGCCGGCGAAACCGCGCTCACCCGAATCAGCCACGCTCGCGCTGAGGCACTCTCCTCCGACGGCTTCCCGGGGGCCGATGCGCTGCTGCGGCTGTTGGGCGACCGTCAGGCGAGCCTTGCGCCCTTGTTGCTGATGCGGATCGTCTTCCACATCGCGGCGGCCACGATCGTCGCGGTGTTGGTGATCGATCGGGCCGGCACGAGCTGGGTCGCCCTGGCGATCGTGATCGAGGTGATGGTGCTCTATGTGTTGGCCGAAGCGATGCCGCGCACGTGGGCGCTCCAGCATCCCGACACTGCCGCCAGACGGGCGGCACCGATGGTGCGGGCTGTGTTGTTCATTGCACCGCTGCGTTGGGCGAGTCGGGCCCTGAACGGCGTGGCCAATGTGTTGCTCCCCGGCCCGGCCCGTCCTCCGGTGGTCACGGAAGACGAGTTGATCGCGCTCACCGAAGCCGCGGCGGCGGGCGAGGAGATCGACGAGGAAGAGCGGGACCTCATCGAGTCGGTGTTCGCGTTGGGCGACACCATCGTCCGGGAAGTCATGGTGCCGAGGACCGACATGGTCACTGCGGCAGCGGCCGACGCGATCTCGAGTGTCCTCGATCTCGCGATCGACAAAGGACTCAGCAGGCTGCCGGTGTGCGGTGACGGCATCGACGACATCGTGGGCGTCTGCCTGATCAAGGATCTGACGAGAGCCGAGCGGGAGGGTCAGGGGGACCGTCCGCTGCGCTCTGTCATGCGGCGCGCCCGCTTCGTGCCGGAGACCAAACACGCCGATGACCTGCTCCGCGAGATGCAGGCGGGCCACCACCATCTCGCGATCGTCATCGACGAGTACGGCGGCACGGCGGGTCTCGTGACATTGGAAGACGTCGTCGAGGAGCTGGTCGGCGAGATCGTCGACGAGTACGACGTCGAAGAACCGCTGGTCGAGCCGCTGGCCGGCGGCGAGGCGTTGGTCCATGGCCGAATGCCGGTCGATCAGCTCCACACGCTCGTGAACTCCGAGATCGAGGAGGGCGACTGGGACACCGTCGGCGGTTTGATCTTCAACACGCTCGGCCATGTTCCGAGCGTGGGTGAGTGGATCGAAGAAGGCGGTGTCAGACTCCGAGTTGAACAGATGGAGGGGCGCCGCATCACTCGCGTGCGCCTCACGCCGGTCGCCGCGACCGATGCGTCAGAATCCAACGAAAGAGCAAATGCCGATGACTGAGTTTCGTTCCGGGTTCGTCACGCTCGTCGGCCGCCCCAACGCCGGCAAGTCCACGTTGTTGAACAAGATCCTCGGGCACAAGGTCTCGATCGTCTCCGACAAGCCGCAGACGACACGAACTCAGGTTCGAGGCGTGCTCACCACCGACGATGTCCAGCTCGTCTTCGTCGATACGCCGGGCATCCACAAGCCCCGGACTGCCCTCGGAACCAGCCTGAACGCCACGGCCAGTCAAGCCACTAACGAGGTCGACGTGGTCTGCCTGGTCCTCGATGCGACCGCGCCCTACGGGCGCGGCGACGCGTTCATCGCCCAGAAGCTTCCCGCCGACTCCATCGTCGTCGTCACGAAGGCCGACCTTGCCTCACCCGAGCAGATTCTCGCCCAGCTGAAGGCCACATCGGAGCTCACGGTCGAGTCCTGGTTCCCTGTGTCGGGTATCACGGGCGAAGGCGTCGAGGCATTGGTTGCCCACCTCCAGTCGCGGATGCCCGAGGGACCCCACTTCTACCCGGACGACATGATCACCGACGTTCCCGACGAGTTCTGGGTGGCGGAGTTGGTGCGCGAGCAGTTGCTGGCGGTAACTCGTGAGGAGTTGCCGCACTCGATTGCGACGCGCGTGACCGAATGGGAGTGGCCTCGGATCCGCTGCGAGATCATCGTCGAGCGTGACTCCCAGAAGGGCATCGTGATCGGGAAGAAGGGCGAGAACCTCAAGAGGGCCGGCATTGCGGTGCGCGAGCAACTTCCGGAAGGCGTGTTCCTCGAGCTCTTCGTGAAGGTGGAGAAGAACTGGCAGCACCAGGCGCATTCAGTGCAGCGCCTCGGTTACTGACGGTCAGACTCGACTCGGGTCCCCGGGAGCCTCGTCGCCGTACTTCTCGGCGTAGGAGAGCCAGTCCTTCAGCCACTGCTTGTACGCGGCCTCGTCCGGTTCGCCGGTCAGCGGGTCGACGGCATCGGGCAGCGGCGGCGGGCCGCCGGGCTCGGGTCGGGGTGCCTCTGGGGCCGAGATGACGGACTCCTGTGGCAACGCTCGTTCGAACGGGTTGCTCAGGAAGTCGGCGGAGGGGTCGCCCGCGACGGCAGCCGAGAACAGGTCGTGCTTCTCTTCGAGCGGCGGAAGCTCAGGGAAGCCGTCGGCCTCCGGGGCGGGCGTGAGTCCGAGTGCTTCGAATGGGTCTTCGGTCAGGCTGTCGAAGAGGTCGGCGCCGTCATCGGCCCAGGGAGTGCCCTTCGCGAACGGGTCGCGTACGTCCACCTCAGGCTCGGGTTCGGGATCGAATGTCGGGGCCGCGGCGGTGTTGAACGGATCGGCCGCAGACGGCGTCGCCCAGGCACCCAGCTCCGGCTCGCCGGTCGAGAGGGGCACTGCCGCAAAGGGATCATCGCTCAGCGCGACCGGCTCGCTCGCCGTTGACGGTGCCGCGGGGGCGGACTCGAAGCCGGGGAGCGAGTCCGAGACCGGCGATCGTCGAGGGAGGATCGCGTTGGGCGTGGCCGAGATCTGGGGCTGCGGAGTGGACTCGGGAATCGGGAGATCTTCGAGGCGCTTGCGCATCTCCTCGAGAATGGCGCGGTTGTCGCTGAGCCGACTGCTGCCGGTTTCGTCGGGGTCCTCTTGACGCTGGATGCGCATCGAGATGAGCCCCAGCACGAGAAGCGAGCCGATGCCGGCGATGGCCCAGGTGATCGGGTTCTTGACGTCGCTTCCGGCCAGGTAGCCGTGGTAGCTGCCGGCGATCATGGCGGCGAAGGACGTGAAGTGGATCACGCGCCAGAGCTTGGTGTTGAGCCGGGCGCGTAGAAGCGACGAAACCTCTACCGCGATGAGGATGTACGCGGCGATGATGCCCCAGGCAATCGCCTCCGGTCGCCACTCGGACGCGCCGGGAACGAACAGCTCTCGCGGCCCGAAATCGACGTATGAGTCGGCCCAGAGCGTGCCCATGTGGGCGAGGAGGAAGACGACGCTGATGCCACCGAGGAACCGGTGGAGGTCGAGGAACCACGGTCCGGTGCGAGCGCGCAGGGCGCGGGTCGACAGCAATAGCCCGATCACAACCGAGGCTGTTGCCGTAGTCCAGGTCATCAGACCAGCTGCACGAGTGGCGTACCACCACACCTGTTCACTCACGGCGTCTCCAGTCGGCACGCGCTGTGGGAATCCGAGGTTTTCGCCGAATCGGGCTCAGGAAGCGTTGCGCCAGCTGATATGCGAAGCGACGCCGAACCGCTCGAGCAGGGCCGGGGCGCCGTAGTCCGCCACCATCGCCGCCTTGGTCAGAACCTCCGCCTGTAGGGCGCTGGCGCCGATCACGGTGACCGACTCGATGGCTCCGCTGGTCGACTCGCCGGTCCGGGGATCGACGACATGGTGGACGGCTCCGACGCGGGTACGCCACCGGCGACGCCGAACCGAGCTGGTACACACCCCGCCGTCGCGGAGGGCCGGCATCGGGAGTGTGGATGTGTCGCCCTCGAAGCGCCACCCGGACCCCGACGGGCTGTCGCCACGCACCCGGACATCGCCGCCGATGGAGACAGCGATACCCGCCGCGCCGCGGGTCATGACGGAGTCGCTGACGAGATCCGCCGCGGCTCCCTTGCCGATTCCGCCCAGGTCGATCGCGACACCGCGGGGGAGGCGGACAGCGAGGAGCGACTCGTCGAGTTCGATGCCGGCAACGCCCGGGGCCGGAACGGCGTCGCCGTTCGCCATGCCGTCGTGAGACCCTCGGATGTCGTCGAACGTGCGGTCGTAGCCGAGCGCCACCATCGAGTCGTGCACCGTCGGATCGAAGCGGCCTTCAGTCTGGATGGCACCGTCGACCGCCGCCTGGATCACATGGAAGGTGTCGCTGCTCACGATCACCGGCGCCCCTTGCGCGCGGTTGAGGACCGAGATCTCGGAGTCGACGAGGAAGCGGCTCCAGCGGCTCTCCAATTCGGCGATCTGGGCCACCGCATCGGCGAGAAGGTGCTCGTCGTCGGAGGCCGCGACCAGAAGGAAGGTCGTGCCCATGGCCTGTCCGGTCACCCGGACGTCGTCGTCAGGAAGCACCGGTCGGGACCGAGGTCGGCGGCGGCGTCGTCGTCGGCGCGATGGTCGTGGTGGTCGGGGCCGCGGTCGTCGTCGTGGTCGCGGGGGCCGCTGTAGTAGTCGGCGCCGGCGGGGTTGTCGTTGAAGGGACCGGCGGGGCCGTGGCGGGCGGCGCCGTGACTCGGGGCGCAGCAGTCGTCGTCACTGCAAGACTCGGCGGTGGCGGTGGGGTCGGAGCGGCAGGGGGCGTCGCCGCGTCGGCTTCAACGGTGGTTGTCGTCGCCTGGAACGTCGCGACGGCGCTCAGGTCCAGACGCTCGACGCCACGCGGAGCCGGCGCCGGGGCGTCGGGCGCGGCGGCAGCCGGAGTGGTGTCAGCTTCGGCCGCTCGCTGGGCCCAACCGACCGCAACCAACAGGCCCGCGTAGGCGCCGACCGCAGCGGTGCCGGCGAGCCGACGGGCGCGGCGAGCGGGATGCGGACGACGACGACGGCTCACCCCGGGGAGATCGGCACGATCTGACGACGAGTTGAGCGGCGATCAGTCGTCGCGTAGTTCGCGGAGAAGCGCCTCGGCGTCGGCTCGGTCCTTGGTGCGCCTCATGGGCGGGAGCGCGTTGATCAGCTCCCAGCGATACGAACGCGAGGTCGCGAGCCGCGGGTCGAGCACGGCGACGACGCCTCGATCAGTCGCAGAACGGATCAGTCGCCCCGCCCCCTGAGCCAACATGGTGGCGGCACGCGGGAGGTCGATCGTGCGGAATGCGGCCTTGCCGGCGCGTTCTCTTCGTGCCTGCAGCACCGGGTCATCGGGGCGGGGAAAGGGCAATCGATCGATCACGACGAGATTGCAGGTCGATCCGGGGATGTCGACGCCCTGCCAGAACGACATCGTGGCGAACAGACAGGATTCGGGCTCGTCGATGAACGAGTCGAGCAATGCGATCTTCGACCCCTCTCCCTGGACGAGCACAGACCAGGGAAGCCTGGGTTCGAGATGGGCAGCCGCGTCTCGCATGGCCGCCCAACTGGTGAACAGGGCGAGCGTGCGACCGCCGGCGGCCACGATCAGTGCTTCGAGTTCGGCGTGGCGCGCCTCACGATGACCCTCGGCCCGAGGGTCGGGTAGGTCGGTCGGGCAGTAGAGCAGGGCGTTCTTCTCGTAGTCGAAAGGACTCCCGACATTGAGCATCTCGGTGCCGGCGGGAAGGCCGAGGACCGACGTCGTGCCGGGGGAGAGCGTGGCCGACGTGAGGACGCCGGGTCGCTTCGACCACAAGTTCTCCTTCAGGAGGGCATCGATGGCGATCGGGGTCGAGCGCAGGCTGGGGTTGCTCGTCGGCCCATCGACCCAGAGCACCTCTTGATCGATCGGCCAGCGGACGTAGTCGATGTCGTCGAGCAGGGAGGTGACGGCCTGACGGGCTCGAAGCGCCTTGGCGGCCGTTTCCGCCGGGGCGTCCTTCGGCACGACACGCAGGGCGTTGAGCAGCTGATCGACTCGGCCCCGGATGACATCGAGCGTGGCGCCGGACTCGTCGTCGAGGCCCTCGGTGAGCCGCTCGCCGATGAGCCCTTCGAGGCGGTCGTGGAGGAGCGCGGCCGCTTCTTCCACACCGACCGGCGCATCGCGATCGGCGAGGACGGCCCCGGAGGCGCGGGCCGCGGCCTGGAGCCGCGCCGGACTGATCTGTCGTCCCGCCGCTTCCGACACGATGTCTTCGAGCTGGTGAGCTTCGTCGATCACGACCAGGTCGTGTTCGGGGAGGATGCCCTCGACCATGATCTCGATCGCATACAGGTGGAGGTTGACGATGATCACGTCGGCGGCCGCGGCCTTGCGGCGGGCTCGTTCGGCGAGGCAGTCGTCGCCCACCGGGCAGCGGCCGGCGCCGGGGCACTCGTCGCGACCGACGCTCACGAGCCGCCAGGTTCGATCGTCGATGTCGGGGAGCTCTGTTCGGTCTCCCGTCTCGGTCGCTGCCGCGAACACCCGGAGGCGGGCGAGGAGGTCGCTGTCGAGCACGGTCTTGTTCTTGTCGTCGTCGAGCTCGAGTCCGAGGCGATCGTCGGCCTCGGCTTCGTTCAGCCGTTGCAGGCAGAGGTAGTTGGAGCGGCCTTTGAGCACGGCGAAGTCGACGCCACCGGGAATCAGCTCATTGAGAAACGGAAGGTCCTTTCCGGCGAGCTGATCCTGGAGTGCTTTGGTGGCCGTGGCCACGATCGTGGTCTTGCCGGCGAGTGCGGTGGGGACCAGGTATGCGAGTGATTTGCCGGTGCCTGTGCCGGCCTGCACGACGACGTGGCCGCCGTCTCGAATCGTCTCAGCGACCGCCGTGGCCATTTGGCGCTGACCTTCGCGACGCTCACCACCACCCGGCAATGAAACGGTGACCTCGTCGAGTGTTTCGAGCGTTTGCTCGGCTAAGTCCACGTGGTGGTCTCCGGGTCTGGGGTGCGGCGGAGCCTAGTGGTCTGCGCTGAGCGCGCAGCACCACCCTGAAGGGTTGACCCGATAGGTTCGCGGGGTGCCTCTCGAAGACCTCGATCCGGAGCGGATCCCGCGCCATGTCGCCTGTGTGATGGACGGCAATGGTCGTTGGGCGCAGGCCCAGAACCTGCCCCGCACCGAAGGCCACAAGGCGGGTGAGCACTCGTTGTTCGAGGTGGTCGACGGCTGCCTCGATGCCGGCGTCGAGTGGCTCACCGTCTACGCGTTCAGCACCGAGAACTGGCGGCGCCCGAAGGACGAGGTTCGCTTCCTCATCAACTTCAACGAGGAGATTCTCCTGCGTCGTCGCGACGAGTTGAACGAGCGGGGCGTGCGCATCCGGTTCGTCGGCCGCCGCGACTGGCGAGTGCCGAAGCGACTGATCAAGCGAATGAACGAGTCGTCGGAGCTCACGAAGAACAACCGCAAGCTCACCTTCACGATTGCCTTCAACTATGGCGGTCGCGCCGAGATCGTCGATGCAGTGAGGGAGATCGCCGAGAGCGGAATCGCGCCGAAGAAGATCACCGAGAAGACGATCGCTCAGCACCTCTACGACCCGGAGATGCCGGACCCGGATCTCGTGATCCGGACGTCAGGGGAGTACCGGATCTCGAATTTCCTTCTCTGGCAACTGGCCTACAGCGAGCTGATCTTCACGGACACGCCGTGGCCGGCGTTTCAACGCGAGCAGCTCTTCGAGGCCATCGGCGAGTACCAGGACCGCGAGCGTCGCTTCGGCGGCGTCGACGGCAGCAGCTGACCGGCCCATGGCCCTCTACCGCGATCAAGCAGTGGTGCTTCGGTCGTGGAAGCTCGGCGAGGCCGATCGCATCATCAGCCTCCACACTCACGCTCACGGCAAGGTGCGCGGCGTCGCGAAGGGCGTACGTCGAACCAAATCGAAGTTCGGGGCCCGTCTCGAACCATTGAGCCATGTGAACATTCAGCTCTACCGGGGCCGGGGCGATCTCGACACGATTACGCAGGTCGAGACCGTCGATCGGTTCGCGACCCTCCGCGAAGACTCTGACCGCTTCGCCCGAGCCGAGGCGATGCTCGAGGCCGTCGACCAGGTGGCGCAGGACCGTGAGCCGGATCGTGAGCTCCACATCATGCTCGTGCGAGGCCTGCGCACACTCAACCAGCGCGACTCGGCGCTGGTCGTCGCTGCGTTCTTCCTGAAACTCCTCGCCCACGAAGGAGTGCAGCCCGAACTCGACCTCTGCGTCGATTGCGGTAGCACGGGTCCTTTCGCAGCCTTCGACTTCGACGACGGAGGTGTCCGTTGCGACGACTGCCGCCGCGGTCGTCCGGTCAGCGACGGGGCGATCCAGATCATGCGTCGAGTGCTCGGAGGAGGACTCGCAGGAGTGCTCGAAGAACCGATCGGTCCCGCGACCGGCGAGGTCGACATGCTCGCAACGGCGCTGCTCGAGCATCATCTCGAACGCCGACTCAGGTCGGTCGCGGTGCTCGATCAGAACCCGAGCTGACTACGTCGGCAGGCTGTTGGGGCACTCTTCGCCGCCGAACTCCATGAATCCGGGTTCACCCTCGGTCATGCCGAGGCCGTCGGCGAGAATGAGATCGAGTTCGCCGTCTTGCAAGGCGTACTGAATCGCCGTGACCTCGAAGTCGTTCGAGTCGCCGAGTCGCTGTCCGCTGTAGACGAGCAGAAAGTCGTTGGCATCGTTCGCGTCGATGTCGAGGCATTCGTAGCCGCTGAAGTTGCCGACCGATGCGCCGATCGTCAGCTCGGTGGTTGCGCCGTCGATCGTGACGTGGACGAGTTCGCAGTCGATGACGTCGAAGATGCCCATGACCGTGGCGCTTGCGCCGGCGCCGATCTTGGCGAAGAACTCCTCGGTGCCGTCGCCGTTCAGGTCGACGCCGTCGTTGGCTCGAACTCCGGAGAGCAGCGAACCGGGGTGATCGACCGCATAGGTCGTGCCGCCACCGCCGGCGAACGAGACCTGGAGCCACCACTGATTCGGGGTGTCCGGGTCGCCCGTCGCGTACGCGTGGAGGGTGTCGACGTCGCCGTCGCCATCGACGTCGGCGCCCGCCAGCGATCCGTACTGCGCATCCGCGGGAAGCGCGCCGTCGCCCGGACACTGGCTTGTGGGAACCGGCGCTTCGGTGGTCGTCGTGGTGGTGGTGGTTTCCGGCGCTTCGGTGGTCGTCGTGGTCTCGGCTGGCGCAGCCGTTGTGGTGGGCGCGGCCGTGGTGGTTGGCGCCTCCGTGGTGGTGCTTGTCGTGGTCGACGTCGTGGTGGTGGCGTCGGTCGACTCGCTGCTGTCATCGCCGCACGCCGCTGCGATCAGGGCGAGGACCGCCACTGCCGATACGAGCCGAACTCGTGCTCGTCGGCTCACTGGGAGATGGGAATCCACGCGCCTGCTGCTTCGTTCCATTCCATCCATTCGGCCAATTCCGGGTCCCATTGAATGTATGTGTCTCGTGCGGCGTCCCATTGAGGGGCATCGACGCCGGCGCGGGGCGTGCTGGCTGCGGGGGCCGGGGGCGCCTGCGGAGGCGGTGGCGGCGCGGCGGGTGCCGCAACTTCAGCGGGCGGCGTGGGTTCGAGCGGCGTCGTTTCCGGGATGGTCGAAGGACTCGGGGCCGGTGTGGGCGGCGGTGGGGTCGCCGAGGGCGCGATCGGCGCCGGCGGCTGCGGCGGTGAGGTAGGAGTGGGCGGCGGTGGTGAAGACGGGAACGCTTGCGTGGGTGGGGCCGGGGGCGCGTTGAACGCCGAGCCGGGTGGCGGGGGAGGGGAGTTGAAGGGCGGAGCGACAACGCCCGGGGCCGGAGGCGCGATCGCGGCCACAGAGTTCACCCCGGCGACGGCCATCGGCATGCCGACCCACTTCTTGTCGATCACCAGCGTCTTCGCGGCCATGTCGCCGACGCGCCGGTGACCGTTGCTGGAGAGGCCGGTGATGAGACCGGCGAGCGGGAAGCACCATGGAGCGCCGTCGACGATCCACAACAGCCAACGAACGATGTTGGCGCCGATCCCTGCCTTCTGGAACGACTCCTGATTGACGATGCGAAGACCGACCATCGCCTTCCCGGGGCTGAATCCGGTGATCGATGGCAGCAACAGGTGCGTGACCAGCCCGTAGAGAACGGCGATTCCGACGATGAGCAGCATGTCGCCGCCCTCGATCAGGATGACGTCGGGGCCCGACGTGATGCAGAAGAAGTCCGAGTTCGAGTTGTTGTTGATGACATCGCAGGTCAACTCGGCATTGAACGCCGAACCCTGACTGGTCGTCGACGCAAGACTCGCGAACAACACGATGACGAGAACGGCGAGGATCACCCCGTCGATGACGTAGGCGAGGACACGTCGGCCGACGACTGCGGTGGGGTCAGCTGGGGGAAGTGGAGTCTGTGGAATCACCAGTCCATGCTCGCGCGTCGCCGGTAGTCTCGTGGCCATGCCTGAAGCGGATCCGCAGCTGTTCGACAAGATCGTGAACCTCTCGAAGCGTCGAGGTTTCGTCTTTCAGTCGGCCGAGATCTACGGCGGTTTCCGCTCGACCTACGACTACGGCCCGCTCGGTGTGCTCCTTCTGCGCAACGTCAAGGACGCGTGGTGGCGATCGATGGTGCAGCTGCGCCACGACGTCGTCGGCCTCGATGCGTCGATTCTCTCGCCGCCGCAGGTGTGGCAGGCGTCGGGCCACCTCGCGAACTTCTCTGACCCGCTGGTCGACTGCACGAGCTGCAATGCCCGTCATCGGCTCGACAAGCTCGACGATCCCAACGTGTGCCCGACCTGCAGTACCGAGGGCTCGTTCACCGAGGCGCGCGACTTCAACCTCATGTTCAAGACGCAGGCCGGCCCCGTGGCCGACACTGCCGCCGACGTGTATCTGCGTCCGGAGACCGCGCAGGGCATGTTCATCAACTTCGCCAACGTGCTCAACACCAGCCGGAAGAAGCCGCCGTTCGGCATCGCGCAGATCGGCAAGTCGTTCCGCAACGAGATCACGCCGGGCAACTTCGTCTTCCGCACCCGCGAGTTCGAGCAGATGGAGATGGAGTTCTTCGTCCCGCCCGACGAGTCGCAGCAGTGGTACGAGTACTGGTGCCAGGCCCGCATGGACTGGTACCTCGACCTCGGCATGGACCCGGAGATGATCCGTCTGCGGCCCCACGACGACGATGAGCTCAGCCACTACAGCTCGGGCACGTCCGATGTGGAATACCTCTTCCCGTGGGGCTGGGACGAGCTCGAGGGCATCGCCAACCGCGGCGACTACGACCTCACCCAGCACGCGAACGCATCCGGCGAGAAGCTCGACTACTTCGACCAGGCTTCGGGCGAGCGCTACACGCCCCACGTCATCGAGCCCGCCGCCGGTGCCACCCGCACCGCCATGGCGTTCCTGATGGCGGCCTACGACGAAGAGACCGTCAACGACGACACCCGCACGGTGCTCCGTCTCGACCACCGGCTCGCTCCCTACAAGGTGGCGGTGCTGCCGCTGTCGAAGAAGGACACCCTCACGCCGACCGCACACGAGGTATTCGACCTCGTGAAGGGTCGTTGGATGGCGGACTACGACGAGACCCAGTCGATCGGCAAGCGCTACGCCCGCCAAGACGAGATCGGCACGCCCTACTGCGTCACGGTCGACTTCGACACGCTCGACGACCGTGCCGTCACGGTGCGCGAGCGCGACAGCCGCGAGCAGGATCGGGTCAGCCTCGATCAGCTCGAGGGCTACCTCGCCGAACGCCTCGGCTAATCGTCCGACCCGCAGAGCGGAAACAGATCCGGCCGGTCGAGGCCGAGCTGCAGGACCAGTATTCGACCGAGTGACTGCCGCGCTCGGCGCAGGAATCGTTCATCGGATTCCATCTCAGCGGTCAGGGCCTCGATCACGCGGGGTACGTCTCGGTCGTCGACGAAGAGCACGAGGTCGGCACCGGCTCGAATGGCGGCGACGGCGCGGTCGCCGGGGTCGGCGATCACGTCGATGGCCCCGCGCATGGTCGATAGGTCGTCGGTGATCACCACTCCGCCGTAGCCGAGTTCGCCGCGTAGGAGTTTCCCGGTGATCGCTTCGGACATTGATGCCGGGCGCTCGGTGTCCATGTCGGTCATGAAAATGTGGCCCGTCATCACGAGCGGCGCTTCGGTGGTCTCGTACGGCAAGCGCCCGGTTGTCTCCCAAAGTGCGGCACCGCCGACCGCTGTGCTGCGTTCCCGGTGGGGGTCCTCGAGCGTCGCTCCTTGGTTCGGGAAGTGTTTCAGCGTCGCGGCGACGCCAGCCTCACAGTGTCCCCGAATCACCGCGTTGGAGAGCGCGGCGACGATGCCGGGATCATCGCCGAACGTCCGTCCTTGGCGGGCCATGAAGTGGTCAGGCCCCGTGTCGACGTCGCCCACCGCCCCGAAGTTCACATCGATGCCGAGTTCGTGCAGCGCTGTCGCGTAGGCCGACGCCTGCTCCTGAAGGTCCAGCAGGACGTTGTAGGGCTCGTCTTCGACATAGCGGGCGGTCCAGTCGGGAGCAGCGGGCGGCGACTCGACCGGCACCCGCACGACGGATCCGAGTTCCGCGTCGGTGGTGATCAAAGGTGGGAATTCGCAGCCAGAATGGAGCCAGACGTCGTTGTCGAGGTCGAACAGGGCGGCGCGGAACTTCTCAGGGTCGTCGGTGGGCGACCAGTTGTTGTTCGATTCGGTGAGGAAGAGGCCTCCGACGCAGACCGAGCCGACGGTGTCGCGGAGCCGTCCGGGGAGGTCGGTGCCGGTGAGACCGGTGACGACGAGCCGGTAGGCGAGCTCCTCAGGCATCGATCGCTCGATCAGCGCCTCTGTGTCGGTGATCAGCTCCGCGATGCGGGGGTTGACCGTGGTTGTTGTCGTCGTGGTTGTTGTCGAGCTGCTCGTCGACGACGTCGTGTCGCTCGGCACCTCGGTCGTCGTCGTGGCGGAACTGTCGTCGGTCGAGCTGGGGTCGCTGCCCGTCAGGGCGATCACGAGTGCGATCGCGATGAGGGCGGCTGCGCCGAGCAGCAGCGTTCGAGAGGACCGAGTCATGACGACGCATCATGCCATCGCACTTCATGGGTGGTGCGTCAGAGGGCACTGCTAGCTTGCGGATCAATGGGTATCAACGACGATGACATCGCCAAGGTCAGGTCATCGGCCGACCTCGTGGCGATCATCGGCGAACACACCGAGATAAAGCGATCGGGCCGTCAATGGATGGCTCGGTGCCCGATGCATGGAGAGCGGACCCCATCGCTCTCCGTCAGCCCCGAGAAGGGCGTCTACTACTGCTTCGGGTGTCAACGCAGCGGCGATGCGATCTCATTCGTGCAGGAGATGGACAATCTCGACTTTGCCGGCGCCGTCGAGTCACTCGCCTCGCGCTACGGCATCGAGCTGCGCTACACGTCGAAGGACGAAGGCTCCCAACGGGCGCGAAAACGCGGCCTGCTCGATGCGGTCGAGAAGGCGATGGACTTCTACCACGACCGTCTGCTCACCTCGCCCGAAGCCGGCGAGGCCCGGAGCTACCTTCGGTCGCGGGGCTACGACGGCGAGGTCGTGCGCCGCTACAAGATCGGTTGGGCGCCCGACGACTGGGACCAACTGGCCCGCCACCTGCGCCTGAGCGCCGACGATCTACGCGATAGCGGCCTGGGTTTCGTCAACAAGGCCGACCGTCAGCAGGACGCCTTCCGGGGTCGGGTGATGTTCCCGATCCACGACGAGAGGGGCGACCCGGTCGGCTTTGGTGGCCGCATCCTGCCTGGTCACGAGGGTTCCAAGTACAAGAACACCACGACCGAAGCGGCGGTCTACGACAAGAGCCGGGTGCTCTACGGCCTCCATACCCACCGCGAGGGCATCGTCAAGGCGGGCGAGGCCATCATCTGCGAGGGCTACACCGACGTCATCGGGTTTGCCGATGCGGGGATCCCCCGGGCGGTCGCCACCTGCGGCACCGCGATGACCGAAGACCATGTGAAGTTGTTGAAGCGGTTCTCCGCGAGCCGTTTGGTCCTGGCGTTCGACGCGGATGCGGCCGGGCTTGCGGCCGCGGCCCGTGTCTACGAATGGGAGCGCACACACGAACTCGAGGTGCGGGTCGCCGACCTGCCCGCCGGTGTCGACCCTGCCGACCTCGCCCGCGAGGACCCGGTCGAGCTGCAACGAGCGGTCGACGAGGCGATCCCCTTCCTGAGTTTTCGACTCGAGCGGGTTCTCAACGCCGGCGACATGTCATCCGTCGAGGGCCGGGCCCGGACGGCCGAGGCTGCGCTCGACGTCATCACCGAACACCCCGATCCGCTGGTGCGCGACGCCTACCTCCTCGAGGTCGCCGATCGCTGCCGGGTCGACTTGCCCCGGCTTCGCGAGCTGGCGTCGGCGCCACGCCCGAAGGTGGTCGAGCAGGAGACCGTTCCCACGCGGCGGCGAGAAGAACCGCGTCAGGAAGAGCCCCGAGCCGTCACGAATCAGCCCGACGACTACTACCCACACGACGGCGATCTCATGCCGGCCGACGTGCTGATCGAAGCCGACGCGGGAGCCACGGCGGCCGAGGATGAAGCGTTGCGGCTGGCGATTCACCGGCCCGACGAGGTCGAACGCCTGCACCCGCTTCTGTTCGGCGATGCCACACGGCGCGAAGCATTCGTGGCCCTGTCCGACGGCGGACTCCTGGGGGCCGGCGACCGGGCGGGGGAGCGGGCGGCCTCGCTGCTCCGGCGACTTGCGGTCGATCCCTCCGACGCCGAGGGCGACGATGTACTCGCCGGTCTGGCGCGGCTTTCGGGCCGTCGGGTTCTCGATGATCTGCGTCGGGTCCAGCGCGCGCTCGATTCGACCGATGACCAGAAGACGCACGCCGTGTCCTCGATCGGGCCGCTGAAACTGCTCATCGAAAGGCTCGATGAACGCGATACGCGGGAAGAGGCGATCGAGCAGTTGCTACCGTGGCTCATCGGCTACGAGGAGGGGAGGAGCGAATGACCGACACCGCACCGCAGATTCCGCTCCCCGACGACGCGGCCGTACTGTTCGCCGCGCTGCTCGAAACCGGCAAGGTATCCGGCCACCTGTCGCTCGATCAGTTGGTCCACACGCTCAAAGACGTCGAGTTCGACATGGACTTGTTCGGGAAGATTCGTGCGGCATGCGAATCCGAGGGCATCGTCATCGACGAGGATGAGTCCTCTCCGGTTCCCCCCGAGATCGTTGTGCCGGGAGTCACCCCCGAGCAGCCTTCACAAGAAGAACTCGATGCCGCCCCGGTCGACCATGCCCGCGTCGCCCGGGCCGCCGAGTTCGCCGCCAGCATCGGCGACGACGTGGAAGAGCCGTCGCGCCGCCGACGCACCCGTCAAAAGGGCGAAGGCGGGAGCTCCGACGATCCCGTTCGCATGTATCTCAAGGAGATCGGGCAGGTTCCCCTGCTCGACGCCCGCCAGGAAGTCCGCATCGCCGCCCGCATCCGCCGAGGCGGAGAGGGCGAAGAGGTACTCGCCGAACTCGCCGCGTCGGGCAAGCTCGCCGGTCTCGAGCCTGCGGAGCGAGCCCGTCTCAACCGCGTGGTTCGCGACGGCGCCCGGGCCCGAGACGAGCTCACCCGAGCCAACCTGCGGCTCGTGGTGTCGATCGCCAAGCGCTATGTCGGGCGAGGCATGGTGCTGCTCGACCTCGTGCAAGAGGGCAACCTCGGTCTGATGCGAGCGGTCGAGAAGTTCGACCACACGAAGGGCTTCAAGTTCTCGACCTACGCCACGTGGTGGATCCGTCAGGCCATCACCCGGGCAATCGCCGACCAGGCCCGCACTATCCGTATTCCGGTGCACATGGTCGAGGCGATGAATCGCGTGAAACGAATCCAGCGCCAGATGCATCAAGATCTGGAGCGCGAGCCCACGGTCGAGGAGTTGGCGGCCGAGGTCGACGAACCGGTCGAGAAAATCCGCGAGATCCTTCGCATTGCCCTCGATCCGCTGTCGCTCGACTCTCCTGTCGGCGAGGAGGACGACTCCAACCTTGGCGATTTCATCGAGGACCAGAACGCCATCGCCCCGATCGACGCGGCGGCCCGCAAGCTGTTGGCCGCAGCGGTCGAAGAAGTGCTGCACGAGCTGTCAGAGCGTGAACAAGAGGTCGTCCGGCTCCGCTTTGGGCTCGACGACGGTCGTCCCCGCACCCTCGAAGAAGTCGGTCGGCAGTTCGGCGTCACCCGCGAACGCATCCGCCAGATCGAGGCCAAGACGCTGGCGAAGCTACGTCATCCCCACCGCAGCGATCGTCTCCGCGATTACCTCGAGAACGGGTGACAAATTCTGGCTCATGTGGTTCGGTAATCAGCCGAAACTTCGAGATCGCCGTATACCATTCAGCGTTCCTTCCGGGGTAGCTCAGCTGGCAGAGCGTCGGACTGTTAATCCGCAGGTCGTGGGTTCGATCCCCACCCCCGGAGCACATGCAAACGGACCGCACCAATCGGAGCGGTCCGTTTCGCGTTCTGGGCTGTTCGTCGGCCGGGTAGGGTCCCGCTGGGCTCGTAGCTCAGTGGTTAGAGCATAGGACTCATAATCCTTCGGTCGTGGGTTCGATCCCCACCGAGCCCACCAAGCGAACCAGAGTCGGAGATGACCTTCGTCATTGCAGGACTGCCCCTGTGGCCCGTCCAGTTGGGCGCCCTGATCAGCCGATGAAGGGACATGCCTTTCAAGCGCACAGATCTCGGCACCTGGGCCGATGCGAGCGCCGCGATCGGCCTCGATCACCCGATGTTGCTCCGCGCTCCGGGGATTCGGAAGCTCGCGGAGGAGGCACACCGACTTCATGAGCTCCGGCGGACGGCCCACAGTCGGATCGGCGAGCTCGAACAGCTGTTGACGATGGCGCGCGATCAACTCGACGCGTCGACGCTGGCCGGCCTCGATGTGCTCCAGCTGATGCACGAGGAACTCGAGGTCCAGTCGCTCGCGATGGACACGGCGATCAAGGGGCTCGCCCGTTCTCTCGAGACTCGCGACCCGTCGGTCGACGGCGGCGCGGAAAGTGGGTCCGACGGGCCTTCACCCGAGACCATCATCGAGCGCCACCAGCTTCACGACCAGTTCGACGGGTTGCTCGACTTCCTGACGATGCAGGGCCTCTACAACCCTCGCGGCCGCACGGTACAGATCAAGGGGCGGGGTCAGGGTCCGGCGAAGGAGATGCCGACGTTCGAGGACGTCATCAAGGTCGTGCTGACGCCGCATGTGTGTCGCTACCTCGACGGGGCCGACCGACTGCAGCTCGTGCTGACGCCCGTGGCGGACACCAGGGTGATCAAGGGCATCGGGAAGATCATCGGGTTCAACGACTACACGGTGGTCGAGGCCGATGACCGCAGCGGCATCAGTGGGTTCGTCGACCGCGTTTCCACATCGACCGGTCAGACCGTGGTCGACCAGCTGCTCGACGCGTCGCCCGTACCCGGACTGGCCGTCGCCGTCTACGCCGAGAACTTCGGCGAGGCCGAAGGAATCGAGGGACTCGGACTGTCGCTCGAAGAGTCGACCGAACGAGTCGGCGCGAGCGTGGTCGACGCAGCGACGAAGGGCGTGGCCGGCCGTCCCATGAGCCCGCCCGAGTACATGATGATCCAGGCGCTGCGGCAACGATCGGGGACGGCGCTCCTCGACGACGGCAACGGCAGTGACCAAGGCACGGAGACATGGTTTCCCGGCCACCGTTTCAACGGTTCGTCGGGCACCCTCGTCTCACGTCGCATGGCCCACTCCGTACGGTTCCGGCTCGACGAAGTTGGGCGAGGCGCGGAGAACCGCGGCCACCGGATGGTCTACGCCCCCGCCGCCTGACGCTGACCCTGGCCGACGTGACCGATGACCCCCGGTGCGGGGTCGCTGCGGGCTGAATCCGGGCCGAAACTTGCAGGGTGAAGTTTCGATCTCCAGCCGTCTTGCGTCGTGCGACTCGCCTCGGCATTTCCCGTCATGGCGTCATCGCCAACGCTCGTCGACTTCGACAGACACCCCTGCCGTCGGTCGCCGGAAGCCTCCTCTGGGTGCTCTCGGCGAGCGCGCTCATCGGCCTCGGCGTGGCGTTCCTGCTGGCAGCAGAACTCGGCCTCCCTCCGTTCGACGTCTGGCTCTCCGCCGTGGATCAACGCACCCCGCTGAGCCACGGCCAGGCGGCCTGGGTGACCTCCGGCGTCATATTCGCGGTCGCTGCCGCGCTCGGCGTGCGACCGAAGCTCGCAGGCGTCGTATTCGTGTTCGTCAACGGCTTGTCGGTCGACATCGCCCGACAGCTGATCGTCACCCCCGACACCCTCGGCGTACGCACGATGATGGCGGTCGTCGGGCTCTTCTTGCTGGCCTCCGGCATTGGCCTGATCATCCATGCGGCGGCCACCGGCGGCGCATTCGAGGCCGTCATGGAGGTCGCGGATCGGCGAGGCGCAGATTCCTCCCGAGTCCGGACGCTTCTGGAGCTCTCAGTACTCGGGGCCGGCATTCTTGCGGGCGGCGAGTTCGGCGTTCTGACCGTGGTGGTCGCGTTGACCTTGGGTCCGCTGCTCGCCGCGGTGATGCAGGCGCTGGCGGACCATCGAGCCGGGCGCCAGGCCCGACTCGATGTGACCAGCGCAACGGTTTACTGAGCGGCTGCGAATCCGATGTCGAGGTCGGCGATGATGTCGTCGATCGACTCGAGACCGACCGACAGGCGCACGAGGCCTGGCGAAACGCCGGTCGACTCCTGTTCCTCAGGCGTCAGCTGTGAGTGCGTGGTGGCCGCGGGCTGAATCACGAGCGAGCGGACATCGCCGATGTTGGCGAGGTGGCTGTGGAGTTCGAGGGCTTCCACGAACTTCTTGCCCGCCTCGAGCCCGCCCTTGATCGTGAACGCGGGCACGGAGCCGTAGCCCGCGCCGCCCGTGAGCGAGTTGGCGATGCCGTTCCACGGCGATGACGCGAGGCCGGCATAGGCGACGGACTCGACTTGATCGTGGGCGTCGAGGTACTCGGCCACCTTCTGGGCGTTCGAGAAGTGCCGCTCCATGCGCAGGCTCAGTGTTTCGAGGCCCTGGAGCAAGAGGAATGCGTTGAACGGCGAGAGCGCGGCGCCGATATCTCGCAGCAACTGGACCCGGGCCTTGATGATGTACGAGCCCTTGCCCAGACCGGGCCAGTAGGCGAGACCGTGGTAGCTGGGATCGGGATCGGTGAACATCGGGTGCTTGCCCGAGGCGCCGAAGTCGAATGTGCCGCCGTCGACGATCGCTCCGGCGATGGCGGTGCCGTGGCCGCCGATGAACTTGGTGGCCGAGTGAACGACGATGTCGGCGCCGTGCTCGATCGGACGGATGAGAAACGGTGTGGCGACGGTGTTGTCGACGATCAACGGGACGCTGTGGCTGTGGGCGATGTCAGCGATCTTGCGGATGTCGACCACGTTGTTCTTCGGGTTGCCGATCGACTCGCAGTAGAACGCCTTGGTGTTCTCCTGCACGGCCGCGTGCCACTCGGCCTCGTCGTCGGGGTCGTTCACGAAGGTGCAGGTGATGCCCATCTTCGGCAGCGTGTGGTGGAGCAGGTTGTAGGTGCCGCCATAGAGGGCCGCCGCGGCGACGATGTGGTCGCCCGACTCGGCGAGGTTGAGGATCGCGATCGTTTCCGCGGCTTGGCCGGAGCTCGTGAGGAGTGCGCCGGGAATGCCGACAGCGGTGTCGGTGCCGCCCTCGAGCGATTGCAGACGAGCTTCGACGACCCCTTGCGTGGGGTTCATGATGCGGGTGTAGATGTTGCCGATCTCGGACAGTGCGAAGAGATTCGCGGCGTGGTCCGTATCGCGGAAGGTGTAGGCCGTGGTCTGGTAAATCGGCACGGCCCGCGCACCGGTGGTCGGATCAGGCTCCTGCCCGGCGTGGATTTGTCGGGTCTCGAAGCCCCAGTTGTCACTCATCGTTCATCCTTCTTCCGCGTGGGTCGACAGCCTGCCGATCTACCGAGCGACCAGCCTTCCAGTTAGCCAACGGCCAACCCAGGCTGGGTGGAAGGTGGGACTGGTGTCAGACCCCAGCTTGGGTTCTTTGGAGGTTCAAGGGCGGCTCTATGGTGGGGGTGTCGGATGCGGGTGCATCGGGGAGGGCTGGACAGTGGTCTTTAGTTCGATCACGTTCTTGTTCTACTTCTTGCCGGTCGTCCTCATCGCCTACGCCCTCGTGCCTGAGCGGGCCCGAAACTTGTTGCTGGTTCTCGCCAGCCTGACGTTCTACATCTGGGGGAGTGGGTGGCTGGTCGGCACGCTGTTGGTGTCTGTCGTCGTCGACTACCTGCTCGGGTTTCAGGCTCAGCGGGCGGCCGACGCGGGCAACGCCCGCCTTGCCCACCGGGTGATCGCCGCATCGGTGGTTGTCAACCTGTCGCTACTTGCCTGGTTCAAGTACGCGGGCTGGCTCATCCAGGGGGCGGCGGACGCAGGTGTGTACACAGGGTCGGTTCCGGACGTGGTGTTGCCGATCGGGATCTCGTTCTTCACTTTCCAGTCGATGAGCTACACCATCGATGTCGCACGCGGTCGCTGCGACCATCTCCGCAATCCGCTCGACTTCGCCCTGTACGTCACGCTCTTCCCGCAGTTGATCGCCGGACCGATCGTGCGCTACCACGAGATCGCAGAGCAGATCACAGGCCGCGTGGTATCGCTTGACCGGGCAGGAGAAGGGGCACTCCGTTTCTCCCACGGTCTTGCCAAGAAAGTCATCGTGGCTGACGCGGTTGCGCCGATCGCAACCGCAGCCTTCGAGGCTGATCCCAATGGTCTGACGATGGCCGCCGCATGGGTCGGCGTGATCGCCTACACGATCCAGATCTACTTCGACTTCAGCGGCTACGCGGATATGGCTATCGGCCTCGGATTGATGTTCGGCTTCCGCTTTCCCGAGAACTTCAATCGGCCCTACTCGGCACTTTCGATTACCGACTTCTGGCGCCGATGGCACATCACGCTCTCCAACTGGTTCCGCGACTACCTCTACATTCCGCTCGGCGGAGGACGAGGTTCTGCGCTGAAGGTGACGCGGAATCTCTCTGTCGTGTTCTTGCTGACCGGGATCTGGCATGGGGCCAACTGGACGTTCGTCGTCTGGGGCGTCTACCACGGCGCGTGGCTTTTGGCCGAGCGTGCGATGGGGTGGCGACATATCGAGGAAGACGGGGCATTGAGTTCGACGTTCCGTAGGACACGAACCCTCGTCGCTGTCATGGTCGGCTGGGTGTTCTTCCGAGCCGGGTCATTGAGCGATGCGCTCGACTACCTCGCCCGCCTGGTGTCCTTCGACACCGCCGGAAGCGACGTCGTCGACGCCGCTATGACGACTCGTGGCGGGATCGTCCTGGCCCTCGCGTGTCTGGTGTTTCTGTTTCCTCGAAGGTTTGTCGCCGGGCCCGTACTCGCGGATGGCAAGGGGCGGCCGGCCTCGGCGTTTCGTGTCGCGGTCGCCGTCGTTGCCCTACCCGTCGCGTTGCTTCTCGCCGCAAGCGGCGCGTTCAGCCCCTTCCTGTACTTCGCGTTCTGATCATGTCCGAACCCCGGCACCGATTGTTTCTGTTCTGGCTGCTGGGGCTTCTCGCGCTCCCGGCTGTGCTCTCAGTTGTCGACGTCGTGCCGAACGATGTGCGAATCGAATCTCGTCGCGAATCGATCGGGTTCGACTCGAGCCGGCTTCTCGACACCGACTATTACGCCGCCGTCGACACCGAAGTGGCGGAACGGTTCCCGGGTCGTGGTGCCGGACAGTGGCTGCAGGTGCAGTTGGACTACGAGCTGTTCGGCGAGGTCGTGGTCGATTCCGTCATTCGAGGACCGGGGGATTGGCTTCATCGGACGGAGAGCGTCGAGCCGCCGTGCTCGAATCTCGCACGAATCGCTTCCGAGGTCGAAGGTCGTGAACCGATCGACGCTGTCATGTTCGCGGTGTTTGCACCGAAGGCGGAGGTGGTGCCGCGGAGCGTGTACGACGATGCCGGGGCGGCATGTGTCCATGCCGAGCGGGATGCGTGGAGGGAACGAACGAGGGTCGCTCCGGACTATGTGGACGTGAACGATGCAATCGAGGCTGCAGACGCAGCCGGCACGGAGACGTTTCTCGAACAGGACGGCCACTGGACGCAGGCTGGACGGCTCATCGCTGCCGAGCAACTCATCGAGTCCCTGGCGCCAGGCTTATGGGCATCCGCGGAGGTGAGCGAGATTCCCGAGGTCGTGCGCGACATGGATGTCCTCCGATCGATGGGCCTACGCCGTAGCGGGCTTCTGCGTGATCGTGAAGTTTCTCTCACCGGAGAGGTCGACGTTGAGGTGGTGGCCTCTGTCGAGGCGCAGTCCGCCTACTTCCCGTTGGCTCAGATTTCCCGGTCGACGGCGGCTACGGCGATCGAAGGAACAACGTGGTTGCTCGGTGATTCGCAGTCCGGCTATCTGCTCTATGAGTTGGAGCCGTTCTTCGAGGAGCTCGTCTTCGTCAACTGGATCCAGGTCGTACTCGATGGATCAGTACTCGAAAGCCTGCCATCCCCGGATCGGGCGATCTTCACCGCCGTGGAGCACAACGCCGCCGGATTGTTCGCCTCGGGCATCACTGATGCGGTGATCGCTCGGCTCGATTCCGACGACTGAGGTGGGACTGGTGTCAGACCCCATTGAGGGTGGCGACGGCGGATGAGACGTCGCCGATGTCGGTGAAGTCGACGGTGACGAACGTGGCGGCTCGGGAATGGAAGGCCTCGCACTCGTTGGCCCGATCGATCAGGAACGGATTGCCGTTCACCTGGGCGGCGAGGGCCGGCGACCCGAAGACGTTGGTGAGGAAGTGGTTGAGAATGAACAACGGGTTCGACGGTGTGCCGCGCAGGTGCGCACACGAGAAGTCCTCGGGGACGCTCGCCGAGAAGTGGGTCTCGAATGAGTGGTCCCACACGTCCATGAGCCACGGGTAGGTGGCATCGACATCCTCGTCCTGCAGCACGACGAGGCGGTCGCCGGCATCGATCATCTCGCCGAGGGTGGGCCAGGCGCCGCCCCCGTGGACGTAGGCGTAAGGCGTGAGCCCCCCGGCGTCGAACGCGGCCGCGGTGAGGTCGTGGTCGAGATACGACTCGATGATCAGGGTGACCACCGCTGCCGGGTCGGACTCGAGGAATTCTCGGATCTCACCGAGTCCCTCGGCGAGGGGTTGGGAGCCGAGAGCGCAGAAGGCGTGACACAGATACGACTCGTCGGGATCGACCCCCGGCACCTGGGGGTTGCCGATGTCGTTGAGATCCCCGGCGCGGTACGTGTCGAGCATGAGGCCACGTACGCCGGACGTGAGTTGGGCCGGCACATCGAGCGCTTGATTCGGTCCGGTCCAACCGTCGGTTGAGTTCGACATCGCGTTGTGGGCGGTGACGTTGCGCACGCTGTCGTATGAGCGCTCACAGAGCTCACGGTGACCATTGCACCCAGTCGGGGGAATCGGCTCGGCTTCGAGAACGAAGGTTGCGCCATCGTGGGCGAGCACCAGCAGCGTCTCCTGGCTGTCGCTGAGCAACGCCGTGTCGATATCGAAGACGAAGGGCGCCGACGTGTCGACCAGGGCCGGGTTGTTGACGCCGCCGGGAAATACCCGGACATTCGTGGCGATCAGGTCGGTCGTGGTGACCTCAACCGTCAGTGTCCCCGTGGCTGCCGACCAGCTGGTGACAGTGTCGATCTCGGGCACCGGGTCACCAGGCAAGGGAACGGGCCACACGCATGCGGTGGCGAGCAGGCATCCGGCAAGCGCAGGTACGAGTCGGCGGATCACTCGTCGTCCAGGCGCTTGACGAGGGTCTTCGGTGCCACCAGGCGGTAGGAATCGATGACGATTTCGCGCAGTTCGTCGAGGTCGACGTCGACGTCGAGGCGAACCCCCACCCAACCGCGATGGCCCACGTAGGGCGGGACGTAGAAGCGTTCAGGCTCTTGGGTGACGAGCTCGTCCTGTACTCCGGGCGCGGCACCGACCCAGATCCCGAAGTTGCCATCGCCGTGATGGTCGTCGACACAAGAGACGAACACCTTCTTGTCGCGCACGAAGAACGTCGGCATTCCGTGGCTCAGACGTTCGTTGGTCTCGGGGAGCGACAGAGCGATCGTGCGCACGTCCTGGAACTGGTCGGGCATCCGGCGACGCTAGCCCTATCTGGCCACGCGCCGGTAGGGTGCGGTCCATGAACGAGGGCGACATCATCGACGACTTCGAGCTTCTCGATCAGCACGGAGCGTCGGTACGGCTTACCAGCCTCGTCGCCGAAGGGCCGATCGTCTTGTTCTTCTACCCGAAGGCAATGACCCCTGGTTGAACGAAGGAAAGCTGCCATTTCCGCGACCTGCAGTCCGAGTTCAGCGAACTCGGAGCGCAGCGAGTGGGAATCAGCGCCGATCCGGTGGATCGGCAGAAGGAATTCGACGACAAGAACACCCTCGGCTTCCCGTTGCTGTCAGACCCTGACCGCGATGTGTCGAAGACCTTCGGTGTGAAGCGCATGGGTCCGCTGCCGTCGAAGCGAGCAACGTTCGTGATCGACAAGGATCGTCGCCTGGTGCGCTCGATTCGCAGCGAGACCAACATGCTCACGCACGCGGATGAAGCGCTCGAGGCGCTGAAGGCCCTCTCGTAGACGACTACAGCTCGTCGAGCCAGGCGGGAGCCCGGTCGAGGAGGAATTCCCCGACCTGCTGGCTCCGGTCGAGCACGTCGCACAGCACTTCCTGACCGAGGTAGATCCGGGCCAGCGGCACCTCGACGCGGGCCACGATGCTCACTGCCCGTTCCGCGGCGTCGGTGACGGCCGCAAACGAGTCGACGGCACTCACTTCGAGCGGCAGGTCGGTGCCGCCGATGCCGGCGAGATCCGTGGCGAGCACGAGCAGATCCGGTCCGGCCGGAAGCGGCGGAAGCGCGAAGCTCAGGGTGAAGGGCAGCTTGATGTCGTCGGAGGGTTCGCCGGACTCGCCGACCTGCATCACTTCGTCTTCGAAGTGGATCAGTGACCGAGGATCGACCTCGAGGGCGACGTGCATGTCGAGCGGCCCGTCGCACGCCCGGTCGGGATGGAGATCGATCTCCCACGTCTGGCGGTTGGTGTAGGTCTCGATGAAGTGACGCTCGTCGTGGACGTGGAAGCCGTGTTCGGCGACGTGGTCCTTGAGATCAGCGACAAAACCTTGAAGATCGATCACGGCCATTGCTCTCAGCCTGCCACGGAATCCGCAGGAAACGTCACCCAAGTGCGTGCCAAGCGACCAACCGCGTGGTTCACTTCGCCGGTGACTGCGGACGAGATTCTCCAGGTGCTCCACGAGGCGGCCGATCGCGTTGTCGAGGCGTTCGCCGGCGATGTCGATTGGGGACCGTCGGGGCAGCGAGAGGACCAGTACGCATCGGATCTGTTGGCTGACGAGGCAGTGCTCGACGTGCTCGGCCGGGCCGGTATTCGCGTCCTGAGTGAGGAAAGCGGGCTCGGCCCCGGAGACGGGCCAGTCGCGGTAGTTGATCCTCTCGACGGCTCCACGAACGCGTCGCTCGGGCTGCCCTGGTTCGCCACGAGTCTGTGCGTGATCGATGACGAAGGTCCGTTGGTGGCCGTCGTGCACGACCACGGAGCGGGCTACCGCTACGACGCCGTCCGTGGAGGCGGCGCCCGGCGTGATGGAGCGAGGCTCGATGCCTGCATCGATCGGCCGCTCCGCGAGTCGATCGTTGCCGTGAACGGCACCCCGCCGCCCGATGCCGGCTGGGCGCAGTTCCGCTGCATGGGAGCGTCCGCCCTCGACCTGTGCGCGGTGGCCGACGGCCGGTTTGCCGGCTACGTCGACTTCGACGGTGGTCTGGGTGTCTGGGACTACCTCGGCGCCAAGCTGATCTGTTCCGAGGTGGGGGTCGAGATGGCCGACGCGGAGGGTCGCGAGTTGGTCGTGATCGACCACACGGCTCGCCGGTCGCCGATCGCTGCGCCGCCCGGACTGATGGCCGAGCTCGGCACTCTGCGAAACGGCGCCGGCCGCGCGAACTAACCTCGCCCGATGACCGCCGCTCCTCTGGCCAGCATCAAGCGCACGGTCTTCCAGACGTTCGGCGTGCTGCCGAAGCCGGTCCGACGGTGGTTGATCCGGACGATTCGCCCGACCTGGACAGCCGGTTCCGTCGCGGTCATCGAGCGTCAGGACGGCCGCTGGCTGTTCGTGAAGCCCGTCTACCGGGCGGGGTGGACACTTCCGGGTGGCTTGGTCGACAAGGGCGAGCATCCGGCCACGACGGTCGTGCGGGAAATGAAGGAAGAGCTCGGCATCGACATTACGGTCATCGACGGACCGTGGTCGATCATCGACCCCGAGTACAACCGGGTCGAGACGATCTTTCGGGCCGCGCTGGCCGACGACACCGATCCCGACGACATCGAAGTCACCACCGCCGAGCTGTCGGCGATGGGATGGTTCGATCCGACATCGCCGCCCGAGGTCGAGGACGAGACGAATGAGCTGCTGATCCTCGCCCGGCAGGTCGAAGCGGGCGGGTCGACGACGCGGATCAGGGGCGACAACAACAGTTGAGCGCGCCGCGGGCTACGGAAATCCTTCTCGCGCTGCGGCTACCGTTGGATACTCGAACCGAGGAGACCTTCCCCCATGCGCAAGATCGCCGCGATCGTAATCGTTCTCGCCGTCATCGCTGCCGCCTGTGGTGACGACGGCTCGCCCGCAGGCGAGGCGGCTCCGTCCAGCTCAGCGGCTCCCGTCGACGTTGACGTCGACGACCCACCCGACACCGCGCCGGTCGTACCTGCGCTCGACGACTATGAAGCGCTCGCCGCAACCCTGGAGCAGCCCACGTCCGATAGTGCCCTCCCGCCGAATTCTCCGGAGTCACCAATCGGCGCCTACGGCTACTCGAGGTACGTGTACACACAGGCCAACGGTGAGATCGTCCCTTCGCTGATCGAGGGGCCGCTCGGTTATCAGGTGCGTTGCCAGGAGGAAGCGAAGGACTGCTCCTACCAGGAGCTGAAGGCGCTCTACGAGAGCGACGATGTCGTCCCTGACTACCTCGGCATGGATCGAGACACCCTCGGCGAACTCGTCACCCAGCTCGACGCGGTGAACGAAGCAATCCACCAGTACGAAGACCTCGACGATGCCTGCGCCGCGGGCCTGTGGAAGAGCACCAACCAGATCGCCAATATGGGCATCCACATGATCAGCGATCGCACGGCGTCGGAATTCGACCCGAGCCGGCCACAGATGGTGTTGTTCGCGAAGGACGGCGGCCTCGGCCTCGGCTCCGGCGAGATCGGCAATTGCGTCGGCGGAGCATGGACCGGTGAAGAGGGCTACGTCCCGGTTGGTGCGGTGTTCGACCTCCGCCTGACCGCCGACCATCCCGACGGCTTCGCCGGTCCGATCGACAACTGGCACATCCACTACAACACCTGCATCGCCCGCAGCGAAGAGGGTGGCCAGCTCGGGGTCGACGACGAGGAGCTCGCCGGCGAGGGCGGACGTTCCGCGACCACCGGCGCGGCCTGCGCGGCGCAGGGCGGCACGTTCCTTCCCATCATCTCCAGTTGGATGATGCACGCATACGTCGCCGACGGTTTCGAGGCGGAGTCCGGCGTCTTCTCCATGTTCAATCCGTCGGTGTGGCCAGTGTCCGACCCCGACACGTTGGTGGCCGAACGGACCTCACAGGCCGGCGACGACGTCGAGTCGGCCCAGATCCTCAACTTCAGTTTCGGCGACCTCAGCGTGGCTGTCGGCGAGACCTTGCGGTTCGCCAACTCCGATTCCGTCCCGCATACGGTGACGGCGGGCTCGTTCATCGAGCCCCTCGAGGACTTCGATTCCGGGCTGCTGGCGACCGGCCAGGCCTTCGACCTGTCGTTCGACGAACCGGGCCAATATGAGTTGTTCTGCGCCCTCCATCCCGACATGACCGGCGTCGTCAACGTCGAGTAGCGACGCAACGGCGACCCGGATCAGGGGCGACGACCACAACCGAGCGTTCGCAGGTACGTTCGCGCGCCATGAGGTCTGTCGTTGCCGCGCTCGCCGTTCTGTCAACCGTTGTGGGCGTGGTGGCGGTGAGTCCGGCGGCCGCCGAACCGATCGATGACTACGAGCCGGCGTCGTGCATCGACAACGGCGGCATCGGCGCGGACCCGTTCGTCGATGTGTCGTCGGCGGCCTTCTACGCCGACTCGGTCGCCTGGGCGTACGCCAACAACGTCGTCAACGGCACCGATGCCACGCACTTCTCCCCGAACGACACGATGACCCGTGGACAGTTCGCCGCAGTTCTCCATCGAGTGGTGTGCACGCCTGCTCCCGGCGGCTCGGCCTCGTTCACCGACTTGCGGGTCGGTGCGTTCTACCTGGACGCGGTCGATTGGCTGGTGGGGGAGGACCTCACCACGGGCATCGGCCCCGGCCTCTTCGGTCCCGAGCGAACGCTGACGCGGGCAGAGTTCGTCACCTTCCTGTATCGACTCGTCGGCGAGCCGAGCGGTGCCCCGGCGGCCGGCTTCAGTGACGTACCCGGCGACGAGTTCTACGCCGACGCCGTCGACTGGGCGCTCCATCGGGGCCTCACGATCGGCACATCGTCGATCACCTTCTCGCCCAACCGGGCCCTCACCCGCGGTGAAGCTGTCACCTTCCTGTACCGACTCAACACCATTGGCGATGTGCAGGCGCAGTGGTCGGTGGTGGCCGACGGTTTCGGTGTGCCGGTTGCGCTTGCCCAGAACCCAGCGACGGGCACCTGGTTCGTGGCCGACAAGAGCGGCACGCTCTACGCCTGGCGGTCAGATTCCGGCAAGGCCGTTGCTCTCACAGAGTCTGTCTCCCAGGGGAGTGAGCAGGGCCTCCTCGGCGTGGCGTTCACCGCCGACGGGTCGTTGATGTATGTCTCCTACACCGATACCGGCGGCGATTCGGTGCTCGTCGAATACGAGATGAGCGATGACGACGCGGGCGACCGCCGGGTGATCCTCGAGGTCGATCAGCCGGCGTCGAACCACAACGGAGGCGACGTGAAGGTCGGGCCCGACGGCTTCGTCTACTGGGGCCTGGGGGACGGGGGCGGGAGCAACGACACCTACGACAACGGACAGAACACGAGCTCCCTGCTCGGCACGATCATTCGCATCGACCCGGCGACAGGTTCCCCATACGCCAACCCGACCGACAACCCGTTCGTCGGCGAGCCGGGCTACGACCAGATCTGGATCTACGGCCTCCGCAACCCATGGCGGTTCTCGTTCGACATGGAGACTGACGACCTCTGGATCGCCGACGTCGGTCAATCGGCCCGTGAGGAGATCACTCGCATCCCCGGCAACGACGTCGCGTTCGGCGCCAACAACGGCGGCTGGCCGCTACGGGAGGGATCGATCGCGACGCCGCACCCGAAGGGCGGGGCAGCACCCGCCGACCATGTCGGGCCCGTGCACGACTACGACCTCCCGGCGGGCCAGTCGATCACCGGAGGATTCGTCTACCGGGGCGATGACATCCCTGCGCTCTGGGGCACCTACCTCTGGGCCGACTACTTCGAGTCCGACCTGATGGCGTGGCGTGACGACTACGGGGTCGAAAGCGCGGTCGTCAATGCAATCGGCAGCCAGCCCACATCGTTTGGGCAGGACATCGACGGTGAAGTCTATGTGGTGACCGTCGACGGCCGACTCCGCAAGCTCGTGCCCGCCTGAGTCGACCGTCGATTCGATTCAGGCCGTTTCGAAGGGCGGGTATTCGTCTGTCAGCAGGAATGCGTAGGCGTTGGCCCGAAGGCCGACTCGCTGCGCACCGAGAACGAAGTTGAGCAGCCCCTCGGGCCACTTCCCGGTGAAGAGCACGGCGAAGAAGGCGATCAACCAAAGGATCTGAGCGACCCACTGGATCACCATGGCGAAGATCATCGCCGGGATCATCCAGAGCAAACGCAACAGCACGGTGAGTCGGTTGCGACCCTCGAGGGCCGGTTCGAAATCGATCCTCACTGGATGATTGCCCGGATCGGCAGCCGTCGCCGTGAAGTCGAAGGGCGGGTATTCGCCGTGGAGAAACCCGATGTAGGCACCGACGCGGGTCTGATAGCGCAGAACCATGCAGCCGAAGTTGGCCAAGCCTTCGGGCATCTTCCCGGTGATGACGATGGCCAGCCAGGCCGCTATTCCGGCGATCACACCGACGATGCTCAGTAGATAGAGCACCACAATGTGTGGAATCGCCATGAGCCACTGCACGAGAGGTCGCCAATTCTCGACCTTCTCTGGTGGATCAAAGGTGAAAGTTGCGGGATATGTCATGTGGAGCCAACCCTTCCGTCGTATGTCCCCGATACGACAGTAATCGTTCAGGTTCATCGACCGGAGCGATGCATTCAGTCGGCGGCCCGCGAGTCGGACCCGCCGTACAACGACCGCTCGGTCGTGTAGAGCGAGTAGGTCATGGCGATGCGTGGTCGTGTGCTGCAGTTCATCGAGAGGTTGTGCATCATCCAGGGGTGCATGACGATCAGGTCGCCGGCGCGGCCGGTTACCTCGGCGACTCGCACGGGCACCCCGTCGATCTCGTCGCCCGTTTCCATGAACCGCGAGATGTCGGGATCAGGGTCGGCGAGGCGAGAGAAGAACTCGTGGGAGCGGAGTTTCTTGCGAAGCTCCGATGAGCTGCCCGCATCGTTGCGGGGCGCGGCCGCGACCATTTGAGCGACAAGCTCATGTGAACCCTCGACCACCAGAGTGCCGCCCCCTCGCGGCTCGACGTCGTCGAGGAGCCCGAAGTAGCGCACCGCGGGAATCCCCGAAGGAAGCCCCTTCCCTGGAAGATCGAGGTGCCAGACCTTGTGGGGGAGGCACCACGGTTCTGCCGTTGGCAGGGTGATGAGTGCTTGCGGGCGAACTCCGAGGGTGGTCCATCGACCGGCGCCGATGAGCTGATCGGCGGTCGAGTCGATCAGCGGTCCGAGAAAGGCATCGAATGCGCCCGCCTTCCGGAGAGGCTGGAGCTTGTCGATCGAGTCCGGCCACGTGCTCGGGTCGTCGCGGAGGAGACCTCGCTTTTCGAGGAATTCCCACACCCGGTCGAACATGACGACACGATCGGCCGGGCTCACGGCGTCCGGGACTGTGGTCCAGCCACGGCGTTCGAACTCCTCGAGTTGCGCCGCGGTGAGCATGGTCTCAGCTGGCGGTGAGGCTGAGCTGCACGGCGACCGGGTCGTGGTCGGAGAGCGGCTCGCCGTCGTCGCGGGTGAAGATCGCCGAATCGTTGCGCCATTCGAGGGCGGAGATGGTGACTCCGTCGCCGGATCGGTACAGCACCTTGTCGATCCGGTTCGGCTGGTCGCAGCCCAGTTCGGTGCACACATCGGTGAGGCCGGCGTCGGCCAGCAGCGAGGCGAACTGATCGGCGTCGGGATCACGGTCGAGGTGGAGGTTGAAGTCGCCGCCCACGATCACCGCTCGCCCCGCAGAGTTCTCGAGAATGTGGGCGGTCAGCTCGGCGACGTTCTCGGCTCGGATTCCGAAGTCTTCTCGGCCCGCGTCGAGGTGAAGGTTGTAGACGTCGACCTCGATGCCTTCGGCGAAGGTCGTGGTCGCCATCGAGAATCCCTTCAGCGAAAGACAGTCGGCGGAGGCGATGCCGCAGGTCAGCCAACGCTGGCGTTCGACCGACGTGAACGGGTAGTCGCTGAACCGGTTGAGACCGTCGCTGAGCAGGGCCGATGGGCGGTCGGGGTCGGATCCGAGCGGCGCGGCGAGCGATTCTGACTCGTACTGGTGCGACGCAAGATCGAGCAGGATCTGGTGGTACGTCTGCGAACCCTCGTCGACACCGTCGGGGGTCAGCCACGACTCCTGGACAAGGACGACGTCGTAGGCGTTGAGCAGGGGACCGATCAGCGGCGTGTTGGTCAGCGGCTCGCTGCCCGACAGTGCGTCCGGGAGGCCGGCGACGTTGTAGGTGAGCAACTCGACCTCGATGGCCGGCGCGACCGTGGTGGTCGGCGCGGTCGTAGGTGCTGCGGTCGTGGTCGTGGTGGTTGTCGTCGTCGTGGTGGCGTTGTCGCTCGCGGTGGTGCCGCCGTCATCGGAGCAGCTCGCGGCGATCAACACCGCGGCGCAGAACAGGGCGAGCCGCCTCATCGCGGGCTCAGGATCATCTGGGTACAGCGGAACAGGGCCATGAGTCTTCCGGTCGTTTCGTTCGTGACTTCGACATCCCACACGTGGGTCTGCCGCCCGAGATGAGATGGCGTGGCGACGCCGACAACCCGCTCGCCCTCACGGGCGCTCGAGAGGAAGTTCGTTTTCAACTCGATGGTCGTGAAGCTGTGACCCTCGGGCGTGTGGTTGCCGCATCCGGCGGCGCACAACGTGTCGGCCAGCGAGATCACGGCCGGGGCGAACAAGAACCCGGTCCCCGCGATCAGCGGACCGCTCACATCGATGTGGCCGACGATCTCTTCGTCTGTTGCCTCGTCGAAGACGACGCCGTGCAGCCCGGGGGCCAGCGGTCCGAAGAAGGCGTTCAGTTCGGCGACGTTCATGCCGCCAGTCTGGCCTATGCCCGAGGCTCGATCACGGCGAAACTGGCGGTGGCGCTCGCAACGAGCCTGCCGTCGCCGTCGGTGGTCTCCGCTCGCAGGTGGATGATGCGGCGCCCGGCAGTGATCACTGTCGCCTCGGCAGAGAGCGTGCCCTCCGACGCTCCCCGGTGGAAGCGGGTGTGGAATTCGATTGTGGCGCACGCCGCACCGTCGGGGACCACGCTCATCACGGCACCGCCCATGGCGGTGTCCATCAGCGCGAACGCCACCGCCCCGTGAGCCACCGAGTTCGGGTTCATGTGACGCTCGTCGAGCGTCAACGACGCCACCGCGCCTCGGTCGCCCTGCTCGATCGTGAATCCGAGGAAGTCCGAAAGGGGAAACGTGGGGCTGTCGCTCATGACGACGCACGATACGCGCCTCGCAAACAGGTGGTGGAATTGCGGCCCGGCCCTTAGCTTCGAACCAGCGGGCGCATAGCTCAGTTGGCTAGAGCGCTTCCCTTACAAGGAAGATGTCGGGGGTTCGAGTCCCTCTGCGCCCACCAAATCGGATGAATGTCCAGTTCAGAGGACATATCACCGGCGGACTTCTCGTCGCGGCCAGCGGCACCCGTACCCGGCGGAAGAGGCGCGACGCTCGCGGCCCCTCATTCGTCTCGCGGCCTCCCGGCCAGCAGGCGTACGGGTGCAACAGTCTTCGGACCCATCCCGTCGCTCATCGGGCCATGCCCCTCTGACCAGAGCCTCCAGGGTTACGGGCCTCAATCCTGGGTGCCGACTGGGCGACCGATGTCGACGTGCTCCTGGTCGTAGATCAGCAGGGACCCGTCGGGGGCGACCACGATGTGCGCGTCGCGGACGAATCGTCGGCCTTCGTCTGCCGCAATGTCGTGACGATCGAGATCGTCGACGCGCCAATCCTGGCCATTGAGTGTGCGTAGGACCAGGATGCGTGGGCTTTCGGGCCGCTGGGCAACCGTGACGAGAACGTCGCCGGCAACGACGGGAAGTGCGGCTCCGGCTTCACCGGTGCCGACGATCACCGGGAATCGGCCCTCGGGGTCGTCGAGCGCGTCGATCGGCGGCTCGTCGCCGCGAGTGAGGTCCCCGTCCAAGCCGTCGGCTGTGTAGAGGCGTGGGTCCCTCCAGCGGACGAGACCCGTCCACGTCAGCCTTCCCTCCTCCCTGGGGACTTCTCGTCTCTCAATGGAGTCTGCGGCAACGAGAGTCGAACCGAGTTGGCCCACGAATGCCCGCGTCCCCAGTTCAATCTCGTCCTCCCAGGAGATGAGGTCGGGGGAGCGGACGAGCCAACGCGGCTGTGACGCCACGGCGACGAAGCCGTCCCCGTGGGCGAACTGCTCGACGGACGAGAGCGCTCGCCGAAAGGGCCAGGCAGGCTCCGAAAGCGCACCGTCGAGGTCGACGACGAGGTATTCGTAGCCGACGACCGTCGGATGGAGGTCTGGGTCGTGGCACTCGGTACAGATCTCCAGCAGGCGGAGGAGATCGGTCTCGTCGAGCGTCGAGTAGGTGATGAGCCAGTCGTAGTGCGACCGGGCAGCCGGATCGAGCTCCTGCCAGCCGAAGAAGGCCGGCTCGACCTGGTTGTAGAGGTACCAGACGGTCAGGCCATCGAGGCCTGGCGAGATGAAGGGGCGATCGACTTCGTACTCCTCGGTTTCGCGCCGATTCTCGGGATCGAAGTCGCCGTTGTCGAACGCCCACCAGTCGACCTCGACCGTCGACCGGATTCCCACCCACAGCCGATCTCCGACCAGGCTCGACCCCGGAAAACCCACCCGCTCGGTGGCATGTTCGGGGATTTGGCGGGGAGGTCGCGCGAACTCCGTGAGACTCCAGTTCCGCGCGTCGTCGGAGCGCCACCACAACATGCGCAGAGGGTCGAGCCGGGTCTCGAGCACGTGGAGCGTGTCGCCGTCCACCCAAAGAGGCCCCCAGACCGTGCCTGGCGTCGGTCCGAGCAGGCCGGGCACCTCGTCGCTGTCGAGGGCGTTCGCCTCGGTGACGGGCTCCCACGTGATGCCATCCGATGACTCGTACAGCGTGAAGTCGACTGTGGTGTAGAAGCCGCGCGATGTCGCGACGATGCGGCCTCGTGGATCGCCGAACACGTCCTCGATCGGCAGGTCGTTGTCGAACGCGGTCCACGCCATCTCGTCAGGAAGCGGGCCAGAAACGGTTTCGTCAGCGATCTCGTTCTCAGCGACTTCATCCGGGTCCGCCGTCCCTGTCGGCGACGACTCCGAGTCGTCCTCTGGAGCGGTTGCAGCGGGCCCGGACTGCTGGTCGATGGGATCGGACCCCTCGCCGGAGGAGCCGCAACCGGCGCCCAGCACCCCGAGGCCGATCACGAACGCGGCGAAACCGAGGGCTGACATGGGCTTCCTGCACGTGTGTCGACGCGCTCTGGGCGCTGATCTGGCGGTTGAGTTGTGCATGATTGCCTCCTGTTCGGTTCGCTGGTCAGCGAGTCGTCGCGGCGTTCACCCCGCGGCCGGGAGCCGGAACACCCCGAATGAGGTGTCCCTGGACTCCATGTGGGCGGACAGGTCGCGCCGGTACATCACGAATCCGCTCGGATCGGCGACGACGTCCGAGATGTTTCCCGCCTGCGGGTCGGTCAACTCGTCGACGCGGTCCACCACATCTGTCGCCCCGTCGATGGTGTGCACGGTGAGCGTGGACTCGCTCAAACTCGGGGAGAAGTTGTGGCCCTGCGTGACGACGAAGAGCCGCCGTCCGTCGGAGACCGCACCGGCGACGCTTCCCCGTTCCTCGAGCGGGATGGCGATTGCCGACTCGACCGTGTTGGTGGAGGGGTCGACACGGAAGATCGTCGCGAACCGGTCGGCGGCATCGGCGCCGTCGGTGGGTTGCGCGGACCCAGTCACAACCCAGACGTCGCTCTCGCCCACGACGACTTCGGCGAACTCCAGCTGGTCGGCTGTTGGCAGGTGAATCGTCGCGGCCAACCCGTTTCTGTCCGGCGAGAGCCGGTGAAGGGCAACGCCTGGGCCCGGGATCCCGCCCCTCGACCAGGTCCCGACCCAGACGGCGTCCGGGCCCGCATCGATCGACAGCACGGGATGCGCCGGTTCGTCCGGAAGCGCGATGACCCCCTGGAGAAGGAGCGGGTCAAGCCCGATCCGTAGGATCTCGGGTGTCGACCAGTCTCCCTGGCCGGATTCCAGCCAGTCCCACTGGGTGTCGTTGACGACCCAGACGGCATCGGGACCCACGTCACCGCTGGGCCGGCTGGCATCGTCGCCGTAGCGGTCAATGCGACTCAGGTCGAAGGTCGTGGTGGTCGAATTGTTGGCGGGGTCGATGCGGTGGAGCACGTTGTTCGAGCCGTGAACCCACACGGAGTCCGTGCCGGCGAAGAGTCCGTGCCACACGAAGTCGGTCTCGATTGTTGCGACGATCGATTCTGTAGCCGGATCGAGGCGAACCAGCCGGTCAAGACCGTCGTTGTCGCGGACCCTCGCCCAGAACCCGTCGGGGCTTGCGACCAACTCCTCGCTGAACTGAGCCTCGGCCTGGATGATCGACACGTCCAGGGGTTCGCCGACCGGAGGCAGCGAGGCCGGGGTGACGTCGATGGGCGCTGGCCACTCGAACGCCTGCCTGTCGGCGGTCGTGGCCGCTTCGACGGCGTCGCCGAGCGGCAGCCGGCCGACCCACGGAAGTTGTTCGCCGAAAGGCCCCGTGTGCGCGGTGAACCAGACGGAGTCATCCGTTGCGACGAAACTGGACGGATAGGCCGGGTCGGTGCCCAGATCCAGCACGGCGTCGTGGGTCATCGTGGTGGTGTCGATGCGATAGAAGCCCGTGGGCGCGGCCAACAGAATCTTGTCGCCGACGAGAACCGCTTCGACCTCGGCGCCCGGCGGGTCTTGCACGGCCGAGACGCCCTCCGGGGTCTCGATCGTACGAGGATCGACCGTATTGGTCTCACCGTCGATGCGCCCGATGAAGTCGGCGCCCACCAGCCACACGTCGTCGCCGTCGGCGATCAACGTCCCGTCCCAGCCCGAGAACGTGCCGTCGTCACTGAGGTCGATCGTCGCGGCGATGTCGTTGGTTGCCGGGTCGACACGGTGCACCACCGGCTCGGACGAGGTGAGGACCCACACGGCGTCGTCGTTGGCCGCGAGGAAGACGTCGACGTCCTGCGGGTCGAATGACTCGGTCGGGATCTCGATGCTGGCGACCAGTGCTCCGGTGTCAGGGTGGCGACGCTCCACGAACAGACGGTCGTTGGCGCCACTCCCATCAACTATGACGTGACGCTCTGCCCACAGCACCTCGTCCGTTCCGGCGAAGGGCCAGGGGGTGTCGTCCGGCACCTGCCTCGACGCCGCTCCCGTGACGGGATCGATCCGCCACAGCCCTGCCTGGCCGTCTTCCGCTGGGCCGACCCTGACCCAGAGCCAGCGTCCGGCGTACACAGCGTCTTCGTAGGCGGGTAGTTCGATCCGCTGGAGCACCTCGCCGGTGGTGGCATCGACGGGAATGAGGCTGGTCCGGGCCGCCGCCCCACCTGGCGGGAGCACCCACATCGTGTCGGGTCCAGCGGCGAGCCGGTCGGCGATCTCCCCGATGTCGAACCGCTCCACCGATTCGCTCACGTCGACCGCCGGCACCTTCGCTTCCTCGGTCGTCGGTTCGGCATCGGGTTCCGGCGTGCTCGTCGGCGGCGGCGGTGCCGTCGGGGACGGGTTCTCCGTGATCGTCGGCGGGTTGTCGTCGGAGTCCAGGACGGCGACTGCAAGACCGACAACGACGGCGACGAACGCCGCGGCGGCGATCAGGGGCCACCGACGCCAGTGTCGTTCAGCAGGCGGTGTGTCGAGGTCGATGACGGCGTCATCGGTGACACGGGCCACAGGGACCGGTTCGGTGGTGACGTCGACGTAGGCGACGAGCTGGCCGGCGAGATCGAGCTCAGGCATCGGACGCCACCCCCAACTCGGTGCGAAGCTTCGCCAGACCCCGAGCGAGATGGGTGTCGAGTGCGGAGACGGAGATCTCCAACGCCTCGGCCGCCTCGCGTCGGCTCCAGCCATCCGCGTGCACCATCATCACGGCCGAACGCTGTTGTTCGGACAGCGCTGCCAGCGCGGCCGGAAGACCCGGCTCGATCCGATGCTCGTGCTCGACTGGAACCGGCAGGAACCGTGGTTCCTTCGGACGACGATCTGCGCGCGTGCGGCCGACCCGGTACAGATAGCCGGTCGGGTTTTCCATCGCCGCAACCCGGCTGCGGTGCTCCCAGGCGTAGGCCAGCGCAATGCTCGTTGCCTCCGCCCCGAGGTGTTGGCCCAGCGCCGCCACGAGCGCCCGCCGCAGCTTCGGCTCGGCCTGCGCGGCAAACCCAACGAACCACTCACTCTGCCTTCTGTCACCATCTCTCATCTCTGAACCTGGCCAGGGGCGACCCCACCCCTTAGTGAGTAGACCGCCCGTAGCGACCAACGCGCCACAAACTCTGGGGAATTGGCCGCACGCCACAGGAGATTCCGGGTGGTTTGAGCGCTTAACTTTGCGAATGCGCTCGCGGTGGTTCCGCGTCATTCCAAGGTTCCTGGACTGTGAGCACAGCGCACCTCGGCCTATCCCTTACAAGGAAGATGTCGGGGGTTCGAGTCCCTCTGCGCCCACTGTTGTGGAAATCACAACGTTTCCGCGAGTCAGTATTCGACACCGAAGTATTGAACGTCGTAACGATCAAGAGGCTCAGCCCCTGACTGAGCCGACGGCTGCGGCCAGGCCGGCGGATCCGAGTATCAGCGGGAGGGTGTCGCTGGTGCGGCCGCGGGGGGCCGGTGTCTTCACCGATGGAGAAGGTCGCGGCGCCGGTGATCGGGTGGTCGTCGATCGAGTTGGTCACGTCGCGCCTCTCCTTCGTCGTGCGGAACGTGCCGCACCGAACGGTCCTCCCTCGACACGTGTCAGCGGGGCGACGCACAAGATTCCGCCGACGCCCGGTGAGAGCCGTCGCGGTCAGCGGTCGGACTCAGCGCGTCCAGCGAGCCGTTCGCATCGGGCTCGGGCTGCCGACGTGGAGCGCGACTACTGTCTTCCTTCTCTAAAGGAGGCGCGCATGCCGACGAGACGGTTCGCCGGGATGCTCGGTCTCGCAGCGGTCATGGTGTTGTTGATCCCGGCGCAGTCGGCGTGGGGGGCGACGAACACCTGGACCGGCACCTGGTCGACATCGTGGACCGGATCCAGCAACGGCAGCGCGACGATGATCTTCGAGCAGACGCCAGACAGCATCGTGAGCGGCGAGGCAAGCGGGCCAGTGTCTGGCTCGGGGCCGAGCTTCGTTGGCGATGGTTTCTTCGCTGCGCTCGAGGCTCCCGACACGCTCGTGGGCGAATGGGCCGATGACGCAGGCAACGGCGGCACGTTCACGCTAACGCTCAGCGGCGACGGACAGAGTTGGAGTGGCACGTGGGCCGAAGACGGAGGCGGATCGTGGTCGGCCACGTGCATCGACGGTGCATGTCTCGACAACACGGACCAGGTCGTGACACCGACAGGACCGGAAGCCGAGGACGCAACGTCGTGCGGTCCAACCGGTCCGGGCGAGACGGTGACCGTGGTCGATACGGGCCGGACGTACGCACTGCTCGCCGGCGGCACCGTGTCCGACGAGGACTTCCGCGTCTACGAGATCGACTGGGGCGACGGCACAACGGAGACCCTCGACAACCGCGACACCGACGACGAAGGAGCCCGCCTTGGGTCGGCGGCGTTCCACGCGTACGACGCGGACGGCGAATACGAGGTGACGGTGACGCTGATCGAGGGAAACTCGTCGACCAGCGGACCGTGCCTGTCAGCAGCCGCGACGTGGACGGTGGCGATCGACAGCAGCGGCACGAGCGAGGTAGCGGTCGCCACGGTCATCGGATCGGGCGCAGCGGTCGACGACGCCCGCTTCGACGGCGAGTACGCGATGGACAGCATCATCACTGGCATTCAGGATCCGGACGGCATCCTTGGCGGTGGCTACGGCGAGGGTTTCATCGGCAGCAGCTACAGCGTCGTGTCCAGCTTCGCCGCACCGATGTGCGATGTCGACCCATGCGACACGACATGGGACATGTTCTCGTCGTCGAACCCACGCCTCTACGCCTTCGACGGCACGACGTACAGGAAGTTGCTCACATGGGGCGAGATCTCCGGCAACGCGAGCTCGTGCCCAGCTGATGGCGTCGCCTCGATCACTGAGCTCCAGGTGGTCGGTGCTCTCGTGGTCGGTGACCGGACGGTCGCGACGGAGCTCTCCGGTGTGCATCAGCGCTACAGCCGGCTCACGTCGGACTGCATCCCGTTCCCGACGTACTCGGAGGCATGGTCGGTTCATCTCACGTCGACCGCACTTGCTGCGCTGGCTGAGGAGCAGGCCGCCCTCGAGGCTGCGGAGCTCGCCGCTGCCGAGGGTGACGCCGTCGAGGATGACCCGACGCAGGAGGACGGTGGTGCAGCCGACCCGACGGTCGCGATCGCTCCCACGCAGGACCCAGACGACGATCGGCTGGTCGTCGTAGGTTCGCTCTTCGACGCGGGGCGATCGAATTTCGTCGCGTCGATACCGACGCTGGCGGAGTTGCCCAAGGCCGCCGACGACCTGGCCTCATCTGCGCTGATCGCCCTCGCGATGGCCATCTTGATCATCTTTCCTGCCCAGGTGTTCAACTCGACCTTCTCCACTCACTACGACGACATTGCTGCGGGGACGCGGCGCCGCCTCCCTTGGCTCTTCGCCCTGTTCCCTGTCGAGGGCGAGGCGACCGAGGCCGAGGCTGGGAGTGGCCCGTTCGAGCGCGTGGTGATGGGGAAGCTCCTCATGCTGATCGCTGCGGCAGCGGTACTCAAGGTGTTCCTCGACCCGCAGGTCGGCGTCAACAAGGCCACCTTGTTGACCGTCCTCGGCTTCCTGTCTGGGCTCGCGATCTACCTTGTCGTCGCGACACTGATCGGCCTTCGCCTCGGCCGAGAGCTGGGTCGGACCGATGCCTACTTCAAGCTTTTGCCCGGCTCGCTGCTCATCGGGCTGATCTGCGTGATCATCTCGCGGTCCGTGGGGTTCCTCCCGGGTTACCTCTACGTGTTCGTGGGCTCCCTGACCTTCCGAGAGAAGCTGGATGCGGAGGGCAACGCCAGAAACGCGAGCATCGCCGCCGTCACCCTGTTGGTTCTCGGTGTGCTCGGGTGGCTCGCCCTCGGCCCGGTCGCGGCGGGCGTCGAATCATCGAGCAGTCCGGGCGTCGGCGCACTGTGGCTGGAGTCCACACTCGCCGCGACGTTCGCCATCGGGATCCACTCGGCATTGTTCCGCATGATCCCGATCACGTTCATGGCCGGCCACAAGGTCTGGACGGTGTCACGCTGGCGATGGGCCGTGATCTACGCCCCGGTCGCCTTCATGTTCGTCCACATCAGCGGGCAACGTGGTGGTGGCTCGACCACAGTGGACTGGGCCACGACGCTGTCGCTCTTCGGCCTCTTCGGTCTGGCATCGCTGTTGTTCTGGGCGTACTGGCGCAACCGCGGCCGCAGGTCCACCCCAGGGGTACCCAAGGAATCCGCCAGGGCCTAGGCCGCGGCCCACCACATGTGTTCTCCCGTCCCGGATGGAAGAATCTGACATTCGGTGAGGGGCACCGACGTAGTTGTTCGCTGAAGGGGTTGATGGACGTCGAGAACCTCGAATTCGGTAGTCAAACTTGTCAGCGCCATCCGGTGGCGATGTGCTCGATCCACCACTTGGGTGCCTGGTCCAGAAGGTTTCCCAGGTGGGAGTAGTCGTGCCACCGCACGATCAGGCCCCCACGCACCTCCATGACCGACGTGAACGGGTGGTCGATCACCTCACCGCTCTCGAACTGCCATTGCTCCAAGTGTTCGGTCACCACCAAGTCGCCTTCGGCGACCATGTGTTTCGGATAGTGGTAATAACCCGACAGCGGTTCGATGCCCAGCCTCAGGCGGAGAATGATCTCCTCGGGCCCGGTGGCGCCGGTGGGATCGAGGCCGACATCGGTGTAGTGGCAGGTTGGGTCGAAGAAGGTCGCCATCGCGTCCCAATCGCGTCGGAAATGGGCATCCCAGTATCGCTCGACCACTTGCTTGTTCTCTGCGCTCATAGCCGACCGTACAGCGGGTCACTCCGGTGCCTGCAAGTCATCGGCGGTCTCGATCAGCCGCGAACAAGGCCGCGCCCAGGAGGGATCACTCTTGGCTGTGTTCGATGAGCCGCGCGATGAGGTCGTCCCAGACGCCGCGCGGCATCTCGTGACCAACGCCGAGCATCGTCATCAGAGACGCTCCCGGAATCAGCTCGGCGATCCGCTGTCCGTGCGGGTATTGCAACAGCGGGTCCTCGTCGCCGTGCACGACGAGGGTTGGCACCTCGAGCGACGCGAGTCGGCTCTGCCACGGTGGGGTCATGGCGACGGCGATCGCCTGGGTGTTGGTGTGGGCGAAGTCGATCGCTCGGTCGAACTCGCGCTCGAACAGCCGGTGTCGGCCAGCCTCGTCGAAGGGATACGCGCTGCCTGCCAAGAGTCCGAAGTGTGCGGTCCTCGCGTCGATGACCGAATCCCGATCGGCGAAGTCAATCGCCATTGTGGCCATGATGTCGGCGATCACGGCCTCGGTCGGCCCCGGCAGCGGCTCGAATGTCGATGACTCGTCGGGGATCATCGTCATGCTGCTCGGGTCGGGCGTCGACATGATTGTGGTGACGGTCCGGACCCGCTCACGATGGTCGAGGGCGAGCAACTGGGCGATCATGCCGCCCGTCGATGCGCCGACCACATGGGCCGAAGCCAACCCGTGCGCATCGAGCACTCCGGCCGCATCCGCAGCCATGTCGAGCAAGGAGTACGGCACGGTTTCGAAGTCGAAGTGTGTCGTTCGACCGGTGTCGCGATTGTCGAAGCGGATGACGTGGCGCCCGGCGCCGGCGAGTCGCTGGCAGAACTCGTCCTCCCAGAGCAGCATCGACGCGCCGGTGCCCATGATCAACAGGACCGGGATATCTTCTGGCTCGCCGAACGCCTCGGTACAGACTTCGATGCCGTTGGCCGTGGCCATCTGTTCTGTCACTCATGCTCCTTCGTCAGAATGTGAGGCGCGTCAAGCGGCGCTGATCGCCCGCCAGGTCTCGGACACTCCGAGATGGCAAGACCCGTTGTCGGGCGACGAGATGGTCGCGCGATGGCGCCGACAGTGATACCTCAACTTCGGCTGGGCGCACAGCGCTCCGCGGTTCAGAGAGCCCGTCTCGGGCCTAGCGGCCCGAGGGTGCGAGAAAGTCGTGGATCGAGCGAATTGCGCTCGAGCCCTCGCCGACCGCGGCGGCGACCCGCTTCATCGATCCGAAGCGCACATCGCCGGCCGCGAAGATGCCGGGTTGGGACGTCTCGAACGGCAACGGTGTGCTCCCGTTGCTGTCCGGGATGTCGGTGCCGGTGAGCACGAAGCCTTTGGGGTCGAGTTCGACGACGCCATGGAGCCAGTTGGTGAACGGGACCGCGCCGATGAACATGAAGAGGCCGGCGCACTCCTGCCGATTGGGGATGCCCGTGCCTCGGTCGGTGGTGGTGACTTCGGTCAATCGGTCGTCGCCGTGCAGTTCGGTGACCTCGGTTCGAGTAGCGAGCTGAATGTTCGGCGAGGCCTCGATGCGCTCGATCAGATAGGCCGACATCGACGACTGCAGCGAGTCACCGCGGATCGCGATCATGACCTGGGCCCCTTGCTGGGCCAGGAAGAGGGCGGCTTGGCCGGCTGAGTTGCCGCCGCCGACGACGGTGACCGGACTACTGCCACAAGCGCGGGCCTCGAGATCGGTCGCAGCGTAGAAGACGCCAGCGCCCTCGAACGCCTCCAGCCGCTCGAGTGGGAGCTTGCGGTACTGAACCCCCACCGTGACGAGGACTGCTCGGGTCATCAGGACCGAGTCGTCGTCGAGTGTTAGTCGGTATCCGTCACACACCGCATCGACCGAAGTCAGATGAGCGGGAGTCGTGATCCGTGCCCCGAGACGTTGGGCCTGCAGTGCAGCGCGTTCGGCCAGCTCGCTGCCCGAGACACCGGTCGGGAATCCGACGTAGTTCTCGATGCGGCTGCTGGTTCCCGCCTGCCCACCGACACCGCGTGAGTCGATCACCAACGTATCGAGCCCCTCCGAGGCCCCATAGACCGCCGCTGCAAGGCCGGCCGGACCGGCACCGACGATCACGACATCGTGGATGTGCAGGCTGGTGGGCTGGTAGAGCAGCCCCAGGTGGCCGGCGAACTCCGCCACGCTGGGCCGGCGCAGGATCGCCGTTGGGCTGGCAACCAGGGGAGTGTCGCTCCGGGTGAAGCCCGCCGCCGCAATGCTCGCGTCGAGGGACTCGTCATCGTCCGGATCCAGCCACGTATGCGGCACGCGCATCCGTCGTGCGTAGCCGACGAGCTCCAACGTCTCCGGCGAGTGGCGCGATCCGATGATGCGAACGGTCGAAGAGAGGTCAGTTTCACGGAGGTAGTCACGGCGGGCGACGAGGACGCCAAAGATCACGTCGCCGAGATCACTGTCTGTCGCCATCAGCTGGCGAAGTTGGTCCCCGCTGATGCGTAGCAAAGTGCTGGGCGCCGTCGTCCGCGCACGGATGAACGTGGTTTCGCCGGACAGGACGTTGAGCTCGCCCATGAACGTGCCAGGGGTCGCGACCCCGACCGACGTCTCCCGCTTGGTCTCGGGATGGATGTCGAACACTTCGAGCGCACCCTCAAGGACGACGATCAGGTCAGGTTCACGATCTCCCTGTTCGACGAGAACAGTGTCAGCTGGAGCCTCGACGATCGCGCCGAAGGGCTTGAGACGATCGAGCTGATCAGCGCTGAGGGTTACGAGCGTCTCGCTCGTTGGCTCCGACATCACCGCAGCCTAGGTGTACGCGCGCCGCCTGAGAGGCCCGGCACCGACGTTCGACGACCGGCTAGCTCGGACTCGTTGAACGTGTACGGACGACTAGACGGCTTCGGCCGCGGCACCGATATCGGCCAGGTCCTTGGCGAGCGCCTTGCGGGTCGCTCCTAGGAACAGTCGCCCGAAGGTGACGTCCATGACCTTCGCGAGCATCGACTGCGGCTCGCCGCGGAATCCCATCGTGATGCGGCATCCGCCGTCGGTCGGTTCCACACCGATCTCGGAGAAGTACTTCGAGCCGTGGGACTCGGCAGCAGTCGCATAGCGGCGACCATCGTCGAACTCGGTGACCTCCATGTCCTCGGTGGCCTGCTTCCCGAACATCGTCCGGGTCTCGCGCCAGGTCGTGCCGAGGCCGAACCGCTCGCCGTCATCGAGTCGTTCGACGCTCTCGATCGCCTCGATGACGTCGACCCAATCGTCCATACCGATCACGATCGACCACACGGCTGCTGCGTCGGCCTTGATGTCATGCGTGACTTCTAGCGTTGCCATGCCGCGACTTTAGCTTCTGGCGGGCGGCGCGATCGGAGTCGCCACACGGGTCCCCGCCACGGTTCTGGCAGGCTCCGTCGCTCAGCGATACCGTGTCGCATCGGACGTGACCTTGCCTGGTGAACCCAACGACGCCGGCGAACCCGCGCGCACTGTCAGCGCGGAGCAGAGGGCTGTCGAACGCGAAATCCACGCGGGTGCGCAAGATGCCGGGGCAAGAGTCGCCGGCCTCACCGAGGTAGGCGAATACGAGACCACCTTCGCCGGCAGCAAGGACGCCCCTGTCGAGATCGGCGAGCGCATGACGGTCACCGTGCGCGTCGGCGAGGATGGCTCGCTACTCCCGCGCCGTGCCAATAGCGACACGTCCACTCCGGCCGCCACCTCCATACTCGAAATCGAGGTCACTCCATCGGTCGAGTTCGATTCGGGTGGTGACGGTCACGTCGTTTGGAACGGATACGCCAGCCAATCAGATGTGGCAACCGGCCGGATCATCGCAACCTCACTCTCGGGCCCCACGACAGACCAACAAGAGGCACTCCAAGGCGGACGCTCAGCCACTGAGTACGGCAAAGACGATGCCTACAAGGACGGCATGCTGCAGCACATGCCCCGGTCGAGAGCCGAGGCAGTGACCCAGGCGCTCTCACCACTCGTGAGCGGCGGCAAGATGAATCTGGGGCGGTTGGAGCCAGTCGCCTCAGCCGAATCTGAGACAGCGAAAGATCCGGAAACACCATCCCACGCCCCCAAACCGACTGAAACAGCGGAGCCGGCGGTCACCCCTCGCACCGATTTCGGCAAGTGGGTGAAGCGAGGAGTGGCGATGGCGGCCGTCGGCGGAGTGGTGATTGGCGGGACCTTCGTGTTCGTCGGTGGGGACTCCCCCTCCACCGGCGGTGCGGGCTCGAACGATCTCAATCTGACTGATCCGGCGGGTGATGGCGTGTGTGATCCGGCTGGTAGCGAGCTGCCCGCGGCCCTCGACCTCACCGGCGCCGACTTCGTGCAGAACGGGGACCAGATCGAGGTGTCGGTCGCGTTCGCGGGAAACGCTCAACAGTATGAGGCCGACACGTCAGACCGCTTCCCCGTTTCCGTTCAGCTCCGCCTGCTTGCCGGCGGACCGTATCCAGAGGCGTTCTTCGGCGAGAAGGGTCAGATGAAGGTGTCCGGCGGGCTGCTGAGCGTGCTCAGCCATGAGTTCTCCGATGACGAACTCATCATGCTTCTCACCGGTCGGACCCTCGCCGATGTGCACGCGGTTCGCGTTTCGACCTTCGTCTTCGGAGCGGCCTCTTGTGAGGATGACATCAAGTCACCGGGCTACGACGACTGACGCCGGGAACTAGGTCGACGCGACGGGAAGCGACGCGTACTCGTTGACATAGTCCTGCTCGCAGAGCCGCTGGATCTCGGCCATGACGCGGTCGGTGATCTCTCGTCGAGCGCGATTTGTACTCCTCGTGAACCCGGCGGCAACCGGATCGATCGGCCGGCCGACCCGGATGGTCGCACGGCGGAACGGGCGGACAATCCGAGCGCCGGTCGGCAGGCACTTGTCCGTGCCGATGATGCCGATCGGAACGAGCGGGGCTCCCGTTGTCAGCGCGAGATGTGCAGCACCCGAATGGCCGCGATGGAGCAACCCATCGCGGGACCGGGTTCCCTCCGGAAACACCCCGACGACCTCGCCGCGGTCGAGCACTTGGCCAACCTCCTCGAACGCATGCGCAAGATCGCCGGGATTCTCGCGGCGGACCGGGATCATGCCCGCGCCGCAAAACAGCCAGCTCGTGACCCGATTGTCGGTGTACTCCGCCTTCCCGAGAAAGGAGACCGGACGGGGAAGGGCGAACATCATCAGAATCGAGTCGAAGAACGAGAGGTGATTGGCCGCCACGATCACCGGTCCCTCGGTTGGGAGGTTTTCGGAGTGTTCGACCTCGAGACGGATAAGGCCTCGGCGAGCCGGTGCCGTCATCACGCGGGCAACCTCGTATGCGCTGCCATGCTCGCGCCAATCCCGCACCACCGCCGCGGCCTTGCGTTGGATGGACTCGAACATTCTCCCACCGTCGACGATCGCGATCGGTATCCAAAGGGTCCAAGGTCCTGGAAGGCGATCGGCGGTTCGATCTTCGACGAAGGTGACGAGGAAGACGACCTAGCCAGCCCGAGCGACTCGGTCCCTCTGATGCGGTTCCCACAGCCGGCCGATCGTCACGTCCCATTCGGCGGGGTCGAACACGTTCCACCCGCCGCCGTGAAAGGGCGTGATCTCACCGAAGACGACCCGTCCGGCGACGTCGTAGAGGTCGATCCGGACGTAGTCGAAGTCCTCGGAAAGCGTCTGTGCGATGCGCACCATCGCATCGAAGTTGTCGGGAGCCGAAAGCGGCCCGCGGTCGCGGGCGTAGTTGCCCCACGAGAAGTCGAGCGGCGACAGGTCCTCGCCGTAGATGGTCTTCTTGTGGTCCCCGAACCGTTGAGTGTCGAGTTGGAGCAACCAACGAAACGCACGCTCGCCCGGTGCATGGAAGCAGTGGAACTTGTAGTCGGTCGGCACCTCACCGTCGGGGCCCGACAGCAGCTCCTCGGCGATTATCACCGCTTCGGGGTCGCAGACGCGTTGCGCGTTGAGGTTGGTGGTCGCTCGCTTGTTGAGCCAGGCGGCAACTTCCGTGAGGTCCTCGTTGTCGCGGTGGCGGACGATGCGGTTGACGCCCGCTCCGTGGCTGCTCTTCAGGATGAATGAGTCGGGCAGTTCAGCCAGCTGAGAAGGGTCGACCCGCGGCCACACACCGTAACGTTCGGCGAAATCGAGGCCAGAGTGGACCTTGCTGCGGGCGTAGTCGGGGGCGAAGCGCTTGTTGCCGTAGACCTTGTAGAGCGGATCGTGTTCGAAATGGATCCGACGCCAGATCTTCTCGTTGAAGGTCTGGGGGGTTTGGAAGTCCGGTTCGTACCCATGCTGTCGCTTGAACTCGCGGGACAGTTCTGCGGCATCGGGCACTGACCGAGACTAGCGAACACCGGGCGAGCCTAAGATTTCCTGCATGGATCGCGAACCCGTCACATGGCACCACGGTCTGGTCGCGAGATGGTGGGCCGAGTTCAATCGCGATGGCGATGACATCGGCTACTTCCAGCGGGCGATCGAGCGCAGCGGTGAACCGGCCCTCGATCTCGGCTGTGGCACCGGACGCCTGCTCCTGCCGTTTCTGCGTGCGGGGCTCGACGTCGACGGCTGCGACGTCTCCGAGGACATGCTCGCTCATTGCGCCGCCGCGGCGGAGAGCGAGGGCCTCAGCGCTCGTCTGGAGTGCCAGCCGATGTGCGAGCTCGATCTACCGAGGCGCTACAAGACCGTCGTGATCTGCGGAACATTCGGAATCGGCGGAAACCGCGCCGACGACCGCGAAGCGTTGCGCCGCATCCATCGCCACCTCGAGCCCGGTGGCACCCTCGCCTTTGATCTCTATCTGCCCAACTTCGAGAAGCACGGCTGGGGTGCGTGGTTGAGCGAAGAGCGACCAGCGCTGCCCACCCCCTGGCCAGAGCGCGGCGACCGGAAGCAATGCGCGGATGGGACCGAGCTGGAGCTCAAGACGCGGACCTTGGAGTTCGACCCGCTGAATCAGGTCGTGACGCGCGAGATCCGAGCCGAACACTGGGTGGACGGCCAGCTCGTGGCGGCAGAGGAGAGTGCGCTCCCGGGCAACATCTACTTCAAGAGCGAGGTGGTGTTGATGCTCGAATCAGCGGGCTTCGGCGAGATCCGGGTGACCGGTGGACTCAGCGAGCGCGAGGCGCAGCCATACGAAGACGAGCGTGTGATCTTCACCGCGAACGCCGTCTGACGGGAATGCGCTCGTCGGCGCCCCGGCGGGACCGGGCCACCTTGTCTACGATCTGACGATGTCGCCAGACGACCCCCCTCAACCGGCCCCTGAGTCGTCCTCCGATTCGGAGGCTGTTGTCGAGGGAGCTTCGCAGCTGGCGGAAACTTCCCTTAAATCAGCGTGGTATATGCCGGAGGGTCCCCAGCAAGGGTGCATGGCCTTGGTGACATTCGTCCTTGTCCTCATGGCCGCCATCTTCGCCGGTACGCTCGTATGGGGCGGGAGCGATGATGGCGAGGGTGGCGTCGTCGTGGTTCCCAGTAACCCGGACCCGATCGATTCAGCGACAACCGGGACCGCATCTGCCACGGTCGGCGGCCGCGTCTGGGAGTTCTCCATGGAGGACAACGCTGGCTCGATCTGCGACCCGGATCAGAGTGGCAGGTTCCTCGTCACGATGTTCGCCCGTAGCGAGGCTGGCGTCGACAGCGTTCTTGTCATCTCGGCGCCAGTCGCTGGTGGTGACGCTGTTGTGAGCGTCGGTGACCCCACGATCGCCAACGAACGGTGGATCGCCGACGTCGGTGTCTACGACATCCTCGCCAATATCGCGGGTGTGCCGGCTGGAGGTGTGTGGGCGACGGCGACCGTCACGGGCAACGAAATCAGCGGGAACGGCATGTTCTACGAGGCCCGCGCCCTCGAGGAGGCCCGGGCCGTCACCGCGCAGTACGACGCCGGGATCGTCTCGGGAACATTCAAAGCCACCTGCGGGTGACGTCGATGCCTCGGAGTTGACGGCGGCCCGTTCAGAGTCCCTGATTAGTCGACGGTGACTCGATTGATCGTGGGGACGATTTGACGGTTGTGTACTGAGTTAGTGTCCCGCCATTGGAAACCGAGGGGACAACATGAGGAACCGACTCTGGCTGACAGCTCTGGCGCTCGCCCTGATCGCGGGCGCGTGCAGCGGTGACGATGGTGAGACATCGGTGCAGGGGCCGGTCGCCGACTCGACTGCGGAGCCGGAGGACTCGCCAGAACCGGACGAGCCGGAACCGGAGCCAGAAGCGCCGGAGGAACCGGAGGCGCTCCCCGCCAGCTTCCGCGGTGTTACCGAGACCACAGTCAAGGTAGGCGTGGCCGTCCCCGATTTCGACGCCCTTCAGGCCGCGGGGATCCCCAATTACCAGGGTTCGGCCGAGATCGCGTTCCAGGCGTTCTTCGACAAGATCAACGAGGAGGGTGGGATCTTCGGCCGCATGATCGACCCCGTCTACGAAGTGTTCGATTTCGTCGTCCCGGAGACGCAGGACGCCGCCTGCAGCCGGTTGACGGAGGACCGCGAGGTCTTCATCGTCCTCTACGGACTGCTCGGCGACAGCAACCTGTGTCTCACCAACCTGCAGGACACCATGGTCATGACCCGCTCGTTCCAGACGTCGGCGCTCAGGGACCAGGCCGAGGTGATGTGGCTTCAGCTCAACGCGATCGACGACGACCGGACTCGTGTGATGGGTCAGGTGCTCGCCGAGTCGGGTCGGCTCGACGGCAAGACTGTCGCCATCCTGGTCTCGGAGGCGCAGAGTGACTCCGGCGAGGGCGCGGTGCTGCAGGAGGCGCTCGCCGAGTTCGGGATCGAGGCCAAGGTCGCGGTCGGGACGGCACCCGGCGGAGATTCGATTGCGCGCGACGCGGATCTGGCCCTCATCGCCGAGGGATTCCGGGTCGATGGCGTCGACTTCGTTTTCGACTTGTTCGGGGGCGGCGACACGGCCGGAGTCTTCGCCGGGGCCGGCTTCACTCCCCAGTTCGCCTTCAAGGCGCTGGGTGCGTCGATCGACGGCACTCCCGAACGAAGCCTGCTTGACGGTGCTCTCAGTGTCAGTGAGATCAATGAGCAGGCCATCTTCGCTGATGCCGACTTCCAGACGAACTGTATGGACGTGGTGCGAGCCGCCAATCCCGACCTCGTGGATGAGATGTCGTTCCTGCCGACCGGCGATCAGCAGGGGGCGGGGGAGCCCAACTGGGTCAATCCGGTGATGATCGCGTGCGACCAGACCCGGCTGCTCGACGCGCTCGGCGAGATCGCAGGAGCGGACTTGTCGAACGACTCGTTCCAAGCGGCGCTCGACGAGCTTGGCCCGTTCGACCTCTACGGCTACGGCCAGGCCAGCTTCAACAGCGAGTCGAAGTGGGACGGCCTCGACGAGTTCTACATCCAGGAATACGACGCCGCGACCGACACGATCGAGGTCTTGGAAGCCGTCGTCGTCGACCGCTGAAGCCAGCCGTCTCTGGATGAATACAGAATCGATCGGGCGAACGTTCAGCTGACGGTGACCGACCCGACCCTCACGCGCGTTCCCTGCTCGAGGCTGCGCGAGATGGGGGAGTTGCCGGTCGTGTCGGTGATCAGCCGATGGATCTCGGCCTCTTCCGCAGGTGAATCCACGGCGATGTCGACCGTGATCCCGGTTGAGGCCACCGCGTCGCCTCCGGCGAAGCCCCCATTCACATCAATCCGTAGATCATCGAGGTGAATGGACCGTTCTGCGGCGAGCTCAAGCACACCGTTGAAAATGCACATGCCGACGGCCATGTGGAGGAGGTGCCCTCCGGTCGGTCTCGACATCTCGAGACGAGCCGAGCCCGAAATGTGGTGCGCGAGGTTCACATGGTTCGGGTCGATCGCGGTCTCTGGGTCGTCCCCGAGTCGAATGGATGCGATGTAGTCGGCCATTTCGGTCTCCGTGGTTGCGATCCGGCTGTTCTCGCACGCTAGGGCCACTGGTGGTCCCCACGACTCAGAGTTCGAGGCGGGCGACGGCGATGCCGCTCTCGCCGGCAACGGCGTAGAAGAGCCACAGCTCGTTTCCCTGGTCGAGGATGGCCGGGTCGCGCAGCTGGTTGACGTGGCGGGCGGCGAGGCCGCGAATCGACGGCTCGTTGGGAGCATCGGCTCCTTCCCAGTCGTGGTTCGGGCGAAGCACCTCGACGGTGGGGCCCATGGTCCAATCGGTCCAGTCGCTCGTGAGGTCGATCGGGGTGTGGAGTATGGCCTCGGGTGCATCGCCGACGCGGGTCCACAGCACATGCAGCACGTCGTCGCGGATGATGACGGCTGAGTGACGCATCGTCGGCTCGAAGAGGGCGGGACCGGCCTCGAAATCGCTGAGGCCGTCGATTGATCTATGGAACTGGCCTGGCATGGTCAGCGCGTAGACCACATCCTCGTGGTGAAAGGCGCGGAAGTACGACGGTGCCAGGACCTCTGACCTCGACTCGAAGTGCAGCCCGTCGGTGGAGACCGCAGCCCGGGTGACCTGGAACTCCAGCGCGTCGAGGCCATGGAGGTACATGACGACGCGCTGCGAAGCCCGGTCGACATGTACGTCCGGAGAAGCGATATGCGGTGGGGTCATGTCGTAGGTCGAGGGGTAGCCCGGATCGGCCGAGGTGAGGAACTCCTCGTACGAGCGGCGTAGCCATTCGAGCTCCTCTTCGCTTGCGGCCGGGGGTTCGGTAGGGAAGCCGGAGTCGGCCAGTTGCAGGCACCCGGGGGGATGCACGGTCCACGGCCCTTCGGGTCGGTCGGCGAAGGCCAACCGGATGTAGATGCCCTCATGGTCGGCGAAGTAGCAGTAGAAGCGGCCGAGGGGATTCTCGACCCAGTCCGGCACCTCGATCACTGACGGGCCCTGGATGTTGGTGCCGATGCTCGGATGGCTGTCGGGGCCGATGATCGGTCCGTCACCAATGCGGATGACTCGCATGTCGCGATGGTAGTCGGGGGTCGTTCCGGCGAGTTCAGGCGAGGACGTCGTCCCTACTGCAGGCCGCGATCGGCGCCAGCGAACCGCGTTCAGGAGTATCTCTCGGCGGCCTTTGGACCCCTGAAGTACCATCGCGCACGCCCCGAGGGGCGAGGAACGAATCGAGAGAGGGCTCGGTCTGTGGCGGACATTGCATGGAAGGATCGGATCGGCGACGGCGTCCAACCATCGATGGGGACGCGGTCAGAACCGCTGAGGCGGTAGAAGCTCGTGGCCGAGGAAACGCGGATCGTGTCGGTGCTCTTTGTCGACCTGGTCGCGTCGACGGCACTTTCGGTCCGGCTCGGCGACGACGAGACGGACCGCATGCGCCGGCGCTACTTCGGCATGCTGCGAGAGGCGATCTCGCTGCACCGCGGCGAGGAAGTGTCGTCGGCCGGTGACGGGATGCTGGCCGCCTTCGAGGGCTCCGCCGTCGATGCCGTCGGCTGTGCCGTCGCCATCCAGCGGGGAATCGCCGGCCTGAACGACCGTCATCCTGGTCTCGAGCTGTCTGTCCGAGTCGGGGTCTCTGTCGGAGAGGTGGCTTCCGAGGATGGTGAATGGCACGGGATGCCTCTCGTCGAAGGCGCCCGCTTGGAGAGCGCCGCCCAACCCGACCAGATTCTCGTCTCCGACCTCGTCCGCTCCCTCGTGGGTTCGCGTGGCGGCTTCCTGTTCGACAGCGTCGGGGCGCTCGAGCTGAAGGGTTTGGCTCAGCCGCTACCGGCGTCGAGGGTGGAGTGGGAACCATCTGTCAGCGTGCCGGTCGTGCCGCTCGCCGTCGCGCTCCAGACCGCCGACCACGCCGAGCTCATCGGCCGGACCGACGAGCTGGCTCGGCTGGGTGTGGCCTGGGACTCCGCCCTCGACGGCTCGACCCGCTGCGTAGCGATCCAAGGCGAGTCAGGAATCGGTAAGACGCGACTGGCCGCGGCGTTCATCGCCTCGCTGCGCGCCGACGACGTCATCGTGCTCTATGGACGCTGCGACCCCAATGCCGCGGATCGCTGCGAACCGTTCGCCCAGGCGCTGCGGTCGTTCGTTGCGGCTGCGACCCCCGAGCAGGTGCGTGACGCGACCGGACCCTACGGCGCCGCGCTGAGCACCGTGGTGCCGCTGCTGCGTCGACAGCTCCCCGACCTCGCGGAGGAACCAGCCGCGAGCACCAACGCCGAGGTGCCCGCCGCTATCGGGACGTTCCTCGAGAACGTCTCGCTGCTCGCGCCGGTCCTGCTCGTGCTCGACGATCTCGACGGCGCCGACGACGAGACCATTCGGGTTCTTGATCGCGTTCTTTCCACGGCGACTCGCTCGCGGCTACTGATCCTGGGTCTGGGACGAGACCAGATCGTGCTCCCGAACGCCGCCGCTGATGTGCTCGAACTCGGCCGGCTGCTGCACGACGAGATCGACCAAGTCATCGGCGATGCCGGGGACCCCACCGGAGAGCCCGGCATCGTTGGTCGGGAGGAGCCGCGGCGACGCATCGAGGAGTGCTCTGCGGCGTCGGCGCGCGGGCGGCGATCGGCGATTCTGGTCAGCGGCGAAGCCGGGATCGGGAAGACCACCCTGATCCGCGCCGCGCTCGACGCCGCGACGGACGGGGCGGTCGTCGGTTGGGGTACGTGCTGGCATGGGGAAGGTGCTCCGGCGTTCTGGCCGTGGACGCAGGCGCTCGACGACCTCGCCCGAGGCGTCGGCACAGACGCTGCGGTGAAGGCAGCCGGCGCCGACCGTGACGCCCTTTCGGTCTTGATCCGGGACCTCGGCCCGGCGGCGGATTCCCACGACGACCCGGAGCGATACCGAATGCTCCTACTCGACGCGACGGTGCGCTGGATCGAGACGCTCGCCGCCGACCGGCACGTCGTCGTCGTGCTCGATGATCTGCAGTGGGCCGACCCGTCGACGCTTGACCTCCTCGACCACCTGATCGCGGCACCCGTGCGGGCCCGGCTGCTCCTGGTGGGCTCGTACCGGCACGACGAGCTCGAGGGTGAGCAGCGGTCACGCCTGGCATCGATCCAGTCGCATACCGAGCACGTCCACATCGAAGGCATGACGCTCGAGGAAGTCGAGGAGCTCATCGCCTCGATCAGTGGTCCCGAGACAGCGGCCCGGTTGGCCCCGGAGTTGCATCGTCGCACCGGCGGCCATCCGCTCTTTGTCAGCGAACTCGCCCGGCTTCCCGACGTGGCATCGGGTGGGCCGCTGCCGACGGCAGTGAGCGAAGCGGTCGCCCGACGGCTGCGTACCCTGCCGGAGCCGACTCGCCGACTACTCGACGTCGCCAGTGTGCTCGGCAACCGATTGCTGCTCGACGTGCTTGCCGACGTGACCGACCAGCGACCTCCTGAGGCGATGGAGGCACTGGACGAGGCGATCGAGGCGGGGGTGGTGCACGCCGACGGCGCCGACCTGTGGTTCGCCCACGACCTGTTTCGCGAGACCCTCTACGGCGAGCTGCGTCACCGCGACCGGATCCGACTCCACGGCGAAGTCGGCGCCGCTCTGGCGGGCCGGAGTGCCCGCGGTGCCGTCGTCGCGGCGGGTGATGTCGCCCGCCATCTCACCCTCGCCGTCAGCCACGGAGATCTGGATCCGGCGGTGCGGTGGGCCAGGGCGGCTGCCGCCGAGGAACGGCGGCGGTCCGCGTTCACCGAAGCTGCGGCCCACCTGCGCCGGGTGCGGACGGCAGTGGCCGACGCCGGTTGGACCCTCGACGCCGAGACGCTCGTGTCGGTGCTGATGGAGGAAGCCGATGACCTCGCCCGCTCTGGCGAGCCCGACGAGGCCCGCGAACTGCTCGCCAGAGCTGCGGCATCGTCGACGACTCCGCAGCTGAGTGCCGACGTCGCGCTCGCAGTCCAGGGGCTGGGTGCCAAGTTCGCCGCCCGTCGCGACGAGATCATCGCCCAGCTCGAATCGGCGCTCGAGGGGGTGGCAGGCGTCGACGCGATCCGGGAAGCACGGCTCACCGGAGCACTCGCTCGAGTGCTCCAACACTCTGTCGCCGAAGACCGGGTGCGGGCGCTCCCGCTCAGTGAACGGGCGCTCGAGCTCGGCCGGGCCGCGGGCGATGACGAGACGCTTGTCGCTTGCCTCCTCGCGCGTCACGACTCGCTCTGGGTGCCAGGCACAGGGGCGCAGCGGGCCGACCTCGGTCACGAGATCGCCGAGGTCGCGATGCGGCTCGGCGATGTCGACCGCCTCGCCGAGGGGCTGGTGCTCGAGGCCAACGGCCTGCTGGAGACCGGGTCGCCTGCGTTCCGACCGGTGCTCGACCGTTGGTTCGAACTGATGGAGGAACGCGACGAACCCCACGACCGATACATGGTGATGACGCGGCGCGCCGCGGTCGCCCTGATCGAGGGTCGGCGAAAGGACGCCGAGACGTTGATGGACGACGCGGCGGTACTCGGTGAGACGATCCACGAACCCGATACTGGGAACGTCTACATGTCTCAGCGAGTCGCCCTCTCCCAGGCCATCGACGATCCCGACGAACTGCGGGCGGTCGCGCAGGATGCGGTTGCGTGGTGGAAGGGTGCGCCCGTGCTGGCGCACGCGGTCGCCGCGGCCGCGTATGCGAACGCGGGAGACCTCGACGAGGCGGCTCGCGAGGTCACCCTCTTCGAGGCCTCGGGCGGACTCGAAGGTGAGAACTCGTATCTTCGCTCGGTTCTCGTCGGTCGGCTCGCTGAGGCGGTAACGATCCTCGGCGACAACGAGCTCTGCCGAGAGCTGTTCGACGAGGTTGACTCGCTGGCCGATAGCTGCGGCGTGAACGGCGCCGTGGTTGGCTTCGCGGGACCGTTCGCCTACCCGGCCGGGATCCTCGCTGCGGCCCTCGGTGAGCGAGAACGCGCCGAGGAGCTCCTCGAGAAGTCGATCACGATCGCGCGTCGACTCAGTGCCGACGCTTGGGTGCGGCGCGGCGAGGAAGCGCTACTCGTGCTCGGAGCCGAGGGGGGCTCCGCGGATGCTGCCCCCGCCGAAGCCGCTGCGGACGTGGCCCGACTCGAAAGGACCGGCCGTATCTGGACCGTCACCCATGGGGGCGAGAGCGGCAGCGTCAACCACGTGAAGGGCATCACCGACATCGTCGAGCTCGTGCGCCACCCCGGTACCGAGATCGCGGCGCTCGTTCTCGCCGGCGGCCAGGCCGTCGACACCAGTCGCGAGGAGGTCGTCGACCGGCAAGCGCTCGACGCCTACCGGCAGCGACTGCTCGACATCGAAGAGGAACTCGATGAGGCCGACCTTCACGGCGACGCCGGTCGGGCGGAGCGGCTCACCGACGAGAAGGAGCAGCTCCTCGAGGAGGTTCGTCGCACGACGGGCCTCGGCGGCCGGATCCGCACTGAAGCCGGCGCTCCGGCCGAGAAGGCACGCAAGGCAGTCAGCGCCCGTATCCGCGACGCCATCAACCGGCTCGAAGCCGTCGCCCCCACGCTCGCTGCGCATCTCGACCGCTCGATCCACACCGGCATGCGCTGCGCCTACGAACCAAGCCCGGAGGAATCGCCGATTCTCTGGCAGATCGACGGGTGATCGACCGGCGCGCGCTGCCGCTCACCGATCGTGGTGAACTTCGCCGCGCATGCTACGCCTCGCGCGGGTTATGAGACCCTCGATCGATTTGTTCGATCTCCCTGTTTCCATTGCGATCTCGGCGACTGATTGGCCTTCGCAGTAGTGCCGCGTGAGTACGAGGCGGTGGTCCGCCGGGAGTCGCTCAAGCGCGGCTTCGACCGTGAGGCGGTCGAGTGTGGCACCTTCTGATCCGCCCTCGGTGTACCCATTTCGCAGCAGTTGGTACTTTGCCGCGCGGCACTGATCTCGACGCCAGAGGTCGACGAGGCGATTTCGAGCCACCCGGAGCAACCATCGCGTGCCGATTGGGTCGGCATCGTCGAAGGTCATCACCGCGGCGACGAACACGTCCTGGGTGATGTCCTCGGCGAGTGAGCGGTCGCGGCAGCGCCGATTGACGTAGCTCAGCACGGTGTCGGCGTGGGCCTCGTAGAGCGAGGTGAACGACGCCGTCGGGGCGGTTTGCATCGAGTTTCTCCCTGTCTGTGGCGGAGCAATTCGCTCCTCGGTAAAGGAGGCGCCAGATCTCTGCGGATTCCGCCAGATCGCGCCTGGCGAAATCCGGTGGAATCTGGCGGCGCGAGGGGTTTTGGCCCGGTCGTTCGTCAAATCACATGACTGCTCCGATCCCCGGCGCGGAGAGGAACACGGAGATGAAGTACGGCAAGAAGGCCAGAGATGCGAAAACAACGGCCATCCCGGTCACCCTGGCGGCCGGTGGCACACGCGACATAAAGTTGCCCAGCCAAGGGGGAACTATGACCAACCTTCACCAGCGGGCGAGGCTCGGGACTCGAAGTCTCTGGCTCGCGGTTGTCTTCGTGCTCGCAGCTGCGGCATGTAGCGACGACGATGAAGGCGGCGGCATCGAAGTACCCGTGGTCATTGCATCCGGCCTCGACCAGCCTCGCGGCCTTGCGATCGACGACGGAGCGATCCTCGTGGCCGTTGCCGGACGCGGAGGCGAAGAAGGGTGCGCCCCGGGGATCTTCGGGCTCGACATGTGCCTCGGAGATTCAGGGGCAATCATCCGGATCGACTCGGAGGGGGCGCAGACCACGCTCGTCGAAGGACTCCCGTCGGTCGCCAACGAGTACACCGGCGTCGACACCGATGGCGACTTCGCCTTCGGGCCCCACGACGTGGCCGTCGGAGATGATGGGAAGGTCTTCATCGCCGTCGGCGGGCCCGGCAACGCGGTCGACCGCAGCCCATTCGGATCCGAACACGGCGCCGCGCTGGGGACGGTGCATGAGATCGTCGACGGGGCGCCAGTGATGCTGGCCGACCTCGCGGCCTACGAGGCGGCGAACAACCCACACCCGACGCTCCTGCAGTCCAACATCAACGCCGTGCTGCCCATCGGTGATCGGCTGTTTGCGCTCGACGCCGCCGGCAACACCGTGTTCGAGATCGATGGCAACGACCTGATTCTCCTCGAGGTCTTTCCCGACCGATCACTCGGCGACGCGACGTTCGAGGCGGTTCCCTCGGGGTTCGCCGAAGGTCCTGACGGCGCGCTGTACCTCACCGATCTGACCGGCGGCCCGTTCCCAGACGGCGGGTCGATCATCTGGCGACTCGGTGACGACGGGTTCGAGGAGTACATCACCGGATTCACGACCGCTCAGTCGATCGCATTCGACCCCGACGGGAACCTCTATGTGGTCGAGACGCACCCGTTCAGCGAACCACCGGCCGGACGAGTTCTCCGCCTCGCCGCGGGGAATACGAATGCGGCCGACGCCGAAGTCGTCGTCGACGGTCTGATCTTCCCGATCGGCATCGCGGCCGATGATGACGGGAAGGTCTACATCTCGAACAACACCGTGCTGGCCGGAGAGGGCGAAATCCTCCGTATCCGCTGAAGGCGAGTTCAGTTCCTGGTGGGCTTGCCGGCGAGCTCGCGGATTCCGGCCAGGATGAATCGCACGGCATCGTCGATGTCGCGGTCCCGGTCGGTGTCTTGGCGCTGCGCGGCCAGGTTGCCGGCTTCGATCGACGCCGCAGATCCCAGGCGCAGGACGAATTCGGTGATCTCTGGTGACGTCGGGTATTCCGCGGTCATCGCCCGCACCAGGACGCGTTCGGCACTTCGCCCGCCCGCTCGTCGGCGATCGTCCTGGATCGCGGCAATCTCGGGCAGCACGCGAAGTTGGCCGATGGCGGTCGCCGACGACAGCTGGTCGAAGTTCGCGGTCACGAAGACGCGCACGACGTCTTCGAAGCTGTTTGCGTCAGCGAGCCGCTCGCGCATCTCGGCCTGGTAGCGGTCGTCCTCGCGTCGGAATAGGTCCTGGAGCAGGGACGCCCGAGTGCCGAAGTACTTGTGCACGAGTTGTGGCGTGACGCCGGCTCGGTGGCTCACCGCGTCGACCGTGCACGCGCTCACGCCCTCCTGTTCGACAATGTCTCGGGCGACATCGAGTAGCTGGTCATGCCGGTCCTCGGGGGAGAGACGGCGACGATCGGACATGAAGGGATCGTAGCCTTGACAAGCACTATTTGTCATGTATCAAATAAGGAGCCGCAAGCCACGGGAGAGCGACGCCATGACCTACGCAGACAACCGACGAATCATCGACGTCGACAGCCACCTTTTCGAACTAGACGACTTCCTCCACTCGGTCGCGACCGCCGAAGAAGCGCCCTTCATCCGAGCGATGGACGCGCAGGACGAGTTGCCTGTCTCGATCGAGGCCGTCGAGCGCGGGCGCGAGCACCTGGATCGGCGAAACGCCGATCCCGAGGTGATGGCGCAGTTCGAAGAAGGCATGTTCGACATCACCCGAAGCCCGTGGTCACGCCTCGGTGCGTTCGACCCCGCTGACCGCTCCCACGCCCTCGACGTGCTCGGGTTCGAACGCCAGGTCGTGCTGGGCACGTTCTCCTTCCACCAGGTCGCCCACGAGGACGACGCGAAAGCACTGGAGATCGGCGCCCGAGTTCACAACCGAGCAATGGGGCAGTTCTGCGCCCACGACGAGCGGTTGTTGGCCGGCGGTTACGTGCCCCTCTCGCTCGGCCCGGACATCGCCGGCGCACTTCTCGACGAGGCATTCGCCGATGGATGCCACACCGTGATGGTCGACCCCAGCGACCCCGACCCCGAGGCCCGTTCCTTCACTCACCCCGACTTCGACCCCGTCTGGGCCCGCTTCGTCGAACGGGACGTGCCAATGATCCTCCACATTGCGGTGGACGGTCACTACGACCCCGTCGAAGCGAGCTTCAAGAACAACGGCCGCGGAACGACGGCGGTGGGCGGTGACGCTCCGGACTCACTTCTGGGACTCATGGCGATGAGCACCTCGATTGAGATGTTCCTGTCGGCCATGATCTTCGACGAAGTCTTCGAGCGCCATGAGGGCCTTCGCTGCATCTCCCTCGAACGTGGCGCCTCGTGGGTGCCGGGTTGGCTGCACCGGCTCGACTGGGTGGAGCGCATGAGCCGCCGCCAGGCTCCTCGAGAGCGGCGCGCCTCGGAGGTTGCCCGCGAGCGCTTGCGAGTCGCGCCCTTCGCCGGCGAGCCGGTTGGCTGGATCATCGAACAGATTGGTCCCGAGATGCTCTGTTTTGCGTCCGACTACCCCCATCCGGAGGGTTCGAGAGACCCGATCGGCAAGTTCGAGGCGACCATGGACGGGATCGACCCGGCCGCTATCGAGGCGTTCTACGCCGACAATGTCGAGCGCTTCCTCGGTCAGGCGCCGGTCGTCGCCTGACCTGACAGGCCTGGATCAGCTGGGTTCTCGGATGGTCGCGTTGGAAGTGTGGCGCATTACCCACGCCTGTGCCTCGTCAACGGTCTCGAAGATCCGAAACGCTGGGACCTGCGATGCGCTCCGAGGCGTGAGCAGCTCGCGAACCTGCAGGAAACCCTGAACCTGATCCGCGACGCCGCCGGGCGACACCGCCACCGCGACGCGGTATTCCGAGAGCCAGGGAAAGTTGCGCGCCCGCGCAAGGCGGTGGGAGTCCTCGATGCTGAGATCGACGCTGACGACCCTCGTCAAGTCCATGATTCCTCGCTTCGCCCTCTCGCCGTTGGCCGCGGCGAGTGCCTCGAACCCGTCGAGCAGATCGTCGACGCTGACATCGCCGCTGAACGCGATCTCGATCAACTCGTCACTGGTCGCGATCTCGTATGACATGGGTCCAAGTTACAGCCCGGCACGGTGGCGGTAGTCCATCTGCCGAGGGTCCGGGTGACCAGGTCGGTGTCGTCTGAGCCGGCCAGCCTCAGCCAACGAGGTCCCACGCGCCGGAGTCCGCGTCGAAGCGGGTCGCCTCGAACCCCGACGAGGCTGAGAGGTCTCCAGGCCCGAGGTTTCCGTCGGGATAGCCGGCGAGGTCGATCGGGCCGATGGCTTCGAGTCCTGCCTGGAAGGTCTCGTTTGTGAGCACCGGCCCGGCGTTCGTGAGTCCGGCTTCGAGGATCGCGGCGAGCGAGCACGCCGCGATCGCTTGGCCGAGGCTGCTCACCTCTATGTCGAGTGCGTAGGAAACGGTGCGACCCGTGCGCTCTTCGATGTCGTCGATGCAGGCCGCGACCACAGGATCATCGGCCATGGCCTCCTGGCCCGTCGTGCCGATCGGCGTGAGATTCGCCGAGTAGGCGCCGTCGAGATAGGACAGCTCGACGCCGGCATCGTTCAGGGCTCTCCCGGTCATGGAAGTCAGCAGAAGCCACTGGTCGGTCTCATATCCCGCATCGATGGCGTTGGCGATCTCGAGTGGGACACCAGTGGTGGAGATGGTGACGTCCACGCCGCTCGTGCGGAAGATTTCGTAGACGACCTCTGCGTCACGAGCCGTTGCGCCGAGATCTCCGTCGTTGTTGCCGGTCAGGCCGTCGATGGGGTCGTAGCCGGCGTTCCTGAGCGCTTCCATCGTGAAGTCGTAGTCCGCGGCGCCGACATCGAGAGACCCGGTCACGCCGATGGTCTTTCCCTCGAGGAGCCCGAGCTCGTCCATCAGATCGACAAACGCGTCGGCACGCTCCACGGACTCGTTGGAAACGGTTACATAAGGCGCTTTGGCCCGAGCCTTGCGGTCCTCGGTCATACCGCCGACCATGATGACCGCCGTCTCGTGAAGTTCAGTCATGCAGAGGACGGTGTCGCCCAGAGCGCCACCGACGACCACGAACACCTCGTGATCCTCGGTGAACTTCAGACAGGCCTCGTCGGCCTCGGTGGCGCCGACCGGCAGGTAGGCGATCGGGTAGAGTTCGAGCTGGCGGCCGTTGATGCCGCCGCGATCGTTGATGGCCTCGAGCATCGCTACGTAGATGTCCTCGGAATTGCCGATTCCGCCTCTCACGCCGAGCTCTGCGAGACGGTCCCAATCGAAGGTCGAGACACCGACCCTGATCACTTCGGGAGTTACTCCGCGGAAGCTCGCGGTGAGTTCAACCGGTTCTGTCGTGGTCGTCGTGCTGCTTGGAGCAACATCAGCGCTAGCGGTGGTCGTTGTGGTGTCGGCAGGTGAGGTGGATGTAGTTGAAGAGCCGGCTGAGTCCTCGTCTGAGTCATCACCGCATGCCGCGGCGACCAGTCCGAACGTGAGGAGAATGACAACGGCGGCTCGAATCGGCATGCGGCTGATGCTTGTCGATACAACGGTGACTGTCGAAACGAGGTAACGCGTCAGTCCAGGAACATCCAGGCCTCCTCGGCACTGAGCGCTCGCCAGTCAGCTCGCTGTTGTCCTCGACTTCAGTGGTCCTTCTCAGTCGCTGGGCAGTAGGCGGTCGATCGCGAAGCTCCAGGCGCGTCGGGTTTGCGCGGGCGTGAGTGCGAGGCTTCGGCGGTATTGCTCCCATGATTCGACCGAGGTCAGCGCGGCGATACCGGCGACGGTGTCGCCGCGGCCGCTCGGACGCAGTGTCCGCAGCTCGGCGTCGAAGTGCAGGTCGACCTGTTCGGCCATCGCCGACCGTGCCGCGTCGACGTGGTCGGCCACAGCCGGGTCGGTGTGACCCTCCGCTCGGACGAGCAATTGCAGCGGGTGGAGCTTCTCGTGGAGCGCGAAGCGCGTTGCCACGAACGTGTCGATGCGGTCAGCGCGGTCGCCGGAACCGAGGTTCGGGATGAGAAACAGGTCGGGAAAGCGCTCCACGAGCCGGATGAGCGCGATACGTCGGAGCTCATCGAGGTCGGCGAAGTAGCGATAGAGCGTGGCGATCGACACGTCGGCCCGTTCGGCCACCGCCTCGGGCCGAGGATGGCCACCGGTCTCCAGGACGAGGTCGATGAACGCGTCGAGCGCTCCGGCGCGCCGTTCGGATGGTGGCGGTCGCCGCAATCCCGCCTGGGGCACTAGCGGTCGCCTGGGGTGAGGTAGAACCACATCGGCTGCGGCGCGTCCTGTTCCTGCATTACCTTGCGAGCGGCCATCATCACCTTGCCAGTCTCGGTCTGGTCGAGGAACCATCGCGTGCTCGCCCATGCGGCGGGTGCGTGGTCGAGCATCGCGAGTGCCGCGGTCTCGTAGTAGCCGCGGATGTCGTGGCTCACCCGCATGGGGAGACCAGGGATGCCGGCTTCGCCCCAGGGCGTGCCCTCGGTGATGCGGATGAATGCCTCGATCGCTGCGGGAATGTCGTCGGCCGCCACGGCGCGGCCGGCGCCGAAGCGGCCGTCGCTCATCTCTATTCCACGGTCGTATGCCGCCCGCAGGCCTCGAGCTTCGTCGATCGCAGGGTGGGCATCCGGGTCGTGGCGCGGGGGAAGTGGACAGGCGAGCATCTCGTCGCCGCCATCGGCAATCGCCTCGTCGAATTCCGCCAGCACGGGCTCTTCAGAGTCCAGCAGTGCGAACGCCGCGGCCAGCACGCGGTGCTGGAACTCGGGATCGCCGGGCTTGCCGAGGGGTCGGCCGAGCGGGAAGTCGCACCACAGGCCGCGGGGCGGGGCGCCGCTCTCGATCTGCTGGCGAATGGACCCGAGGGCGACGGTGGCGATGCCCTCTGCTTCGAAGACGTGGGCGAGCGTACTCACGGTACGCGTGCACAGCGGTCAAACGGGGGTGAGGAGAACGACGTCGACGCCCTGCTCTCGCATCCACTTCGCGCCCGCCGGCCCTGAATCCATCCGGACGGTCGAGAGGTCGAACTGGTTGCCGGCGTAGGCCAGGTGCTCGTCGGCGACCTTGCCGATCACCCCTCGCTCGGCCAACTCGTCGAGTCGGTCGAGAGGGAAGACCGTGTTCATGTCGTAGGCGAAGCCGGCGCCGTCGAAGTTCGGACTCCAGTGCCCGGTGACATAGTCGCGGCGGCTCCCGTCGAGGATCCGGTAGCCGGTGTCCATCACCTCGAAGTCGTCCTGCTCGGGGTGGTGGAGCGATGCGGTGGTGACGATCGCCACGGTCGCCTCTGAGAGCGGGGGAGGCGAGACGAACGCGGTCGTCTCGAAGTTCTCGCCCGGCAGGGCGGCCGTCAGGTCCTTGATGTCAGAGTCAGCCATGAGAGTGAGAGTAGCACTCTCACTCTCGTCAGTCGACGAACTCCCAAGCCTCGTCTGCCGCGGAGAAGCGGGCGAGCTGGCCAGCGCCAGCAGCGTCGGTGTCGTCGGGGCCGAGTGAAGCAGAGGGGAATCCGGCCATGGAGAACTCACCAAGTCCGACGAGCGCTGCAGCGAGCGACTCGTTGGTGAGTTCGGCGCCCGCCGCAGTGAAGGCGAGTTCGAGGATCGTGGCGATGCCGCACGCGTTGATGGCGTGGTTGAGGTTCCCGGCGTCGGCACCGAGTGCGAAGTTGACGGTCTCCTCGCCGTTGGCCTCAATCGAGGCCACACACGCGGCGACGGCCGGGTCGTCGGCCATGGCCGGCTGGTCGACCGTGCCGACGGGCGTGGGCATCAGCGTCAGCATGCCGTCGACGTAGGAGAGATCGACTCCTTCGGTGGTCAGCGTGCCAGCGCCGATCGCCGGGTTCTGGAGCCACGTCGTCTCGTAGCCGATCTCGCTCGCGGTGCTGAGGCCGGTTGCAGTCGGGCTGGCGTGAACGGTGAGCGTCACACCCTCGGCGCGGAACTTCTCGAGGATGATCTGGATGTCGGCTTCATTGGCGTTGACATCGCCGCCGTTCGCCGGGACGAGGCCCCCGACCGGATCGATTCCCGCGGCTTGGAGGGCGGCAACTGTCTCTTCGTAGAGTTCCTCGTCGACGTCGACGGCCCCCAACACGCCGACGGTCTCGCCCTCGAGAACACCGGCGTCAACCATGGCCTCGACCCATGCGACAGTTCGGGTGTCGTTGCGGCCTCGGACGGTGACGTACGGAGCGGTGGATCGATCGATGCGTGCCTGGTTTTGCTGATTGATGGAGATGACCGCGGTGTCGTTCAGTTCGGTGTAGCAGAGAACGTTGTCGAGCCGTACTGCTCCCACCACTACGAACACCTCGAGATCTTCGGTGAGCCGAGCGCAGATCTCGTCGACCTCGATGCTGCCGACCGGCAGGTACCGCTCTGTGGTGAGCTCGAGTCGCCGCCCGAGGATTCCACCGCGATCGTTGATCGCCTCCAACGCGGCGGTGTAGACGGCGACGGCATCGCCGGAATTGAAGTCGACGCCAATTGCCGCGAGCCGGTCGAAGTCGATACCGACGACCCCGACCCTGATGACCTCCTCGGTAACGCCTGTGTGGCTCGCGGTCAGCTCGACCGGCTCGGTCGTTGCGGTCGTGACCGTTGGCTCGGTCTCATCGACGGGCTCGGTGTCGGTGGTGTCAGGAGCCGATGTCGTGGTGGTCGGGTCTGTGGTTTCGGTGGTGTCGTCGCCGCTCGAACACCCTGCGGCGATCAGCGCGGCGAGTGTGAGAGCGGTGAGGAGGCGGCGGGATCGGTTCATTCGGGGACTCCGTTGTTCAAGGTGTCGAGGGATTGGGTGTCGAGGGCTTGGGTGTCGAGCGTTTGCGTTACGAGGCGGGTGACGAGCTTGCGGCTGCGGGGGACCGAGAGGCGCTGCCAGCGCCGTAGCCGCTCCCAGGTGTCCCAGCTCGTGTGGAGGTCGAGGAGCTCGATGGTCTCAGTCTTTGTGCTGGGATCAAGGGCCGAGAGTTCGGGTTCGAATGTTTGGGTCAGCTGCCGACGCAGGCCCGCGGCCAAGTTGCCCTGGCCTTTGCGGATCCGCGGTGAGGCGTGCATGTTGGCGAGCGCAGCGCGACGCACCGGAGCGACAGTCTCGAAGAGCTCGGCACGTTGAGCGACCACGCTGTCGATTCGTTCGGCGAGAGTTCCGGACAACTCGAGCTTCGTGAGGTGTGCAAGTTGTTGCCGCTGATGCTCGGTCAGGGCTTCTGCGATCGCGTCATGGTCGTCGAAGTGGTGGTAGATCGTCCGTGCGGTCATTCCCACCCGGCCTGCGATGTCGTCGATCGTCGGCGTGAGGTTGTCCTCGGAGTAGAGGCTGAGAAGCGCGTCGACCACGGCCTGGCGCGTTCGCTCGCCTCGGGCCACGCGGCCGTCGATGGGGATCGCGTTCATGCGGCCTCCAGGGTGGTGGCGAGTAGCGCGGCCATGAGCGCCAATTCGTCGGCCGCGGTTGGGTCGCTCACCCGATTGGTGGCCTCGTCCGGATCGCTGACCAGATCGAAGAGTTCGACCGCCTCGCCGGTGTCGGCGCTGAACGTCGCCCGCCACTCGCCGTCGGTGATCGCGTGCCACGTCGTGAGGTCGGGGCGCATCCGGATCATGCTCGCCGCGCTGTCGCGGCGAGCACCGTTCCGGACGGAACCGTCGGAACCGGTCACGAGCGGCACGAGTGAGCGGGCCGGCGCGCCGTCGAGCGGCGCCGCAGCGCCGGCGTCGAGCAGGGTGGCGGCCACATCGAACGCCTGAACCGGCGAAGACTCGACCCGGGCGGCGGTCCCGCCGGGGGGACGCACGATGAGCGGCACGCGCACCGACGATCGGTAGAAGTTCATCTTGGCCATCACGCCGTGGTCGCCGAGCATTTCGCCGTGGTCGGCGCAGTAGACGATCCAGGTGTTGTCGAGCTGACTCGCTCGCTCGAGCTGGGCGAGCAGATCACCGACGCGCTGGTCGATCAGCGAGACCATTGCGTAGTACTGGCGGGCGCCGGCGAGCACGAACTCGTCGGTCATCATGTGGCTCTGGGAGTGCTTGCGCAGGAACATGAGGTGTTGGGCCCAGGCCTCGTTGTCGGTCGTGGGCTCCGCCGGCGCACTGCGTTCGATCTCGGCGCCGGCGTAGTGATCAGCCCAGATCGGGTCGCCGATCAGCGGCACGTGGGGCTGCACGAACGACAGATGCATCATCCACGGTCGGTCGCTCGACTGGCGGCCGATCCACTGCTGCGCTTCGTCGGCGAGGAAGCAGGTGAGATCGAGCTCCTGGGGCAGGGGAGAGGTGGCGGCGTTCCAGTGGCGGTCGCCGCCCCGGAAGTTGTCCCTGATCACGTCGCGATAGGTCTCGAGCGCGCCGTTCTCGTCGAGGAACCGCATGTACGGCGTCAGCTGGTCGCCGACGTGGACGTAGCGGTCGAATTCCTCGATGACGTGGTCGAATCCGAAGCTGCCGATGAACTCCTCGGTCGGAGGAGGGGAGCCGGGCTCGGCTGTCATCGGCCACGAGTCGAAGTGGGTCTTGCCGACGGTGGCCGTCGCGTAGCCGGCGTCCTGGAGGCGGCGAGGGAACGTGTCCCACTCGGGCAGGCAGTCGCCCGCGAAGTTGCCGAGCACGCCATGATCGTCGGGATAGCGACCGGTCAGCATCGAGGCGCGGGCGGGCTGGCAGATCGGGCCCTCGGTCCATGCCTGGTCGAAGCGAACGCCCTCCGCTGCGAGTCGGTCGAGATTGGGCGTGACGACGACGTCGTTACCGGCGCAACCCATGACATCGGCGCGATGTTGGTCGGCATAGATGAACAAGAGGTTCGGCTGTTCGGTGGTCACTGCCCCACACCCTCCCACGAGATGATTCCCTGCTTGAGACGGATGCCGCTCGACTTGTAGAGGCCCTTGCTCGGGTACGGGGCGATCTCCTTGGACCTGGCCCGACAGAGATCGGACTTGATGGCGCGGGCTCGCACGACGGCAGGCTCGTCGTCGGGGCCGAGGGCCACGAGATCGATGAGGTGCATGGCGAGCTGTGGGTTTCCATCAGCAGCGAGCGTCTCTGCTCGGGCGATCACGTCGTCGGGGTCGGCGATGGCGTCGAAGGTCGCCCGGGCGACGTCGGCCGGCGGCGAGGGATGAAGGGAGGTCGGATTGCGATCCCACCATCCGCTCTCCTCGCGCACGAGATCGCGCACGATGTACTCGGGGCTGCCGTAGGCCCAACTCAGCCACGGGTAGTCGAAGAGCGCGGGCGGGTACTCGAGTTCGGCGAGGATCTCACGTTCGTTCAATCCGCGGTTGAGGCGTTCGACCACCTCCGCGCGCAGCCAACGCAATGCCTTCACCGTGGTGGTCATCCGTTCGAGGTTGAGGTCTTCGCCGACGACGAAGTCACCGAACTCGATCACGAGGATTTCGGGGCGGAGTTCGATCAGTCGCTCGAGCGTGTCCGCCCAACGTCCCGTCAGCCGAAGCGAGCGCTGGGGCGTGCCGATGTTGGGGATGAACTCGGCAGGCACGGCCGCGCCGGTGAAGAGCGTGCGGGTGTCGGGCAGCCACATGGCCAGTGCATCGTCGGTTTCCGACGGGACCCACAGCAGTTCGATGCGGGGCGACTCACAGAGCACCATGTGGTCGTCGAACGTCTCCGTGGGGTCGACTCGCTGCGGGTCGAACCGCTTGGTGATGCCGGGAAACTGCATCTCGTTGAGGATCATCTGAAAACCCTCGGTCTCGCGGTACCGCTCGTAGCGGAGCGGCAGGTTGCGGTGGGCAATGAGCCGCGGGGCTGCGTCGCCCCGTGCGTCGTTGTGTGCGAGCCACTGAGGGACGCCGAAGTTGTAGCCGAAGTGCCCGTGGGAGTAGCAGATCGCCCAGACGGGCGCGTCGGTGCGGGTCCGCAACTCGACGATCATCTCTTCGGTCTTGCGGCCGCCTGGCCCCGTATCGACCAGCACGACACCGTCGGGAGTCTCGACCGCGAAAGCGTTGCCCTGCGCTGCCAGCACCCACACTCCGGGCGTCACTTCGACACTCGCTTGATCGCTCACTGCGGCCACCTTCGTCAGACTAGTTTCGCACAGTATGTAAATTGTTTGCTACGGTCAAGCTGCCGCCAGAGCCGCAGCAGTGAACAAAGGATGCACACGACTCATGGACATCGTCTTGACCGGAACGGGCTCGCCGCTTCCAGACGCGAACCGTGCCGGACCATCGACGCTCGTGAAGGCGGGCGACACCCACATCCTTATCGATGCCGGCCGAGGCGTCGTGATGCGGATGGCGGGGGCGGGGTCAGACCCTGCCTTCCTGGCCGGTGTGCTGATCACGCACCTGCATAGTGACCACGTCTGCGCCCTCAACGACGTGATCACGACGCACTGGATCAGAACCCGCGAGGAGCAGGTCCTTCAGATCTACGGGCCGATCGGCACGGCGCGGTTCGTTGAGCGCCAGCTCCACGCGCTGGAGGACGACATCGGCTATCGCATCGAACACCACGACCCGCTCACCAAGGGCCCGCAGGTCGAGGTCACCGAGCTGCAACCCGGCGATGCGTTGCGTATAGGCGACGTGAGGATCACCACCGCCGCGACGATGCACGCGCCGGTGCGCCCGACCATCGGGTTCCGCCTGGAACACGACGGCGCGTCGGTCGCGCTGGTGGGCGACACGATCCCCTGTGAAGGGGTCGACGAGCTCGCCGCAGGAGCGGACGTGTACGTGCAGACCGTCTTGCGCAAGGACATCATCGAGCTACTCCCGGATGTGATGGCGCAGGACATCCTGGACTACCACTCGGGTGTCATCGAGGCCGCTCAGACCGCGGCCCGAGTAGGAGCCAAGCGGCTCGCCTTGACCCATATGGTCCCCGCGCCGACGCCTGATCAGTACCCGGAATGGGTCGCCCGGGCCGCCGAACACTACGACGGCGACGTGATCATCGGCGACGACCTGACCACCATCACCGTCTGAGATCCGCATCATCCGAAACGGAGAGCCCACATGACCGAATTCAAGGGAAAGATCGGGCGCACGCTCGCCGATTCGGAGCCGCACTTCGAGGAGCGCCCGCATCCTGGCGACGGTGCACCGAATGTGGTGTTCATCCTGTTGGACGACACCGGCTTCGCCCAGTTCGGTTGCTACGGCTCCGACATCGACACGCCGAACATCGACGCCCTGGCCGGCGACGGGGTGCAGTTCACGAACTTCCACGTCACGCCGGTGTGTTCGCCGACGCGAGCGGCGCTGTTGACGGGCCGTTCTCAGCACGAGGTCGGCATGCGGGGCCTCGCCGGTTGGATCACCGGCTTCCCGCACGCCCTCGGGCAGATGTCGAATGCGGCGGGGACGGTGGCCGAAGTTCTGCGCGACGAGGGGTACGCGACGTTGTGTGCGGGTAAGTGGCACCTCACGCCGGGAACCCACATCTCCGCGGCGGGACCATTCGACCAGTGGCCGTTGGCTCGTGGGTTCGAACGCTTCTACGGGTTCCTGTCGGGGGAAACCGATCAATTCCACCCCGAGTTGGTGCGCGACAACACCCACATCGATCCGCCGGCGACCGCGGAAGAGGGCTACCACCTCTCCGAGGACCTGGTCGACCAGCTGCTGCACATGGTCAACGACAACAAGAGCCTGCGCCCTGACCGCCCGTTCTTCGCCTATCTGCCGTTCGGTGCGACCCACGCGCCCCACCAGGCGCCGCAGGAGTACCTCGACAAGTACCGGGGCCGCTACGACGAGGGTTGGGACGTCGTGCGACAACGCTGGTTCGAACGTCAGATCGAGCTCAGCGTGATCGACCCCGACACGACCCTCGCGCCACTCAACCCGGGGGTCGAGCCTTGGGATGACCTGTCCGGCAACCAGCAACGATTCGCAGCGCGCCTGCAGGAGGCCTTTGCCGCATTCCTCGACCACACCGACGACCAGATCGGTCGCTTCGTGGACGGACTGCGCGACATGGGTGAGCTGGACAACACGATCCTGGTGCTGTTGAGCGACAACGGGGCCTCACAAGAGGGTGGCGCGGCCGGGACGCTGCACGAGATGAAGCACTTCAACGGCATTCACGAGACACCCGACGAAGCAGTCGAGCGGATCGATGAGATCGGTGGCCCCGAGAGCCACACGAACTATCCGTGGGGGTGGGCTCAGGCCGGCAACTCTCCGTTCCGGTGGTACAAGACGCTCACCCATGAGGGGGGCGTGCACGTGCCACTCATCGTGCACTGGCCCCACGGTCTCGGCGACGAACAGGCCGGGACCAAACGGGACCAGTTCGCGTACGTGTCGGACATCGTGCCGACCGTGTACGAGCTGCTCGGGGTGACGCCGCCCGACACGTATCGAGGCATCGAGCAGATGCCCGTGACCGGTCACTCGTTCGCCTCAGTGCTCGACGAGGCCGACGCGCCGGCGACCAACACGCTGCAGTACTTCGAGTTCGGTGGTCATCGAGCGCTCGTCGCCGAACTGGATGGCGCATGGTGGAAGGCCGTCACGCGCCATCTCCCGGGAACCGATTTCGACGACGATCGGTGGGAGCTCTACGAACTCTCGGCCGACCCGTCGGAGTGCAACGACCTGGCTGAGGCGGAACCGGGACGGCTCGCCCAGATGATCGACCTGTGGTGGCAGGAGGCGGAAACGCACAACGTGTTGCCCCTCGACGAGCGACGCCTCGAGCTCTTCATCCCGCGCATCGGCGATCATGAGATCCATCGACCGACCCGCCGCTACACCTACCGGCCCCCCATGACGCAGATCCCGACGCGAACCGCCGCGTCGCTCACCGACTCCGTCGTCGATATCACGGCGCGGGTCACCGGTGCGTCGGGCGACGACGGCGTTCTGATCGCGACCGGCAACGCGACGAGCGGCTTCACGATGTTCGTGCAGAACGGTCGGCTCGTCGCCGACTACAACTCGTTCGGCGCCCACACCATCGTCGAGTCGGGCATCGAGGTGCCCGCCGGCGACTCCACCCTCATGGTGCACCTGGAACGTGAGGGTTCCGCGGGTTGGGTCGAACTCTCGATCGACGGCACACCGTGCGGTCGAGAGGCGATCCCGCTCTACCTGTCGACGTTCACGTCGACCGGCGTGGGCGTCGGGATGGATCGCGGTTCCGCCGTGTCGCCTCGCTACACCGCGCCGTTCGCATACACCGGCACGCTGCACGACGTCACCGTGCAACTCCCGGGCGGGCGCGACCCGCAGAGCGATGATGCAATGGCCGAGAGCGAATGGAGCCGCCAATGAGCACCGATACGGATCCGACCCTCGAGTTCGTGCGCGAGTCGCTGGCGCGGCGGATGCGCACGATGTTCTCGCTGTACTACGACGCGGTCGACACGATGAATCTCGAGCAGGTCAACCATGTCGACCAGCCGGGCCGCTTGCCCATCGCGTTCTGCCTGTTTCACTACGCCAACCTGCACGACGGCAGCTTCATGCTGATCACCGGAGAGCCGCCGATCTGGAACGACGAATGGAACGCTCGTGTGCAACCAGCGATCCCGGCGCACGGCAAGGACGAGCCGGTCGAGGACATGTCGAAGCAGCAGATCGGCGACTACGACGGCTTCAAGGACTACCAGCGGGCCGTGTTCTCGCGGACCCAGGCACATCTCGACTTGATGGATCCAGGCGATCTCGTCCGAGTGGTGATCCCGAAGCCGTACCCGCCCCAGGTCGCGGAGACCTACAGCGCGCGCTGTGCGGGCGACGTCGGCATCACCGTTCTCGACGCGTTCGAGTGCTGGCACTACCAGCACGGGCTGCGGCACATGGGTGAGATCGAATTGGCCCGAGGCTTCCTCGGGCTATCAGGGATGACCGCGTGAGGTCGCGGCATCGAACAGAAAGGGACATCCGATGACCGAACTGACGATCACGAAGGCAGGGCCCAAGCTCGGCGCTCGCGTCGAGGGGCTCGACCTCCGCACGATGGACGCCGACGAGGTTCGTGAGCGGCTCGTGCCGCTGCTGCACGAGTACCACGTGCTCGTGCTGCCGGGCGAGATACTCGAGGCTGAAGAGCTCGAGCGGTTCGCCCGGGCCTGGGGTGACCTGCTCGAGCACCCGGCGACCCGTGTGGACCAGACGCCATACGTGCAGCTGATCTTCTCCGAGGGGGAGGGCGACGATCGGCTCGGCGTGTGGCACTCCGACATGACCTGGCACGAGACGCCGCCGAAGATCACGATGCTGCAGGCGCGCAAGCTTCCGTCGGAGGGAGGCGGGACGATCTTCGCCAACCAGCACCTGGCGTTCGACACACTGCCCGAGAAGCTGCGGTCCCAGCTCGAAGGAGCCAAGGCGTGGCACTCGGGCAAGAACTTCGGTCCCGACATGCCGGTCACGCTGCATCCCGCGATCCGCACCCACGACGAGACGGGGCGCAAGGCGCTCTACATCAATGGCGGCTTCACCAAGGAGATCGAGGGGATGGAGAAGGCGGAGAGCACCGAACTCATCCTTCGGACGGTGCTGCACGGCACGCGTCCGGAGTTCGCCTACCAGCACGAGTGGGAAGTCGGTGACCTCGTCCTGTGGGACAACCGGTCGGTCATGCACAGTCCGCTCCGCGACTACTCCGAGCGCCGGGTCATGTATCGCGCCGTCGTCGCCGGCGGCGCCCCGGTCTGACAACCTGCACGGTGACGGTTGCGGCTACGGTCCGGTCGGGGGCGCGGCCTGAAGGTAAGGCCGTAGACGCACTCGTGGCAGACGCACGATCTCTCGACGGCAAGGTGGTGCTGGTCACGGGCGCGAGCCGCGGGATCGGCACGGCGATCGCGGAGCGCTTCGCGGCCGACGGGGCTGCGGTTGCGCTGTCGGCTCGGACGAGAGCCGATGGCGACCATCCACTGGCCGGAAGCGTGGAGTCGGCCGTCGCCGGCATCACAAGCCGAGGTGGCACGGCCATCGGCGTGATCGCCGACCTCTCGAACCCCGACGACCGGGCCCGCATGATCGACGAGGTCACCACGGGGCTCGGCAGGATCGACGTGCTCGTCAACAACGCGGCGATCACCTACTTCGAGCCGGTCGAGCAGTTCAGCCAGAAGCACTACGACACGATGTTCGACGTCCAGGTTCGGGCTCCGTTCGAGCTCGCCCGGGCCGTGATCGGTGGCATGCGCGAAGCCGGCGAGGGCTGGATCCTCAACATCTCCTCCGGCGCGGCACGCCACCCACAGGGCCCGCCCTTTGGCCGGGGCATGAACGGCGGCACCGTCTATGGCATGTGCAAGGCCGCCCTCGAACGATTCACCACCGGGCTCGCGGCCGAACTCCACGCCGACAGAATCGCGGTCAATGTTCTCTCGCCTTCCGGCCTGGTCGCCACGCCGGGCGTGATCCACCACGGTCTCAACCGCAACGTGCCCGATGAGATGCTCGAGCCCGTCGAGTACATGGCCGAGGCCGCCCACGCGCTGTGCGCCGGCGACCCGGCCGAACGCACCGGCAAGGTCACCTACGCCAAGCGTCTCCTCGAGGAGCTCGACATCCCTCTCCCGCCGACCACGCCCGTGGAGGCGGGCCGGTGACCGGGCTCCGCGCCGCCACCGCGATCGTGGGTGTCGCCGAGGCAGTGTCGCCCACGGGCGAGCTCGACCAGCGGGGCCTGGCGCTCGAGGCCCGCATGATCCGCGAGGCGCTAGCCGACGCCGGGCTCAGCATCGCCGACGTCGATGGCCTCTGCTACGGCGGCAACCCCTCAGGCATGGCCGAGTTCCTGGGCATTCATCCCCGCTTCCTCGACGGCACCGCCGTGGGCGGATCGAGCTACGAGCTCCATGTGGAGCATGCCGCCAGCGCGATCGCGGCGGGGCTGTGCGATGTCGTCGTCGGTGTCTACGCGGCTACGCCCCGCAGCGACCGCAAGCGTTCGTCGGGCAGCGGCGGACCTCGCCGCTACGGGGCGCCGCCTCCGGGAATGGAGTGGGAGGTTCCCTACGGCCTGCGCGGCCCAATCGGCTCCTACGCGCTATCGGCCAGCCGCCACATGGCCGACTACGGGACAACCTCCGAGCAGCTCGCTCAGATCGCGGTCGATACACGTCGGTGGGCGACACTCAACCCGGTGGCTCGCCATCGCGACCCGATCACTATTGACGATGTGGTGGGCTCGGCGATGCAGGCGTCGCCCTTGCACCTCCTCGACTGCTGCCTGGTGACCGACGGCGCGGGCGCCTTCGTGCTCACGTCGGCCGAACGGGCCGCCGACCTGGCCCGGCCGCCCGTCTACGTGCTCGGTGCTGCATCGGCGAGCGACCACGGCTCGTCGATGACGCAGATGCCCGACCTCACCACTACGGCAGGTGCAGTGTCTGGCCCCGCCGCCTTCGCCACCGCGGGCGTGACCCCAGCCGAAGTCGACCTCCTGATGGGCTACGACAGCTTCACCATCACTGCCCTCCTCCACCTCGAAGATCTCGGTTTCTGCGCCAAGGGCGAGGGCGGCGAGTTCGCAGCCGACGGCAAGCTCGGCCCGGGCGGCTCGTTGCCGATGAACACGAATGGCGGCGGGCTGTCGTTTGCCCACCCCGGCCAGTACGGCATGTTCCTGATCGTGGAGGCGGTCCGCCAGCTTCGGGGCGAAGCCGGCGAGCGGCAGCTCGACGGCCCCGAGATAGCGGTCGCCCACGGCTCCGGCGGCGTGCTCTCGACGATGGGCACGCTGGTGTTCGGCACGGAGGCGACTCGATGAAGCTGACGGAACCCGCCGACCGCAAGCGCGACGAGCCGTTCTGGACCGCTGCCCGCGAGGGCGTGCTGATGCTGCCGTGGTGCAACGAGTGCGACGCCGCCTTCTGGTATCCCCGGCCGGTGTGCCCCCGCTGTCTGAGCGACGACCTCGGCTGGCAGGCGGCCGAGGGCACCGGCGAGGTCTACGCAGTGAGCGTGCAGCACCGTCCGGGCATGGGCCGCGAGGCCGACGACGGCCCCTATGCCGTCGCCATCGTCAGCTTGCCCGAGGGTGTGCGGATGCTCACCAACGTGATCGGCTGCGATCCCGACGATGTGGCGGTGGGCATGGCGGTGCGGGTCGCCTGGCACGAGCTGTCCGACGGACGACAGCTCCCGATGTTCGAACCGATCAGTTAGCGCATAAACAGTAGAGAGCGGAGAGCACAGAGCATGGCGATGGAACTCGATCTCGGTCCCCAAGCTGCGGCGTTTCGCGACGAGCTGCGCCAGTGGCTCGAGGCCAATCGGCCCGATGGCTTCGAACCCGAAGCCGACGATCAGGTCACCCTCGCCGCCGGCGGTGCGCTCGTGGACCAATGGACCGACACCCTCCACGGGGCCGGATACCTGTGCGTGAGCTGGCCCAAGGAGTTCGGCGGCCGTGGCCTCACCGGTGTGGAGGTGGCGGTGATGAACGAGGAGTTCGCCCGGGTGGGCGTTCCCCGCGTGACCCGCGGCATGGGCGAGTGGTTGGTGGGCCCGTCGATCATCGTGCACGGCACCGACGAGCAGAAGGCGAAGTTTCTCCCCCGAATCATCGACGGCACGGACCGCTACTGCCAGGGCTTCTCCGAGCCCGACGCCGGCTCCGATCTCGCCGGCCTCCAGACGAGGGGAGTGGTCGACGGCGACGAGGTTGTGATCACCGGCCAGAAGGTGTGGACCTCGGGGGCGACGCTCGCCAACATGATGTTCTGCCTTTGCCGCACCGACCCCGACGCGCCGAAGCACCGCGGCATCTCCTATGTGCTGTTGCCGATGAAAGACGACGACGGTGGGTCCAACGGCATCGAACTGCGACCCATCCGACAGATCACGGGCGACAGCGGTTTCAGCGAAACCTTCTTGACCGAGGCGCGGGCTCCGATCGACAACATCATCGGCGGAATCAACAACGGCTGGCGGGTCACCATGACCACCCTCGGCAACGAGCGGGGCGGCACCGCCACGACACAACACGTGCGGTTCGAGAAGCAGTTCTGGCGTGTCGTCGACGAGGTCCGCCGCAAAGGCCGGGCCGACGATCCGGTGGTGCGCCAGAAGCTGGCTTGGGCCTTCACCCGCTGCGAGATCATGCGCTACCAGGGTTTGCGCACGCTGTCCGAGGTGGTGGCCCGCAAGGAGCCTGGGCCGGGGGCGAGCCTCAACAAGATGTTCTGGAGTGAGTATGCGCGGGACCTGGGCGCCTGGGTCATGGAGGTGCGCGGGGCCGATGCGATGATCCGCCCCGACGGCGACGACTACCGACTCGACCGTTGGCAGCGCGACTTCCTCAGCAGCCGCTCGGGAACGATCTGGGGCGGCACCGCCCAGGTGCAGCGCAACATCGCCGGGGAACGAGTGCTCGGACTGCCGAAGGAGCCATCGGTCGAAGCCGGGGTGGGCGGAAAGGGAGGTGGATCATGAGCGACGACGACATTCGTACCGCCATGCTCGAGGCGGCGGCCACGGGCACCACGCTCAGCTTCTGGGCCGGCCGCCGGCCCGACGCCGCTGCCATCATCAGCGAGCACGGCGACCGCACTTTCGCCCAGCTCGACGCCGAGGCCAACCAACTGGCCCGGGCGTGGCGAGCGCGGGGCCTCGTGGCGGGCGACGCAGTTGCCGCGATGATCTCCAATCGGGCGGAGTTCGCCACAGTGCTCGCAGCAGCGCAACGCACCGGGCTTCGGTTCACGCCGATCAACTGGCACCTCACCGCCGACGAGGCGGCCTACATCGTCGACAACTGCGAGGCGAAGGCATTTGTTGCGGATTCCCGCTTCGCACCAGTCGCCCGCGATGCGGCCAAGCACGCCAACGGCGCCACGACCCTCTTCTCGGTGGCGGGCCCCATCGACGGCTTCGAGGAGCTCGACTCCGTACTGGCAGCTGAGTCGGGTGACGCCTTGGCCGATCCCGTCCTCGGGTCGACGATGCTCTACACCTCGGGCACCACCGGGCGTCCGAAGGGAGTCCACCGCGACGCAGCCGCAGTTCGGGCCGCCACGACCCAACCGCCTGAGCGACAGGTGGCGCTACCGCCGAGCGGTCAGGTCGCCGAAAAGTCGATGCACCTCTGCACCGGCCCGCTGTACCACGCCGCCCCGTTGGCCTTCTCGCTGGCGGCGCCTGCCGCGGTCGGCGTCGGCATCGTGCTAATGGACGGATGGTCGGCGGAGGAAACACTGCGCCTCATCGCCGAGCACCGCATCACGCACTCCCACATGGTGCCGACGATGTTTCATCGGCTCCTGTCGTTGCCCGACGAGGTGCGGCAAGCCGCCGATACGTCTTCTCTCGTCCACGTGTGGCACGGCGCCGCGCCGTGTCCGGTTGCGGTGAAGCAGAGCATCATCGACTGGTGGGGGCCGGTTCTCCTCGAGTACTACGCCGCCACCGAGGGAACTGGCACATTCGTCGACAGCAACGAGTGGCAGACCCGACCAGGCACGGTCGGCCGCGTGCCCGTCGAGGACCACATCAGGATCATGGACGACGACGGGGCGCAGCTACCGCCGGGCGAGGCCGGTCGGATCTTCCTCCGCGCGCCGAAGGGCGGCGGCTTCAACTACTTCAAGGATCCCGACAAGACCGCCGGCAGCTATCAGGGTGACTACTTCACCCTGGGCGATATCGGCTACCTCGACGAGGACGACTACCTCTTCCTCACCGATCGGAGCGTCGACCTCATCATCTCCGGCGGCGTCAACGTCTACCCGGCCGAGGTCGAGGGCGAGTTGCTCGCCCATCCGGCGGTGGGCGACGCCGCAGTCATCGGCATTCCCGACGAGGACTGGGGTGAGTCGGTCCTCGCGGTGGTGGAGTTGCGCGACGGCGTAGAGGGCAGCGAGCAGCTCGCCGCCGAGCTGATTGAGCACTGTCGCAACAACCTGGCCCGCTTCAAGTGCCCCCGGGGCATCGAGTTCGTCGGCCTCTTGCCGCGAGCCGACAATGGCAAGCTCTACAAACGTCGCATCCGCGACGAGTACCGAGCCCGAGCTGGCGACTAGGCGCCGCTCCGGAGTAGCGAACTGCCCAGCGACTCGCACGCGACGGCCGAGTCGCATAGAACCGAGGTATGGCAGGTGCACTAGACGGACGGGTCGCGATCATCACTGGGGCGGCTCGAGGGTTGGGGCGAGAGCACGCGCTGCTGTTCGCCCGCGAGGGCGCGAAGGTGGTGGTCAACGATCTCGGCGGGGCCCGCGACGGCACCGGTGCCGACCTGGGTGCGGCCGACGCTGTGGTCGAGGAGATCCGAGCCGAGGGTGGTGAGGCGATCGCCAACGGCGCCGGGGTGTCGGACTGGACTGCGGCCGGCGAGCTCGTGGCCCAGGCCGTCGACACCTACGGCCAGCTCGACGTGCTGGTGAACAACGCCGGGATTCTGCGTGACCGGATGCTCTTCAACATGGCCGAGGACGAGTGGGACGCCGTGGTCGATGTCCATCTGAAGGGGCACGCCGCGATGCTCCATCACGCCGCCGTGCACTGGCGGTCCCGGGCCAAGGCAGGGGATACGTTCGACGCGTCGGTCATCAACACCTCATCAACGTCGGGGGTTCTGTCCAACCCCGGCCAGACCAACTACGGCGCGGCGAAGACCGGCATCGCGACGCTCACCGAGATCGCGGCCAAGGAGCTCGTTCGGTACGGCGTGCGGGTCAACGCGATCTGCCCTGCGGCGCTCACTCGGCTGACAGCTGACCTAGGCCAACGAGACGGCAGCATCGACCTTCCCGACGAGTGGGCACCCGAGGATCCCGCCAACGTGGCGCCCTTTGTCGCCCACCTCGCGTCGACGGCCTGCCGGATCACCGGCAAGGTGTTCTTCGTTCGGGGCGGCAATGTGAGCGTCTTCCAGCCCTACACGGCGGTGGATCACGTGGCCAAGAACGGCCGCTGGAGCGTCAACGAACTGGCCGATGCCACCGCCCACTGGGCCGACCTCGAATTCGACCAGGGCCGCGAGCACCTGGGCTTCTGACGAGGAGTAGCCGTCGAGGACTGCGATGCCTCTTCGGCTGGATGAATGTCATCGGATAGGGGAACCTACGTTGATGACCAGCACCGACGAATCCAGCCCGACACGAGACGAGCACGGAGACGAGCTTCGCTCGAAGGCGCTCGAGGTGATGGTGCAGCTGTTCGGCGGCGGGGTGAAAGGAGAGGAGATGCCGGCGCGCGATCTCGCGCCCGAGTTCTTCGACCTGGCCAGCACCTTCTGCTTCGGTGGTTTCTGGTCGCGGCCCGAGCTGGACGTGAAGAGCCGCAGCCTTGCGACCGTCGCTCAACTGGCCGCGCTGGGCCGCACCAGTGAGCTAAAGATCCACTTGCAGGGCGCCCGCAACGTCGGCTGGACTGAGGCGGAGCTGATCGAGGTGCTGATGCAGACCTCGCAGTACGCGGGCATTCCGAGCGCCGTGCAGGCGTTGGATGCCGCGTCCGAGGTGTTCGAGGGCTAGGTCTCGTCGTTGGGTCAGGCGCTAGCGCCGTGTCCTACGATCGGATCTTGCGGGGAGCGGAGGCTGACCTTGTCGAACTCGAGCTATGTCATCGCGATCAGCGGGCCATCCGGTAGCGGGAAGACAAGCCTGGTGAAGGCTGTAGCCGAGGGTCTCGGCGATTCGGCGATGCTCTTCTTCGATGATTTTCCGTCTGACTTCCCGCCTGGGGCGGAGCAGTGGGCCACTGAGCCCGACGCAGACTTCTCGCGGGTGTCTTCACCCGAGTTCGCAGAAGCACTCGCTGCGCTCGGGAACGGCAGATCGATAGTCCTGCCCGACTTGAGCGACTCGGTAGGGCGCGATCGGAGCCGCGAGGTCAGCGCCGCGCGGTACACGGTCATCGAAGAGCCCTACGGCCGCCTGCGCCCCGAGACAGCGCGATCCATCGATTTCGTCGTGTTCATCTCCACGCCGCTCAACGTTGCGCTCGCGCGACGGCTCAGCCGCCAGATCGATTGGCACGAGAGATGGGCACATGCTGCGGCCGACGCGGACGAACGGGCGGAGAGGCTTCAGGCAGGAATCTCGGCACTCACCTCCTATCTGGAGCCATACGCGGCGTGGGAGCACGTAGTTCTGGGCGAGGAGGCACGGCAGCTCAGCCAGAGCTCGGACCTGACCGTTGACGGTCTTCGATCTGTCGAGGACCTTGCGTCGGCGGTTGTGGCTGCGGTGCGGCGAGTCGCCCAAGATTGAACCTCGCGCAGCCAAGGCTCCGAGCCGTATCGTGACGGCCGAGGAGGCCTCGTGGTCGAACAAAGCGGTTGGGTCGATATCACTACCGAGAATCCTGACCACTCGGCGTGGTACGTCGAGCGGTTCCGGTCGATGGCGGCAGCCGGTGATGATCTGGCGGGCGAGGCTCGTTTCGTCGATGCGATGGCGCCTCGGGAGGCACGAATCCTCGATGCCGGCTGTGGTCCCGGACGGGTGGGAGCGACAATCGCCGCACTCGGTCACGACGTGGTCGGCGTCGATGTCGACCCCGTGCTGATCGCGGCAGCGGAGGAAGACTTCCCGGGTCCGCGATGGCTCGTCGGCGATCTGGCCGAGCTCGATCTCGCGTCCAGTGGGATCGAGCCGGCATTCGATCTGATCGTGTGCGCCGGCAACGTCATGACCTTCCTCGCTCCGTCTACCCGCGTGGCGGTTCTCACACGGATGGGACGCCATCTCGCGGAGGAGGGGAGAGTCGTTGTGGGCTTCGGCTCTGAGCGTGGCTACGACTTCGATGACTTCTTGGGCGACGTCAAGTCGGCCGGGCTCGTCGTCGAACTTCGATTGGAGAGTTGGGACCTACGCCCTTTCGACGAAGACTCGGAATTTCTCGTCGCAGTTCTCGCGCTTCAGGAGTGACCTGACAATCGACACCGCAGTCCGGCGGTCAGCGCACCACACTCGACGGGACGTCGAAGGGAGCGCGCCCGAGAATCAGCTGGTCGATGTCGGCCGCTGGGACGGGCGCCGAGAACAGATACCCCTGGGCTCGCTCGCACCCGAGACGCCGGAGTGCGCCCACCTGAGCAGTGGTTTCGACTCCCTCGGCGACGACCTGGAGATCCATGGCGCGAGCGAGGGCGATGACCGCCGCCGCGAGTGAATGATCGTCTTGGGTGCCGCCCGTCAATTCGCCGACCAGCGCACGGTCGATCTTCACCTCATCGACGGGGAAATCGACGAGATAGGCAATTGCGGTGAATCCGACGCCAAAGTCATCGATGGAGAGGTGCACACCGAGGTCGCGCAGACGCCGGAGGCGAAAGGCGACGACGTCGGGCGCTTCGACGAGAGCCGTTTCGGTGATCTCGATAGTGATCTGATCGGGGTCGACCCGCCCGCTTCGGGCGACGACACGGGCGACTGACTCGCGGACGTCGAGCCTCGACAACTGCCACGCACTCATGTTGACCGACAACGACAGCCTTCTCGACGAGTCGAGGGCGTTCCATTCCTCGAGCTGGCTCGTCGCCGCGGCAAGAACCCACTCGTCGACGCCGGCGATCAGCCCGGACTCTTCGGCGACGCCGATGAAAAGGTCGGGAGCGAGCATGCCGAACCCCGGGCGATTCCACCGAACGAGGGCCTCGACGCCGAGTAGGCGGCCCGACACGAGGTCGACCTTCGGCTGATAGAGACAAAACAGCTCGTCGCGGTCGATGCCGGCACGTAGGTCGGTCTCCAGTTCCTTGCGGGCGCGTTCCTCCTGGCGGTATTCGGAGCCGACCTGCACCACCTCGCCCCTCGCGCCGGCCTTCGCCCGCCGCAGTGCATGGTCAGCAGCGTCGAGTAGCTCCGTCGGGAGAAGGCTGTCGTGGGTTGATGCGACCCCGACCGAGGCGCTCAACCACGCCTGGCGATCCTCGACGACGAAGGCCTGGGAAAGCGAGTCGATGATGTTGTCGGCGAGATCTGTGAGGTCCCAGTGGTGGTGGTCCCCACCGATGATGACGAACTCGTCACCAGCGAGTCGGACGACGGTCCAGTGCTCTCCGACGACCAGTTCCATCCGTCGCGCGGCCTGCGAGAGAATCGTGTCGCCGGCCTTGTGGCCGAGGGAGTCATTGACGACTTTGAACCTGTCCAAGTCGACCAACAACAGGCCAGCGGGTCCCGCACCGTGTGTCTCGATGATCCCTTCGAACGCGGCCCGGTTGGGAAGGCCGGTGAGGTGATCGTGCGTCGCCCGTATGCGGAGACCTTCGATCAATCGGTTGTTGTCGCTGACGAGGGCGCTTACTCGCAGGAGCGCCACAACGCCCACTATGAGGCCCAATAGATGTGAATGTGGCGCGAGCGAGAGCTCGGCGAGAGCGATCGTCGCCACCCAGACGCCGAGAGGTAGCGCGGCGACAAGGAGCGGTCGGATCGTTGAGTGGTCTTCGCCGAGCCGGATCTGAGAGCTCGATCTCGACTCGAGAATCGCGATCGCGCCGATGCCGAACGCAAGGGAGAACAGGAAGTCCGAGGCCGTCCCGGGTTCGAGCGGAGCATCCGTCAGCATCCTCCCCTGGTACGTGAGTGCAGCCGCGAGGAGAACCGCGGGAGAGGAAAGCAGAGCGAGCATCCGCCGACCGGCTCGATCGGCATGCGGCAGGAGCGAGATGAGAAAGCCCATCAGCAATGCGAAGAGGACTCCCTGAGCGATCAGAATGGCCTTCAGCCATATTGGCAGGGTGGGCTCGGCAACCACAGTCTCACCGGCGAGGTTCCAACCGATCAGTACGGCACTTCCGGCGATCCAGGTTGCATCAAACAGGATGGAACGAAGATGTAGTTCTGACAGCAGTCGCCATGCGATGACGGTGACGACACCGATCTGCCCAGCGGTGGCGATCGGGCCGAAGGCCATCGCCAGCGGATAGTCGCCTGCCCCGGATCCGGATTGGATCGGATCGAGTGCGTAGAAGATCATGCCGGTCGCGTAGACGAGCAGGGTGGCGATCCATGGAATTCGCTCGATGCCGGTGTTGGTCCGCGCGGCCCACACGAGCACGCCGATCATCAGCACTCCCGTGCTGAACGTGCCGAGGTTGGACGCCCAAGCGGTCGCATCGGAGGTCAGTGGCAGAGCAAATGCGACGCCGGTTGCCGCGACGGCGCACGCGGCGAACCCCTGAATGGCGCGTGTGGTTGGTGTGCCATGGCTGATCATCAAGGCTTCCCGCTCTCCGCTTGTGAACCGAGTTCAGGCGATGCCATGACGTTAACTGGGCGCGCCGTCGCAGTCGGCGATGCGGTCTTGCGGTTGATCGACCGTTGCGCAATCTCTCGACCGCGGGCGTCAGGTCAGACCCGACAACGTGGAGCGATCAAACAGAGATGAACGCCGAGAGGGCGCCGCGATCCTCGCCGAGCAGCGGGGCCACGTCGGCCTCACTGACTTCAGCGACGATGATCTCGCCCACCTCATCGGTGACATTGCCGAAGATGCCGTTGTTGCGCATGCCTTCGGCCTGTTTGAGGTTGTCGGCCGTGGGGCTGAGGAAGTGGATCGCGGCGATCTTGTATCGGTGGATCAGGAACAGGTGCATCAGCGTCATGAGCCGCTTGCGGCGCATTTCCTGGCGATGGTTGTTCTGGTCCCGCACCATCAAGATGGGCCGGTTCCGGCGATCGTGGATGACGGAGAACACGACGTTGGCGTAGGTCTCGTCGGGCCCATTGATCTGAAGCTCGAGGATCTCGGAGCCCGGTGTGTGGGGGCGCAACTGCACCGACAATGTGGCATCGACGCCGTGGGCCCCAGCCCACTCGGCGAGCCACTCCTCGAGCAGCCGCGGCGGCACTTCGGTCTGCACCAGATGCTGGAACTGGGTGGAACCCTTCCCCATCGCCTTGGTGGTGGCGGTGCGACCCGACGAGCCCATGAGGGCGGCATCGAGGCGAGGTCCGCCGACGAGTGTCTGCGGGGTGGCGTAGGGAGACTCCACGAGGCGGAACTTCCGCTGCAGGCGAGCCAACGCCAGCATCCCGTCTTCCTGTAGCGAAGCGGAGAATTCCTCGCTCGCGAGGCCGTCGATCTGGTGGCCGCCGTAGGTGATGAAGTTGAAGACGAAGCCGAGCTTGCCGATTTCCTCCGGGAACGCCCGCATCTCGTCGTCGGTCATGCCGGTGGTGTCCCAGTTGAACGACGGCGACAGGTTGTACGCCATCATCTTGTCGGGGTACTCGGCCTTCATGGCCTCGGCGAACACCTTGGCGTCTTCGAGGTCGGCGGTCTTGGTTTCCATCCAGATGATGTCGCAGAACGGGGCGACCGCCAGCGACTTGGCGATTGCGAACGGGATGCCACCGCGGATCTGGTAGTAGCCCTCGGGGGTCTTGGCGAGGCGGGCGTCCCAGTGAACATCGAGGCCAAGCTCGTCGGCCTTCGCCTGAGCGACGTGCCAGGAGGCGCGCTCAGAGAAGGTGTCCCATTCGTCAAGGCTCATCGAGAGTTCGACGCCCTCTTCGGCCCGGAACGCCATCGCCTCGGCCACAGCCTCGCGGTAGGTCATCAGGCCGGCCGCGCTCTGCCAGATATCGATGAAGGTGTTGCTGACATTGTCGAGCGCCTGCTCGGGGGTGAACGTGCCGTCTGCCACCGCGGCTGCCGCATCGGCAATGTTGGCGGTGAGGCCGTTCGCCTCTATCCAGGCCATCGCCTCGGCCTTCTGGTCGTCGGGGATGGTGTAGAGGAGGTGGCCGTTGAGGTCGGTCACGCCGGCGCGGTTAAAGCTCTCCAGAATCGAGAGGAAGGCGTTCTTGTAGCTGGGAACGTCGAGCTTGGTGGCGCCCAGGATGAACGCCTGATCGCGTTCGTCGCCGGAGCCGTCGAGCAGGGTCGCTGCCTCCGCATCGGTGCGGGCAACGATGATGCCGCCGACGTTCATGATGTCGAGTTGGAATCGAGCCGCATTCAGGCGCTTGATCTGCTCATCGACGGGGACGAGGACCTTGCCGCCCTGGTGACCGCACTTCTTGACGCCCGGCTTCTGGTCCTCGATGTGGTAGCCGGGAACCCCGACCTCCACGAAACGGCGTACGAGATTTCGCACGTGGCCATCGCCGCCGTGGCCGGTGTCGGCATCGGCGATGATGAAGGGCAAGAAGTCGACTTCGGGGGTGCGCTCGCGCTGTTCCGCGCTCATGCGGCTGCGGGCGAAGCGTTGGTTCTTGTCGGCCGCGAGCAGGGCCCGCACGATGGGGGCCGCCTCATCGGGCACTGCGCTCAGCGGGTAGCTGGCGAGGTCGGCGCCGGGATCTTCCGACATCGAACCCTTGGCTGAGGTGGCCCAGCCGCCCAGATAGATCCCCTCGATACCGGACCGTTTCATGGCGACGGCTTGCCCGGGTGAGTACGGGCCGTAGGTGGTGATGCTCTTGCCCTGCGAACGAAGCTCGCGCAGCCGGGAGTGGAATCGCTCGGCTGCGACCCGGGCCACGGAGTAGTCGTGCTCGATGGTGCCCCGCTGTTCCACGACCTGACGGGCGGTGAAGAGTCGGGTGATCTCGGAGAAGCGGTCGGTAGCGAACCAAGCCTCTGTTGCTTCGATCTCTGAATCGAGGAATGTCATGGTTTCTGCCTCTTGTCGCGGGGGTCAGCGAGGGAAAGGTAGGCCAATCCGGCCTCGACTGTCGCCTCGGGCTGCGGATCCCGGGATCGGCTCGCAGGACCAAGACGAACGGCTGCCATATAGTCGCGGCCAGCACGAGCGACGGGACCGGTAGAGCTATGCCAAGGACCACGAGCGATGTCATGAACGACATCAGGGATGGGGTCGACAAGCTCGCCGAACTGAACTCTGGCGGCAACCGGGAACATCTCGATCAGGCAAAGGCCGATCTCGACCAGGTTCGAGAATTCCTCGACAAGAGCCACGGCGATATCGACGGGGCGAAGGACAACATCGGCGAGACGGTCGAGGACTTGGAGTCGATGAGCGACGGGCTCAAGGAGCTGTTGAAGGACCCGGACGTCAAGAAGGCCATCGACGGCGTCAAGGGTGGGCTCGAGAGCACGTCCAACGTCGTCGGCAAGGTCGAAGAAGGGCTGGAAAAGGTCGATGAGTTGCTCGAGTCTCTTCAGAAGCTCGACGATCTGACCAAGGAGGACGCGCAGGAGCAGCTCGAGGCCTTCGCAGAAGCCTTTGAAACAGTGGTCGACAAGCTCGACCCACTCATCAAGCTCGTACCGGGGTTGGGTGCCTTTCTCGGGATCTATGCGCTCGGTATCCGCAACATCGCCGAGAGTGCGGGAATTCTCAGCGCGATCGTCGACCGCAACAGCACCCTCTACGCCGATCTCGGCCGCGACGGCTACCTCTATCTGACATCTGATGCCCTCAAGCAGATCGCAATTTCGGAGCTCGAGGCGCGGCACGAGCAGCTTGTCGAAGAGGGTCTCGAAATCGCCCGCGAAGAGCGAGGGGCGAGAGAACGAGCAGACCTCAGCATCCAGAACACCGACGTGGAGGCGGCAGTCAAGAGCGCGCTCCGCAGCTCGCTCTGTACCGAGCCGGGAGCCTTGTCGCCGGCCGAGCAGGCCTGGGGAGCAGCGACCACCGCTCTCGCGGGCGCCGAGGAAGCGCACAATGCTGCCGCGACGAACCTTGAGTTCGCCGGAGACGCCTCGCCAGAGACCACCGCTCGGCTCCAGGAAGAACTGCGACTCCGAGAGAGCGAGTTGGCCGACGCCCGCGACACTTTGGAGTCGGCCGCGGCTGAGAAGGACGCCGAGTGGGCGGCCTACCACGATTGTGTGAAGAGCGAGATCGCCAGGTTCGGAGCGCATGCGAACACGGGCGCAGGTTTCAGCGATCTCGACTACCTCTACCTGGCCTACACCTACCCGCAGTGGACCCTCACCCCCGGCACCGCGCCGGCCCCCACCGCCAAGACGGCGAACAAGATAAAGATGGTGCGCGTGGGCGGAGCGTTCGCCGGGCTGGCCCTCGGCCTCGGGTTTCTCCTGGTGTCCGTCAGCGGCGACGACGCCGAGACAACCACCCCGCAGACGCCGGAGAGTGCGGAATCCTTTCCCACTACGCCGCCAAGTGAGGAGAGCAGTGAGACTCCCGCCAGCTCTGTCGACGTCGACTCTGTTCACCCCTGTGACGCCCGCCGCGAGGAGCAGATTGTCCTCGACTTCTTCAGCCCTGATTTCTCGAGCGGCGTGCCGCAACCCAGCGACATCGTGGAGATTCCTCTGCTCTTCACGTCCGCGGGCAACGGGGGAAATCGCGAGTTCCTCACGCCCGCACTCGAATGGTCGGCGGTTCCGCCGGAGACCACCGAGATAGCGATCTACATCGGCGAAGCGCCTGAGGAGGCCTGGGAGAAGTATCGGGACAGGGACAACATCTACGACCAACTGATCCCGCTTGTCTCTCGGTGGATTTTGGTAGGGCTCTCGCCTTCGGCAACATCGCTGGGGCGGACCTCGATCAATCTTCCGCTGCCCGAAGACAGCATCGAACTTGTCCATCAGGGTCCGGGAGCGAGCTACGACGGCGTCGAGTCCGCGAATCACTTTGTCGGCCCGAACTTCCCCGAGCGCCGCTTCATCTTCGGCGTTGCTGCCCTCTGCGACCGAGATCTCGAGCGTGATCCGTACAACATCGGAGCGTTGAGGAGCGATGCCATCGCGGTCGGCCATTTCCTCGCTTCACCGGACTGGTGACGACTCTCAGCCAGACCACCCGAGGGTCTCAGACCTGAGCATCCCGGCTCGCTAGGTTGACGATGTGCACCAAGCCGTTGACCAGTTCATGTCGTTGCGAGTGGATGGGCCAAAGTGATCGTCGCTGCGCCCGACTGGTTCAAGGACGAGTACCTCGGAATCGAGGTCGAGCAGTACATCGGCCTGGCCGCGCTCGCCGTCATCGCCACGGTGGCGCGCTTCGCGCTGGTCCGGGCTATCTCCCTCGTCGTTCGGCGTCGATTCACCGGCGACGAGCTGGCGTTCTGGGACCGAGAGCGGCGCCTCCTGAACCGCGGCATTCTGCTGCTCGCCGTCGGGATCACCGTGTTGGTCGGTTTCCCGACCCTCGATTTCGACCCGGACGTCGAGAACGTCGTGAATCAGGTGACGAGTCTGGTCGCCGCCGTGGCCGTCATCCTCGTCGCGTACCGCGCCATCGACATCGCCGTGGATGTTCTGGCGAGACGGGCCAGCAAGACCGAGACGATGCTCGACGACAGCCTGGTTCCGCTGTTGCGCACGACGATGCGGCTGTTCGTCACCGCCGTCGGCATCCTGTTCGTACTGCAGAACTTGGACGTCAATGTCTCGTCGCTCATCGCCGGCCTCGGCCTCGGCGGTCTTGCGATCGCGCTGGCCGCGCAAGACACCGTGCGCAATGTTCTGGGCGGCGCCACGATCTTCGCCGATAAGCCATTCGAGGTTGGCGACTGGGTCATCGTCGACGGGGTCGAAGGCACCGTCGAGACCGTCGGCTTCCGCTCGACACGAGTCCGCACCTTCTACAACTCGCTGGTCAGCGTGCCCAACGGCAATCTGATGAATACCGGGATCGACAACATGGGCCAGCGGCGCTGGCGTCGATACAAGACAACGCTCGGAGTCGGCTACCACACCAAGCCGGATCAGATGCAGGCCTTCGTCGAGGGCATCCGGGCCATCATCCAGGCGAGTCCCGGCATGCGTCAGGATTACTACATGGTCGAGTTTCACGGCTTCGGCGCGAACAGCCTCGACGTTTTGGTCTATTGCTTCATGGACGCCCCCGATTGGAACGCAGAACTGCGTACCCGCCACGTGCTCAATCTCGACATCATGCGGCTCGCCGAATCGCTGCAGGTCGACTTCGCCTTCCCCACCCAGACCCTTCACATCGCCGAGATGCCGGGCCAGCCCCAACAGCTACCGCAGGTGCCCGATCGGGAACGCCTCCGCGAGATCGTGGACTCGTTCGGTCCCGGTGGCGAGAGCGGCCAGCGCGTCGACCTGACAATCACGGATGGCCACGAGAGCGCGCTCGAGAGTCCCTACGCCCAAGCCGACGAAGGCTGACGCACCGCGCGGGCCACAGTGTTGGATCTCAGCGATACAGGCGCGGTGCGGGGGCGCCCGCGCCCGGACCGAGTAAGCCGGTAGCTGGATCGAGACGGAGGACGTCGGGAAGTCGCGACGTGAGTGCACTCGGACCGTCGAATCGAAGCCGGCCTGAGCGGATCGCCGCGTCGATGGGTTCGCGACCGTTCCAGACCTTGAACATGGTGGGGCCGTCTGTGCTTACGAACGCATCGACCTCGAAGCCGGGGTCCGTCAGGCAGATCGAGCAGGCACCCCGCTCGACCAAAGTCCAGTAGCGCTCGTTGACATCGACGAAATGGAACATGAGCACGGTTCGTCGACTCTCCGGCAGCGCCGCGGTGACGAAACGGCTGTGGGCCCACCACATGAGCAGCTCGACGTCGCAGTCGTCCTCGGTCGGATCCTGCATCATCCATGTGGCCGCCCAATGCCCCATTCCGAGCAGTACCGGCCGCAGTTCTTCGCAAGCCGCCGTGGGGAGGTAGCCGCCCTCGAGCCGTTCGACCAGTTCGGCGGACTCGAGCTGGCGAAGGCGCTTCGACAACATTGTGCGTGACATCCGAGGGACGCCGCGCGCGATGTCGTTGAAGCTCCGCGACCCTGCGAGCAGCTCTCGAATCACGAGGATGGTCCAGCGCTCGCCGAGCAACTCGGCGCCTTTGGCGATTGGGCAGTACTGCTCGTAGGACACTGACATGCGCGGACCGTAGTCCAGAAAAGCTACCGCTGCGGTCCACTATTGCTACTAGCTCTTCGAGGGTGCGCTTCATACGTTGCTTGCTGAGGCGCTTGCCAACGGACCAAGGAGCACGAAATGTCGGTTGATACGAACATCGTCGAGCACTACGGCACAGCCGAGCTGCTGGCCGCGATCGAGGCGGGCGTGACAGCCCTCGGAAAGACGACCGCCACTGTGACGGTTGAGGATCTGGGGCCGGTGGACGAGTTCCACATTGGTGGCAGGACTGCGACGAGCGCGTTGTGCGACCGACTCGACGTTGGCCCTGATGACGACCTACTCGATGTTGGCTGTGGGATCGGAGGAACTGCCCGGCTGCTCGCCTCGACTCTCGGGTGTCAGGTGACTGGTATCGACCTCGTGCCCGGCTACATCGATGTGGCCCGAGAACTGACCGACTGGACCGGGTTGAGCGACCGGATCAGCTACGAGGTCGGCAGTGCGATTGACCTACCACTTGAGGATGCTTCGTTTGACGCAGCGACGCAGCTGCACGTCGGAATGAACATCGAAGACAAGAAGCAGTTGTTCTCCGAGATTCGCCGCGTTCTCCGCCCCGGAGGCACGCTCGCCGTGTACGACATCATGCGTACAGCCGAGGGCGACTTCTCCTTCCCGGTGCCCTGGGCTTCCCACGCCTCGACGAGCTTCGTGGACGACGTCGCAACCTACGAGGATGCGCTCGCCGCAGCCGGACTCGAGATCCTCGCAGTCAACAACCGTCGCGAATTCGCACTGGAATTCTTCGCCGCGCTCAAGCAGCGAACCGCCGAGCTTGGTGGCCCGGCGCCCCTCGGGCTGCACGTGATCATCGGCTCGGCCACCCCTGAAAAGATCGCAAACATGGTCGGCGCGATATCCGAAGGCATCCTGGCGCCGGTCGAAATGATCTGTCAGGCAAACTAGCCACAGACCAGACCTCCTCTGAACTGCGCCGTAGCCACGGCTCCGAGCCATATCGTGAGGGCGAGGAGGCAGTGGGGCGGAACAGAGCGTCTGGGTCGACATCATCACTGAGAATCCTGACCATTCGACGTGGTACGTCGAGCGGTTCCGGTCGATGACGGCAGCAGGTGATGATCTCGCCGGAGAGGCGCGTCTCGTCGACGCGATGGTGTCCCGGGAGGCACGAATACTCGACGCGGGCTGTGGTCCCGGTCGGGTGGGGACGATACTCGCCGCACTCGGCCACGACGTCGTCGGCGTCGATGTCGACCCGGTCCTGATCGCGGCGGCCGAGGAGGACTACCCCGGTCCGCGATGGCTCGTCGGCGACCTGACCGAGTTCGACCTGGCATCCTGCGGGATCAATACGGCGTTCGACTTGATCGTGTGCGCCGGCAACGTCATGACCTTCCTTGCTCCGTCTACCCGTGTGGAGGTGCTCACCCGGATGGGTCGTCATCTCGGGGAGGAGGGGAGAGTCTTCGTGGGCTTTGGGTCGGGGCGTGGCTGCGGGTTCGACGACTTCTTCGTCGACGTGAAGTCGGCCGGGCTCGCCGCCGAGGTTCGATTAGCGAGCCGGGACCTGCGTCCCTTCGACGAGGACTCGGGTTTTCTCGTCGCGGTGCTCGCTCTCAGTCGATGACGCGCTGGGTCAGGGGTGCCGCGACCCCGTCGAGCTGACGCTCGAGAGCCTCGGCGTCGCAGGGGTGGCTGAAGTAGAAGCCTTGCAGGTAGTCGCTGCCGAGTTCGATCAGCTGGGCGACCTGCTCGCTCGTCTCGACCCCTTCGGCAGTCACGTCAATGCCGAGAATGTGACCAGTTCCGACAATCAGTTCGATGAGCGAGCGCTCCTGAGCCGATTGCATGCGGGCCACGAAGCTCCCGTCGATCTTGAGTACGTCGACCGGAAGGTTTCGAAGTGTGGCCAGCGACATGTAGCCGGTGCCGAAGTCGTCCAGCGCCACCTTCACTCCAAGTCGACGAAGCGCCGCGAGATCATTCGCCGCCTGATCGAGGTCGTCCATGAGCGCGGTCTCGGTGATCTCCACGATGAGACGGTCGGCGCTCACTTCAGGCTGCTGAGACAGCGCCGAGGTCACGTCGGCCACCAAGCTGCCCGACGACAGATGCCGGCCGGAGACGTTCACCGCCACCGGGAGCCGACCGAGGGTCTCGTGGCCGCCCCAAGCCGCCATCTGCGCAAGGGCCGCCGACATCACCCACCGATCGAGGTCGAGAATCAGGTCCGTACGCTCGGCCACCTCGATGAAGCCGGCCGGGCTGACCAACCCGTGGTCCGGGCGCTGCCACCGCACGAGGGCCTCGAGGCTTTGCGGGTCGCTGCTGCGGGCGTCGACTGTTGTCTGATAGTGGAGAACGAACTCGTTTCTGCCAATCCCTTCGGCTATCGCAACCTCGAGGTTTGCTCGCTCGACGACGTGACCACGAAGGTCCTCGTCGCACACCTCAACTCGGCCCCGGCCGAGATCCTTCGCCCGATACACCGCGAGGTCTGCATCGCGCAGGAGCTCGTCAGCGGTCAACGCTCTGCCATCACTCAGGGCAACGCCGATGCTGACGCTCACCTTGATGGTGGTTCCTCCTGCCTGAATGGGTTGGCTCACGACGTCCAAGATTCGCTCACACAGTCGAAGCGTGTCTTCGATCCCGTCGAGCGGCTCGGCCACGACCACGAATTCGTCGCCTCCGATCCGGCCGGCCACATCACCCTCGCGAATGGTGTTCTTGAGTCGCGCAGCGGTGGTCCGAAGAACGGTGTCGCCGACCTGGTGCCCGTGCGCGTCGTTGAAAGCCTTGAATCCATCCACATCGATGAACAAGAGGGCCATCGTCGACGAACCGCGACCGGTGCGGGCCAGCGCGGAGGTGAGGTGTCTGAACACGGCATTGCGATTCGGGAGCTGCGTCAGGCCATCGTGCGACGCCTCGTGAGCCAGGCGGTGCTGGAACTCCTCGCGCTCTTTGAGCGTTGCCGTGAGCCGGGCGACGGCCGCGCGAAGGGAGGAGCCGAGGGAGCCGGGCACAGACGACTCGAGGATCGGATCGGAGAGCCGTCCCTCGGCGAGGGCCGCAGCCTGGACTTCGGCCAGCTTGAGGGATGCGATGGCTTCGTTCATCGTCCGAGCCGCGACGCGAAGCTCTTTGGGACCCTGCTCGTCGAGGTGGCCATCGAGATCGCCGTCGCGAACTGAGGAAGCAAGCTCTTCCAGGCGGCCGATGGGTCGGACCACCAAGCGGAAGAGCAAGGCGCCTCCGATCAGCAAGATCGCAACGATCCCGAACATCCACGCAAGCGTTCTGCTGCGAGCAGCGACTGCCGTTGTCTCGATCTGCTGGGCATGAAACTCAACGTCTTGCAGGGCGGCTTCGACCACGGTGCCAAGCGCGTCAATCACTTGAGCTTCGGCCGCGATGCTCTCACTGACTTCGACCGCCTTGCCAAGAACGGTGATCAGGTCGAATTCGCTGGTCTGCAGCGTTCCCGGATCGAAATTACCGAAGAAGGACGCCAGAGTCGAAGGGTCGATTGTCTGGAAGAACGACGGGTCGAAGATCGGTGGCAATTCCGTTCCCAGGTCTTCATCGCCGGGGGCCTCTACGGTTGATGCTGGCTTCTCTGCTTCGATGAATTGACCGACCGCGTCTTCGAAGCGGCTGGAGAGTGCGTTGGCTTCGCTCCGGCGACCCTCGTCGTTCCACGCTCTTCCGACGATCGACTCAGGTTCCGCCAATCGATCGAGCTCCTCCGAGGCAGCTCCCAGTAGCGCAAGGTTGTCGGCGAGGGCGCGGACGTCCGCGGCCGTCGGTTCGCCAAACGGAGCAACAAGCCTGGCCCAGAGCCCACTCTGGCCCACCTGTAGTATCTGGACGCTGACCGCCGCATCCGCGACCTGGGCAGCGGTTATCAGGGAGCCTTGGTCGAAGTCCCCATTGGCGGCCGCCGCGAACAATGTCGACAACTCTTCGTCGGCTTCAATGGCCAGGGCATCCAGGAGACCGGCGTATCCCTCTTCCGCCTCGGCACTCGAGATCAGATCCTCGTCGACTCTCGCCCGCAGCTCATCGAGCGCCGCGAGCTGTCCCAGAGGGAACAGCGGGTCTCGGGCTCCGTCGACGTTGTCGCGAGCTGTCAGCATGTTCGCTTCGAAGTCGATCTTCGCGATGGTGCTGGCGAACAGCGCGATCTGGGCGGGGAGTCCACTCGAACCGAGCAGCGCGCTTGTCGCCTTGGCTTCGACGTCGAGAGCTGGGGTGACGCGGAGGATCGCAGCGAGGTGTTGTGTGCTCGCAGTGATGTCGCCCGCTGCGTCGACGCGGTGGTCAGCGGCGTCCAGACCGGTCCGGGCCATGACCAGGACGGGGATGATCAGAATCACACTCAGCAAGCTGAGCAGCATTCGGATGCCGGGCACCCGCGGCGCTCGTGCTGATCCCATTCATACAGCTATCGGTGGCGGACGGGTCGGTATGAGAGGGCGCATCCTTCAACGCATTGGTCTTTCTGCTGCGAAGCGACGTCGCTAGCGTTGCCAGCACTCCCGACCGGACGACCCAGTGGGGCCAACACCACGTGCACGAGATCGCCCAGACACACCTCCAGCTCTTCAACCAGTTGATCGACGCCGGCTGGTTAGAGGATGAGCTGATCAGAATTCGTCTCGCCTACGACCTGCAGGTCGAGCTGTTCGGCGGATCGCGTACTCAGTCGGGGAAGTTCCACGAAGCGCACAACATCGGTACGGCGAGCATCCTCGCGGCCGCGGGTGCCGACGTTTCTGTGGTCGGTGCAGGGCTTCTTCACAACGCGTACAACACAGGAGATTTCGGCGATGTCGCCAAGGGGGCCACGACGACCCGTCGAGCGGAGCTCCGCTCGGTGCTGGGCGAGCGTGGCGAAGCCTGCGTCGCCAAGTTCGAGAAACGTCACCGCTGGATGACGCCCGACGCGTTGGCGAGGTCCGCCGACGAGATCGATCCGGCGGAACGCGATGCGCGACTGATCTGGCTGGCGGAGGAGCTCGATCATCACGTCGATTTCGGGTTGCGTTATCGGTTCTCGATGGACAACCGCAACATCTCGGTCGACATCGGCTTCGATGGTCTGCTCGCCGTCGCCCGAGACATCGGCCATGACCGGCTCGCGACCCTCATGGAGGAGATCTGTCGCGCCGAGGACGAGGCGCAGGTGCCCGAGTCGCTCCGAACTCGGATGACGGGGCAGCATCCCGGCGTCTCCCGCTCGTGGATCGGCGGTCCCAAACACCGCCGTTCGCCGGTGCCTGACCGCGTCCGAATATGGCTAGGCGGCGCCCGACGGGCCGCGGGTCGAGTGCGCCGTCGGGTGGCCGGCCTCAGGAGCTGACGAAGGACTCGTCGTTGGGCCGGAACTAGCCGAGTTCGGCTTGCAGTGTTGTGAGACCCTCTGATTCGGCAGCGACGAGGAGTTCGTCGCCCGCTTCCGCGACGCTGAGCAGGTAACGGTCCCAGAACGCAACCGTCGAGGCCAGAATCAGGTCGTCGTGGCCATCGACCTTGGGTTCGAAGGCATCATCGGCGTCTTCGAACGGCCCCGCGTGGCCGCCGCCATGCAGCACGACGAGATAGCGGGGCGAGGAGAGCGAGTCGTACGCCGCCTCGGCAACGTCGACGCTGATCAGTGGATCGACGTCGCCCTGCATCACCAGCACGGGCAGTCCGTCTTCGGCGACGAACTCGATTTCCGAGCTGAACGCGCCGGCGAACACGGCAGCCGCGGAGATCCTGTCGTCGCGGACCGACTGGTTTACGCCGACTTGATAGGTCGTCCATCCACCGGCCGACAGCCCGGCGGCGCCGACGCGCGACGAGTCGAAGCGACCGGCGAGGTCGGATACGGGATCGTCGGAGCGGGCGAGCAATTCGTCGAGCACGAACGACACGTCGTCGGGTTGGTTCACGACGTCGAAGGTATTGCTGAAGGAGCCCTCGGCGCCGTCATTGCTGAGTGGGAACACGGGTGCAGCGACGGCATAGCCCGCCTCGGCCCATGCCGCATGGAGTGTCTCGAACTTTCGTGGGTGCCCGGCCATTCCATGAGAGAAGACAACCAGTGGTCGCGGCTCATCAGAGGACGGCAACGTGAGCCACACGTCGATCGCGCGCTCTGGTGTCTCCGGCCCGCCAACACTCTCCGGTGTCGGGCGCGAGCCGTCGACCAGCGACAGCTGCATGGTCGTGACCTCGTAAGGGCGACCGTCTCGAGGGTCGGCGGCTTCTGTCGTGGTGGTGGTCTGCGCCGCAGTGGTTGACGAGACCGCGGCGGTCGACGTCGTGGTCGTGGCCGCCGGCGTCGACGACGAATCACTCCCACAGGCCGCGGTCGTCAGGCTGAGAACGAGAAGAGGGACGGCAGCGCGGCGGAGAGCGGACATCGATTCACACTAGGGCTACGTTCGAACTATGGCATCGCTGAAACAGGACCTGGTCGCACTGTCCGATGAGGTGTGGGAACGGCTGTGGACTCGCTTCGAGGGGCTGACCGACGACGAGTATCACTGGCAACCCGCACCAGGCTGTTGGACGATCGCACCTCGCCGCGACGGCTCGTACGAGTGCGACTCTTCCCTGCCGCCCCCCGATCCCGGGCCGTTCACCACGATCGCATGGCGCCTGTGGCACCTGATCGACATGTATGGAGAGAATCGGGCGCCGCGCTGGCTCGACGTCGCGCCGCAGGGAGACGCGGTCGGTCTCGACGCTCCTGATGCGGCGCCGCCGATCGATGCGGCATCGGCGTTGGCTCTCCTTGATCGGGCCCATGCGCGTTGGGACGCTCACCTGGCTATCGCCTCGGAGGCCTCGCTCGCGGAGAACGTGGGGCCCGTCGGCGGTGGGTACGCAGAGCGAACGCGGGCGGCCTATGTGCTCCACATGCTCGACGAGTTCATCCACCACAGTGCGGAGATCTCGATGCTGCGCGATCTCTGGCGTTGGCAGCGTCCACTGCCCGTCGACCCGTTGACCGAAAAGGTCATGCGAGGCGACGTCACGGTGCTCGACGACGTCGACCCCGGCGAGGGCGGCGATGACTTGGTCGAAGTCGCCGCTCGCTACGCGCGGTGGGAGTTGCTCGTCGCGCTGCTCGATGCCGGCCTGCCCGTGGGTCGTGCCGCAACCACACCGCTGCACCGCGCCGCCGGCGCCGGCGAACTCGCAGCCGTCGAGTCGTTGTTGTCGCACGGCGCCGATCTCGGCGCCCGGGATCCGGAGTTCCACGCGACACCGCTGCAATGGGCCGATTTCCTGGGCAGCAACAATGTCGCGGAGCTGCTCCGCAACCGGACACCGGACTGACTGCAATACTCGGCTCCATGGCTGAGGCACCCGACTGGTTCGAGATCACGAAACGAAACGCTCGCTCGGTGCAGACCACGATCGGATGGATCTACTGGGATCCCGGGGCGACGACGCGCTACACCGATCTCGGGCTTCCGGCGGACTTTGCGGAGCCGCTCGGGTACATCGCGGCACGATGCGCGCCGCTCGCCGCGGCCGGCCCCGATGCGGTGATTGCCGCATTCGGTTCGATCAGCGGGGCTGGGATCCGCGCGGTCTTCGATCTTCTTGACCATGATCCCAGCCGATTCGAGACCTTTCGGGGGGCTCGTGACGAAGCCGTGGTCGACGGCCTGCGCTCCTATGCGCCCGCTATCGTCGAGCCCTTGATCGAGCTCGGTCCGCTGCTGTGGCCAGTGGTCGAGCAGCTGCCTGTCGTCGGCCGGGTTCTCATGGCGGCCCACCTCGCCGTACCTCGCCCCGACGATCCGCTCCTGTCGGGTTGGCACGCGGTCAACTGCATTCGCGAGTGGCGGGGCGACACTCACTGGGCCGCAGTTGTGGCGGCCGGCCTGACTCATCCGGAGGCGTCCATTCTCCACAACGCCTACATGAACTACGAGACCGATTGGATGCCCACGTCGCGGGGTGCCACCCAGGGTGAGGTCGAGGCCGGATGGTCGGCGCTCGTGAACAAGGGACTTGCGGAGGTCGACGGCGATCGTCGTCGGGTGCTGCCCGGGGGCCGAGCGCTACGGGAGTACGTCGAGGACGAGACCGACCGCCTGACCACGCTCCCGTGGGAGCTGCTCGGCGAATCACGGTCGCTGTGGTTCGCGGAGACGTTCGAGCCGCCGTGTGAGGCGCTGTTGGCTCGGGTCGACGAGACCGCCGGGCCCAACTACCAGCCGGCGTCACGCCTTCGAGCCGGCGACGCGTAGCACCGCGCGGCAAGCCTGACCGCTAGGCGGTCGGCAGGAGTTTGGCGACAACGCCCTCGCAGTCGCTCTTGGTCATGAACCGAGGGACCGGATAGTCCAGGAATGCCTCGGCCAGGGCGAGGTCGGCCAACTCACCGATGTCGTCGGCCCTCAAGTCGTCGAGTGCGGTGGGAATCCCTATCGACAAGGCGAGCGAACGTACGGCGTCGATGAACCCCTGCGCCCGCTCGGCTTCAGATCCCGAGCTCACCCCGATGAGCGTTCCGAGCTCGGCCAGCTGACGCTGTGCAGCGGATTTGGAGAAGTCCAGCACGTGAGGCAGTGCCAGGGCGTTGGCGAGACCGTGGGGGGTGCCGTACTTCGCTCCGAGATTGTGGGCGATCGCATGGACGTAGCCGACGCTGGTGCGGGTGAAGGCAAGGCCGGCATAGTACGACGCCAACGCCATGCCCTTGCGGGCCTCCAGGTCTTCGCCGTCCTTGAACGCCGTGGGGAGGTGTTCGAAGACGAGGCGCACGGCCATGGTCGCGTAGGACTCGGTCTGCGCGGTGCTGGTCTTGGCGACATACGACTCGATTGCATGCGTCAGCGCGTCCATGCCTGTTGCCGCGGTGATCGGGCCGGGGATCCCCGTCATCAGGGTTGGATCGAGCGCTGTCATCGCCGGGAGGAGCTTCGGATCGAGGAAGAACTTCTTCTGGTGCGACTGGGTGTCCGACACCACCGCCGCGATCGTCACTTCGGAGCCGGTTCCCGCCGTCGTCGGGATCGCGAACAACGGGGCCGGGCGCTTCCGAACCCGCATCTTCCCCTCGAGCTTGTGGAGGTCGCCGCCGTTGGTGGCCATCGCGGCGATCATCTTCGCGGCGTCCATCGGCGATCCGCCACCCACGGCGAGCACTGCGTCGCAGCCGCCGCTGAGGAAGCGAGCGTGGCCGGCCTCGATCTGGGCAAACGTCGGGTCGGGCAGCACTCCGTCGTAGACGACGGCATCGACTCCGGCGGCGCGACATGCGTCGTTCACGCGGGCCACGATCCCGAGTTCGTTGAGCACGGCATCGGTCACGATCAAGACCCTCGACACGCCTTGGCTGCCGATCGAGTCACAGATCTCGCCCAGGGACCCCGAGCCGACGAACGTGACCGGCACACGATCCGGCAACATCTTCGCCACGATGCCCGAGACGAAGATGGCGATGGCGTGGGCGACGCGTCTGATCATCGCGCGATCATCGCAGATTTCGCTTCAGAACGCTTGTGCCGTCGGTGCTGCGCCTAGGACAACATCGATCGCAGGATTGCGCGGATCGAGACGATTCCATCCCCGTCGGGGCTCTTCACGAGGAGGTGCCGAACGCCGCGGTCGATCATCAATCGACCCGCATCGACCACAGAGGACGAGGCCGGGATCGTGATGATGTCGGGCTGCATGATGGCGTCGACGGTCGCCGCATCGAGGTCAACACGATCATGAACCGCATCCATCACGTCGCGCTCGGAGAGAATGCCGACCACCGAGTCGCCGCTGCGAACCACGATCACGCCGACGTCGTCGTCGACGAGCTTCGCCACCACCTGGCGCAGGGTGGATCCCGCCGGAATGTTGACCATCTCGCGTCCGAGAAGCGACCCGACGCTCCTCGAGGGCACCGTGAGGCTTCCGGTCTCGTCTGCCGTGTTCTCCATTGACCTGCTTCCACTCAGCCGGAGGCCGAACGTAACACGCGAGCGCCGACCCGACCCTGAGGCGGTTGCCGATCGACGCGCAGGGTGTTGGAGTGGGGCCGTCCAGATGAGGCACACTGGTCGCCGACTGAGGAGCAGCACTGATGAGCGACGCGACCGACGAGAAGCCCGACTACTTGATGGCCGACATCAAGACGCCCGAGATGGAAATGGCTGAGCTCGGCGCCGAGGTGCCCGCCGCGGCCGACCTCGCCATCGAAGACATCAATCCGGCAAACCCGCACCTGTTCAAGGAGGACCGTTGGTACGAGCACTTCGCTCGCCTGCGGGCCGAGGATCCCGTGCACTTCAACGAGATCGAGACGGCTGGTCGGTACTGGTCGGTCACCAAGTTCGACGACGTCCGCGCGGTCGACGGCGACTGGAAGACCTTCTCGTCGGCCCGTGGCATCAACCTGGGAGTTCGTCCTAGTCCCGAAGTCGATGCGCAGCTGCAACGGTTGACATCGTTCATCTCGATGGACCCGCCGACTCACACCGAACAGCGCAAGACGGTGCGGGGGGTCTCAGCCCCGAGCAACCTCAAGAATCTCGAACCGGAGATCCGAGAGCGCACGATCGCGGTTCTCGAGTCGCTTCCCGAGGGCGAGACGTTCGACTGGGTCGAGACGGTATCGATCGAACTGACGACGCTTCTCCTCGCGACACTCTTCGACTTCCCGATGGAAGACCGTCGCAAGCTGACCCGTTGGTCCGACATCGTCTTCGCCATTCCCGAACCGGGCGGTGTGGTCGAGTCTCAGCAACAGAAGGTCGATGAGCTGATGGAGTGTGTCGGCTACTTCGAGGGGCTCTGGGCTGAGCGTCGGGAAAACCCCGGCTTCGATCTCGTGTCGATGCTGGCCAACGGCGAGGCCACCAAGGACATGCCGACCATGGAGCACCTGGGCAACCTGCTGCTGCTGATCGTCGGCGGCAACGACACGACCCGCAACACGATGTCGGGAAGCGTCTACGGACTCAACAAGTTTCCCGACCAGTACGACAAGTTGATCGCCGACCCCGGGCTCGTGCCGAAGCTGGTCCCCGAGATCATTCGTTGGCAGACCCCGTTGTCCTACATGCGCCGTACCGCGACGCAAGACACCGAGATCCGCGACAAGAAGATCCTCGCCGGCGATCAAATCCTCATGTGGTACCTGTCGGCCAACCGCGACGAGGACGTGTTCGACAACGCCGACGCGGTCGACATCGAACGCCACAATGCTGATCGCCAACTCTCGTTCGGCTACGGGATCCACTTCTGCATGGGCAGCCGTCTGGCGGAGCTGCAGCTTCGGGTGCTCTGGGAAGAGGTGCTCCAGCGCTTCGAACGCATCGAGGTGCAGGAGGAGCCGGAGCGCACGTTCTCGTCCTTCGTGCACGGCTACACGAGTCTGCCGGTGACCGTCACTCGCCGCTGACTCGACCGACGGTCTGACCCGGCGGGACCTGCCCCTAGTATCGATCGCATGTCTGATTCCGGTGGCGCTCGTCCCAACTCTCCCGCGCTCCACCCCGACCTCGCCGAGGAGCTCCTCAGCTCGCTCACCCGGTGGACGGTTGACGCATCCGTGCCTCTGGCCCACCGCTTGATGGAACTCGGCGACGAAGGAGCGCTGGCGTCCTACGACGCGATGGCGCTGGGTCATCCTGACACTGCGGGACTGCTGGAGGACCGCTATCTCAGCCCTACTCCCGAGATCGAGGAACTGGCAGTCATGGACGAGGGCAGCCTCGGGCGCGCCTTCGCCGACTACATCACGACCAACAACCTCAACGTGGCGCAACTACGGGAGTCGGCGTTCATCGAAGCCCATGCCCGGCGCGGCGATGACATCGGCCACTTGGCCGAGCGAGGCTTCCAGCTGCATGACATGTTCCACGTCTTGACGGGCTACGACACGTCTCCGCTAGGGGAGGTTCGTGTGGTCAGTTTCACGGTGGCTCAGTTTCCAGCCCCGTATCCCGCGATGGTGATGACGAGCCGTCCGCTGCAGATGGCGCTGTACGAGCCTGCCCTTTTGCCCTTCGTTATGGACGCCGTGGCCGAAGGCTGGATCCTCGGCCGCGCCGCCGACCCGCTGATCTCGGTGCGTTGGGAAGACCATTGGGAGAAGCCGCTCGCCGACCTCCGGGCCTCACACGGACTCGACTAGCGAGTGCCCTCCCGGTCCGACAACGAGTGACACGAGCTCGCCGAGTCTGTCCATTGACAAAGCCTTGCACGGGCCACCCCCGAGCCGTGCGGCGACATACCCTTCCGTCGTGGACTCAGGGCTCCTCTTGTTTGATGGCGTGCCGGGTTCGGGCAAGACGACGACATCGCGACAGGTCAGCGAGACGATCAAGGCCTCTGCTGGTCGCTGCGGGTGGGCGCTCGAAGAAGGGAAGGACCACCCTTTCTTCGGTCCCGGCGTTCGCCGCCGGCATCGAGAGGACGACTACGACGATCGGTGCCTCGAGCGGTGGCGTCTTGCCGTCGAGCAGGCTGCGGGGCAGGTGTGGGTGCTCGAAGGCTGCGCGTTGCAGAGCACCGTCCGGTACATGTTCGAGCAGGACTGGGAACGGGAGAGGATCGACCGCTACTGGGAGCGATGCATCGAGGTGCTCGCCGCCGTGCCCGTCAGGCTGGTCTACTTCCGCCATCGCGATGTCGAGACGTTCATCCGCTCCCACACGCTCAAGGTGCGCGCCGATGTCTGGGAGAAGATCTCGACCCACGTCGTCGGAACGCGGGTCGGCGCGAGATTGATCGAACAGAGTGTGGAAGATGTGCCGGTCGACTTCTGGGTCCGGTACTCGCACCTCTGCGACGACCTGGTGGACAGATTCAGCCATCCGGTGCTGAACCTCGATGTCGCCGACGGCTGGGACCTTGCCGCGGCTCAGGTGGAGGCATGGCTCGACGAAATGCCTGGCGAACCGTCCACTCCGCGTCGCTGAGGGCTCGGTGCGCCCCAGCTACGATTCTGCGATGCCTACCGCACCTGCCGGACTGATTCTGACGCCCGGCGCGAGCGCCGACCGTGACCACTCGACTCTCGTCGCTCTCGACGATGGTCTGCCGGAAATGGAGGTTGTCCGCCTCACCTTGGGCACGACATCGGTGAAGAGAGCGGCCGCCATGGTCGTTCAGGAGGCGGACAACCTCGCCGCCCGGCTCGGTGTGCCCTCCGGCCAGGTCGCGCTGGGTGGGCGCAGCTTCGGCGGTCGCAGCACGTCGGTCGCCCATGCCGAGGGTCTCGTCGTGCACTCGCTCGTGCTGCTGAGTTACCCGCTGCACCCACCGGGCAAGCCCGAGAAGCTTCGCACCGACCACTTTGGCGCGATCACCGCGCCGTGCCTGTTCGTCTCCGGCGAACGCGACCCGTTCGGCACGCCGGACGAATTCGCGACGCACCTCCCCGGGATCTCGGCCCCGGTCACGACAGAGTGGGTCACCGGCGCCCACGCGCCGAAAGACAACGACGAGATCGTGCGCCTCGTTCGGGCCTGGTTCCAACTGGACTGAAGGCGCGGTTTTTCCACCACGTCCGGCACGCTGGGGGAGTGGATGAATCCGATGAACTGGTCGACCTCGTCGTCGAACGCGACGAAGGGATCACCGCGACGTTCGCCGATGGCCACGTCGCAAGCTTCGGGTTGAACGATCTTCGCCTCGCCTGCCCCTGTGCCACCTGCCGCGACCTTCGCGATCGTGAGCAGCCGGCCTGGACACCGTCGCCGTCGGCGCCCCTCAGCATTGCCGACGCCCGCTTTCACGGCGCCTGGGGCCTGAACATCACCTGGAACGATGGGCACTCCACCGGGATCTACCCGTTTGAAGTGTTGCGTCGATGGTCCGAACAGGCGTGACGAAGCGGGCGTCTGTTCCCGACTTCTCGTAGGGTCCCGAGCGTGAGCAGGACAGCAATTGTCACCGGCGCCTCCAGTGGTATCGGCGCAGCCACCGTCGTGGCGTTACGCGATGCCGGCTACGAGGTGCACGCCTTGGCGCGACGGGCCGACCGCCTCGCCGTGTTGGCGGCGGAGACCGGGTGCGTTCCGCATACCGTCGATGTCAACGACACCCCCGCACTCGAGCAGGTTGCCCACGCGGTCGATCCCGATGTGCTTGTGAATAATGCAGGACTCGGCCGGGCGATGGACGCGCTGACCGACGCCAGCTTCGCGGACATCGAGCGAAGTGTCGCGACCAACGTCACGGCCGTCTTGCACGCGACAAAGGCGGTCTTGCCGTCGATGATCGAGCGACGGAGTGGACACATTGTCAATCTCGGCTCGATGGCCGGCCTCTATCCGTTGTCGGCCGCGCTCTACGGCGCCACGAAGGGCGCCATCCATCGGTTGTCCACGAATCTGCGGCTCGAGCTGCGAGGGACGGGCGTTCGGGTCACCGAGATCTGTCCGGGCCGAGTCGTGTCCGAGTTCTACGAGGTCGCGATGGACGACCCGGACCGTCGAGCCCAGACGCTCGACACCGGTATCGAGGAGATCACGGCCGCCGACGTCGCCGACGTGATTCGCTACGCGGTGGAAGCCCCCGACCGTATGAACATCAACCGAATCGAGGTGCAACCCACCGAACAGTCCTACGGCGGGAGCCAGTTCGTGGCGACGAGGGAGCCGAGCGATGACTGAGCCCCGAATCGTGGTGGTCACCGGAGGCGCCTCGGGAATGGGCGCGGCCTCGGCCCACGAATTTCATGCACTCGGCGACACGGTCGTCATCGTCGACCTCGACTCGGCGGGGGCGCACAAGGTCGCGTCGGCCATTGCCGCTCCGGACCCGATCAGCGGCGACATCAGCGACGCGAGCTTCTGTCGCGCTGCCATCAACAACGTGGTGAAGGAGCATGGCCGGATCGATGTGTTGGTCAATGCCGCCGGCACGATTCACCGCGCCGACTCGCAGAGCACCGACGACGCCGACTGGAAACGAGTGATGGGCGTGAACGTCGATGGGACCTACTTCATGTGTCAGGCGGCCATCGCCCACATGCGAGGGTCGGGCGGCGGGTCAATCGTGAACTTCGGCTCGATCTGGGGCGACGTCGGCGCGGCCGGAGTCACGGCCTATTGCGTCTCCAAGGGCGCCATTCACCAGTTGACGAGGGCGCTCGCCCTCGACCATGTCGAGGAGAACATCCGGGTCAACGCCGTCGCGCCGGGAGAGGTGAACACCCCGATGCTCGCTTCCCAGAGGGAGACTGCGCCGACGGCCGATGACCTGCAGGCGCTCGCCGACGCCACCATTCCGATGAAGCGGCTCGCCGAGCCCGAAGAGATCGCGAGGGTCGTTGCCTTTCTCGCGTCCGACGCGGCGAGCTATATGACGGGCGCAATCGTGCCGGTCGACGGTGGCTACACGGTGCGCTAGGACACTTCCCATGATCGAGGTTCGACAGACACTCACTGCCTCGAAGCCGCCTGCCGAGGTCTTTGCCTTCTGGGGCGACCATTCGAACAACCCGCAGTGGCAGAAGGGCCAGCGCAGCTGTACCTGGACAAGCGAGCCGCCGATCGGTGTGGGTTCGACGTATGACCAGGAGGCCGCTCTCATGGGGCGGCCGATCGTCTCCAGCTTCGAATGCGTCGAGTTCGAGGCGGATCGGCGAATCAGAATGGTGACCACGAAGAGCACCATCCCCCTCGACATCACCCGAGTTGTCGAACCCGCGCCGGGCGGTGGAACCCTGCTCACTGCCATCATCAAAGGTGGTCCTGAGGGAATCGGTCGACTGTTCGATCCCGTGATGAAGCGAATGGTCGCTCGGAACGTTCGCAAGGACTACGAGCGGCTCGCTGAATTGCTCAGCGGCGACTCGGCCTCCTAGCAGCGCGTGTCGACTGCTACGTTTCTCCCTCGTGGCTGCGCCGAACCAAGAAGCGAATGTCGACGGCCGTGTCGCTCGCCGGGCTCGGAATCGCGAGGCGGTGCTCGACGTCGTGCTCGAGCTCTTCGCCGAGGAGTCGCTCTTCCCGACGATCGAGCAGGCGTCGCAACGCTCCGGCCTGTCGTTGCGTTCCGTGTATCGCTACTTCGCCGACCCCGGCGAGCTGCTCGACGCAGCGATCAAACGAAATCGCGAGGTCAACGCGGGCGCCGCTCATCTGCCGACGGTCGGACACGGGTCGCTCGACAAGCGAGTCGACGACTTCGTGGCAATGCGACTTCGGCTCTACAACCAGCTCGGTGCGGTGTATCGGGCCACGGTGCACAACGCGCCGCGTCACGAGACGATCCTCGTCGAGCTCGCGAAGACCCGGGATCAGTTCCGCGAGCAGTTCGAGCTGCAGTTCGGTCGAGAGCTCGCGGCGCGGTCGGCAAAGGACGCAACCGCGGTTCTGGCGGCCGGTGACGTCCTGACCCAGCTCGACTCGATCGACTTCATGCGTCGACACCGCGGGTTGAGCGAGCGAGAGACCAGCGAGGCGTTGCGTTCTTCGCTCTCGGCACTGTTGTCGAGCTGACCCCGGCATCTGCCAGAATCGATGGATGCTCGATCATCTCTCCATTCAGTGCGCAGACCTCGAACGGAGTTCGGCGTTCTACGAGACCGTCCTCGCCACGATCGGGGGCGAACGGATCCTGGACTTCGGCGACACGATTGGTTTCGGAGTGCCGCCGATGCCGACGTTCTGGCTCGGCCGCCAGCAGACCGGCGAGGGCTTTCGTGAGTCCCACATCGCCTTCAGCGCGCCGAACCGGGCCGCGGTTCATGCGTTCGTCGATGCTGCGGTCGCGGCTGGGGCCGAGCAGTTGCATGAGTGCCGGGTCTGGCCGGAATACCACCCCAACTACTACGGCGGATTCGTCCGGGATCCCGACGGCAACAACGTCGAGGCTGTGTGTCACAGCCCTGAGTAGGCCAGCGAGCCGCCTCTAGGCGTTGGCGCTGCCGAAGAAGGGTCGCACCTCGATCGATGACTTGATGCAATCACCGAGACCTTGCTCGTTGCTTCTCCTTGCCGCGGCGGGGCCGCTGATCAGCGATCGCGCTCGAGCATGACGACATTGAGCGGCCCGCGGCGCACACTTGCCGTCGCGTCGTGGCGCTTGCCGCTGTACCAAACGGCGGCCTGGTCGTCGGCCTCGAGGTTCTTGACCCATTGCGAGCCGCTGCGGACAGTCGAGACCACGACCCGGTCACCGACTCGGAACCCGAGCACCGGCACCTCGCGCGGCTCACCGCTGACTCGACCGGTGCTCTCGAGCACGACTGCGCCGAGCCCGATGGGCAGCGGCGAGCCGAGACCGGCTTTGACCAGTGGCTTCACCACTCGGTTCAGCCGTCGGAAGATCGCTTGCTGTGGGTTTGTCGTCACGACGTAAGTCAATCAGCTGAACTCGGGATCGACCCACCATGGGAAGTAGTCAGGCATGTCGGAGGTGGGCGAGAGCTGGTAGTTCGGTTCCCGCTTCTCCAGGAAGGACTCGACCCCTTCGCGAGCATCGGCCGTGCTCCCCATGTACTGCACACCGCGGCTGTCGAGCTTGTGGGCTTCCATCGGGTGGTCGGCTCCGAGCAACCGCCAGAGCATGTGGCGAGTGAGGCTGACCGAGACTGCGCTCGTGTTGTTCGCGATGTTCTCGGCCAATGCCCGCGCCGTCGCCATGAGTTCGTCAGCGGGCACGACGGAGCGGACGAGGCGGCCATCGAGGGCCTCGGCGGCATCGAACACCTCGCCGGTGTAACACCACTCGGCGGCCCGGCTGATGCCGACGACGCGCGGCAGGAACCACGATGAACATGCCTCGGGCACGATGCCTCGGCGCGCGAAAACGAACCCGAACCGAGCGTTCTCGCTGGCGATGCGAATGTCCATCGGCAGTGTGGAGGTGACGCCGACGCCGACCGCAGCGCCGTTGATGGCCGCAATGGTGGGCTTCAGACATTCGTAGATCCGCAGGCTCACGAGTCCGCCGCCGTCCCGGTGAACGCGATCCGGGTCACCGGCGTTGGCGAAAGCCGAGCTGTCGAAGGTGTCGCCGCCACTGCTCAGGTCCGCGCCGGCGCAGTACGCCCGGCCGGCACCGGTGAAGATGATCGCCCTGACGCCGTCGTCGGCGTCGGCATGGTCGAGCGCGTCGATGAGATCGTGACCCATCTGCGGGTTGAACGCGTTGAGTCGATCGGGGCGGTTCAAGGTGATGGTCAACACCTTGTTCTCGATCTCGTAGAGGATCGTTTCGTAGGTGGGGAGTGGTTCTGTCATTGGTTCTCGTTCAGCTCAGGGTGGCGAGCGGCACGATCTCACACGTGGGCTCGATGTCGGTGACGATTTGGTTGTAGCGCAAGCCCATGGTGCCGTGGCGGTGAGCGGAGGTGTCCATCCAGTTGCCGGTTCCCGGGTCGTCGTCGGCGATGATGATCCGGCACGTGCCGTCGTCTTCATAGGTCGCCGTGTGTTTGTTCACGGTCACCTGCAGGTGGCGATAGTCGAGTGACTCCTCCCAGATGTTGTTGAGCTGGAAGTTCCAGTAGTACGCCTCGACTTTGGGGACCGTGACCACCAGCGCCTGGCCCGGCTCCAGCGTCCAATACCCGTGTCGGAAGACCTGGTTTGGGTCGCCCCACCCTCCCGCTTGGTCCTCCGCCGGGATGAAGTCGAGAGTGTTCGGCCGTTCGAGGAAGAAGTCGTTGACCCAGGTGAGGAACCGTTGGGCCACGCCGTGAACGAACAGGCCGCTCATCGCGAGGCCGTCGACGAGGGCAGCGGGGGAGTAGGGCGCGGGGAGAGGCGTGTCCGGGTCGAGGCATTCGATCTGGAGGTCGGCCGGTCGTTCGACCGAGCGGTCCAGATAGAACTGGCGGATGATGAGGATCGTGGTGAGCTCCGACATCTCGAGCCAGCGCTGCCCGGGCCCGAGATCAGGAGGCTCGATGCTCACGATGATGTCGATCTCGCCGGTCGGATCGGGGTCGTTGTCGGTGATGAGGCCCTGGTTCCCCGCCTTCGCGGCCCCCACGCCGTAGCCACCGGAGTACGCACCGATGCTCAGATAGTTGACCGTGCCGCGGTTGCCGGTGATGCGATAGGTGTGGCGACGGCTGATTTCGACGCGCTGATAGAACGCGTCGGGGTTGTCGCAGCCGATCTTCAGCATGTGAGGGATCGGGTTCACCGAAGGAAACGAAGTGTCGGACGCTTCGATGAAAGAGTCGAGGCCACCCCGCGTCAGCCGAGTGAGATAGCGGAAGCCCTCCGCACGGTCGAGGTCGTCCTCGGAGTTGTCGAGGACGAGCTGTCCCGCGTCTTTCAGGGTGTCGCAGAAATCTGCCCACGCCTGTCCTGATACCGCGGCATCCCGCTTCTCTTCTGGTGTCATTCCGTCTCCCCGGTCGGGCGAAGCTTCCGCGACCGACGCGCTGTCGTCAATTTCACCGCCATTGACCGTCCGGCCCGGTACCGTCGCATGATGCGCCGCATCACCCGACTTCTTCTCCTCGTCCTCCTCGGAATCGCCCTGGCCGCAGCCGGCTGCGGTGACGATGCCGACTCCGGCTCCGATACCGACGACACCGACGCGAGCGACAGCGACGACTCGACCGGAGCGGATGCACCCGACGACGAGAGCAGCGCGGATGACACCGTCGAAGTCGACGACCCCGATCCCGATGAGGGAGCGGAACCGGCCGAAGCGGAGGACCCTCCGGCACCCGCTACGGAGCGCGACTTCTCTGCGCTCTCGCCGATTGTGCAGGCGTTCGTCGATGAGAACGACCTCAACGGTGCAGGCCTGATCATCGTCGACCGCGACGACGGCGTGATCCACCAGGACTACTGGGGGGAATTCTCGGCCGACCGCATCTCGCTGGTTGCGTCGTCGAGCAAGATGATCGCTGCGGGTGTGCTGATGCGGATGCACGACGACGGGCTGCTCGACGTCGATGCCCCCGTCGCCGACGCGGTCGAGTGGGGGAGCGGCAACCCCGACATCACCCCCGCACAATTGGTGTCCAACAGTTCAGGGCTCGTCGGGCTGGGCCCGAATGTCGCCTATCCGCCGTACCTCTGCCAGTTCTCGCCGAACGGAACGCTGCAGGACTGCGCGGAATCGATCTTCACGACGTCGGAGGACGACGCCGATGTGATCCCCCCCGACACGGAGTTCCGCTACGGCGGCGCCCAGTGGCAGGTTGCGGGTGGAGTCGCCGAAGTCGTCTCCGGCAAGAGCTGGGCAGAACTCATCGAGGAGATCTACGTCGAGCCCTGTGGGCTCGAGGCGCTGGCCTTCAACAATCCGTTCCTTCAGTTGGGTGTGGCCGGTTTCGGCTACCCGGTCGCCTTCAATGGCGATCCGAACACGCTCGAGGAAGTGGAAAACCCGAACATGGAGGGCGGCGCCTACGTCACCACCGGCGACTACGCGGCGCTGCTGCTCATGCATCTGCGAGACGGCATGTGTGGCGACACGCAGGTACTGAGTGTCGAGTCGCTGGACCGACTTCATGGCGACCGAATCGCTGAGGTCTACGACGCCGGCGTCGTCGATGAGAACCCCGGCTACGGCATGGGTTGGTGGGTCGACCGAGAGTCCGGCCTAATCAGCGACGGCGGCGCCTACGGCTCCCAGCCCTGGCTCGACCTCGAAGATGGCTACGGCGCCTATCTCGTGATCGAAGCGTCGTCTGCGCTCGGAAATCAGCTCGCAGACCTGCTGTACGAGCCGGTCGAGGCCGCGGTGCTCGGCTGAGCGTCAGCCCAGCGAGGCGAAGAAGTCGATCAACGCTCGGGAGGTCGCCTCGGGGGCCTCTTGCTGCAGCCAATGGCCGATACCAGGGATGAGAACGACCTCCCGCAGATCGGCGACGGTTCCGCTCATGCCCGCCCTGAGCGAGGTCTCGTCGGCACCGAGGATCACTCCGTCGGCCGATCCGGCCACGAACATGGTGGGGATCTCGATCCGTGCCTCGGCGTGGGGGGCCATGAGTTCCCAATTCCTGTCGAAGTTCCGGTAGTAGTTCAGGCCCCCGCGGAATCCGGAGCGCTCGAACATCCCCACGATGTAGTCGAGTTCAGCCGCGCTGATCCACTGGGGCGGGCTGACAGGCTCTCCGAGGCGGGGGATCCAGCCGCCGGCTGATCTCGCCGGGTCCGTGATCGCGGGGTCGTGACGGTCGGCATCGGGCGAGACGTACAGCCGTCGCAGGAAGCTCGCGGGGTCGGCGTCGTACTCTGCCTCCGCGACCCCGCCGGGTTCGTTGTGGTACAGGATGTAGAAGAAGTTGTCGGCGAAAAGGCTCCGAAGGATCTCGGTCGGTCGGTCGGACGGGCGGGCGTTGAACGGCACGCTCATGAGCGTCACGCTGGCGAATCGTTCCGGGTGGAGCAGCGCAGTGTTCGCCGCCACCATCGAGCCCCAGTCGTGGCCGACGAGGTGGGCGACCGATTCACCCAGGGCATCGACGATGCCCACCATGTCGCGAGCGAGACGCAGGATGTCGTAGGCATCGACGTCCTCGGGCTTGTCGGTCTCCCCGTAACCCCGCATGTCGGGAACCGCGACGCGATATCCGGCTTCTGCGAGCGCCGTCATCTGATGGCGCCATGAGAACCACGACTCGGGCCAGCCGTGGGCCAGAACGACGAGCGGGCCCTCGCCGATCTCGGCGATTCGCATGCGGATGCCGTTGGTCTCGATGAACCTGAACGTTGCGCCGTTGACGGGGCAGATTTCCATCGGAGGATCGTAGGCCGATTGAGCGGGCTGATACCGTCCGCGTATGCCGACAGTCTTCGTCCATGGTGTGCCCGAGACCCCCGTGATCTGGGATGCGTTGATCGATTCGCTCGAGATCGACGACGCGATCCGGCTTCGCCTGCCTGGGTTCGGGAGCCCGTTGCCCGACGGCTTCGAGGCGACGATGGACCGCTACGCCGAGTGGCTCCAGCAGGAACTCGAAGCGATCGAAGGTCCGATCGACCTCGTGAGTCACGATTGGGGCGCGCTGTTGTCGGTCCGTGTGAACGCACGGCACCCTGATCTCGTTCGGTCGTGGGTCACTGACATGGGAAATCTCAACGACGAATTCGAGTGGCACGACACGGCTCGCACTTGGCAGACGCCAGGTGATGGTGAGGCCTTCATGGAAGGAATCCTCGGCATCTCTGATGCGGAGCGAGGCGAACTGCTCGCCGGTCTCGGCATCGAGGCCGCGATCGCAGCGCGGATGAGCCCCGAGGTCGATGAGACGATGGGGGCCGCGATCCTGACGCTGTATCGATCAGCGGTCTCGATCGGCGCCGACTGGGGCCCGGGTATCGACGGGATCACCGTGCCGACGCTCTGCGTCGAAGCCGCTCTCGATCCCTTCCGGTCGCCAGGCGCCGTGGAGGCCTTCGTCGCTCGAACCGGCGCCAAGACCGCGACGCTCGAAGAGGCCGGTCATTGGTGGATGACCACCCACCCGTCTGCCGCGGCGGCCGCGATTCGGGACTTCTGGTCGTCGCTGTAGGCGGCGAATCCGCGCCGCGGAATCAGCCCTGGGCGTCGACCGCGTACTGGCGGGCCGCCTTGTAGTCGGCTTTGCCGTTGGGAGCCCGCGGGACCTCGTCGACGAACACCACCGACTTCGGCGCCTTGAAGCGGGCCAGCTCCTGCTTGACCGACTCGATCACGTCGGCCTCCTCAACGGTGACGCCGTCGCGCACGCTGGCGACCGCAGTCACCGCCTGACCGAACTTCTCGTCGTCGATCCCGACAACGAGACAGTCGACGATGCCATCGACTCGCTTCACGGCTTCCTCGACCTCTTCGGGGAAGATCTTCTCCCCGCCGGAGTTGATGACCTGGCTCCCACGCCCGAGCAGGATGAGCGAGCCATCGGCGGCCACCATCGCGAGGTCGCCGGGGAACGAATACCGCTCGCCATTGATCACCCGGAAGGTCTTCGCCGACTTCTCCTCGTCCTTGTAGTAGCCGAGCGGGACGTTGCCGCCCGCCGCGACCATGCCGACCTGATCAGACCCGGGCTCGACCAACCGGTCGTCGTCGGTGAAGACCTTGGTGGTCGGCGCCTGAGTGAACTTGCCCGTCTCGGTCTGCAACCCCTTCATCGTGATCTGGGTGCCCATCGAGCCCTCGGTGGAGCCCATCGCGTCGATCAGCATCGCCTGCTCGATCCGGTCGAGAAGCTGTTGCTTGACCTCGGAGGTCCACATGACTCCGGAGGACTGGATGATGGCGACCGACGACAGGTCGTACGGCGTGCCATCGGGCCGGCCCTCGTCGATGGCCAGGATGAGTGGCTTCGCGAAACTGTCACCGACGATCGTGAGTGTGCTGGCGCGGTGCTGTTCGATCGAAGCCAACACCTCGTGAGCATCGAGGCTGCGATTGGTGAGCGTGACGACGTGCGACCCGAGCAAGTGGGGGATGAAGCAGCCGAGCCACAGGCCGGTGCCGTGCATCAGCGGCGCGCACGGGAGTGAGATCATCGACCCGTCGGTGCCCGCGGCGACGTCGACGATCTCGGCGGCATTCGCCGGAGCGGGCAGGCCGAGTACGGGGAAGGCCGAGCCCCCGAGTCCGGCGGTGAGCCCGCCGATGGCGTACATGACACCCTTCGGCATGCCGGTGGTGCCGCCCGTGTAGAGCATGTAGATGTCGTCTTCGGCCCGCTCGATTCGCGGCGCGGGATCGTGCGCGGCGACTGCTTCTTCGTAGCGGAGCGCACTGGGCACTCGACCCGCGTCACCGTCGTCGACCTCGATGACGAGCTTGAGGTTGGGAAGTCTGTCGATCACGTTTGCCACACGATCACCGAGCGATGAGTGGAAGACCAGGGCCTCGGCATCGGAATTCTCGAGGAGATAGCGCAGTTCCTCGTCGATATATCGGTAGTTGATGTTGATCGGTACGCCGCGCATCTTCATCGCCGCGTACTGCGCCTCCATGTACTCGTTGCTGTTGTACATGAACAGGCCGACCTTGGAATCGGCGCCAAGCCCGGCCGCCGCATATGCGCCCGCGATTCGAGCGGCGCGGTCGTCGTATTCCGCCCAAGTTCGGGTGACTGGCCCGTGAGTGATCGCAGGGCGGTCGCCGATCCGATCTGCGATCGATTCCCAGATCGTGGCGAAGTGCATCTGCATCGGCCGGAGTATAGATGTCGCTGCTGAACCGTTATGCCGACTCGTCTCGATAGAGGCGATATGAACCTTTCCCCCCGCCTTCGCCCCCTCATCCTGATCATCGCCGTCCTCCTCGTGGCCAGCGCCTGCCGCTACGACGAGGTCGACGGTGTTGGCAGTCGTACGGCGGACGAGGAGTTTCCGCCTCAGCTCGATGTCGATTTCGGCGGTTGTGAACTCGGCCCTCTCGGGCAGTGGCACGCCGCTGCGACTGTCGTCAATCCGACAGATGTTCCGGTCACCTACGAGCTCACCATCGGCTTCTACGACGGCGACGTTCGTCTCGCGCAACGAAGCCACTGGATCAGGGAACTTCGCCCCGCCGAGGCGGCTGAAGTCGATCACGGCTGGTGGGTCGAGAGCAGCGATCGGGTCAACGAGTGCCGGCTCCTGACGGTGAACCGATTCGGCTGACCTACCCTGACTACGTGACCGACGTCGTCCTGCAAACGTTCCCGCTCGGGCCCCAGTGGCCCACGATCGACCCCTTCCTTTTCGTGGCTCATCACCACGACATGTACCCGGCTGGCAACGGCTCGCTGGGCCCGGATGCCTCGCTCGGCGGCCGAGCGATCGGGCAGGACTTCTCCGGCATCGATGGCTGGAGCATGTATCACGGCGCCGACGTGCCGGGATTCCCGCAGCATCCACACCGGGGTTTCGAGACGGTGACCTACGTGCGACAGGGCCTCGTCGACCATGCCGATTCGCTTGGCGCGACCGCCCGTTTCGGACAGGGCGACACCCAGTGGATGACGGCCGGATCCGGCGTGCAGCACGCCGAGATGTTCCCGTTGACGCGCACGGACCAGCCCAACCCTCTCGAGCTGTTTCAGATCTGGTTGAACCTCCCGGCTGCCGACAAGATGGTCGACCCCTACTTCACCATGCTCTGGGGTCACAAGACGCCGGTGCACATCGCGAAGGATGACGACGGGCGAGTCACCGAAGTCACCGTGATCGCAGGCAATCTCGCCGACCACACGGCGCCCGACGCGCCCCCCGACTCGTGGGCGTCGAAGGCTGAGGCCGACGTTGCGATCTGGCATCTACGGCTCGAGCCCGGCGCTCGGTGGACGCTGCCCCGAGCAGCCGGGGCGGAGACGCAACGCGTGCTCTATGCGTTCGAGGGTTCATCGGTTCGTGTCGGCGACCACGACCCGCTCGAGGCGGGGACCGGCGCTCATGTGCGCGCCGACCTCGATCTGGAGCTGACGGCGGGAGCCGACGGCATCGATTGCATGATCCTTCAGGGTCGCCCGATCGCTGAACCGGTCGCTCGCTACGGGCCCTTCGTCATGAACACCGACGACGAGATCCGCGAGGCCTACTCCGACTATCAGGCCACACAGTTCGGCGGTTGGCCGTGGCCCACGCCGTCGCCCGACCACGGTGCCGACTCGGAGCGATTCGCGATCCACGCCGACGGCCGCCGCGAAGAGATCAACTGAGCAAGCGCTCGTCGAAGAACTGGGCGATGCCGCCCTCTTCGATGTGGGGCGAATGCCCCCCGTCCTCGACGATGACGAGCGACGGCTTCGCCCCCAACTCGACGAGGTTGTCGAACAGCCGGTGCGCCTGGTCCACATCCACGATGTGATCGATCGCGCCGTGAACGATCAGCAGATCGACATCGCCGGGAGCCAACTGTGCGGGACTCACCGCAGTGGCCTGCCCGTCACATTCAAGCGGCGCGGCCGAACACCCCAGAAGGTTCTGGGCGGCAGTGACGACCTCGGGTCCGCGGTTCCCGTCGAAGAACTCGACCGCCGGGTCGAGCAACGGACCGAAGTCCGTCGGAGATCCGGCGACCGCGATCGCGGCGACGGGCAGCTTCTCGTGAGCGATCATCGCGGCGAGGTGGCCGCCGGCCGAGAAGCCGTAGACCCCGAGTCGGCTCGGATCCAGATCCCACTCCGCATGATTCGCGAGGACATGGCGGACGGCAGCCAGTCCGTCGTCGACTGATCCGGCAACGGTGTCGGGCGCGATGGCATAGCGGTAGTTGACCGAGACGACCGCATATCCGCGGTCGGTCCAGTCCCAGACCGGCATGGATGCGGCCTTGTCGCCCGAGACCCAGCCGCCCGGGTGGAGCCAGACGATGGTGGGGTGCGGCCCGTCACCCTCGGGTGTGTAGACGTCGAGCGTGTTCCGTTCGTGGGCGCCGTACTCGATGTCGAGGTGAGCGTCGGCGCCGGCTTCGAGCGGGGTGAGCGCGACCTCCCTTTGGTCGCGGACCCACCAAAGGACGGCGATGGCGACGACGAGGAGCGCCACAAGGGAGAGCGTGCGGCGGTTCACCGGGCGATGCGAAGTTGTTGCGCGGCCTGGCGGGCTTCGATCTCGTCAGCGATTGCCTGCGCCGGAGCGACGTCGCTGATCACGTGGCGGTCATTCAGCTCGGCCGAGGCGAACTCGTGGTGCATCTTCGAGGTCGCATCGAGATCCGAGAAGCTGGCTCTCGCCCTGCGCTCCACCCTCTCTCGGCAGGTTCCGACATCGGGCATCAGAACGACGTAGTCGAGCACCTGGATGCCGGCGGCCGCGTGGAACTTCTCCAGAAACCATGGCCCGATCATGCCGTCGAACACCGTGGTGTAGCCGCCGGTGACGAACGCGCCGCTCGCCGCGGCGGAGGCCTGGATCACGATGTGGTTCTGGTCGTTGGATTCCGGCAGCCAGGGAGGGATTCTCCCCTCCGCGAGAAATCCATGGAACGCGTCGCCCTCCACGAGAACGCTGCGGGCCGCTCTCGATGCGAGGATCGCCGCGACCGTCGACTTCCCCGCGCCGGGCGGTCCGGTGACGACAAGAAGCGATCCCATGGCGGTCAGTCTGTCTCGGTATCGACGTCGGCTGCGGGACTAGGCCCAGCGATGCTTGAGCGCCATCGCCGGTCGTTCGATGAGCCAGTGCGAGATCGCCACCGCGATGGCGGTTCCGACCGTGATGCGGATCCGAGGATCGACGCCGGGCACGATGGCCTTCGAGATCGCGAACATCGGAATGTGCCAGAGGTAGATGGCGTACGACGACTTCCCGATCTGACGGAGCGGGCCCCAGGTGAGCGGCGAGGGGCGCTTGTCCGCGACGGCTCCGACAACCACGGCGACTGACATCGACGCGATGGGGATGTAGGCGAATCCCGCGTGGATGTCGCCGAAGCGGTCAGGGATGAACGAGATCAGGAGAATGCCGGCCACCCCGATCATCGAGAGTTTGCGGCCGAGGTCCTGACCAATCGAGGCGAGCACGTCCACGGAGGCCCCGAGCCACGCGCCGAGGAGAAGGAGGATTCCGCCGTGAGAGTGAGTCGCGAAGTAAATGTCGAAGCCGGAGTCGCCGCTCCAGTGGCGCCAGACGGTGAGGACCGCGAACGCACCGGCCGTGACACCTGCGACTCGGCGAACGGTGGAAACCCCGCCACGGCGGAGAAGCACCACCGCCACGACCGGCCAGACGACGTAGAACTGTTCCTCGACGCTCAACGACCACAGGTGACTGAACGGACCGCCGTGGGTACCGGTGACGACGTCCCGCCAATTGGCCACATAGGACAACGCCCACAGGCTGCGGGGTGCGAGTCGGTCCTCGAGTCGGGGTGCATCGAGGAGGGCCGCGGCCAGCCATACGCCCGCGACCAGGCCGAATAGGGCGGGAAGGAGGCGAAGGCCGCGGCGGATGTAGAAGTTCTTCATCGAGACACCGCCACGTCGGTGGTGTTCGTCGATCAGCAGCCGAGTGATCAGGAAGCCGCTGAGGGTGAAAAAGACGTCGACGCCGACGAAGCCACCCTGGAGGCCGAACCAGTTGCCGTGGTACGCGACGACGACGATCACCGCGATGGCCCGAATCCCGTCCAGACCCGGCACGAACCCCATCGAGGTCCAGTCGCCAGGGTTGGCGGGGGCCGCGGCGGGGCGGCGTGCGGTCGAAGTCACCCTTTTCGTATCGGCAGGAGAGCGGCGGCATGTAGCCGAGCGTTGCGGTGACCGGGCCATGATGGGGCATGGCCCGCACGTTGATAGCGCTTCTCGAAGACGTGCGAGCATGCGAAGTCTGCGTGCCCCACCTGGAATTCGGCCCTCGTCCGATCGTGCAAGTCGGGTCGACGGCAAAGGTCGTGATCATCGGCCAAGCGCCCGGCCGGCGGGTTCACGAGTCAGGAGTGCCGTGGGACGACCCGAGCGGTGTGCGCCTGCGTGAGTGGCTCGGGCTAACCGACGAGCAGTTCTACGACCCCGGCGTCGTGGCACTGATTCCGATGGGATTCTGCTTCCCGGGCAACGGACAATCCGGGGACCTGCCACCCCGTGAGGAGTGTGCGCCGCTCTGGCACGAGCGACTACTGGCCGAACTGCCGAGCAACCGGCTCGACGTGATCATCGGGCAATACGCCCAGAAGCGCTACATCGAGGATCGGGGCAAGACGCTGACGGAGACCGTGAGTCGGTGGTCGACATATCTCCCGCATCGCGTCGTCATGCCCCACCCGTCGCCACGTAACCGTCGTTGGCTCTCACAGAATCCGTGGTTCGAGGCGGAGGCGATTCCTCGAATCCGAAAGAGAGTCGAAGAAGTACTTGCACCTGACGCAACGTGAGGTCGTACGGTCGCATTCATGAGCACTCCGACCCCTGCGGAATCCACGAGGAAGATCGGCGAACTGGCCGAGTCATCCGGCGTGACGGTCCGAACCCTTCACTACTACGAGGAGATCGGACTGCTCGTTCCCTCAGCCCGTACCGAGGCAGGTCACCGTCTCTACGGCGCGACAGAGGTCGAACGGCTCTATCGAATCTGCCTGCTGAAGCAGCTGGGCATGCCGCTTGACGGCGTGCGGGCGAGCCTCGACTCGCAGGGCGCCGATCTCGGTCAGGTCATCGGCGATCATCTTGTCGACGTCGATGCCCGCTTGGCCGCGGAGAACCGTCTTCGCGCCCGCCTTGCTCGCCTCGTCGGCACCATGTCGACCGGGACCGAACCCACCACCGAAATTCTCGATGTCTTGGAGGACATGAGCATGTTGGACACCACTGTGAACAGGCCGATCTCGTCACTGGTCTACGAGGACATAGAGGAGGCGTTTCGCTTTCTGACGGAGGTATTCGGGCTCGGCCCGGGCGAGTTGACCCGTGACCCCGACGGCAACGTGGTCCACGGCGAGGTCGAGATCGGGTCGGGCACCCTGTGGCTGCATCCCGAGGCAGCCGGCTTCGATCTTTCCTCGCCGAAGAACCTCGGCGGGTCGAGCGGATCGATGGTCGTGCTGGTCGACGACGTCGACAAGCATCACGCCCACGCGTCGGCTGAGGGAGCGACCGTTCGCTACGAGCCGGTCGATCAGCCCTACGGCTACCGCGAGTACGGGGCCCACGACAGCGAAGGACACCTCTGGTCCTTCATGAAGATGCTCGAGGGCTGACCACGTGCTGAGCGTGGGCCTGCTCCTTCACCGAGAAGCCGGAGGCGAGGTCGAAGTGCTTCTGGGGCACATGGGCGGGCCCTTCTGGGCCACGAAGGACGATCACGCCTGGACCATCCCCAAGGGATTGCCCGAGGAGGACGAGACGGACCTGCTGGCGATTGCCGAGCGGGAATTCGCCGAAGAGATGGGATGGCCGGCGCCCGACGGCGAGACGGTCGATCTCGGCTCGTGCAAGGCCGGTCGCAAGACCAATCACGTCTTCGCTCGGCGAGCCGACTTCGATGCAGCGTCGATCGTGAGCAACACATTCGAGCTCGAGTGGCCGCCGAAGTCCGGCCAGATGCAAGCCTTCCCGGAGGTGGACCGGGCGGCGTGGTGGGCGATCGAGAACGCCACGACGAAACTTGTGAAGGGGCAGCGTCCGTTTCTGGATCGCTTGTTGGCGTCGCTGACGTGAGCGGAGAACAGCGCCGACGAGCGGGCCGAGCCATCGTGCGGTGTGCCGACGGCCGAGTTCTCATGATCCGCGGTGAAGACCCCGATGACCCGGCTCGGCGAGGGTTCTGGTTCACGCCGGGTGGCGGCCTCGACGACGGCGAGACCATCGAAAGCGCGACCCGACGTGAACTGCTGGAGGAGACCGGTCTGGTCGTCGACGAGCTCGGTCCGGTCGTGCTCGAACAACGAAACCGCTTCCCGATGTTCGGCGAGATCTGGCTACAGGACGAGACGGTCTACCTCGTCGACATCGCCGAAGCGTTCGAACCGCAGCCGGCCGGCCTCGAAGCGGCGGAGGCATCGGTGATCACCGGGTTCCGATGGCTCTCGATCGACGAACTCCGCCAATCGCCCGAGGCCGTCTATCCGACCTGCCTCGTCGAATTGCTCGTGGAGATCGATGCCTACGGCCCGCCTGCTGAGCCCTGGTTCGAGGACGTCGAGTATCGCGAATCAGGATCGGTCAGCGACGAGGAGTGATCACCACAAGGTCGGTGGCGGGTTGTGTCTCCGCGCGCGGGAGTTCGGTGATCACCCGACGGCGGCCGACCACCTGAGCCAAGAGCTGAGTGCCGTCGGGCGTGATCGCGATGCCCTTGGCCCGGAGCGTCGATGCCGGCAGAGACTCGATCATCGTCTCGAAGTCGGCTCGCTCGATCGGTTGCGGAACCGGTTGCATGTGGACATCGTGGGCGTCGAACAACTCCGCGGGGGGAGTGGCGGCGACTCCGCCTGGGCGGCGAGTGCCGAGATCGAGGAACGAGGCCGTTGCCACCGCATCGCCGGCATCGAGCACCGGTACTCCGGGCGCCAACTCCGCCAGCCGCCGCTCGGTCTCGGATCGCTCGGCGGGCGACGCGAGATCGAGCTTCGACAACACGAAAAGATCGGCAGCCACTGCCTGCTGGCGAACCGATGGGCCGGTGAACGGGTCGTCGAGTCGCTCGACGAACTGTTCGGCATCGACGAGCACGACGATGCCATCGAGACGAAAGCCGTCGCTGCCCGCCCACGGAGCGACCCGGCTCGGGTCGGCGACGCCGCTGAGTTCGAGAATGACGTGGTCGGGCGGTTCAGGGCGGGAGCGGAGTCCGTCGAATGCGGCGGCGAGTCCGGCGGCGAGGCTGCAGCACACACAGCCGTCGGTCAGCTCGATCGTGTCGCCGTGACGGCGACGCACCAACGAGGCGTCGATGTTGACGGCGCCGACATCGTTGACCAGCACCGCAATCGGGCGATCCGTCTTCGCCAATACGGCGTTGATCACCGTGGTCTTGCCGGAGCCGAGATAGCCGCCGAGCAGGGTGACAGGCACCCGCCTCCCGTCCCATGGAGCGATGACCTCGCTGACGTCGAGGGCCGCATCCTGGTCGGAGTGACGAGTGTCATTCATTGCCGCCGACGCTAGCCCGCTAGCTTCTGGACATGACCGCCCTGTTCTTCAATCCCCTCCAGGACGGGTTCGCCGAGGACCCCTGGATTCACCTCGCCGAGATGCGTGAGCACGAGCCGGTGCACGCGGTGCTCATCGGCGGCTATGCGCTGTTTCGCTATGACGACGTCTTCGCCGTACTCCGGGATCCGTCGCTGAGCGTCGACGACGCCAACGCCGACCTCGACGAACGCACTCAAAGTGAACTGCTCGCCGGGTTGGAAGAGGGAGCAGAGTTCGAAGACTTCGAGTCGATCCTGGGTCTCGATCCTCCCGACCACACCAGGCTCCGTCGGCTGGTGAGCAAGGCATTCACGCCGCGCACGATCGAGGCGCTTCGCCCTCGAATCGAGGCAATGGTCGACGAAGCGCTCGATGCGATGGAAGCGCGAGGTTCGGCCGACGTCGTCGGCGAGCTCGCTTTCCCGCTGCCGTTCGATGTCATCTCCGAGATGCTCGGCATGCCGGAGGCCGACAAGAACCAGATTCGCGACTGGTCCGGCGCGATCGTCAAAACGCTCGACCCCATCCTCGCCGACGAGGAAATTCTGGCGGCCTTCCACGCCAACAGCGAACTGAACAAGCACCTTGACCGGGTGATCGAGTGGAAGCGAGCGAACCCGGCCGACGACCTCCTGACCGCGTTGATCGAAGCCGAGGAGGACGGCGATCGAATGACGGCGAAGGAACTGAGAGACCAGGTGTCGCTTCTGTTCGTGGCCGGTCACGAGACCACCGTCAATCTCATTGGCACCGGCATTTGGGAGATGCTCCGGCACCCGGAACAGGCCGATGCCCTTCGGGCTGACCCGTCACTCGACGTCGGCGCGGTGGACGAACTTCTCCGCTATGTGTCGCCGGTGCAGGTCTCGCGGCGAATCGCGGTGGCCGATATCGAAATCCGGGGCGTGACGATCCCGGCTCGGACATTCATCCAGACATGGCTCGCGTCGGCGAACCGTGACCCGGAGAAGTTCGGCGAGACGGCGAACGAACTCGACATCCGTCGCCCGGAAGCCGGACAACACGTCTCGTTCGGGAGCGGTATCCACTACTGCCTGGGCGCGTCTCTGGCGAAACTCGAGGGCCAGGTCGCGATCGGTCGATTCCTTCGTCGGTTCCCGAACGCGAAGGTCGTGGGCGAACCGAAGTGGAACGGCCGGATGAACCTCCGGGGTCTCGATGAATTGCTCGTGGACGTAGGCTGATTCCATGAGTTCGCAACGTCTCACCTATAGCCAGGAAGAGCTGCTCGCCGACCACGAGTACGCCCAGGATCACGTTGTCATGGGCCAGCGCCTTCACGGCGGCATCTTGGCCGACGGCACCTACCAGCCACCGCGAGCGCTTGTGCGCGAACCCGCCTTCGAGGCATGGGAGGCCGCGCTGCGTCAACGAGGTGGCGAGCCCTTCGGCGCGTCTGCCGCGCTTCTAGAGGGTGTGAAGATGCCCTCCGCGGATCAGCAGCTGGTGCTGTTGCGCAACGACCTTGGGCTGTCGTTCTGGAACACACTCACGATCACCGGGAAGATCGAGGCCAAGGGTCGGCTTCTCGCCGAGATCCAGTTTCCCGACCTTCAAGACGCCATCGTCGACGACATCTCCGAGATGGCGATCGGTCATCTGAACAAGGGTCTGCTGCTCGCCCATGGTCTCGATGAGGGCGGCCTCCCCGAGCAGGGGATCGGCGGCCACGACGCCATGTGGTTCGTGGCTCGAGACCTCGTGTTCGGTGCCGGCGCGTTCCCTGATGTGGAACCGCCTGAGAACATCGGCCGAGAGGATGCCGGCTCGCGATACGTGCCCGAAATCGCGCCCGAGATCGAGGGCATGGTGTCGTTTCTCGCCAACCTTCTCATCATCGAGTTCCGAGCCGAGCTGGGGTTCGCCGACACGCAGGAGATCATGCGGTCGCCCGACGTCTTCACCGATCGACGTGATGATGCCGAACTCGCCGCCGAGATCGTCGAACGAATTCGCACCGACGAGGGAATCCACGTCCGGTCGCTCAACCTCTACTTGGGTGAGATGCGTTCGGTCTCGTTCAAGACGCTCGATGGCGGTCAAGTGAGCGGTGCCGACCTGATCGACCGATTCTGGGCCGGTCTCGTCAAGTGGGCGACCGTCGATCAGCCCGCGCTGAACGCTGAGGAATCACGCAAGATGCTCCACGACCGAATCGCCGCGCACGGCGATGCCGAACGCGTGCTCGCCGAGTTCGTCGCAGCTGCCTGAGAATCAGTTCTGGGTGTGCCAGGCCATCGTGAGCTCGGCCGAGTGGCCTCTGAGTTCGCCCACAGCGAGGTTGACCGCGTCCTTGAACGTCGGGTCAGATTGGAAGTTCACTCCGAAGAGCACGGTGCCGTCATCGCCCGGGCGGCAGTGTTTGATGACCGCATGACCATCGAGCCCGCGGAAGCGGACGGCGATCTTGTCGCCGATCTCGTGCGTCGTGGTGCTCTGCACTTCGACAAGAGCGCCCTCGAGCGAGATGTCCTGAATCGTCGCAGGGGTGGAGACCTCTTCCTTCTTGAAGAGGCCCTGCCGCTCAGTGTGGACATGCCAACTGAGATCGGCGTTGTCGGCTGACTCGTGACGGGGGAGGAGCCTGTCGATGTGCTTCGCTGCGATTCCCATGGGACCCAAGGTACGACGCAGCTCGGCCATAGGGAAGACGCGGGGGCCGTTCAACCCATGGGAAAGGGTCCAACGGCCCAGTCAGACGCCCTGCCCCTGACCAAAACCTCTGCGCTACGATGCGCGGCCCCGAGAAAGGTCGCGCTCATGTCGATAGTTCACACAAGCCCGCTGCCCGATGTCGAGATCCCCGACGTACCCGTCAGCGAGTTCGTGCTTCGCAAGGCGGAGGCAAACCCGGACGCGGTTGCCATCACCGACGGCGGCTCATCGTCGTACACCTACGCGGAACTCGGCGACGCAGTGGCCCGGATGGCCGGCGGACTCCAGGCCCGAGGATTCGGGCCCGGCTCCGTTCTCGGCATCATGGCCCCCAACGTTCCGGAGTATGCGATCGCCTTTCACGCCGCCGCCGTCGCCGGCGGCACGATCACGACGATCAACCCGACCTACGGCGCCGAGGAAGTCCGCTTCCAGCTGCAGGACGCCGGGGCATCGCTCCTGCTGACCGTGCCGATGTTCGTCGAGGTCGCCCAGGCGGCCGTCGAGCGTACCGACGTCACTGAGCTCTACGTCATGGGCGAGGCCGATGACGTCACGCCGATGGCATCGCTCTTCGGGGATCCCATCGGCCAGGTCGATGTCGATCCCTCGACGCATGTCGTCGTGCTCCCTTACTCGTCGGGTACCACCGGGCTGCCGAAGGGCGTGATGCTCACGCACCGCAACCTGGTCGCCAACATCTGCCAGATGGAGCACGTGCTCGACTATCAGGGCGACGAGGTCGGTCTTGCCGCTCTCCCGTTCTTCCACATCTACGGCATGCAGGTGCTGATGAACGGCCTGATCGCCAACGGTGTGCGGGTCGTCACGATGCCTCGCTTCGACATGGGCGAGGCCCTCGGCTTGGTGCAGTCAGAGAAGATCACTCGGTTCTTCGCCGTGCCCCCGATGGTGTTGGGCCTCGCCAAGTCGCCCGACGTCGACAACTACGACCTCTCGTCGCTCAAGCAGATCTTCTCGGGAGCCGCACCGCTGGGAGCCGACCTCGCTCAGGAGGCAGCGGCCCGCGTCGGTTGCGAGGTCGTTCAGGGCTACGGCATGACCGAACTCAGTCCGGTTACCCACAGCACGGTCGAGGGCCAATCGCGCCCCGGCACGAGCGGCGTGGCGATCTCGAACGTCGAGTGCCGCATCGTCGACCCGGAATCGGGGGCGGATCAGCCGGTGGGTGAGCGGGGCGAGCTGTGGGTCAGGGGACCGATGGTGATGACCGGCTATCTCAACAACCCGGAAGCGACGGCGGCCACGATCGATGACGACGGTTGGCTGCACACCGGCGACGTCGCGCTCATCGACGATCACGGTCACTACTCGATCGTCGATCGCATCAAAGAGCTCATCAAATACAACGGCTTCCAGGTGCCGCCGGCCGAGTTGGAAGGCCTGCTGATTACGCATCCTGCCGTGGTTGACGTTGCGGTGATCGGCGTGCCTGACCCTGCGGTCGGTGAGTTGCCGAAGGCGTTCGTCACGCTCGCCCCCGGTGCATCGCTCTCCCTCGACGAGGTCCAAGAGTTCGTCGGTGAGCACTTCGTGAGTTACAAGCAGATCCGGCTGCTCGAGGAGATCGACGTGATCCCGAAGAGTGCATCGGGCAAGATCCTCCGTCGCGAGTTGCGCGATCGGGACAACTGATCCAACGGGTCAGCGCCCGCCGGGTCGTCACCCCCGACGGGATCCTCGAGGACCACGAGGTCCGGTTCGCCGACGGAGTAATCGTCGACGTTCGTCCCTGCGTGGATTCCCCGGAGCACGACCTCGTGTCTGCCGGCTTCATCGATCTCCAGGTCAATGGTCACGACGACGTCGATGTGGCCACCGCCGATCGTGAGGGATGGACTCGTCTACGTGGACTGCTCGCGGCACAGGGAGTGACCTCCTGGTGCCCGACGCTCATCACCGCGCCGTTCGACGTCCTCGATGCGCGGATCGCGGCAGTGTCCGCCTTCGCGGTAGGCAAAGGTCCGGAGGTCGTCGGAATCCACCTCGAAGGCCCCTTCCTCGGCGACGCCCACGGTGCGCACCTCGGGGTCGACACATCGCCCATCGATCTGGAGTGGATCTCGACGCTGCCCTCTTCGGTGCGGATCATGACGTTGGGCCCGGAGCGGGAGGGCGCTCGGCCGGCGATCGCCGCCCTCCGCGACGCGGGCGTGCTGGTGGCAATCGGCCACACCCGCGCCTCCACGGCCCAAACGGTCGACTCGATCGACGACGGGGCGCGTTTGTTCACCCATGCCTTCAACGCGTCGGGTCCGCTCCACCACCGGGATCCGGGCGCACTCGGCGTGGCCCTCGCCGACGATCGCATCGCGCTCAGCCTCATTGCCGACGGGGTCCACGTCGATCCGATGGTGCTGCAGCTGGCGTGGCGGGCGAAGCCGGCCGGCAAGATCGTGCTGATCACCGACGCGGCGGCGTGGAGAGCAGGCCGGCTGGCCGATTCAGGCGTGGCGCTTGTTGATGGCGCACCGCGGCTCGACAACGGCGTGCTGGCCGGCAGCGCGCTCACGATGGATGCGGCGGTGCGCTACTGCGTCGATGTGGTCGGCATCGAGCTGCTCGATGCTTTGACCGCAGCGTCGGCCACGCCGGCCGATCTTCTCGGTCTCCACGACCGGGGGTCGATCACCCCCGGCCGAAGAGCCGATCTGATTGCGTTCCGTCAGGGCCTCGAGGTCGCCGCCACGTGGGTGAACGGCGAACTCTCGTTCCAGACGGGCCAGTAACTCAGCCCGCAGGCGACGGGTAGGGGGGCGGCGTCTCCGACGCAGGCCGCTCGTCGTAGAAGAACTCGCCGTTGTCGGGGTTGAAGACATCGGGCGCCGTGTCGGGCCATTGGCCCGGCAGGTAGCGGGTGCCGCCACCGACGTACCAGTAACAACCGGGCCCGTCGTTGTCGAGTTCGTCGAGACACTCGGTGTCGGGGTCGTACCAGATCTCGGAGACGTCATCGATGCCGTTGACATCGGGCAACGTGTTGTCGGGCCAGAGACCCTGGTCGCCCCACGAGATCGATGGCTGGGTCAGCGCTCCTCGTGCGGTTGGGTCGCTGGCCAACATGGCGTCGGCATAGTTCTGAGGAGTGAGGTCCGGTCCCGTGAACTGGAGGATCGGGAAGAGGAGCGAGGCCTGCCACTGCACACCGATGGTGTTGGGGGCCGGCGGTTCCTCGCCGTGGAACCAGTCGTAGAGGAAGAAGAACCCGCTATTGCGTCGGTCGACCTTCACCGCTGTGTTGCTCTGCCCGAATGCATTGCGCCACTGCTCCTGGTCGTACGTCCGGGCAAAGATGTTGGTGTCGACGAGAACCGTCCCGGCCAACACCCACTCGGGGAAGTACTCCTGGTCGGTCGCCGCGAGCGTGAAGTCACGAGGGGCGATCGGGTCGCCGGCGAAGATGATGGAGGTGACGCCTGCCTCTTTCAGCGTCGCGATGCGGGCGATCGCCTGCTCTTGCAACGTCGCGGGGTTGAGCGTGTAGGGGATCATTGTGACCAATTCGACGCCATAGGTGTCGCTGAGAAGATCGCGGAAGTCCTCGGCGACCTCGGTCGATACATCGCTGGTCTCGAGATACAGGTAGGCGAACCTGCGCTCTTCGGTCGCGAAGTCGGGGCTGTGCTCTGCATCGCGACCGGCGAGACGCTTTCCGACGTACTCGGCGAGCAGGATGCGGCTCTGCTCGGCCGACTTCGTGATCGTGTGGAGGTACGGGTAGTTGTCGCGGGCGGTGACGCCGCCCATGCAGGCGCACATCACCTCGTTGGCCGCGAGGGTCTGCGAGAAGGGCTGCAACTGGAGCGCGGGTCCGCCCCACACCATGAACGGACGGATGTCGCGAGCGATCGTCTCGGCATCGGCGATCGCGGCGACCTCGTCGTCGGACGGGCCGGTCGCGTCGTAGCGGATCAGCTCAACGGTGCGGCCGTAGGTCTCGTAGTAAGCGCCGTAGAACTCGGCGAGGCCGACGTGGGTGTCGAAGATCTCGGTCGGCGTGTCGTCGTTGTTGATCGGGCCGGTCACGTAGTCGAGAACCGGGTCGACCTCAGGTGCCTGGTAGACGACGATCTTGATGCTGTCGGCCGTGACACCGGGAGAGGTCTCGCCGCCGTTGTCACCTTCGAACGGGGCCACACATGGGCCGGCGAAGAAGAACGGAAACGCGTAAGTGCCGAGATCGGTGTCGCAGCGATCGGTCCAGTCGATGTCGGCCGTGGTCCCGGCCGCTTCGGCTTCGGCCCACGTCACGATGCCGTCGGCATTCGCATCGGTCGAGTCCGGGTCGTCCGTCGTGGAGTCGTCGGTCGTGGAGTCGTCGGTCGTGGAGTCGTCGGTCGTGGAGTCGTCGGTCGTGGAGTCGTCGGTCGTGGAGTCGTCGGGCTCGACAGACTCGTCGTCATCACCGCCGGAGGCAGCGAGAGCGATTACGACGACGATCACCACCAGCGCGATGACCGCGAGCGGGCCCCATCTCCGGAGCTGCCGGGACATATCGGATCCACCCACGTCGTTCATATTCTCCCCCTGATTAGTTGGAAATGCTTACCACTAACTTTGTCGCTCACCCGATCTTGCGATCACGTCCTCGTTGGTTCCGAGATACGACGCGATCACGTCGGGATGATGCAGGACCTCTTCGGAACTGCCCGACGCGATCACCGCGCCCTGATCGAGAGCGAGGATTCGATCGGCGATTCCCGAGACCAATGGCATGTCGTGTTCGATGACGAGGATGCTGGCTCCGAGGTGTTCACGGATACGTAACAGCACGGGTACGAGGGCCTCGGTCTCCCGTTGCGCGATGCCGCTCGACGGCTCGTCGAGCAGTACGACTTTCGGGTTGTGAGCCACGACGCAGGCAAGATCGACAATGCGTCGCGACCCGGTCGAGAGCTCGCGAAGGAACTTCGATCGGAACGACTGCAGTCCGAGGAGTTCGATCAACTCGTCGACGCGAAGACGCACCTTCTCCTCGGAGTCGTGCACGTTCGGGAGATACATCATCGCTGCTAGGGCACTCTTGACGTCGATCTCGAGTTCGAGCGCGACTGCCATCGCTTCCTCGACTGTCAGCGACGGGAACAGGCGGGCGTCCTGAAACGAACGGCCGAGTCCGCGGCGCGCCCGCATGTGAGGGGACAGGGTCGTGACATCGCGGCCGTCGATCAGCACCTGGCCGGTGTCTTCGGCGGTGAATCCCGCGATCAGGTCGAACAACGTGGTCTTGCCGGCACCGTTCGGCCCGATCAGTCCGAGTATCTCGCCGGGGGCGACCGCGAGGCTGACGTGGTCGACCGCGACGATCCCGCCGAAGCTGCGAGTCAACCCCACCGTCTCGAGCATGGGGGTGGTGTCGACGTCTGCGGTCGGTGCGCTCCCGTTGGCATGCTCGCGTGGAGTTGTGAGTGCCGACGGTCCGTCTCGGGTCTCCACCGCGGCGCCGGCTCCCTCGAGAAAGACCGAGCGCAGCACATCGGGCCGTTCGAGTAGTTCGGCGGTCGGCCCGTGGAACTGGATCTCGCCCTTTTCCATGAAGTAGGCGGTCTCGGCGATCGTCAGCGCGACGTTGACCGACTGATCGACGAGGATGATCGTCGTTCCCTCGTCAGCCATCTGGCGAAGCACGGGGAGCAGTTGTTCGACGATCACCGGAGCAAGGCCCAGCGAGAGTTCGTCGACCATCAGCAGCCGCGGCTTGGAGAGCATGGCCATACCCAACGCGAGCATCTGTTGCTGCCCGCCCGAGAGATTGGCGGCCGGTTCGTCGCGGCGGCCGGTCAACGCGGGGAACATCTCGTAGACCCGTTCGACTCCGGCGTCGCGGAATGCATGGTCTTTGCGATGGAGCCAGCCGGCGACGTTGAGGTTCTCGGCGATGGTGAGGGCAGGGAACACGCCGGCTCCGCCCGGGACTTGGAGCACGCCTCGGCCCGCGACCTCATTGGGGGGAGCGAAGGTCATCTCCCGTCCGTCGAAGATGATCGCGCCTCGATTTGCCTCGACGACTCCGGATATTGACTTCAGGAGCGTGGACTTGCCGGCGCCGTTGGTGCCCAGAAGAGCGACGATCTCACCCTCATCGACCTCGAAGTCGACATCGAACAGGACCTGCACATCGCCGTAGGAGACATTGAGTCCACGGACGAGCAGCAGCTTGCTCTTCCCTTGGCTGCGCAGGAGCGCCACCTCTGAACGGGCCGCCGCCGTCGCCCAGACCTGCTTGATGTCGTCAGCAATGACGAGACCGGCAGTGGAGAGCAGCAGGCCGCCCACGAGATAGACGGGGGCCATCATCAACATGCCGGTTCGGATGCCCCACGCGTCACCGATGGCGCCGATCAGCGGGAGCACGACCAGACCGGGGAGGATCCACAACGAACCGATCGAGAATCCGAGCGCACGGGCTCTCGGCGGAATCGCCATGGAGAGCACTGAGAAGATCGACGGCACGAACATTGCGTTGACGAACGAGGCGCCGGCGGCGGCGCCGGCGGCGACCCACACGTTGGGGGCCAGCGCGAAGACGGCGAGGATTCCGGCGTTGAGGAAGGCGGTGATGGCCAGGAAGCGGAGCACGAGGCCGGGGTCGCGGGCCATGAGCTTGCTGCTGATCGTCGCCCCGACGATCAAGCCAGCGATGCCAGCGGGTTCCACCGCGGCAGCAAGGAAGCCGCGGGCCCGCTCGTCGAGCCCGAAGACCTCGTCGTAGAGCAGTGAGGCGAAGGTGCCGAATCCGATGAGGGAGGCGGCGAGGAAGGGAAGGGCGTACCAGATTCGCCGCAGGCTCTCGATCTTGTACAGCATTCGCCAGGCCTCGGCGAACGAAGGTGGTTCCTCTTCGGTCTCGATCGCTTCGTCGGTCGCACCCATGGCCCGGCGTTCGTGCGCGCCGCGGATCGGCTCCTTCATCCGCAATCCCGCCACCACGAGAAGGATGGTCGGAACCGCGAAGACGATGAACGGCACTCGCCAACCGAACTGGAAGGCGAGGACGCCGGCGACGATCGGTCCGACCATCTGTCCGACGAGGTTTGCCGACCGATGGAGCGCGAAGACCTTGGGTCGTCGCTCGGGCTCGTAATAGTCGGCGATCAGGGAGTTGTGAGTCGGATCGACGACCGCCTTGCCGACGCCGGACCCGCCTCGAGCCACGGCGAGCGCCCACAGGGTCCATGCCAGGCCAGTCGCGAAGGAGAAGAGACCCCACACGAGGGCACCGGCAAGGGCCAGCCGCGTGCGGTTGGTGCGGTCGGCCATCTGGGCAATTGGAATCTGAAGGGCCAGAGCGGCGGCACCGACGAGGGCCACGATGGCAAGGAGGCCGGTGAGATTGAGTCCGAATTCTTCACGGATCTCCGGCAGCAGCACGCTGAAGGCGGTGCGGTCGAGTTCGTCGACTGCGTTCAGGCCGAAGAGGATCAAGAGGGGATACGTCGGCCCCGGTCCGGTGAGGCCATCGACGGCGCGGATGGGATGACGAACCACTTTCCAGACGGTCGCGACTGCGCTCATGCCGGCTCTCCTACGGCTGCGTCGGGTTGGGGGTCGGGTGCTGCGTCGTCGGGAAGGTCGGTACCGAGCACTGCGGCCTCCTCAGCCCGGGTCGGGGCGACATCGGCGAGAAGGCTCGGCACGATGATCTGCTTGCGTTTGGCGACCCACCGCAGCCACTGGTCGCGGAGGCGAAAGAGCAGCCCGCCGATCCCGCTCGGGATGATCAGCAAGACAAAGAGCACACCAACGCCGCTGGCGAAGAAGACCCACTGCGCCGGGAGGAACCACTGCAGTCCCTTGAGGTAGAGCGCGCCAATGACGCCACCGGCGAGTGAACCGAGGCCGCCGATCACGCCCATCACGAAGACCTCGATACTGCGGCCGGGCTCGAAACTGACCGCGGTGTAGATACGGAGGTTGTAGGCGAACAGGCCGCCGGCGATCGCCGCGATTGCACCCGACATCGCAAAGCCCGTGAGCTTCGCTCGGAGCGGGCTGATGCCGAATGTCTGCGCAGCCGACTCGTTCTCGCGGAGCGCCAGCAGCACGCGACCGGTGCGGGTGCGACGAACGCCTCGCATGGCCAGCATCACCACGCTCAGAACGACGAGGGCGACGTAGTACATGCGGATCGGGGTGCCGATGTCGAGCCGTCCGAACAGCGGCACGCGTTCGAACCGGTTGTCGTGCACCCACGACCCGATCCAGAAATTCTCGTTGAGGAAGTAACTCGTCGTCGCGAGCGAGAACCCCAGTGAGCTGACGGCCAGAAACAAGCCCCGCTGTCGGAGCGCGGGAAGGCCCACGATGACGGCGACGAACGCCCCCACCGCCGCCGCCGCCAGCAGGGCGAGTATGAGATCGACGTTCCACTCGTGGGTCAGCTTCGCGGTGACGGCGGCGCCGAATGCCACGAACGCCATCTGGCCGAGCGACACCTGGCCCGCCCATCCGGTCAACACGATGACGGAGATGCCAATCACTCCGAAGATCAGGACGGCGGAGGCCTTGATCAACTGGGCGGTGTCGAGGAAGTGGGGCAATGCCAACGCGGCGACGGTGAAAACGATGACGAACAGGGCGCGGACTACCTGGACTTCGCGCACGCCGCGGAGCTCTGGTGGTATCGGCCGAACCTCTTCCGCCGCCTGCCAGGTTGACGTGGAGTCGCTGTCGGCCCGCGACTCCTGACGGGCGAGGATCGACCGCACCAGCAGCGAGACGACGATCACCCCGGCGAGGATGGCGTCATTCTCGAAGCTGCTCCCGCCGTTGACGACGATCGCGGTTTCGAGCATGCCGAGAACGATCGCGCTCAAAGCGATGCCCGGCAGATTGGTGAGATTGCCGAGCATCAGGGCGGCGAGTGCTCTCAGGAGGATCCCGAACGAGAGGACGGAGCCGATCGGAAGGCCGATGATTCCGGCTCGCAGCCAGATCGCGATGAACGCGAGCGTGGTGGCCACCGACCACACAATGGTGTGCAGCCGGTTCACCGGGACGCCGAGAAGCGACGCCCGGTCGGCGCTGTCGGCCGCGGCCCGGATCGCGGTGCCAACCACCGTGCCGCGCAGGAACACGGCAATCGCCACCATGGCGAGCGGCCCGACGATCCAGGCGACGACGTAGTCCTCGCGGAAGATCACCGAGTTGAGCTCGAACTTCATCTCCCAGGGGAAGTCGACCCGTTGTGAACGCGACGGGGCATCCCACAGCTGGGCGAGGTACAGGGCGCCGAACGCGAGGATCTGGCTCAGCCCGAGGGTGACGACGGTCAGGATCAGCCGGGCTGATCGGGCGAAGCGCCGAATGATCAACATCTCGACCAACGCGCCCAGCACGATCGCCGAGGCGAGGCCGGCGATGAAGCCGACGAAGTAGTTGACGCCCGTGATCGTGACCAGCATCACGCCGAGAAGACCAGGCGCATAGCCGAGATCGCCCTGGCTGAAGTTCAGGACCCGATTGGCTCGATACACCAGCGCCATGCCGACCGCGATGAGTGCGGTGAGAAGCCCGATCGTGGCGCCTTGAAGCATGAACCCGGGCTTCATCGGGAAGAACACGACCTGGACCGCGAGCACGGCGGCCGCAGGTCCGAGGGTGGCGAGGATCCGGGCCGGGCCTTCGGGCATCGAACCCCGCGTGGCGCGAATCTGCTGACGAAGTCGAATCGTGAGCGAGCTGGAGTCGGTACTCACGCGGCAGGAACTCCGTCGGAGACGGTGACGTACTGACGATCGGGATCGTTCTGCAGTACTCGGCGCGTGGCCGGGCCGGCGGGCGGATCTCCCTCGAGCACCTCCGCGCCGTCGGGCGCGTACTGAAGGATGTAGGTCTTGCGGACGTGCTCTGTCGTGTTCGGACCGGTCATGTGGGGGGTGAGCGAAGAGAAGATCACCGCACCGCCCGGCCCGATCGGCGCTGCGATCGCATCCGGGTGATCGGCGAAACACTGGTAGCCCAGCGGGTCCACGTAATCGTGGGCCAACGTGCCGCCCTTGTGAACGCCGGGCACCACCCACGGGCATCCGGCCTCGATGGTGGCGTCGGTCAGCGACAGCCAGACGGTGAGGTATTGCTGAGGCTCGACGTAGGTGTAGCCGTTGTCCTGATGCCACGGAAAGGCTCGGGGCTTCTCGTGCTTCTTGTAGACGAGCTGATCCCAGTAGAGGCGGACCTCGGGCCCGATCAGGTCGTGGCACACATCGCCGATGGCAGGATGTGCGCTCACCCCTCGAGCCGCGGCCGAGGCCTTCACGCAGTGGGGCGAGAACGTGATGGCGCCCGACTCGGCGATGAACATGCGCTCGTCGGGCAGCGACTTCAGCAGCGCGTCGACGCCCGCTTCGATCTCGTCGAGCTCGGCGGTGACCGCGGCGACCGTCTCGGCGTCGATCAGATTCTCGATGGCGAGCCAACCTTCGTTGTGAAACTGCTCGACCTGCTGCGGAGAGAGACGTCGAGCTGCAGTGTCGGGACGAGTCCAGGCGAAGTCGTGGTTCCACGGGTGGGGCTGCACGGCGACACTGTTGCACGCCGAGGTCCGAACGAGCGAAATCATGTCTGGGAACGCTCCCTCTGGAGCGCCTATGGGTCATTTGGCCACCACGGTTGAGTCGAATTACCACTGCTATTAGCCGTTGGCTCGGCGGTAACCTCACGTTCCGTGACAACACGCACCGACACCAATGTTCTCGATGAACTGATCGCTGAGCGCGGTCATCTCGTCATCGACGGCGCGATGGGCACTGAGCTGTTCGCCCGAGGTCTCCCCGCGGGCGATGCCCCGGAACGGATGAACCTCGACATGACCGAGGCGGTCCAGGCGGTCCACCGGGCCTACGTCGAGGCCGGATCCGACATCATTCTCACCAACAGCTTCGGTGGCACGAGCTATCGACTCGCCCTCCACAAGCTCGACGATCGCGTCGTCGAGATCAACGAAGCCGCCGCCCGCAACGCTCGCGTGGCGGCCGACGAGCCCGAGCGCCGAGTCCTCGTAGCAGGCTCGATGGGTCCCACCGGCGAATTGATCGTGCCGTTGGGCGATCTCGAACCTGCTGCGGCCAAGGCGGCCTTCGCGGCCCAGGCCGAGGGTCTGACCAAGGGTGGCGCCGACATCCTGTGGATCGAAACCATGAGCTCGCTCGAAGAGATCGAGGCCGCGTTCACGGGCGCCCGAGAGGCGAGCGATCTCCCCATCACGGTCACACTCAGTTTCGACACTGCCGGCCGCACGATGATGGGTGTCACGGGCACGCTGGCCGCAGAGACACTGACCGAACTCGGTGTGGCCGCGATCGGCGCCAACTGCGGCAACAATCTGCCCGAGACCGAGGCGGCCCTCGCTGAGATCCGCGCCGCGACCCACGTGCCTGTCATTTCAAAGGCCAATGCCGGCATTCCCGAATGGCACGGCGCTGAGCTGTCCTACAGCGGATCGCCCGAGGTCATGGGGGCTCACGCCCACCGTGTCCGGTCTGCCGGCATCCAGATCATCGGCGGATGCTGCGGAAACTCGCCGGCCCATGTCGCCGCGATCAGAGGCGTGCTCGACGGCACCATTCCGGTTCCCGATGTCGTCGTCGCCGAGGCCCCTGTTCGAGCGACCGGCGACGGGGCGGCCCGCCGTGGGCGTCGTCGCCGAGGCTGATCTGCTCAGCTCCCGATCCCTACGTCATGAAGATGATGCACGGGGTCGTGGATGAAGTACTGCGCGAAGGTCGCAATCGTGAACGCCGCGCCATCGCTGCGATAGCCGGTTCGGTCCCACTGCGCACCCTCGACTGAGTCGAAACGCGCGGCGAGTGCGTCGCCGGCGGCGCGGAGTTCGTCGGCGACGGACGACGGATCGGCCTCGTGATAGCGCTGCGCGATCGCGGTCTCGTCCTGATCCCAGTTCGGATAGCGCGGCCCGTCCTCGTTGAGCATCATCTCGAGTCGTTCGAGATACAGCACGTGGACGTCACGGACGTGGCACCCGTATTCGAGCGGTGACCAGATCTGTGGGGAGGGCCGTTCGCGTACATCGGACGCGGCCAAACGCTCGATCCAGTGAGCGGTATTGACCCTCAGGAGCGAGGCGACGGTCGACGGCTCCACCTCGTCGGCCACGAACCCGCACTCCGGGCAGGGCGTCTCGAGCACCCAGGTCCAGTCCTTGTCATCCGGAACGGGCAGCGGTGGAGTTGTCATGGCCGCCATCATCGCCGATCCGGATCTGGGTGAGCGACCGAATTCGACCTACGGTGCGGCGATGACGACCTCCACCGATCTCGCGGCGTCGTTCGGCGCGATGACCAACCTTGTTCACGGGTTCATCTACTTCGCGCCGGAAGCGGCCGCGGAGTACGACGCCCTCGGACTGGCCACCGACCAGCAGTACTTCGCGGGTCGCGCCGCTCCCATGGGCCCCGTGCCCGCTGAGGTCGTGGTCGCCACGTTCTTCAACTTCTATCCGAGGATCGTTCATACGGCGATTCCCTCCGCTTGGTCTGTGGCGGACCCTGCAGCGATACAGACGGCCAGGATGCGGGCCGCGGCAGCGGTGCTCGAACGATGCTGCCCTGAGGTCGATGCGGCGCACGTTGCCGATGCGACGGAGTTGGCGGGCCAGATGATTGCTCCGCTGGGGTACGAGGGCAAGGCCCTCGCCGGCGCGAATCGCGCCGTCGTCGAACCCGATGATCCGTGGGCTCGGCTGTGGCAGCGGGTCACCATTCTCCGAGAGTGGAGAGGCGATGTTCACGTCGCTGCGTTGACCGCGGCTCCCGTGGACGCAGTGGAGGCCCTGATCCTCCATGCGGCCACTGATCAGGTCCCCAAGGCTGCACTCGTCGCGACTCGGCAATGGCCCGAAGAGGATTGGCAGGCCGGGGTCGAGCGGCTTCAAGCGCGCGGGCTGATTGATGCCGATGAGGGGTTCACCGACAGCGGTCGGTCGTTTCGCGAGGACATCGAGCATCGGACGAACGTCGCCTGTGAGGCGATGATCACCGGGGCGGGGGAGGAAGTGGCTCGCCGGTTGGTTGACCTGCTGAAGCCGATTCGCCGGGGGCTGCTCGACGGCGGCGCGTTTGCGAGCATCGGCCGATGACCGCCTCAGACCGTTCTGCCCGAGTGATCGGTGCGTTGTTCGCCGGGGCCGGCGTATCCCACTTCACCAAGCCCGACTTCTTCGAGGCGATCGTGCCTCGTTGGGTTCCGAACCCTCAGCTTGCCAACCAGGTGTCGGGGGCCGCGGAGATTGTCTGCGGCCTCGCGATGATTCCGCGGTCGACTCGCCGGCGGGCTGCATTCGGACTTCTCGGCATCTTGGCCGCCGTATTCCCGGCCAATGTCGACATGTACCTGAACGACGTCGACATGATGCCGGGCGAGGACGGCCGGATGGAACGGGTCGAGGGTGCCGACGGGGTTCGTACCCGCAACACCGTCCGGCTGCCGTTCCAGCTGCTGTTCGCGGTGCTGGTTTGGCGCCACACCCGCAAGGGGGCGACGCAGACCTCGGAGCGCAACTGATGGCCACGCCGAAGATCTCGATGACGTTGATCACGTTCGCCGCGGAGGATCCAGGCGGCTGGCAGCACCTCATCGATCGCGTGAAGGCAGCGGACGCCGCCGGACTCGACCGAGTCGCGCTTTCTGATCACGTGGTGTTCGGAGAGAACCTCGATGCCTACGGAGACCCGAAGGCCGGCGGCACGGCCGGCGGGAAGCAGCCGACCGGCCCCGACGGGCACTGGCTCGAACCGCTCACGACAATTGCCCACCTCAGCGCGGTCACCACGAACCTCCGGTTCACCACGAACATCCTTCTCGCCGCACTCCGGCGGCCCGCCGTGCTGGCCAAAATGGCGTCGACGATCGATGTGCTCAGCGGCGGCCGACTCGACATCGGTGTCGGTGTGGGCTGGCAGGCGGAGGAGTACGAAGCGTCCGGACTCGACTTCGCGGACCGGGGTGCCGAACTCGACCACACGCTCGAGGTCATACAGACGCTCTGGCGAGAGGAGCGGGCCTCGGTCGACTCGCCGCGCCTGCGGTTCGAGGGCATCCATCAGATGCCCAAGCCCGTGCAAGCGGGCGGCGTGCCCATCTGGGTCAGCGGAACCGTGAATGCTCGTTCGATGCGGCGACTCGCCCGCTTCGGCGGCGGCTGGATCCCTTGGGGTCCCGACGCGGCCGACCTCACGACGGGAATCGCCAAGATGCGTGAGGCTGTCTCCGCCGAGGGCCGCGACCCGAGCGACATCGAGGTCGTCGCCAACCTGCCGATCACGACCGACGACAACGGAACGCCCGACTTCACGGCGTCGATGGCCGGCGTCGCCGAGTTGGCCGCGGCCGGCGCGAGCGACTTCAGGGCCATGCTGCGCTTGGCGCCCGATGCTCCTGACGCCGAACAGCAGATCGCGGCGATGGTCTCGGCGTTCCGGGCTGCCGTCTGACCTGAGGAGGTCAGTAGCTGCGGGGAAGGCCCATAATCGTCTGGGCGATGAAGTTGAGCGTCATCTCCTGGCTGACCGGGGCCAACCGCTGGATTCGCGCCTCCCGCCAGTACCGCTCGACGTGGTACTCCCGGGCGTAGCCCATGCCGCCGTGGGTCTGCACCGCGGCATCGGCCGCGGCGAAGGAAGCTTCGGCGGCCAGGTACTTGGCACTGTTGGCGTGTTCGCCGCAGGGGAGGCCCTTGTCGTAGCGCCATGCGGCCTCCTGGGCGGCGCGCCACGCAGCGGCCAGTTCGATACGAGACTTTGCGAGCGGGTGGGAGATCGCCTGGTTGGCGCCGATCGGGCGTCCGAACACCTCTCGATCCTTGGCGTAGTCGACCGCTCGTCGGAGGGCCGCCTCACCGATGCCCGTCGCCTCCGATGCCAACAGGATTCGCTCCGGGTTGAGCCCGTGCAGGATGTGGCGGAACCCCTCGCCCTCCTCGCCGACGAGGCGCCAGCCCTCCACGGGGAGGTCGTCGTAGAAGACTTCGCAACTCGCGACGGCGTTGCGGCCCGCTTTCGGAATGGGGCGAATGTCGACGTAGTCAGGATCGAGGTCGGCGAGGAACAGGCTCAGTCCCTCGAATCCCGAGTCGGCTTCACCCGTGCGAACCAGCAGCAAGACGACCTCGGACTCGAGGGCTTTGGTCGTCCAGATCTTCTGGCCCCGGATCCGCCAGTTGTCGCCGTCTCGAACCGCCCGAGTCTCGATCTGTGAGGTGTCGGTACCGGCATTGGCTTCGGTGACACCGAAGGCCACGTGGAGATCGCCGGCCGCGGCGCGAGGAAGGAAGGTCTCCTTCAGGCGGTCGTTACCGAACATGATGACGGGGTTCAGACCGAAGATCGTGAGATGGACGGCCGAGCAACCGTTCATGGCCGCTCCCGACGCCGCGATGGTCCGCAGGATCAGCGCCGCTTCGGCGATGCCTTGACCCCCTCCGCCATACTCCTCGGGGATGGCGATGCCGACCCAGCCTCCCTCGGCCAGCCGACGGTAGAAGTCCCACGGGAATTCGTGGGCCTCATCCAGACGAGACCAGTAGTCGTCGTCGAACTCGGCGCAGATTGCGCTGATCGCATCCTCGATGAGTTCGTGGTCCTCGCTCGTGCTGAAGTCCATGTTGTGGGGTCCTCATTCACCAGGTGTCGATATGGGGCCGCCGGGCGCGGTCGCGATCAGTCGGCGCGCTGCGGAGCAGGTTGACGACTCGACGCCGCGTGTCGGCCGGGTCGATCACGTCGTCGAACTCGTGGTGGGCAGCCGCATTCAGTGCCTTCGATCGTTCGTACATCGCGTCGACCCGCTTTTCGTAGGCGGCAGCTCGCTCATCGGGGTCGTCGATCGCTTCGAGTTCTCGACGCGCTCCGAGGGTTACGGCGCCTTCGATTCCCATGCCGCTCACCTCGCCGGTGGGCCACGAGACGGTCATCAGCGGTGCGTGAAAGCTGCCGCCGGCCATTGCTTGCGCGCCGAGACCCACGGCTTTGCGAAGGACAATCGTGGCGAACGGCACCGTCACGCTTGCTCCCACGACGAACATCCGGCCGAAGCGCCGGACCTGTGCATCTTTCTCCGCCTCGGGGCCGACCATGAATCCGGGTGTGTCACAGAGAAAGATGATCGGGAGGCCGTGCCCGTCGCAGAGTTGCATGAAGCGAGCCGCCTTGTCTGCGCCATTGGCATCGATGGCGCCGCCGAGGTGCAGCGAGTTGTTGGCGATGATGCCGATAGGCCGACCTTCGATCCGAGCCAACGTGGTGATCATGCCCTCGCCGAATGTCGGCCGGAGTTCGAGCGGGGACCCGACGTCGGTCAGGGTGCGAATGACCTGTCGGACGTCGTAGGCCCGTTTGCGATTCTCGGGGATTGCGTCGCGGAGTTCCTCCTGATCGGCGCACGTCCACTCGGCCGTTGGGCCCTGGAAGAAGGAGAGGTAGTGCTTGACCGCCGCAACTGCCGCGGCATCGTCGTCGACGAGGATGTCGATGACGCCGTTGGCCGTCTGCACTTCGACGGGTCCGATGTCTTCCGGGGCGAAGAGTCCGAGACCGCCACCCTCGATCATCGCTGGTCCGGCCATGCCGAGGTTCGCGTCCGCGGTTGCGATGATCACGTCGCACACACCGGCCAGCGCGGCGTTGCCGGCGAAGCATCGACCGGACACGACCGCAACGCTCGGCACGAGGCCGCTCAGACGAGAGATCGCGGCGAAGGACGGCACGTTGAGACCGGCAATCGAGGGGACATCGGTGTCGCCGGGCCGACCGCCGCCCCCTTCGGCGAACAGCACCAGCGGGAGCTCCAGGCGGGCGCAGATCTCGAACAGGCGATCCTTCTTCTGGTGGCCGCGGTAGCCCTGCGTGCCGGCGAGCACGGTGTAGTCGTAGGACATCACCGCGCACCGGCTCTTGTCGTCGGTGAATCGGTCGCCGTTGATTCGCCCGATCCCCCCGACGATGCCGTCGCCGGGGGTGTTCGCGATCAGATCCTCACGAGACCGACGGGCGGTCTGCGCCGCATACATGAACGAGCCGTACTCTTCGAAACTGTCGGCGTCGACGAGGTCGGAGAGGTTCTCCCTCGCGGTGCGGCGACCGCGGGCGTGCACTTTCGCCACTGCCTCGGGTCGAGCCGCGTCGTCGAGAAGCGCGCGTCGGGCCTGAACTTCGGCAAGGTCGGCGCGTTCGACTCCGATGACCGGCGTCTCGGCGGCCCCGGGTTCGACCGGTGAGATGGTGCCCGGCGCGATTGTCGCGACCACGCTGCCCTTTGCGACCACATCGCCGATCGCGACGGCAACCGACGCCACCGTGCCGTCCTCGGCCGCAGTGACGAGCTGCTCGATCTTCATGACCTCGACGACCGCCAGTACCGAACCGGCCGCGACCTCGTCTCCGGTGGCAACACGGATCTGCACAACAGTGCAATCAGAAGGGGCGAGCGCCGCGACGGTGTTCATGGCTCGGAGTCTCGCGGAGCGCGACGGCCGCATCCAAGGCGACGCGATCCCCGCAGCTCACGAGATTTCTCTAAAGTGAAAATGCGCCTCTCACTTTGGGAGTTGCCGAAAGCGAAAGGAATGCCCCAATGCCGACGGGCACAGTGAAGTTCTTCAATAACGAGAAGGGATTCGGATTCATTTCCCGCGAAGACGGCGACGATGTGTTCGTGCACTTCTCCAACATCGACGGTTCGGGCTTCCGCACCCTCGAGGAAGGCCAGCGGGTCGAGTTCGAGGTCGGCCCAGGCCGAAAGGGCGACGAAGCCCTCGGTGTGAAGGTCGTCTGACCTCCCCACGTTCTTTCTCTGCAAAACGCGGCGTCGGCACACGGTAGAGAGTGTCGGCGCCGGTTTCGGACTGGCACACGCGAGGCGGAGTTCCTTGACTTCTTCGTGCGCGTTCCGACTGGGTTGGTGACCGCTACTTCCAGGAGCAGAGATGTCGGCGGACATTCCGGGCGTAGATCCGTTTGCCCGCAGTTCAACAACCAAGGAACGCACCGTCTCGGCATCGGCTGAGGCAGCCCTCGTTGTGTCGGTCGTCTACCTCGCCTGGCGGGCGGGCGTCACGCTGGGGGGAGCGGATTTCCTGGCCGCCTCGTTGTTGCTCGGCGCCGAAGCCCTCTCAGTGGTCGTCTTTGCGGCAAGGGTTCGATCGGCCCGACACGAACCCATCGAGGTCGTCGCGTCGCCTGGTGCGCCGCAGCCTGATGTCGCGGCCGTCGTGGACGCGACGGGTACGTCGATCGACGAGCTCCGCACGACCTTGGTTGCCTTGCGCCGGGTGGCGGGGGTGGACCGCACCATCGTCGTGGATCGCGAAGGGTCGCGTTGGCTCCGCACCGTTGCCGAGCGGCTCGACGCCACGGTTGTCGAACGGTCGGTGAGCTTCGACGAGGCCGTCGTGTCGTCCGGCTACAGCTGGGTCCTGCTGATGCGCTCCGGCGATCTTCCGATGCCTGATCTCGTCTCGGTCAGCGCGGCGCGGTGTTCCTCGCCGGACGTCGCGATCATCCAGGTGGGCATCGAGGAAGCCGACCCGACCTCCTTCGAGCACGACCCGAACGGACATTGGTCTCTCGAACCCTTCGAGCAGCAGGTCGTTCGCCCGGGCCTCGCCGCGCAGGGGTCGATCCCGTGGTTCGGTGACGGCCCCACCCTCGTCCGCCGAAGTGCCGTCAGCGCATTGGACTCCGTCGGCGTCGGCCACATGCTCGACAACTCACGACGGATCGGCCTCGACGTCATCCGGAGTGGCATGACGGTCACCCACCTTCCGCTGACATTGGCTCGGGTACGCGGACCGCAGGGCCTCGGCGAGAGCCTCGTCAGACGCCATCGTCGGGCCTCGCAGGCACTCCGTGCCCTTCGCCGCAACGATCTCCGAGGCATTCCCCGATCGGCCAAGGTTGCGCACTATCTCGCTGTCGTGCCGATGATCGCTGCGATTCAGCGAGTGCTGCTCATCGCCAGCGCGATCTTGGTCCTGGCGTTCGACCAGTTGCCCATGCGAGCTGAGCTTCTCTACGTCGCCCTTCTCGCGGTGCCCAGCTATCTACTTCGCTGGAACACCCATGTGCTCCTCGGCCGCGGACGTCTCGGGCTCTTCTCCATCCTCCGCAGTGATCTTCGCTCGCTCGGCGTTGACCTGTTGCCATTCGGCAAGGTGAGGCCGGAGGCGAGTCGAGCTGGTCTGAGTGCGGTCGTCGTGGTGGTCGTTGCCCTGCACGCGGCCGTCATCGTCACCGCGTTGGCGATGTGGCGAGATTGGCCGAATCGGCTGCCGGTTGCCGTGGCAGCAACGGCGCTGGCGCTCACCGCCGGCTTCCTCGGCATTGCGATGGAAGTCCTGCTCGACGCCATCGCCCGCCGCCAGCGTCGAGCAAACCACCGCGTGCGGCTCGGTCTCGTGACCTGTCGCATCGAGGAACTCGACGGTCAACTGGTCGATCTCTCCACCGGTGGCGCCGGAGTCGTGGTCGCCGGCACGCCCGATGGAACGCTCGCGGTCGGCGACGTCACGACGGTCGCATTTCGTATTCCTGATGCGGACGGCGCGTGGAAGAGCGTGTCCGCCCTGGTGCACGTGGCTCATCGCAGCCCCGACCCCGACGGGGGAACCCGGCTCGGGCTCTCCTTCGATGATCCCACCGATGCTCCGCTCGACCCCGTTGTCGAGTTCCTGACCATCGATCGCCGGCTGGTGGCCCTTGGCCGACACGAGGCGGTCCACGGCTGACCCGGCCGTCAGCCCAAGCGGAGCGTCTCGAGTGGTTCGAGCCGTGCAGCCTTCACGCTGGGGTAGAGACCCGCCACGACGGACGTGATCAGCGCGGCGCTCATTCCCAACACATAGATGGTGGGAACGCCGAGGAAGTGGCTCGGGAACTCGTAGTCGCCGACCACGAGGATCGGGTCGAGAACGTGGGTCCAGTCCCTGAGGCGCGAGAAGTAGACGACGATGCCGACGCCGACGGCGAGTCCTCCCAATCCTCCGAAGAACCCGACCGCGACCGCTTCGAGCAGGAACTGCCAGGCGATGAGGCCGCGACCGTGACCGAGGGCCCGGCGGATCCCGATCTCGGCCGAGCGCTGAATCACAGAGATCGACATCACGTTCGCGATGCCCACACCGCCGACAACCAGCGCCAGGATGCCCATGGTCGCGACGATGACCTGCAGTGTGGAGTCGGCCTTGGCGCTGGCCTCGAGCGCATCCGATGGAACCGAGGTGTTGACCTCCTCGTTGCCGCCGAGGTTGATCGCAACCGGCAGTGCGTCCTGCACCTGCTCGACCTGGGCCGGATCCGAGCGGACGTAGATGGTGTTCGTTTCGAGACCGACGTCGAAATCGTTGTCGGCGGTCAACGGAGGGATCAGTACCGCCGTGTTGAAGTTCGTCACCAGCTTGACCGGCTCGTAGACGCCGATGACCGCGTAGTCGAGACCGCCGAGCTGAATCGTGACGTTCTCGCCGGCGAGGTAGTTGTACTCATTGGCGACGTCGAATCCGATGACGGCCACGCGCGCACCGGTCCGGTAGTCGAACTCGTTGAGCCAACGTCCACTCGTCAGCTCGATCTCCATCACCCCGAGGAAGTTCTTGTCCGCAGTGAGAACCGGCGTGGGAAAGGCGGTGTAGTACGTGGCCGCCGCTTCGTAGGGCGCAGTGATGATGCCGGTGAGCGCCAACGTTGCGGTTGACCGCTGTACTCCCTGCAGCGCTTCGACCCGATCAACGACGTCCTCTGGGAATGTCGGGTTCTGGGCGCCGAACGATCCAGCGGCCTCCGCCGTGATCAGGTTCGTGCCCAGCTCCGCGAGGTCCGCTTGGAGGTCGCCCTTGGCCGACTCGGTCAGGCCGACCGCGGCCACGATCGCACTCACCCCGATTATCGGACCGAGCATGATCAACAGTGTGCGGCTGACGCGCGACGTGAGACCGCTGATCGCCACGCTGATGAGATCCAGAACGCTCCGCATCAGCTCTCACCTTCATGTGAGTCGACGGCTTCGAGTGTTCCCTGGCCGTCAGACCCGAGCGTGCCGCCATACCCGTCCGAGGGCTTCTGGGGCGTGAGGACTTCATCGGCGACGATGCGACCGTCCTTCATGGAGATCCGTCGTCGCGCCGTAGCGGCTACCGCTGGATCGTGGGTGACGATCGCGATGGCCCTGAGGGGGGAATGGAGATCCTGGAAGATCTCCATCACGTTGGCCGCGTTTGTCGAGTCGAGCGCTCCCGTCGGCTCGTCGGCGAGGAGCAACTTCGGCTCGGTGACGATTGCCCGGGCAATGGCAACCCGCTGTTGCTCGCCGCCCGAGAGCTGCACTGGACGATGGTCTGAGCGCGGAGCGAGTCCGACCACGTCGAGCGCTTCCATTGCGCGCCGCCGCCGCTCGCTCGGCGTGAGATTGCGATACAGCAGCGCTGTCTCGACGTTTCGGCGGGCATCGAGGTGGGGGATGAGGTGGAACTGCTGGAAGATGAACCCCACCACGTCGCCGCGGAGGCGAGACCGCTCGTAGTCGCTGAGATCCCGCACCGATGTTCCGGTCACCCACATCGTGCCCAGGCTCGGGAGATCGAGCAGCCCGAGCAGTCCGAGCATCGTCGACTTTCCGGAGCCGGATGGCCCGACAATCGACACGAACTCGCCGGCTTCGATCGACATCGAAACGCGGTCGAGCGCGTGGACTTTGACCTCGTCGCCGTAGATGCGAGAGACCTCGTCGAGCTGAAGAAGAGAGCCGTCCGGAGTGCCGGTCATCCGTGCGCTCGGCCTAGTTGTCCACGTTGATGACGATGACTTCGCCGCCGCTCAGACCGGAGACCACTTCGGTGAAGCTGCCTTCCTGGAGCCCGGTGACGACAGCGGTGGGGGTGGTGCCGCCTGTTTCTTCGTCGACCACGAGCACGATGTCGTTGCCGGTTCCGTCCTGGCGAATGGCGGCGATCGGCACCACGATGGCGTCAACGCGTTCTTCCAACACCACTTCGATTCTGACGTTGGCGCCATCGACTGCCGCGAGCTCACCATCGGCTTCGACCACTCCCTCGTAGGTCTCCGCGCCGCTCTCGCTGATCGTCGCCGCATCGTCGAGCTGGGTGATGATGCCGCTGGAGTCCTGGTTGCCGGCCTCGATCTCCACCTGGACGACCTGCCCGACTTCGAGCTCCGACCGGTCAGTCGGGTTGGCGAAGAGGCGGATCGTGAAGTTCGGTTCGGTGAGAGTGAGCAATTCCTTGCCGAGTTGGACCGTCTCTCCCTCGTCGACAAAGACCGTGCCGATGCGAGCCGGCCAATCCGCGACGATCATGTCGGACGGAACGAAGATCACGTCGTCGTCGATGGTCTCGATGATGAGCGAGATCCGGGTGCGTCCACGAGGGAACGTCACGGACCCGGTGAGGGTGTTGAAGTCGACGCCCATGGTGGCGGAGCCGTTGATCGTGTAGTCGACAGAGATGTCTTCGTTCGGGGCCTGGTCGGCCTCGATGATGACCTCGACGACGGAACCTTCCGGCACGGTCTGCTCACGGGTGATCATCGTGAGCTCAGGATCGTCCTCGTCCTCGATGGTGATCGTGCCGACGGTGTTCGGACCCAGGATGTACTGCTCGTCCGGGTCGTCGGCGGGCAGCAGCTGGACGGTGATTGTCTCACTGGGCTCGATGTCGTCGTCCTGCGTCGTGCCGACGGAGAACGTGTCGTCGAGGGTGTTGGCACCGAAGTCGAACGTGGGGCGCTCGTCCTGCTCGTCGTAGTCGTCGATCTCGTCGGCGGTCCCGCCGATGACCGCGTAGCGAACCTCCACCGCGGCATCGAGTTCGATGTCGCTCTCCACGGTGAACGTCGCGCCGCCGCCCTCGTCGACCTCTTCGTCGTCTTCGTCGACGAAGAGGTTGAGTGTGGGGACCTTTGTCGTGTTCGTGTCGAGAATGTCGACGGTGACGGTCTTGATCGGGCCGATGTCGTAGTTCGCCCCCGTCACGACCTGCTCGGCGATGAGCGTCATCGTCCAGGTCTCGTCTTCTTCGTCGAGGTCGTCGGCCAGGACCACCAGCTCGAGGATCACTTGGGTCTCGCCGGCCGGCCAGATGAACGGGATGTCTTCGAGCGGCTCATTGAGGAAATCGACGTCGGTGTCGGGGTCGTCGACATCGTCCTGATCGCCGCCGGTGGCGTCGCCGCCGAACTCGACTTCGATCTCTGTGTCGGCCGCGGGTGCGACGTCGGCGTTGAGCACGATCTCCAGCGTGTCGCCCTCGCTCACCTCGTCGGTGGCGGTGGCCATGCCGATTCGGGGGATTGCCGGGTCCTGCATCGGAACCATGCCCGCACCGAGTGTGGGCACCAGAACCGGGGCTTCGGAAACTTGGCCGGGCACCGACGGGCCGATGATCAGCGCAGTCGTGTCCTTGTCGGCGATGGTGTAGCCGTTGCCCTCGGCCAGGGTCACGACGATGGTCTCTTCAGGCTCCGGGGTAGCGCCGCCGTAGCCGTAGGCGATCTGCCACTGACGAAGCGCTGAGCGGGTGGCCTCGGTGTAGAGGCGGTCGACGGCGCCGGGGTCGTAGCCCGACTCGAGCAGGATCCGTTCGAGTTGCAGCACGTCGGGGCCGTCCGAGCCGACATCGAGCTGGCGGTAGAACGAGAAGTCACCGTTGGCGGCCACGGCCGGTCGACCGTCGAGCGCCAGCAGCACGTCGCCGGCGTTGATGTTGTCGCCGTCTTCGACCGAGAGCTGGCTGACGCGCCCGTCGAAGGGGGAGTTGATGGTCGAGAGTTCGTCGCGTCGGAGCTCGCCGTTGATGGTGAGTTCGTCTCGCAGGGTCTGTGTGCCGACCCGGTTCACCAGCTGCGCTGCCGTGCTCTCGGCCTCTCCGTCATCGCCGGTGGCCTGCCAGCCGACGATGAGACCGGCCGCGAGGACGATCACGACAAAGATGCCGATGAGTTGATTTCTTCCGATGGTCATTCTTTGGTCAGTCCGGTCGTTTCGCTGCGTGAGTGGGTGTCAGTTGAGGGCGTCTTGGGTGAAGCCGCACTCACCGAAGTCGTCGGTGTTGAACGAGTCGTCGTCGATGATGCTGCCGCCGCCGGGTGGGGTCCAGTCACGGGCGATCTCTATGTAAGGCGGCTGGAGCACGCCGTTCTCGTCGGGCGTCGGCGCGGGGATGGTCCAGCCCCGGCCGATGAGGCAGTCGACGAACACCCCGAACGCTCGGTTGTTCTCTTCGATCTCTTCAGCGGTGAGATCGGAGGTGTCCTCGGCCGCCTCCATCTTGGACAGGATCTGTGTGCTTGCTGCGCAACTACCGAGCGCCTCGCGATACCCGGGGTCATTCACAGGAGCGGTCGCGTCGTCGCCGTTGGGGATGCCGATGAAGCCGAATCCCTCGGTGGAGAGGCAGGCCATGAAGTCGCCGACGGCATCGAAGAATTCACCATCCGGGTCTTCTTCCTCGTCGGTCGGGATGGTGTCTTGGGTCTCGTCGAATGTCGGAACGCCGCCGCCCTCCCCGGCACCGGCGGAGGCATCGTCCGCGGGCGCAGCTGTCGTGCTGGTGGTCGTTGCCGGGACATCGACGTTCTGCGCGCCTTGGAATACGAGACCGCCTTCGTCCGTCGAGGCGTCGGCGTCGCCGCCGCCACACGCCGTGGCGAGGAGAGCGAGGACCGCGAGGAGAATGCCTCCGGCAATCCGAGCGGGCGGGCGTTTGGCGCGGGGATCGGTTCGGGGGTTCATCGGGCGCTCCGGGTATGGCGGCGGGAGTTGCGGGACGCGTCGATTGGGCATGCAGTTGCCCATGACTCCTCCCACTCGCGGTGCACCGTAGTGGTGCGGTCACGCACGGCACAAAGCCGGTTGCGTCTAGAGCTTGACCGTCGCCCCAGCGGCTCGTGCACTTCGGTTGGCCGCCTCAGTGAGGGCCGTCACGCCATGTCCTACCGAGAGTGGCGGCCAGGGTTGGGCGCGCGCATCGCATACGGCAGCGAAGCGGCGGATCTGTTCGACGAACCCGAGCGCGACAATCGGATGGTCGTCGTCTCCAGCCAGGGAGCGGCCGTCGATCTCCAAGGCGGGGACCGGCCACAGAGTGCAGTTGACCACGCCGGTCTGGCCGGCAGCTTCGATCTCGGTGAAGGCAGCCCCGCCGGGGTCGAGCCACTCGAGCTCAGCGCTGATTCGCCTCCCGTCGGTCAGCTCCGCCTCGACTGTCGCCGACCGGTCAGTTGCCGTAGCGGAGACCGTAGCCACCGCGGCACCAGCGGCCGCGAGAAGCACAGGCCACGCGCCGGCAAAGGGCTGCGCAAAGATGTCAGTCGCTCCCTCGCGGCGGGTCGCACGGCCACGAAGGGCGAGATGATGCACCGGACCGAGCTCGGCGATGGCTCGAAGCGCCTTCTTCACCACGCCGGCGTGGAGCAGGTTCACGGCTACCACTGCCGCATCGCGATCCGCGGCGATGGAGTGCAGGGGCGACTCGATGAGGAGCGGCAAGTCTGGCGGAAGTGCCGCCGCCACCGAATCAACACTGTCGGGCGGCACCGCGAGCACGAGCCCGTCGGACCGCTCGGCCAACTCGACCAACGAAAGGTCGGGTGCGCCGGTCGCTCGCGAGAGCGCGGTTGCGGAGCCCGGTCGGCCGCCAACGCCGACCAGTTCACAACTCGCGAGCGCCCGCGTCGCCTCGGCGTGGAGCGTTGCGGCTCGTCCGCCGCCGACGATGCCGATCCTGGTCACGGAAGCATGTTCCCATCTGGTGACGGCGACCGCAGTCTCGGGAGAACCAGCAGTACCGTTGACACGGTGCGTGGGATTGTCGGACTGCTCCGACTCGCAACGGTGATCATCGGCGGCGGCATCGTCGTCGCCTTCACGCTGGCTGCCCTCGGACCTCGTATCGCCGACATCTGGGCAGCCAACGAATCAACCGCGGTCGAGATCAACCTGGAGGAACTGGCGCTCCGGACGATTGTCTACGACTCGAACGGAGCCGAGTTCGATGTGCTCTACGGAGAACAGAACCGGGCGCTCGTCGAACTCGAAGACGTCAGCGATGCGCTGATCGAGGCCGTGATCGCCGTCGAGGACGAAGGCTTCTACGAACACACCGGTATCGACGCCTGGGCCATCGCTCGAGCCTTTGTCCGCAATGTCAACGCCGGCGGGATCGAGGAGGGCGGCTCCACGATCACCCAGCAGCTCATCAAGAACGCGGTGGTCGGCAACGATCAGGATGTCGACCGCAAGATCGCCGAGGCCGCACTCGCTCGTCGCCTCGAACGCCAGTTCAGCAAGGCCGACATCCTGGAGAAGTACCTCAACACGGTGTATTTCGGCGGTGGCGCCTACGGCATCGTCGCTGCGTCCGAGATCTACTTCGGGGTCAGTCCGGCCGAACTCGACTACGCCCAGTCCGCGCTACTGGCCGGCCTCATCGCCAACCCGTCTCGCTACGACCCCACGCTCAATCCGATCGCGGCCCGTGACCGGCGCGACATCGCCCTCGGCCGTCTGGTCGCCGTGGGCGACATCAGCGAAGCCGACGCGGAGCGGTACCGGGCGATTCCGGTCCCGACAAAGCGCTTCGTCCCGGCCGAGTGGCAGCCCGACAACTACTTCATCGAGGAGGTGCGCCGCCGGCTGCTGGCCGACCCTCGTCTCGGGCTCACCGCTGAGGAACGAGCGGAGGCGCTCTTCAGCGGCGGTCTCCGCGTCTACACGACCTACGACCCAGCGGCCTACGACGCAGCGCGTGCGGCGGTCGACCGGTTCACCCCGGAAGACGAACGCGGGTTCGTGGCCGCGCTCGCGTCCATCGAACCGGGCACCGGCAAGGTGAGGGCGATCATCGGCGGACCGGGCTTCGAGGTGGAGGGCTACGGCGAGTTCAACATCGCAACCCAGGGCGGGCGACCCACAGGGTCGTCGTTCAAGTCGTTCGTGTTGGCGGCCGCGATGGAGAAGGGCCTTGTGCCCTCCGACCGGATCAACGGCGCGGCAACCTGCTCGTTCGACAATCCCGGCGGATTCCCGAACCCGTATCGTGCCAACAACTTCAGCGGCGCCAACACGGGCTCCGTGCGCTCGATCCGCAGCCAGACTTTGGGCTCATCGAACTGCGCGTACCTCCGCTTGGGTCAGATCGTCGGCCTTTCGAACGTCGCCGACACGGCTCGAGCGCTTGGTGTGACTACGGATATGTCGTCCCTTCCGATTTCCATGCCGCTCGGCCCACTGAATGTCACGCCGCTCGACATGGCCACGGCCTACGCGACATTTGCCAACGACGGTCTGCAGGTCGATCCGATCTTCATCGAGCGGGTTGAGGATCGAACCGGCGAGGCGATCTTCGTCAACGAGCCCAATGAGTCGAGGGCGATCTCGACTCAGTCCGCCCGCCTCGTCACCTCGATTCTCGAGGCGAACGTCCGTGGTGGCACCGGTACCGGGGCTCAGATCAGTGGACAGACCGCCGCGGGGAAGACGGGTACCGGCCAGTCGTTCAAGAACGCATGGTTCGTCGGCTACACGCCGTATCTCGCGACCGCCGTATGGATGGGCAATCCCCTCGAGGAAGTGGAGATGCGGGGCGTGCGTCTTCCGGAGCTTGGCTACAAGAACGGAGTGACCGGCGGATCCGCACCGGCGGCGATCTTCCGTGCCTTCAACGACTCCTACCATGCCGATCTGGACCCGCGCTCGTTCACATCGCCGGCCCCGACTCGACCGGGTGAACGGATCAGAACCGATGACGAAGAGGACCGCTACAACAAGCTGATCAACAGTCTCTGCGGCGACCAAGAGTCAGAGGTCGACGAAGACGAAGACGGCGAGGTCGATTTCTGCGAGGATTCCGGCTTCGTCTTCGACCCCGCGATCGGGAGGTGCCCTGCGCTCCTCCTACCCTTCGATGAAGACGATGACGGCAAGTTCGACACCTGCATTCCTCCGACCACGACGACCACAACGACGACGACTACCACCACGATTCCCGACGAACCGACAACGACGACGACTACCACCACCGAGCCGCCGCCGACGACAACCGACCCACCGACCACGACCACCACCTCAGGCTGAATGACCGACCACCGACTTCTCGACATCCAACATCTCGACACGGAAGCGGAGCAGTTGCGTCATCGCTTCGCCACGCTGCCCGAACGCGAGGCAAGAGAAGAGGCGTTGGCCGAAAAGGCGCGTCTCGAACGGGAGATCGAAACGCTCGGCGTGAGTCGTCTCGAGGTTTCGACCCGGCAGAAGCGGTTCGAGGACGAAGCACAGATCTTCGCCGCGAAGGCCGATGAGGACGACAAACGGCTGTACAGCGGCGAGGTCGGAATGAAGGAACTGCAGCCGTTGCAGGACGAGATCGCGGGCTTGCGAGAACGACAAGGCGGCTTCGAAGACCAAGCCCTCGAAGCGATGGAGGAGGCCGAGTCGCTCGCCACCGCTCAGACTGCCGCAGAGGCGTCACTCGAAGCGGTCACCGCTCAGATCACGGTGATCGAGGCCGAGTTGGCCGCGGCCGAAACGGAAGTCGAGGGCCTGCTGGCCGATGCTGGGACCGCCCGGATCGACGCGGCGGCCGAGGTGTCCGAGAGTGACTTGGCTGAATACGAGCGACTGCGCCCCGGTCTCGGCTCGTCCACGGTGGTGGGTTTCGACGGTGGAAACTGCGTCGGCTGCCCGTCGACGATGCCGGCGATGGAACTCGACCGAATGAAACACTCCGACTCGGGCAGCGTGCTCAGCTGCAACGAGTGCGGACGAATCGTCATCACGTAGTCGCCGGTCACTCGGTGTTCTTCTTCTTCGTCGCTGCCGCGGTCCTGGCGGTGCTTTTCGTCTTCGACAGTCCTGCGATCGACTACCGCTTCGTCGCGTTGGGCGGAGTGCTGCCGCTGGCCGAGGCGGTCACGGGCCGGCCACTCATTCTCCACACACTCCTCGGCTCGGCCGGCCTCATGACCCTCGTCATGGCGATCACCGTCGGGCGTAGAATTCTGCGGCGTCGCCTTCTCGGCGTCCCCATCGGCACCTTTGTCTTTCTGGTCGCCGCCGGCTCGTGGACACGACGTGACTTGTTCTGGTGGCCGGTCGGCGGACTCGACGGCATCGCGGAACGCCCGCTGCCCGAATTCGATCGAGCGCCGGCCGTTCTCGTTCTGCTCGAAGTGGCCGGAATTGCTGCACTGGTGTGGCTGATACGTCGGTTCGAACTGACCCGACCCGAGCATCTCCAAGAGCTTCGCCGGACCGGCCGGCTGCCGAAGGAGATCTGATGTTGATCATCGCCCGCCACGGTCGAACTGTCGCCAACGCTTCCGGGGAACTCTTGGGTCGCCGCGACCCGGGCCTCGACGAGGTGGGCGCTTTGCAGGCTTCGGCGATCGGTGCCTCGCTCCGAGCCGTGGATCGGGTGATCTCGAGCCCACTCCTGCGTTGCAGGCAGACGGCCGCAGCCATCGGTCTGCCGGTCGAGACCGATGAACGACTCATCGAGTTGGACTACGGCGAACTCGAGGGCACGCCTGTCGCCGACGTCCTGCCGGAAACCTGGGCAGCGTGGCGAGCGGACACCGCATGGCGCCCGGCGGGGGGAGAGAGCCTCGATGACCTCGCGGCGCGGGTCTGGCCAGCGCTCAGCGAACTCATCGAGGAGGCGGCCCATCGTGATGTCGTGGTGGTCAGCCACGTTTCGCCGATCAAGGCCGCGATCGCATGGGCTCTCGGCGTGGGCATCGAGACGCAGTGGCGGTGTTTCGTACAACAAGCCTCGATCTCGCGGATCGCGAGTCGAGCGGGCACCCCGGCCCTCCACAGCTTCAACGAAGTTCATCACCTCCCGACCGAATGACCGTGGCGGCCGACGTACTTGTTTCGACCGACGAAGGGCCGTCTAGGGTGACGAGGTCGCAAGTTGCGACGAGGCGCAGGCGGCGAAGGCGGACAGGTCAAATGGGGCGACGCGCTCACGATGATTGTATTGAACGAGCAGAATACGGTGAGCTGATGAAGGCCACCCAGGACCACATCAGGGCGATGCTCGCCCGCGTGCGCGGCGAGCGCGGCGTGTCGCAACAACGCCTCGCCACGGTGATCGGTGTGAATCGTGAAGCCATGCGTGACCGGTTGCTGGGCCGCACGCAGCTCAAAGCCGAGGAGATAGCGGCCCTCGCCGCCTTTCTCGAGCTCGATATCCGCGACTTCTTCGCCCTTCCCGCCGCCAGCTGACATGCGGGTGCCCTGACATGTCGTCGCGCTGGGAAGTCCCAGAGGACGAGGTGTCGTTTCGCTTCATGGCGTCTGGTGGGCCCGGCGGGCAGCACGCGAACCGGTCGAACACAAAGGTCGAGGCGGTGTTCCGCATCGATGAATCGGCTTCCATGCCGCAGTTCTTGAAGACTCGGGTGTCGGAAAAACTCGGCGACGTCATTCGAGTGACGGTCGATGCCGAGCGGTCGCAGTACCGGAACCGACAGCTTGCCGTCGAGCGCATCCAGGAACGCATCGACCGCGCGGCAAAGGTCGAGCGCCCCCGCCGGGCGACGAAGCCCACCAGGGGTAGCCAACGCCGCCGCCTCGACTCGAAGCGGAAGCGGGGCGACACGAAGCGGCAACGGCGCCGCCCGGGCCAGGACGACTAGGGGAGCCGGCGGCCGGCCACCGCGCTACGACGGGCGATTCGCCCGAGCGTGGTAGAGCGGACGACGGTGGCGATCGATGAGCCGTTCGGCTTCGAGCGCGTCGGCGGAGCGACGAACTGTCTCGTGGCCGGTTCGAGCGAATCTTGCGATCTCGCGCGAACTCATCGGGAGATCCCGGTCGAGAAAGACGAGCGCGGTGGCGACTTGGCCGGTGCGGCGGGGGAGTCGCTCGGTGTAGAGCTCCAGAACGGCGACGTGTTCGAGCCATCGGAGGGCCTCGACCGGTAACTGGTCCGGAAGTTGATCGTCTCCGTCGGGGCCCGCCAGGGCATCGGGTTGATCGGTCATATGCGTCTCAGTGTCGACTGCTGTGCACATCTTAGTTTCTCCACGCGATCCTGGCCTCGGAACGTCGCGTTCATCGCTCTACGTGGTTGAGAGCTGACCGAGTAGCCGATTCTGGACACTGCCGTAAACGGAAGCGCACACTGGTCCCCATGCCTTTCGAACTCTTCGAAGTGGCGGCAGGCGGCACGCTCATTCGCTACCGATCCGTCATTCGCCGTGGTGCCCTCGTCAACGCGCTCCGTCGGGCCGACCGGCCGACCGTGGCGATCGATTCGAATGACTTGACCGTCGCAGGAGTGTCCCGTCATCTCCCTTCGGCTGACATCGTGGGCCTCGGCTACGAAGAGGCTCGCGCTCATTTCGACCCCAGCCATCGAGTCGCGGTGGCGGAGCCCGCACCGTCGTTCGATTTCGAGCCAGTCGAGTCCTCGCTGCGACTGGCAGCGACTGCAGAAGCTCTGGGCATTCTCATGATGGTCGGGGGCGTGTTCGGCGGAGTGATCGGCACTCTGCTGGTGGTCGACCAGACGTCCGACCGACCGGCGAAGACGCTCGCGTTCTTCTTCGTGGCGGCGTGTGCAGTCGTCGTCTGCGGCATCGGCGTGCTCCTGCGCTCCGCCGCAATTCTCCTGCGAAGGCCCGACCCGGATCTCTAGGCTTCGCCCATGGGTCACCAGGGCGCGCAACACATCGATCTCAGCCACACCATCACTGACGGCATGGAGACGTATCCCGGCTTGCCGGCGCCCGTCATCGGCACTCACCTTTCGAGGGAAGCGGCCGAATCCGTGTACGGCCCGGGCATCACGTTCCAGATCGGGATGATCGAGATCTGCACGAACACCGGCACCTACCTCGACGTGCCCTTCCATCGTTACGCCGACGGTCACGACCTCAGCGAACTCTCCCTCGACCGGGTCGCGTCGGTTCCGGCTGTGTGTCTCGACGCGGCCGGCGAAACCGCCATCGAGTTGAGCGCCGCGGATCTCGAAGGCCTCGCCGGTCACGCGGTGCTCGTGCGTACCGGCCACAGCCGTCACTTCGGTACGGCCGACTACGCACAGGGTCATCCGTTTCTCACTGCAGCATCGGCGGAGGTGCTGGTTGCCGCCGGGGTGGCCTGCGTGGGGATCGATTCGTTGAACATCGACAGCACCGAAGGCGGGGAGCGGCCTGTACACAGCACGTTGTTGGGGGCGGAGATCCCGATTGTCGAGCACCTCACGAATCTCGACGCGCTCCCTGCGAGGGGATTCACGTTCACCGCGGTCCCGCCCAAGATCGAGGGCGCGGGCACGTTCACGGTGCGGGCATTCGCCACCCTGGGTTGAGAATTCACCGTCTGGCGCCGATGGAACTCCATGCTCGCGAGCAGCCAGGCCAGCGGATATGAGCTCTTTCCGGCAGCAACCCTGTTCGCGCTCGGGGCGATCGTGGTCGGCCTTGCGCTGTTGATCGGGCCGCTAGGCGACGGATCGCGGTCCCGGCATTGGCTGGCCCGCAGCGGCGGACTGCTGGTTGTCGGCGGACTACTGCATGTGCTCGTTCTCTCGACGCCGGTGCGAGGGCGGGCTGGGCCCTCGTTCGTCGAGGTTCAGCTGTGCGAGAGCGCAGAGGATGCGACGTCGTGCATCCCGACCGACGACGAGATTCGGGTGACCTGCGAAGGCTGGAACAACACTGATGCCGTCGCCTGGGATCGCCGCCTGGTCGACGGCAGCCGCACGGGTGTGTTCTTCCGCTGCGACGATCTCTAGAAATCGGGTCCGAAGTCCCTGGTCGATTCGCCGGCCAAGGCGGAGAGTGAGCGTATGAGGCCCAATCAAGTCCTTGTCATCGGTGCTGCGATCGCCATGCTCGCCGCAGGCTGCTCCGACGACGTCGGCGCGCCGCTGCCCTCCACTACAACCACTACGACAACTACGACCACTGCGCCGGAGACCACGACAACGACCGAGGCCCCTACGACGACGGCGACCCCCACCACGACCAGCGATCCTCCCTCTCCGGTGTGCGATGCCGAACCGACACTCGCCGTTGTCGATGCCGCGCTCGAAACGGCGCGGCTGGATCCGGGCGGCGTGTGGTCGACGGAGGTCGGTGTCGGCGAGTTCCTCGAGCGCGCGACCACCGCCGACGAATACGCCAGCCGACTCGGCCTCGACTGTGGTGTGGTCGCCGCACAGACGCTGGACGACGGTCACCAGCGCCTCGTCATCGCAGCGTGGACGGGTGACCGTTCCGGCTTCGTGGTCCAAGCGAGCGACGGGCCGTCGAACCCATACGCGCCGGAGGCGACCTTCAGCCTGGGCATCGACTCCGCTCGGGGTGAGTTCGTGGATGGCGACGCACGCTCGATCTGGGCCGGCACCGTCGACTCTGGTGAGACCTTCATCGTCGGCCATGTCGACCACGCGCTTGGTGCAATCGCGAAGGACTGGGTCGCCGGTGATCGCAACTTCGACGACTTCGTCTCGCTCGACGCTGAACGCCACGCCATTGCCGCCCTCGAGGAGGCGAACATGCGCAACATCAGTATCGCTGAGCTGCCGCATTTCGAATCGGAGGAGGGGTACGTGCAGTTCACCTCGCCGGCCGGGCAGCTTCTGGTGGTCGACGTGGCACCGACGGACTGGTTCGACCCGCTCAGCCCTCGGTATTTCACCGGACCGACCAGCTTCGAGACGATCGAGGGGGTCGAGGTGCGGGTGACGGAGCCGACCGCAGACGACAATCTGGGCTTCATCCGTGGGGCCGAATGGGGTTGGTCGTGCGGCGCCTTCGTTTGGATCCTGCAGCCGCCGTGGAACGGCGATGCGGCGGAGATGCGGGCAAGCGTCGAGGCGATCGTCGCGACGACGACGTGCGGCGCGGATTGATCGCCGACGGGTCTCGGCGGACCTAGGGAGCGAAGATCGTGCGGGAGTCGCCGCTGTGGTGAATCGCGACCTGTGTTGCGGCATGGCCGAGGTCATCGGCTGGGATCGGGACGCAGACGGTGCCGGTGAGCGTGCCGCCGATCAACACCTCGTTGAAGCCGTCGAACTCATTTGGGGCAACGCCGCAGCCGTTGAATCCGAACTCGTCGTGCACAAGTGACGAGGCACCTCCGAGAATCTCCCAACTCAGGTTGAACCCAGGAGCGAGCGGCTCCTTGCTCGCCTCGACGAGTGTCACCTCCACGGTGAACCCGGCGAAGACCAAGCCGTCGCGAGGCGGGTCGTTGAACTGGTTTTCGCCGAGGATGGCGGCCGTGATGTCGGCGGGGGCGCCGATGGTGACGTCCCAGATCGAACCGTCAGCGTCGCCGAAGGAATCGAGCTCGACAGAAACCGTGTCGCCGTAGGCAAACGGCTCGGTGCGGGTGCCGCCGCCGTCATTTGTCACCGATGGAGCTCCAGGAAATCCGTCAGGAACTGGAATCGGTTGACCGACGACTCCGTCAATCCCGAAGATCGTCCTCGTATCGCCGGAGTGGTGGATGGCCACTTGGGTCCCTGCGTCGGCGAGATCTTCGGTCGGAATGGGGACGCAGACGAGTCCGGTGAGCGTGCCCGCGACGAAGGTCTCGGCGAAACCGCGGAAATCGTCTGGCGACACACCACAGCCGTCGAATCCGAACTCATCGTGCACGACGGAGGACGAACCGCCAAGGATCTCCCAACTGAAGTTGAAGCCGGGGGAGAGCGGTTGCTTGGACGCCTGGATCAGCGTCATCTCGACGGTGAAACCAGAGAAGACCACGTCGTCTGGAGGAGGATCGTTGAACTGGTTCTCGGCGAGAACAGCGCCGGTGATGTCTCGCAGCTCTCCGATGGTCACGTTCCAGACCGAGCCGTCGGCATCGCCGAACGAGTCGAGTTCGACGGCGACCGAGTTGCCGTAGGCAAAGGGCTGATCTCGGGTTCCGCCTTCGATAGCCGGAGTGAGCGATGTGGTCGATGTGCTCGTGGCGCCATCGTCATCATCAACAAGGTCGTCGTTCTCGCTGTTCAGGTCGTTGCTCGCGATGTCGGTGGCGTCGCCGTCTTCGGCGTTGGTGCTGTCCGCCTCGTCGACCGTGTCGTCCTCACCGCCGGAAAGCGCCGCCGCCACGATCAGGGCAACGAGGGCGACCGCGGCGATAACGAACCATCGCCTCTTCCAGATCGGTGACTTCACGGCAGCCTGGGCCTCCTCACTCGGCAACGGAGGCGCGAGCGGCTGGGCCGGTGCCGGCGGCGCTGGTGGCGCTGGTGGCGCGGCGAGCGGAGTTGGCGGCACCGGTGGGGCCGGTGGGGCCGGCGGGGCCGGTGGGGCCGGCGGGGCGACGA